>Ga0116152_10000018_pt1 | contig 120156 bp, 121 predicted proteins | sample AD_UKC119_MetaG_FD_89894 | JGI IMG/M metagenome (GOLD analysis project Ga0116152, IMG submission 89894) | Active sludge microbial communities of municipal wastewater-treating anaerobic digesters from Hong Kong - AD_UKC119_MetaG | ecosystem: Engineered > Bioreactor > Anaerobic > Digestate...
GAGCCAAGCTGAGCAGTCAAATAGGCCGACCGAGTTCCATGACCGGTTGCCCTAGTTAACTCCTTAGCTAGACGTAAAAAGAAGTCAGACTTAACAACTGATCGATCGGAGCCATACGCCGTAACTACGACTGGTGTATTATCAAGCCTTGATATTCTATCGATAGAATCTGGATCTAAGGCTGGTACGGCTCATACCTGCGTTATAACTTCAAATAATAAAGCCTATTGTTGGGGTTATAACGGTTTTGGTCAACTTGGGAACAATTCTTTAATCACATCTAGGGTTCCGGTCATGGTTGATACTAGCGGAGTACTTGATGGAAAAACTTTATCATCAGTATCTGTCGGGGGAGATTTTTCCTTTGCTTTGGACGATTCAAATACGGCATATTGTTGGGGCACAAGAATATATGGTCAACTCGGTGATGGGTTTGAGCTAATAAAAGTACCAACAGAAAAAGTCTCTCTTTAAGATTTATAGTTAAAAATTATCAAGATGGTTGTTTGTTATAATAAACACATGCAAAAAGGGTGGCAAAAAGAAACAGGATTCACAATCGTTGAACTTCTAGTCGTTGTTGTAGTGATAGGGGTTTTAACCACGATTATCTTTGTCTCTTACTCTGGAATTCAAAACAGAGCAGTAGTAGCTTCTTTGCAGTCGGATTTAAACAATGCATCCAAAAAAATTATGATGGACCAAGTCGTAAACGGTGAGTATCCTGCCAGTCTTGTTTTAGCTAATGATGGTAAGGGCATTAATCCGAGTCCAGGGACTTCCTACGACTATGTAAGAAATAACAGTACTAACTCGCCAGGTTTTTGTCTTGAAGCGATATATAACAATATAGCTTATAAAATTACAGAAAGTACTAATCCAATCTTAGGGAATTGTGATGATTACGGTCTAGTCCTTAATATTGATTCCGGAAATACGTCATCATACCCTGGATCGGGAAATGTAGTGTATGATTTGACTGGCCTAAATACAAGCATTTCTTCATATAATGCTAGTTTAGGATTTTCTGAAAATGCTTTCGATTTTACCAGTAGCAACACTGACGGTTTGACTGTTCAGAATAATAATTTTACAAATTTAAGAGATTTTACAGTGGAATGTGTATTTAAGCTTGGTGGTACGCATTATCATTATGATGGAACACTTGTCTCCTCTGGAGATTGGAATAACACTCATTGGTCATTTGGTGTCGATCAAGCAAACACCGCAGTGAAAACGAGGAGACCACATACGAATACCCCCTACTCATTCTCATTAAATACTTGGTATCATATAACATTTACTAGGCTTGGCACTAAATTTATTATCTATATTAACGGCAGTAAATTAGCTGAATATAATATTTATGATGCTATTCCGCTAGTTAGTGGCTGGTCTAATACCGGTATTGGCAGGGAGACTTATGCTGGGGGCTATTTTAATCTTAATGGCAAAATTTCTATAGTAAAGATTTATAACAGAGCCTTAAGTATCGACAAAGTTGTAGAAAATTTTGAATCAATAAGGACACGCTATGGAATATAAAAAATTAAATAAATTATCGGGATTCACAATCGTTGAACTTCTAGTCGTTGTTGTAGTAATAGGAGTTTTAGCTACGATTACAATGGTATCTTATTCTGGAGTACAAAATAAAGCTGTAACTGCCTCATTGCAATCCGATTTAAATAAAGCCTCTACATTATTAGCGATGGATCAAATAGTAAATAATATGTACCCTACTACAATTGCTAACGCAAATGACGGAAAGGGCCTCACCGCAAATCCTGGGAATATTTTTAGTAATTATTACGTGAATAATTCATCTGACCCGCAGACTTTTTCTCTACAAGCTAAAAATTCTAACGGTACGGTATACCGTATAACTAACAATAGTGAGCCAATGTTGAGTAGCGATTCTCGGGCTTCATGCTATGAAATAATGAATGCAGGGGAATCAACGGGTAGTGGAGTATATTGGATAAATCCTTCCAGTACGGTGATGCCTGTGTATTGTGATATGACAACATCGGGTGGAGGGTGGACATTGATAGTAACTTCGGCGTCAAATTCTGGTTGGAATACAACAAGTGTCTTAAACTACAATTCATCTACTCCATCAGTAACGAGTAATTATTCAATTTTAGATCAGGCTGACGCAATAAAGTCAGACATTGGTGGTAATTTACATTATAGATTAGATGCAACTAGTTTTGGCAGATGGGGTGGAGTATGGACAGCACCATACAGTTATACTTTTGTAAAAACAGATAATATTCAAACTTCTGTTACTCAAATAGAAAAATATGACTCATATACTTATCCATATGACTCAGCTATTGAGGCTAGAATGCCTTGGATTAGTGGAGGACCTGGGATATTAACTACGAGCACTCTGGCGAACAGTAATTGGTGGGGAACTATAGTGGGAACGTCCTATTCACCTGCACCTTGGATTAGTTCACAAAATCCAAATCCTGGAAAAATTTGGTATTGGGTTAAATAACGCAAAATTGACTATATTGTAAATATATATTATATATACTCTATGGACGAAAAAATTCAAAAAACAATTAATAAAACTGTTGAAGCACTTGAAAGAATTGGACGTTTTCTGGAAAAATATGGCAATCAACTCGACAAGAAACAGATTTCTACAATAGAAAAATCTATCCAAGAACTTCAAGATAAATCTAAAAAATTATAAACATTAGTTTACGGTTGGCAAATCTTCGACAGGGATGTTAAGAATTTTTGCTAACCGTTCAATCTGTTGAAATTTACAATACTTTATTGGTTCATTTTTGTTATCGAAAATCCGATAGTAATGTGAAAATTGAATTAGTTCACCTTTAAAATTTTTTACAGACGTATCTTTATCTATTCTTTTTATATACCAATCATCAGGATAAGTTTCAAGAATGCGTTTAATTTTTGCGTAATGGTTAAAGGACACTATTTAGAAAACTCTTTGCACCAGCTTCTTTTTAAAACTACTATTGAAGTACAAAAACCGATTAAGCTAACAAAAGCTATTACAAAGTATTTAGCTATTCCATCGTAAGTATTTGGATTTGTTACTATTGTCGAGTGAGCAATTGCATAATCTGAGTATGCATCAGTCTGGAATGATAATACTCCAGTTGCAGGATTGTAAGTACTGTCAACTTCTGAAATAGTACCATTATGATCACGAAGTACTATGTATTCGGAATAACCTTGTAAATCATCGCTTAATTCAAAATTTACTGTCATTAAATTGTCGAGCTCGGTTATAGGAGTTTTCCATGCTTCTTCTTCTGTACCTTTATAAATAACTTCATTAAGACTTAGATCAAGATATTTGGCTACAGTCAAACTTCTAGCTAAAGTTTGGAACCCCTCAGAGTCTACGTCGGTAGCATCATTTATTACTAATTCGGCGTTACCATTAATTTCGTTTTCTGGTAATTCAACCGATGCACTTGTAATTGCATCACTACTGAGAGAAATTATATCTTCAGTTCTCTGGAAATTAGCACTTACATCAATCCCATCGGCTGGCATATTAAATGTGTAAGTTGCTTTTGCATCATCTGATGAAAGGGGGATGCCGTTAATGCTACCTGAAACGAATTGATAACCATAATCTGGGAGCATCTTGATTGATACTTCTGAACCGACTTCTATACTATATTCATAATCTTCATAATTAATTCCGGCTTCGGCATCTTCCCAATAAACGCCTCCTGGGGATGATCTGTAACCTTTTGCGGCAGTGATTTCAATAAATCCATGTTGAATTTGGTTTTCTTCTGGAATTCTTGGTGAAATACCATTGGACTCGTTTGATATTAAGAAAAATCCAATATTTGCCATGGCGTTTGATGTCGATTCAAGGCTGAAGTGATTTGGATCAGACACCATTACGTATTTATTGATCACACTTGTACCAGTTTCGGCATTAGTAATGACTGGTGGTTTTTCCACACCGTTCATACCTGTTAAATCGCTCCATAACCAGTTGGCAACTTTTGGGGTGAAAGTACCTAAGGAACCAGTGTAATTTATGTCAATTTTTCCTCCGCTTTGGACTAAGACATTTTCAACGTTGTCGGTTGCAATACTACTTTGATTAATGATGATTTGTCCGCCATTCTCTGATATCACTTGCATTGACTCTTCAGGGCCAGGAGTTGCATTCCAATATTTCAGGGCAGTTCCCGTCGTGTAGATTGAAATCTTTTCATAACCTTCTTTTGGTGATGCCTTTAATTCTAAAGCGGAAATCCCTTCTTGACTCGGGCTTAATATTGAGCCGATATTTAAATTTTTACCTTCAATATTCACAACTGATTCCGTGAATATTCCTCCTTCAAGATTTACGTTCATTTCATCGCTAAGTGGATCAAAATCTACTGGAGGTTCATATAATTCAGAATTGAATCCTCCGCATGTACCAATAATCATTTCTCCCATAAAATTTATCGAATATCCGGTGGCTAAGTTAGATTCGACAGTTAATTCTGGCCATGCAGGACAAATGGTTAATAATCCATCTCCTTCACCACTGATGTAACCAATACTTGAATCAGTTCGATTATCAACATTAATGTCCCATCCTCCAAAAGGGTTTCTGCTAATTTCCCAGTTATCACCACTTGCTGACAATATTGGAGTTTCAGCGGACTCATCAATTACTAAAACACCACCAATTGAAATTTTTACTGGATCTCCAGGAGGAGGTAATGGGTCTCCTGAGCCACCAGGTCCTGGGGCTGTGTAATTATAAGTATTTCCTGAGACTACTGTCGTTGAGCCGACGGTATTGACGTTTCTACCTCTATTAACAGACACAGTTATTAGATTTTCAGGGCTGGAGGCATCTCCAATTGTAAGTTGTGAACCAGACATAATTTCAATTGCTCGATCATCATCGCTCGTAGCATTTACATATAATGCAGAACCGTTGCTACCAATTATTGTCAAATTACCTCTTGTTTCAATCGAAATACTACCAGCTGTTTCTGTATCTATGGCATTATTACCCGAAAGCTTAATTGTTAGGTCACCATTCGCATATATATTTCTAGTAATGGAACTGGTCAAATTTAAAGTCTTACCTACAGTATCGAATGATACACCATCAACACCGTGTGATGAATTGTAGCCATTTGTTGCTGTAAATGCGGGATCTTCTGAATCATAAATCGTAATGCCGTTGACATTTACTCTACTTGAGTCTAAGGCAAAAGTTTTATTTAGTGGCCAAATTGAAAGAACTAAAAAAGCTCCGATAACTAGATATAAACCAATTTTTCTAATCTTGTAGTTTTTTATTTTTTTCAATTTAATCCCCTTTGTACAATGGATTGTTTTATTATAAAATTAACATTAACATTATTAAACATTATAGAAATTTAAGATACGATTGTCAATTTTAAAAATGAAGTTTTGCTCAAAAAATAAGAAACTAATAGTAATTTCGATAATAATTTTTTTTGGCTGTATTCTTGTTTATTCATCTATTAAAATTTTTATCTGGCAAAAGGAAAATAATATAGCCCAAAGGCAATTAGAAGAAATCAAAGCTACTGTGATAAAGAATAATGATATTGATTTCAAACTATTAAAAGAAAAAAATCCAGATACTGTTGCTTGGTTGAAAATACCTGAAACTAAAATTGATTATCCGGTTGTGCAAACCAAAGACAATGATTATTATCTATTTCACACTATTGACCGTGAAGTCAATCAAGCAGGATGGATATTTGGAGATTATCGAAATGATTTTCAAATACTAGATAAAAATACAGTAATATATGGTCACGGCTCTTTGAGTGGCATAATGTTTGGTACTTTAAAAAATGTACTTAGAGAAAGAGAATATAAAAATCAAATAATTGAACTCGTAACTGAAAAAGAAAAAACTAATTGGCAAATATTCAGTGCGTATCACATAAAAACAACTGATGATTATTTAAAAATTTCCTTCAATAGTAATGATGAATTTATGAAATATATAGAATTAATAAGTTCAAGAAGTGCATATAATTTTAACAATAATCCAGATGAAAACGACAAAATTTTGACACTATCAACTTGTTATAACGATGAAGAACGAATGGTAGTTCATGCAAAAATTATATTGCCGTAATTGTAGTGATGTAATTTTTTTTAATTTATGGATAATGATGAAAAACTAATGTTATTTTTCTGTAATGCAATAATTATCAAACCAGTGTAAGTATTCTTTCAATCCGTCTTGAATCGAGACGGTTGGTTCAAAACCTAACACTTTTTCGATTTTGTCTATTTTTGCCTTACAGTGTAAAACATCTGCTGGTCTTCTAGGAGTATATTTTATACTTACTTTTTTGCCACTTATTTTTTGCATCATATCAGCAAGTTCATTTATAGTGATAGTACTACCTGAGCCTAAATTAAATACATCCGTTTCCATTGCTTTTGTTGAAGCAAGGAAATTCGCATTAGCAACATCTTTTACGTTTAAGAAATCTCTTGTTTGATTGCCGTCTCCATATATAGTTATACATTCATTATCATTAATGTTTTTTGCAAAAATAGGTATTACATTGCCGTAAACATCAAACCTTTGGTTTGAGCCATAAATATTAAAGTATCTTAGACATACTCCGATGAAGCCATATATTTTAGAGTAGGCTAAAATCATTTTTTCTGCGGCGAGTTTACTGACTCCATATGGAGAATCTGCATTTTGAGGATGATCTTCGCTAATTGATGACTCAATTAATTCTCCGAATATCGCTGCGGATGACGAATACACGATTCGTTTGATTTTATTCACTCGCATACTTTCGAGAACGTTGATCGTACCAATCAGATTAACACTCGAATCAAGTTGAGGATTGTCTATTGAACGCTGTCTTCCGACGCAAGCAGCCATATGGAACACGACATCAATACCTGACCCTGCAGATTCTACGACTTTATATTTTCGAATATCTCCATCAATAATTTCTACGTCAAGGTCTTTTAAATTTCTTATATTTCCTGTTGAAAAATTATCTAAAACCCTTACTTCCCAATGCTTATCAATCAGTAATTTAACTAAATTTGAGCCTATAAATCCTGCACCACCTGTTACTAAAGCCTTTGGTCTTTTCATAATTGAATAACCTACCTTATAACTATCTTAATATAATATTAACAAAAAAGTAAACATATGTAAAATTTAAAAAAATGATTGAATCTGAAAATAAACAAGAAAAGATTATATTAAACTTGAAAAGCATATGCGATTACCTGATACTATATTTAAAGGTAGTTTTGTGAAGAAAAAATTTGAGATAAATCATAGAATTAAAAACGTCAAGAAAAAAATATTGTCATTTTATTCTAAATTAAGTTGTTTTTTCCGGAAAATAAAAGCAAATTTGAAGACATTGAGAAAAAAATTCTTACCTTTATTTAGATATATACGTAAGAATAAATATTTATTGTTCGCCATTACTTTATTTGTCGTTATCTTTTTACTTTGGCAGTTTATTAGTTCGTGGTTTTTCCAATCTTCGTTTCTGGGAGCAAAAACTTTTCCAAAAGCTACTGTATTTGATATTAATGTTGGGAATTTAAACGTAAAGCAACTAGAAGAACGTCTTGTAAAATTAAAATCAGATTTTGAAAGTGGCAAAATAATTTTGATTGGCGATGATGACAAGAAATGGATATTCAATACTAGTGAATTAGGAATATCATTGGATTATAAAACTACAGCGAAATCAGTTCAAGAACTAAACAATCTTAGTTTTACTGAAAAATATCGCTTATCAGCAAATCAGACTAATAAAGTAATCACACCTACGATATCAATCGATAATGATAAATGTTTGAAATCACTTTCTATTATTCCAGTCGTACAAGTTCAACCAGAGAATGCCTTAATTTATTATGAAAATGGTTTAAAAATAAAACCGGATAAATCAGGAACGGCATTTAGTGCGTCTTCGACCTGCAAAGATTTGCCAAAAAAATTAGCTAGTGGATTATCGGAAACTAACGTGTCATTAGAAATATCTAAACCGAATGTCAGTAAGACTGATCTGGAATCAGTGTTTCCGAAAATTCAGACAATGATCGGTGAATCACTATCTTTGAATAGCAATAATTTTCAATTAACGTTAACTCCAGAACAACTTTTTGATATGTTGGAAATATCAAAGACTGATTCGAACGTTAATGTTAGTTGGTCTTTATCCAAACTCGATGAACTTATTGATGGTATTGCGTCCAAGATTAATACCTATGAAAGTGGTTCAATATCAGGAGTTTGTCAGTATGTGGCGAGTGGAGGTGGTAATTGGTTAGATAATACTGCCACTAAAAATATTTTTGAAAACTTGGGAGTGAATAAATCTCGTTCATATAATTTAACTATGACTTATCATAAACCAGTGATAAAAACAATCAGTCCGGTAGCGTCTGGTAGTAATGGAACTGTCTATCTTACCTTTGATGATGGTATGGCATTCGGTGATCAAATTATGAATTACGCATCTTGCTATGGTGTTAAAGTTACTTTCTTTGAAGTTGGCGAGAGAGCATTTGGTGATACCACAGAGCTTCGCCGGGCAATTGCTGAAGGTCATGCCGTTCAATCTCATGGTCATTATCATGCTTTGTTTGATTATGGTCAGAGAAGTTATGAGTGGCAATATGATGATATCTATCAATCGATTATCGATATCCAAAGTATTACTGGAGTGCGTCCAACATATTTCCGACCACCCGGTGGAAACAGAAGTGATTCGACTTATCAAGCAGCCAGTGCTAACGGAGTGAATTTAATACTTTGGGGAGTATCATCTGGTGATGGTGCGAATATTAGCACATCCCTTACCTGTTCAAATGTTTTGTCGCGGGCTTTTAATGGTGCGACTATTTTATTGCATTCTACTCGTCAAAGTACTGCTAATGCTGTGCCGTGCATTATTGAAGGCTTGGCTAACAGAGGTTTCAATATGAAAGCTTTGCGTTGAAAAAATATATAATTTTTAAGCTATCATAAAGTATCGCAATGTATTATAAAAAATAAACTTATGTTTTAAAATGGATAATGTCATGGAAAAGTCAGAAATATTAGAACAAGTTGATAACATTCAGCAAAATAATAATGATGCTGAACAAAAAAATGAAAAATCAGAGGTGTTTTTGGATTTTAGAAAAAAGAAAATCAAGGTACCGAAGTTTAAAATAAATTGGAAAAAAATAAAAATAATCTTTGCATTAGTAATCTTGGTTCTGGTTAGTAGTGGAGTTGGTTCTTACTGTACGATTTTGTTTTTAAAGCACAACTCTGAATTGTTAAATAAGGTCACCCAGATAAATAATTACGATGTTGGCTACAATACGAATATCGTAAATATAGTTAGTGATGTTTCAAAAAGCGTAGTGAATATAACAACACAAAAGACTACCTACGGTTGGTTTGGGCAACGTGGGGTATCTCAGGGTGCTGGTACTGGAATAATCATAAGTTCTGATGGTTATATTTTGACAAATAATCACGTCATTGAAGATAGTGATTCTGTAAAAGTAACAATTCACAGTGGTCATGAATATGATGCAATATTGATAAAAACTGATTCAAATAAAGATCTTGCAGTAATAAAGGTACAGGCCGATAGTTTAAAGCCAGTTAAAATTGGTGATTCGGACAAAATTAAAGTAGGAGAAGAGGTTATTGCTATTGGTAATGTATTAGGTAGGTTTAGTGATTCAGTAACTAAAGGAATTATTTCGGGTTTAGGCAGACCAATCTTTACGAATAGTAGTCAGTTTTACGGAAATGTTGAACAACTTGAAGATTTAATACAGACAGATGCTGCAATTAATTCTGGAAATTCAGGAGGGCCTTTAGTAAATGCGAAAGGTGAAGTTATTGGTATTAATACGGCAATAATTGGAGATGCTCAAAATATAGGTTTTTCTGTCCCAATAAATCATGCAAAAGAATTAGTTGATAACATAGAAAAATAATATTGAAAACTGTCAGTAGAAAACTTATACTTAATTAGTACATTAAATTTTAAGTTAGTATCCAGAATGCAGTGAGAGAACTAGCTCTTTGACCTGCTGGCAACCGTTCGTTTTTGCGAAAAAGGTGCCCCTTCTAGCCTTATTGGAAAGATATATTGTGAGCTCCTTTTATCTTTTTATTTGGGTGGAAAGATACTAAAAAAAGGAGTTATTTTTATGTCAAATTATAAAACAGCCGAATCAGTTTCGCCAAAACACCCAGACAAGATATGTGATCAAATATCTGATGCGATTTTGGATGCACATTTAAGCGAGGATCCATTTGCTCGTGTTGCTATAGATGTTGCTGGTGGTCATGGTGTCGTGTTTGTAACAGGTGAAGTAACGTCACTAGCAAAAAAAGTGAATGTAGAAAAAATCGTAAAGAGGTTAGCTGGAAAAGTACAAGTGATTGAGCATGTTGCCAAGCAGAGTCCAGAAATTGCTCAAGGCGTAGATAGTGGTGGGGCTGGTGATCAAGGAATTATGGTAGGCTATGCAACTAATGAAACGCCAGAAATGTTGCCGTTAGAATGTGCCTTATCTAGACATCTTAATAAGTATATTTATGACGTATGTCCTTATGATGGCAAAACTCAGGTTACGATAAAAGATGGAAAAATAATCTCACTTGTTGCAAGTTTTCAAAATATAAAAAAAGATGACTTGTTGTCTATTGTGAAGGAATGGTTAAAACAAGAGCCACTGGCAAAATGTTCAGACAAAGTAAAATTTCATATTAATCCGGCAGGAGATTGGGGAATTGGTGGCTTTGATGCTGATGCGGGTTTAACAGGACGCAAACTAGTCGTCGATAATTATGGCCCTCGCATTCCAATCGGCGGAGGAGCTTTTAGTGGAAAAGATCCAAGCAAAGTTGATCGTTCAGGTGCCTATATGGCTAGAAGGATTGCCGTTGATTATCTAAAGCAACGTAAAGCCAAAGAAGTTTATGTATATTTGGCTTATGCTATCGGTCATGACCAGCCTCTGGAAGCTACGGTACTAGTTGATGGTAATGAAGAGAGGGTTGAGGGTTATGACTTGACGCCTAACGGTATAATAAACTTTTTAGATATGAGGAAACCACAATATGAACAATTGGCTGCTTGGGGACATTTTGGGAATTTGTCCATATCAAAGGAAAACGCTTGGCAATAAGATATTAATTGATAGCGAATGCCCCTTATGTTATGATTAAATGACTAAAGTTGTAAATGCGGGGGATAAAAAATGAACAATACACCAGTTCATGCAAGTGAAATTTCTACAAGAAGAGATTCGAGATCTTCATCGAATGGTCCAGAAAAACAACGAAAATTTAAATTAAAATTTCCTAAAAAGAAGTATATATTTTATAGCATTGGAATAATTATCGCAGTAGCATTAGCTGTTATAATCGGTTTATTGTTTTTTCAATCACGTTTATCTAATCATATTAGTAGCGATAGATATCAAGCAGTTTTTTTAACTAATGGTCAAGTTTACTTCGGAAAACTAAATAAATTAAACGGTAGCTATTTTAAATTAAAAGACGTATTTTATCTCCAAACAACTACAAAAGATAGTTCTGATACTGTACAAAATGCAAGCAATCAGGCTGATGGTGTTCATTTAGTAAAACTAGGAAATGAAATTCATGGACCTGAAGATGAAATGATAATTGATAAAACACAAATACTATTCATTGAGAATATTAAAAAAGATGGTAAAGTAACTAGTGCAATTACCCAATATTACAAAGATAATAAATAGTAATCGATGTGTTAAAGATAAAAAGAAAAGGACTAGTAAAACCTTGGAAAAAACGTCTGGCCATTAGGTTTACTAGAGGTGTTGCTTTCAGTGCGTTTTTGATAGCAATTTCATTGATTAGCGTTGGTTTTTTATATACTTGGGTCGTTGGCAAAAATGTAAAAAATGTTGAAGAAAAAATCGATACAACAATAAAAAATAATACGATTAAAACGGCAGAACCTGCAGACAACGCACCTGTTGGTATTGCACTTCAATCAATCACGCCTCGAGTTGCCCAGGGCTCAAAAGTATCGTTAACTATTAGAACTCTGAAGAATTCAGACTGTAAGATTTTAATAAGAAATGAAAAAAAAGAAATTATAAATGACCCAACTATTGCAAATAAAATTGCGGATGAATATGGTATGGCAGATTGGTCGTGGACTATGCCAAAATCAGCATCATTAGGAAAATGGTTCGTTGATATAAACTGTTATAGAAATCAAAAATCAGGTTATTATCGAGCTGATTTTTTGGTTTCAAACAATATTGAGTAAGAATTCAACGTAAAGAATTTACGTATTTTATCCAGTCCTGCTCACTAATAGGACTTTTTGATTTAATTAGAATTAATAAATTATTTTTTACCAAGATTGCTGATTGAGGACGATATTCTTTTGCAGATGTTCCTACATAAATGATTATTCCTTCGGCTTTATATTTGATATCGGCATCAAAATTTTGTGCTAATCCTTCAACATTTTCTTCAATATTTGGTTTAAAAGAATCAGGAATCGGTTGTTGACTGACGCTTATAGAAACATCATTAATTTTATCTGTATATGCATAAACAGGATCTGCTCCTGGTGGACTAACAATTTTCCATGTTGCTGGTAGACCATCACGTGTTATTGAAGAAAAAGAAGGATTAGAAGTTTCTAGCTTGGATATTTTATCTTTTATTTCACTATTTTTCTTTTTGCTGTCAGCCTGCATATAACTAATTAAATAAATCATTGAAAATGTTGCTAATACAACAACAATAATGATTACATATATAGATTTTTTCTTTGGAAATTTTATTTTCTTGAATTTATAGTTTATCTTTATTTTCGGTATTTTAAAAATAGTTTTTTTAGGAATTTTATCAACTGATGGCAATGCTTTAATTGGAGATGGTTTTTTTACTACGATATCTTGCCAAACTTTTGGACGTTGGCTCAATTTACGTTTATCACGTTTGATATCGTTATTCATACCTTTTATTTTATAGCATATTAATAAGAATAGTATGGTGTATCATCAGGTTGTTGTAGACCACCAGTAAATGTTCGACCGTGCATTAATCGCTTACTTGGATCGGCAGTAAATTGTAGAGTAAGGTCGGTGATAGTTGGACCTCTTGATACATCGTCGGGATATCCGAAAGCTTGTGAGCTATCGACTGTTACGAGGAAATAATAAAATCTAGCACAATCGGTGTTTATCCCAGAACTATCTATTGGTGTGTATGTATCATAATTACCAAGTGTAACATCGCCATAATTTGTATCTTGTCCCCAAGTAGTCATGGCCGGTGAAGTACAAGAAGTGGTAGTATTGGTCATGGATCGATATTTTAACTGCCATTTTGCGCCAATCGAGTTGTCGACACCATTTAAAAGCCAATAGCTCGGGAATACATCTGAGTCGGTATCTATCATAATTGAATATTTTGCTACCATTGGTTGTGAAAGTAATGTGGTTTGTTGAATGACTGGACTAGCATAAGATAGAGTTGCGCCACAACCACCACCTATAACATAAGCCTTTCCGTCAAAATATTCAGCGTTGGATCCATAGCGGTTGCTAGAATATTTTTGATTGGTTTCGAACCACTCACCAACGCCGGTCGGATTATTACCACTTGAAATTGTAGTATTAGCACTAATTGGCGCAACTAAAGTTACCGGTGTGCAGACGGTTGTTGCTGATCTGCCACCCATAATATAAACATAACCATTAGCTGCAAAGCCATCACCGTCGGCAATTGAACTAGGAAGACTAGTTGAATAATTCCAGTTACCAGCATTGCCGGTTGATGAATTGATTTGAGAATATTGACTGTCGCTAAGGTAATTCGTACCGTCGTTACCTCCAAATAAGTATAAATTATTTGCGTAAGCTACAACTGTAGCGCCACTTCTGGCGACATTAAACGAAGTGCTACTAGTTGACCAAGCTGATGATATATCACCTCCAGAATTAAGTTGAGGGCTAACAAAGACCGTATTTGTAGTCGTGGCGCTAGTATTTAATCCACCAACAATATAGATTCTGTTATTCCAGACAGTTGAACCAAATTTTGTTCTTGCGGCGGGCAATCCATTGCTAGCAGTGTTCCATGTGGCGATATCCCCAGAAGACGGTGTAGCATAATAAACCTCGGATCTTTCATCAGTAGCAGTATTGCTTTGGCCACCGATATAATACAAGGACCCGCCAGCTGTTTCTAGTTTACCCCAAGCTCTTAAGGCTGGTAAGTTTGCGGAAGTGCTCGACCAAGCTCCAATTGTTCCGTCTACACCTATGGGTGCATATGAAACATCATTAACTGCAGTTGTACAATCAGTCGCACTTACGCAACCACCAGCAACATAAATGTAGCCATTTAGTATTGCGCTACTAGCTCCGATTCGATTTGGGTTTGTTGTATAGGCATTGGCTGAGGTGCTATATCCAGCTGGTGCACCGCTATCATTATTGTAAACTTGGAAAGTTTGAATGACATCTGTTCTTGTGGTACAGCCACTTGGGCTTGTTCCGGCAGTACAACCACCTATAACATAAGCGTACGAATTTGAAACCGGAACGCTTAAACCCCAACGTTGATTAATTGTTACGGCTGAAACTTCAAAACCATTTAAAGCATCGCCCAAACTTCCATCACTTACATTTACTTTGATAAATTCAATGTCAGCTAGAACACCCTCTGTGGCGTCATAACCACCAACAACATAAATATATCCGTTATAGCCAAAAGCCGATGCGCGACGTCTACCTATGTGCATTTCGTTAGGCGATTGAGTCCAAGAGCTACCACTAGCTGCTACGACATTATTGTTGTTATCAATTTTTGCATAACGAATAGTGTCCATATCGACAAGGTTTGGTGAAACTCCACCAATTAAATAGACATAATTTGCATAAACAGTCCCACTCATAATACCAAGGCCAGGTTGTGTATCGCCTGGTACAACCCCAATCTGTAATTGTCCGCTAGTTGAGCAATTGGCGATTGCACCAGCTGCTTGAATGTTGCACTTATAAACTTGTTGTGCATAGGCGGTACATCCAGCTGAAGTTGAACTCGTACAGCCACCGAAAATGTATAGATTGCCAGGATTTGTTCCGGCCGAGGCGGGGTTAGCTCTTGTATAAGCATATGAATAAGAGACTGAAGTTGCGCCGACGCCAGTCATTGATTGAGCCGTCCAAGATGAAATACTGCCATCACTATTTAGAGTAGTTCGATAAATGTAATTAACATTGCCAGAGCCATCAAGACCACCAACAAGATATAGCCGACTATTAAATACAACTGGACTTGAAGCAGCAATACCGCCAGATATGGTATGAGTAGTGTCGACACACCAAGTATTTCCTCTATAAGTTCCAGTCGGACAGGTGGCTGGGGCCGTCATTTGACCAGTCGAAGAGATCGCCGTATAGGCCACATTTCCTGAAGTAGAAGAACAGGTGTTATTTGTACAACCACCGATTACATAAAGATAGCCATTAGTTATGATGGTTGCCGAAAGCATATTGCCGATATATGCTGTTCCAGGAAGATTACAGTTATATGGATTAGTGCCGCTACATGGAGCAGTGCCAACTCCGATTGACTCAGCAACAGTCGAGGCGTCGCCATCCTGATTAATTGTTCCGTAAATTATATCTTCAAGTGTTGCACCATTACAGTCACCAGTAGTTGTATTCTGTGATGAACAACCGCCAATCTCATAAATTCTATCCCTCCAAGCAACCATTCCAAAACCAAATCTCTGGTTTGAAACACTGCCAATAGTATTCCACGAACCAATACTGCCATCGGCGTTAATACTGGCAACTTCCGTATCTGATCTTACGGTTGTACAATAACCGCTTGCGTTCACGGCGCTACAGCCACCGGATATATAGGTATATGCTCCCCATACGACTGAAAAATTACCGCCATTAGTAAATCGACCAGATGTTAGACTTGTAGTTTGAACCCAGCTATTTAATGATCCGTCACTGTTAATTTTTGTATAATAAACACTTGTCAAAGGACTACTGCCGACGTTACTAGCTCCACCAATAACATATAGTCTGTCATTATAAACTTGAGAACTGTGTCCATACAGGTTATAGGGAAGATTAGTTGAGCTTGTCCAACTACCTAGTAATCCAGTTGGCGTGATATCGGCATATTGAACGGTATTTACCGGTCCAGAAGTCGATAAGCCGCCAATTATATATAATCGATTGTTATAAGCTACTGCCGAAAAATCGGATCGAATTGAGCTTAGTCCTGTATCTTGATACCAATAATTCCAAGTGGTTTTGTCGTTATTAGTTGGATGCCATAACTGTGGTTCGCCATTGGCGCCTAATTTTGTGATATATATTGTATTTTGACTAACGCCAGATGAATTTTTTCCGCCAATAGCGTATAAAAAGCCATTATAGGCAACTAAAGATAAATTCGATCTAGCCTCTGGAAGATCATAGGCGGCAGTTGTACACCAGCCACTACATACACCGCTACCTGGATTGGCGCTCTCAATTTCACCAGTAGAAGTATTAAACTTAGCCCAATTAATCGTTTGGCTAACACTAATTCCAATTCCATAAGTAATAACAGCGAGACCATTTGCGCCACTCGTTCCATCTCCTATAGAAACACCACCGGAACCACCATCACCAGCTCCATTTCTATATGTATCACTTGGATTGCCCGGTGTAGAACCACTACCGGCAGTGTTTGAAGTGCTAGTAGCTCCAGCAGTAATATAGCTTGAACCACCACCACCACCACCACCAGCGTCGGCGTTGTTGCTTCGAGTTGCTCCGCCGCCACCGCCACCATAATATCCTGCTCCACCACCACCACCACCAGCACGAGTCGTGTTTATGTTTGGTTGACCGCCATTTCCACCAGAAGCTAAACCACCAGCCACACCAGATCCGTCAGTCCCATCTCTAGTACGTCCGTCAGCGCCAGCACCACCAATTAGTGAAGATCCAGCTGCACCGTCATTGCCACTTGAATTTGTTCCACCGACCCCTCCAGAAATCTGCGTTCCACCACCACCACCATGAGCGTAACCGACGGTTGTTCCGGCGATACCACTAGTGCCACCACCAGCACCACCAGCACCACCAGCACGAGAAATTCTTGCACCACCGCCACCACCACCACCGGCAGCAATAGTTAAGGCGGTCGAGCCACGATAAATACTTGTGTAGCCACCACCAGCACCACCACCACCAGCGTCACTTCCACCTGAATGATATTGACCACCAGCACCACCACCACCTACATAAACGGTTAGTGTTTCACCTGGTGTAACCGATAAGGTTGCGCTGGTATAGCCACCGCCGCCACCATTTGCTCCAACTCCGCCATTACCGCCACCACCGCCGCCGCCACCACCACCCCAAGCTTTGACGGTGATACTAGTTACGCCACTTGGTACAACAAACGAATCAGATCCTTGAGTATTATAAATTTTTCCAGAAAAAGTGCTGCCACCTACTGAATAAATAAATCCCCCAGCGGCAACTGAAGCGCCACCCCAAGAACTAGTTGGCAGTGACATGGTGTTTAGCCATTCGTCAAATCTCGCACCAGTTGTTCGACCCTTTTCAATTAACTGTTCGTCAACATTAAAATTAATATTGGTTTCATTGTTGCCATTCATAAATTGTTGAGCAGTAGCAACATAAATACTTGGATCTATTGAAAGAGGAAACTTAGCTGTTTTTAGATTAGTGGCAATTATTTTTAATTTATTGTCTTTTAGTTCAAAAATAGCCTTGGCATCTGATTTATTTTTGTCCATTTCAATAATTGTTGGAGCGGGTATAGAAAATAATAAAGTGTCTTTTTCTGCATTTTCTTTAGCTTTTTGTAGTAATTCTGCATCTTCATCTGTTGTAGCTGCGATATTTCCACTAAATAGTAAATTTCCGTAAATACCAATACTGCCATCTGACTCGATTTTTGCTTGATAATTATTATTAAGCCCAAGATTATAATCAAATGATATTGTGTCAGAATTGTATTCGTTAAGAATAATATCTTCTTTTACTCCAGTATTTTGAATCGTATATACCAACCAGCCAGTACCATTTTTAAATGGAAATATAATTCGATTAGAGTCTTGTTGACCATTCCTTAGGGGATAGTTTGGTTTTAAATTAAACTCAAGATTGTTGATTGAATCTATTAAAGTTAAGCCGTTCTTTGGATTTTCATAAATAGTTGTTGAAATATTTGTGGCCCCCGTTTGAATATTTTCGCTTGAAATAAAACTTTGGCCGTTGTTAAAATCAAAGGTTTTTGTTTCTTCATTAAATGATATTTTATCTACGGTTGATTCAATAATTGGAACTAAGAGAGATTCGGCTTTGCCTAAATCATAGGTGTATTTTGAAAAATTTTCCTTAATAAAATTAAATCCAATAACAAACAAGAATATTGATAGTAAGATTATAACTATCAATCTAGTTTTAAATTTATTGTTAGTAATTTTAATTTTTTTCTTAACCATAGAATTACCTGTTTGAGAAAATGAAGTTTAAGTTACCGATATAAACATTAGCATTCTGACTAGCTGTCATGTTTATCTTAAAGACGATACTATTGCCCGCAGTAAAACCACAAGTTGATGGATCGGCTGCACCAGAAGCAACTCCAATTTGCCAAGCACTTTGTGAGCCGGTTGATACACTAATTGGCGAACCACAAGCGGATAATCCAGTAGCTGAATCGTTTCGATAAATTTGATATTCAACAGTTGCGTTTGAACTGTCGGTGCGACCCATAATTGAAGTTTGACCAGAAGCAAACTCCTTAAAGGTATTTGGTAGCTGGTAGGTAACGAAAATTCCATAAGTCTGCGCACTAGCTTGAGGTGAAGTCCATTTGTAAAAGTTGTAGGTCTCATTCGCACCACAAATTGTTGGCTGTGATGAACTGCCGTCGTTAATATTCAAGGTGTCTGAACAGATATCAGAAGTCATCGTACCAACGCCAGTTCCGTGCATAACTGCGTTTGTGTACTCAGGTGAAATAGTTATGACATTGTCTGGGCTTGAACCACAAGCACCCCAACCATCAGCTTCGTAGCATTGAAGTTTACCGAGCGTTGTATCGTAGTACATCGAACCGAGTAGCGCGTCATTGTCACTGGCGATCGGTGCAGAAGCACTGCGATCTAATGTAAGAAGGGTGACTGGACCACCATTAATGCCACTTCCAATTTGAACATTTGGTACGCTACTGCTCGATAGAGTCATCGAAAATGCATCGACATGGAATGTTCTGGCAGTTGCATCAGTTTGAGTGAAATATATGTAAGGATTCGTTGAGGCAGTTGAATCAGTTGTTATATAGCAAGTAATTTTAGCAAAGTCAGAAACCGTTGTGGCTAATGTTTGGGTGTTATAGTCAACACAAGATACAAAATTTGTTCCACCGTCACGAGAATATCTGATTGTAAAATTATCAAAGCTAGATGAGGAAGAAGCGTAAGCAGTCACTCGGTAAAGCGTGCTAGGTAGTGGATTGACAGAAAGTTTGTTTCTAACTCCCTGATTGGCTCCAGTCGTAACAACTCTTGCGCTATCGCTTGCATCGTAACCGACAGTTGTGCTTCTTGAAACACTTGCACTTGATACGGCCGTCCAGTTTGTTGAAAAGTTTGTATCATCATTAACGCTACCGTCAGTGGCATAGTTGTAATCGGCAGCAATAGTTACGCTTAAGTTGTCAACATAAAACACTCTCGCTGTACCACTAGCAGTCTGTCTGATAAAGATTGCATTACTACTTGAAATGCCTGAAGCAGGCGCTGTAAAAGTACAGTTTACTTTTGTCCAGATACTTGTGTTAACGGCTTTTGATGAAGTACATTCTGCTGTTGCGGTTGTACCGTCAGCCGAGTAATAAACATTTAAATCAGTAAATGTTCCGCTAGACAGCCTTGAAGTGAATGACACATTGTAAGTAGTATTGGCGGTTAGGGCAGAATCCATAGTGTTTTTTACGCCACTATTGGCTGAAGTTGAAGTTGAGACCGAAACCGAAGCTTGACCGGTTGCTATATAGTTTCCATAGGTTGTATATCGACTAACGGTTGAACCACCAATAGCAGACCAAGTGTTTGATGGAAAGTTGTTTTCACTACTACCGGCTACTTCAGCGCCACTGTCAGAAGAGTATTCTGTGACATTGCTATTAACTGATAATAATCCCGCGGCTGATGAAGTTTGAACACTCAGTAAGTTACCATCTACAGGGTTAATCGAACTGTCACGAATCGTAAGACCGTCTGTCGTAGAAGTGTGGCTTACTATTAATTCGGCTCCACCAGCACTCTGCATGGTATTATCGTAAGCTGATTGAAGAGTTGTTGAGCTAGAAGCTCCAGCTGCTGTCCAATCTGTACCGCTCCATATCATGGTGGCAGTTGTGTTCTGACGCATAGCAATAGTGTTTCCAACACCACCACCATTTACCGATATATTAAAATCATTGGATCCATAGGCAGCGGTTAGGTATATTATTCTACCTGGGGTATTGATAGTTGGATCTGGCAGGGTCGCTGTTTGATTGGAAGTATTAAAGCCGATAATTATTGCAGACGATTCATCTACTGATGACATTGATACTGTACAACTCGATGAAACTAAAGAACCACCAGTGTAACAATTATTATCATTAGACACAGTGGAAAATGTAGGGGTAGTCATTACTACTAAGCCATTAGCACCACTTCCGTAACCTGTTCCACCACTAATAACTAGATTGCCACCATTAGCATCACCGACAGTTGCATTACCTCCCTGAACGGTTAGTGTACCACCAGCTACTGCTGTAGTCGTGCTTCCAGTACCGCTCAACGTAAAGTTATTTGGAGTCGTGGCAGTTACTCCGTTGCCGAAATAAACACTATTCGTGTTGTCGAAAGTTAGTCTGGTTGTACCATTAGTACTTATTGACACACTATCTTTTCCTTGTAAAGTTGTCGAGCCAGCAGTGGCTGTTCCACCTGAGCCTAGAGTTAAATTGGTTGTACCACCAGAACTATTGTTATTGCCAATATTGATTTCCTGTGTACCACTTGTTAAATTTGAGTTTCCAATTTGTATGGTGCTTGCAATATTATTACCGATATATATAGAACCATTACTACCAGTTCCACTTTTAATGCCAGCATTTATTGAGATGTCTCCACCGTTGCTATCTGTACCACCACCAGCTCCACCTTGAAGTATTAAATTACCACCTGCTAAAGAGCCAACACCTGTTCCACCGTCACCTCCAGAAACAGTTAATGATTTTCCAGCGGTATCATTTGTTGCCGTGGTGACAGAAATTGTGTGATTAACATTGTTGCCAAAAGTTATGTCACCTGAACCAGAAATTGTGTAAACATCACTACCACTTGATTGCAATTCAATCAGATTACCAGTTCCAATTTTGTTTATAAAAATACTTGTGGTATTTGTTGAAGTATCAGTCTGAACACCTTGTGCTAATTGCAGGAATTGGGAGCTACTTAGGCCGTTGAGCAACTGAGAGTTAAGTGAGAATGGCGTTGACGAAAGTCGTTTCATAGGCACCATTTCACCATCGGGATTACATGACGAAAATGGTGTACAAGAGGCGTTTATTCCACCAATATTCATTGATAGCCATATTGTATCTTGATTCCAATCGACATTTGTTCCAAAGGGATTTATCGAACCAAGTTGAACAGATAAATAACCGTTTTTTACTAATACGCCTTGGGAATTTACATTAAGATGAGCTTCTGTCCATTTTAGAGTACCATCAACATTGCCAACACTTTGACCATCACCATCTTGGTAAATTTTAAATTCAAGATTGTAATAACCATCAGGGACTGTAGCACCCTGTGCGTTAAATAAACGACCTTGAAAATTCATTTGCTGATTGATACCGACTTCTGCATTTACTGATGAAGATAGAAATAATATAGAAATAAAAAATACGCCCAATAACAAGACGCAAGAAAACGACCACCTTAAAGCTTTATGAACTTTATTGAGCATTTTACCTATTTTAAACCCCGTCAGTTTTTGATAAAAACTATTTAATCCTCGCCATTTTTATCTCTTACAAGCATATACGTTTTTTTATGATTTTTCAAGATAAAAACAGATAAAATTTATCTAATTTGTAACAATAATCCACGCCTTGCTAAAACCTGTTTTTCATGTTGTTCTCCAACGAGAAAACTGATGACCGCAACTATCGTGCAAACATAAAGTGGCCAAAGAAGTAGTAATTGATTGGTCGTACTAGTAGACGCCGTACTGGCTGATGTCACGCTAGGTTGACCGTTGACTATCGCTGCAATTGATATAAATGCCACACGACCATTTGCATCGCTAGCTTGTAAATTTATTTGATAAGTTCCAGCTTTTGAATATGTGTGAGTAGTATTAAAAGTTGCATTATCGTTTCTGGACACGACACTATTTTTTGAATCTCCCCACATGATATTTATGGCATATGGTGGAGTACCACCAATTACGTTAATCGGTAATACAAGTTCTTTATCTGGAAAAACACCTTTTATGGCTACGTCCGTATTTAATACTAGCTGGCTACCTTCAAGTCTAATACCTGTTAATGGTAAGGATTGAGTCGGTAATACGTCATAATAGACGGTGACGATTTTAGAATCAGGTCCGGCCTGATTGAGCGCATCATATACTTTTGCTAACAAAACATTTTGTCCAAACATTAGATCTATGTCGATAGAAAAAATTTTATCGGTAGTACAAACTGTCGAGCCAGCAAAAATATCATTTTTAAAAATTTCAATTAGTGTATTGTCTGGGCAACTTCCAGATATCGTCACGGGCGTTGTACTGAAATGTTGTCCATCAATAGGAGATTCAATAACGGCTGCGACCGTAGGAGGTTGACCAGCAACTACTCCTGTTAAACTTATTGAACTTGAAGCGGGTCCTGGTCTTTCCCATGCGTAAGTGGTTGTTGCAATTAAAGCAAAACCTACTATAAACAGGAGAGCCAATAGGGGAATGTATGATGTGTGTTTGTGTGATTGTAGCTTACCGCTATGCTTGTGGTGAAGCAACTTTAGCTTCTTCGGCATAGACAATATTATAACACTTAAGCTTATGAAAATATAGTTTAATAGTATCTTGATTTTTTAATAATATGTTTATTGTATCGCCTGATACTACTTTTTAGAACGATGAATATGACAATTATAGCTGTTATTATTGCTAAAATAGTGCGATAGGGTATAACCCAGAACGTCAAACTTGAATTTATAGTCTGTTTATTGTCTCCGTAAACGACATTTAAGTCAGCTTTATAGCGTCCGAATAGAATCTTATTTCCAATCACACTTTTATCAAGGAGTTGAGTGAATTTTCTAGTACTATCAGGCAATATTTGTCTTGGTGGTTGATTAATTCCAAGTGTAGCAATCTTTTTCCCGAACATATCAGTTATCGTGACTAAACCAGAAGGTTGTTCATAAACATTCCCAGTATTAGTTAACCGTTGATTGAATTGGATTGGAGCCGATTCGAAAAAATTACTAACTTTACCAGAAACTTCTATATCATTTTCATCTCTGGTATCAATATTGCTTGCAAAAAAATCTTTAATAGATAACTCTTCTTTTGCTTCACCTTTTACTCTAATCATCAAGAGAGCTCCAAGACTTGCAGATAATGATACTCCGGTGTCCTTTAACTCCGGTGCTGTTGCAGTAAAGCGAATAGTCCCATAATATCCACCCGGTGAAGCATTGGAGGGAATATTAATAGTGATTGGCAATTTTTTTAGTTGCTTAGCATTAAGTAATAATTCTGACGGAAAGCTAACCCAATTTTTCAAAGAATAGGCTGATGTTTCGCTTCCTTCTAAGATTTTTGGAGTTCCATCTTCGCCAGCAGCTGTGAAATCGTTAATTTCTCCTTTAACTAGTAAACTACCACTAGAGATATCGCGAATATTGATTTGAGTCGTTAAAGTTTCCCCTGGATCGGCTGACAAAATTATTACTGGAGGTGCAATTTCAAGAGCTTGACCATTTAGACTTTCATCCGATGTAGGTTCAGCATTAACAATTGAAACAATACTAAAAGTAATAAAAAGGCAACTTAATGTAATGGTGATAAATAAAAATATATTTTTTTTCATGTTACTAGAATGTTGGAGTGCAGATATAAGTCAAGGTTGTTGTATAAGTACCAGCAGCTTGACTACCAGAAACGTTTACTATGTATGATACCGTATAAATTTGGGCGTCAGTTGGTCCAGCACCGCCAAAGGCACTGTCTGCTACACTGTCACCGGATGTAAATTTAAAAGTATCTTGTGTATTATAACCCGATGCAACCTGACCTTTCAAGTTTGTACCGTTAGAAGTAGCATCAATTTCTGCTCCAACCGCAGGGTCAGAAGTGGCTGTCGTATTTAATTTCAAGTTCATTCCAAATTGACTAGTGCCCCTTATTGAGGTGGTAGCCGAATTCATAGCTAATACTGTATTACTACCAGATGTCAAAGTTGGACCATTGACTGTAATGCTATAACCAGTTCCGGCGTTTGTTGATGCTGACATTTGTGACGTTGCTGTTGCTGTATCAGTCGGTGAGAATAACTGATTAAAGCTGACAGTACCAGCAGTGGCAGTTGTACAATCAGGAACTCCGCTAGTTTTACTAATTGTTGCTCCAGTACAAAATATGAGGGATTCGGGCATGATACCAGTTAACTCTATTTGAGTGGCTGTACTTGCAGCAACTACCCCTGTGTCTATTGGGCTACCGGTAGCATCAGTTGAAGCAAAGGTAGAAATACGAACATAAAACGATTGATTGGTAGTTGTTGGATTTGTAACGCTACCAAACAGATATGTAACAGCCTGAGCTGTAATATCAGCGGCTACTCTGGTTAAATGAGGTGCACCGTTTGTTGTATTAACCATTGTGAAACCTGTTGCACCAGTCTGATCATCTAGGGTTGCAGCAGTTGTTAATAATCCAGTTGGTGTTACACATGTACCACCGGCCTCGACACAATACAAAAACTGTATTGAACCAACATTGCTACCACCGGGGATTGTAAACGAATACAAGTGTTTTACGACACCGCCTGGTTTAGACCCACCGTCAGTTGCTCCAGCTTGTAAGGTTAGACTACGTGATGTAATTTGGGCTGCACCTGCACTCTTTGGTATAAACACAAACCATATTGAAGAAAATACGATTATAAAGCACAATACCAATCTTTTTCCAAGAAAACTTCGCCTACGACTCATACGAAAATTGTAGCACGAGCATTATCGTAGCGTCAACGAATATTTATTTTTTGTCCACAGTTTGAATTTTATTGCAAATCAATAAGTAGGAGTACAAATATAGGTCAGGGTAGTGGTATAAGTACCAGCTGGTTGACTACCAGGAACATTTACTATGTAAGAAACTGTATAAATTTGAGCGTCCGTACCACCAGCACCACTATAGGCACTGTCGGCTACACTATCACCAGTTGTAAATTTGAAATTGTCTTGCGTATTATATCCAGTCAAAGCTTGTCCTTTTAAATTAGTACCATTAGATTCGAGATCAATTTCGATGCCGATAGCTGGGTTTGAAGCAGTTATAGTATTCTCTTTAAGATTTAAACCGAATTGGCTAACACCCTTCATACTAGTTGTAGCCGAACCCATGGCAGTTATGGTATTGCTACCAGATGTCAACGTCGGACCATTGACTGTTATGTTGTAACCAGACCCAGCATTAGTCGAGGCAGCCATTTGTGACGTTGCTGTTGCTGTATCAGTCGGTGAGAATAACTGATTAAAGCTTATAACGCCACTTGTAGCGGTAGCACAATCTGGAACTCCATCTGTTTTACCGATTAATGCACCTGTACAGAAAACTAACGATTCAGGCATTATTCCGTCGAGTACAATCTGAGTAGCCGTGCTAGCTGTTACCGTACCTGTGTCAATCGGGCTTCCAGTAGCATCTTCTGATGCGTAGGTCGATATACGAACATAAAATGTTTGATTTGTTGTGGTTGGGTTAGTTACACTACCTAAAAGATAAGTCACAGCTTGGGCTGTTATATTAGCGGCAACTCGTGTCAAATATGGTTCACCATTAGTAGTATTAACCATAGTAAAACCAGTCGCACCTGTCTGATTGTCAATAGTAGCCGAAGTCGTGACTAGACCAGTAGGAGTAACGCAAGTTCCACCGGCTAAAGTACAATACAAAAATTTAATTGAACCAACATCACTACCACCAGGAATAGTAAAGCTAAAATTATGTCCGACAACACCGCCGGGCTTAGACCCACCGTCAGTTGCTCCAGCCACGAGAGTCAAACTACGTGATGTAATTTGGGACGCTCCGACACTACTGAGCGGAAAAAATTGTACTAATAATAAAGTAGATATTGCTAATAAGCTAAATAATCGTTGAATAAGTTTGTTGTGGTGTTTTTTCATTTTTTTGTTTTGTTTATTTTTACTACTATTAACAAAATAGTAACACTAGCGTTATGGGGTGTCAACAGCCGAAATAATTTTTTTCCAAAACTGTGGAAAAGTCGTGAATAATTTAATGGTTTACTTTAATAAGTGCCAGTCACAATCAAGGTTTGGCCACAAGTATAACGACCACCTGGTGTCATGTTACTTACATTTACGATGTAACTAATTGTATACAAGGTAGTGCCAGAACTCTTTGGTGCCGATGCTATTATTTCGCCACTTACAAAACGGTATTTATTTTCTGTGTTGTAGTTCGCTGAAGCAATGCCAAATCCAAACTGACCATTATCTGGGTTAGCACCAAAATTCGTAGGTAGACTATTAGCCACTAAATTTATTCCGAATTGTTCTATACCTGGCGTAGATGATTCTGTTGTAGCCATAGGTTCAATAGAATGGTTGCCATTGGTTGGAGAATTTCCGAAAATTTGTACGACGTATCCGTAGCTTGTGTAATTTGTTACAGAAAATGTAGCTGTGGTAACCGTCGCACTACTAGTAGTAAAATCTCCAAATGTTATGTTTCCAGAGCTGATATGAAATGATAACGCTGGGTCATCAGTCGTTTTTGATCCAGTCTGTATATGATAATCCGACGATGAGGACTCTCCGACAATTAAATCACCAGTTGCAGTCGTTGATTTGTAATTATTTGAGCTTCCTTCAACTAAACTTCCTGAGTCTATCACACTTTCGTCAAAACGATAATTTTGGGATTGAAGTTCAGCATAGGCTAAATTGGTTTTTATCGTGACACAAAAAAATGAAGTAATTAATAAAATACTAATACTTACTCCCAATTTTTTTCTCAGCATATATCTATTTTCAATTATTAGGATAAATTTTGCAAATAAGCTATAGCTGTTTGCTTAGCCTAAGGATAAGCTGTATACTATTGATACTAAGTTTATAGAAATAAATAAAATATGATTAAAATACCATCGGATAACACAGAACAAAATAGTACCGAACCACCAGCACCTGAAGTGCTTCAAGCTCAATCTAATGAGAAAAAAGCAGCTGTCGCATCATTGACGTCCCGTAGTCATCTAAGCTCCCAATTTCGTCATACCACTCATCGTCCAAGCCATAAAGCGACGTTTATCGGCCTTGCGGTCGTGGTTACGATTTTGTCGATTAATGCTGCAGTAATTGCATTCATTATAAAGGGTCAAGAAAAGACTTCTACGGAAACAAAAAAAAGTGAAGTTGTCATCAGCACAGATGTTCTTGGTAAATTAGGGGTAAGTCGTAATCCAATTGACAATTCTGGAACTGAGCTAAATGTTGGTCCTGATGCTAACTTTTTAGGAGCAATGACGGTCGCAAAAGATGTAAATATAGCTGGTCAGTTAAACTTGAATGGTAAGCTTTCTGCTTCAAGCATGAGCTTGACAAACATACAAGCTGGGACTTCAGCTTTTAACTCATTGAATGTGAATGGTGATGGTACAATTTCAAATCTGAATGTACGGAAAGATTTAACGGTTGAAGGCTTAACTAAATTACAAGGTGCGGTTACAGTTAGCCAATTACTGACTGTAAATAATAGTGTGAATATATTAGGTAACTTGTCGATTGGTGGTATTTTATCTATGAATAATTTTCAGACTAACATGCTAACTGTTGGTGGAAAAATTACAACACGCGGTTCTAGTCCGAGTGTTTCTAAAGGTTCTGGGCTTGAAGCAATCGACACGGTATCAATAAGTGGTAATGATGTAGCTGGTACCGTTGCTGTTAATACTGGAGCAGGGAATTTAAGAGGAGGAATCTTAGCTAATATAAGCTTTGTGAACGCCTATTCGACGACACCGCACGTAGTCGTTACTGCAATTGGTGCCGGAGTGGACGGTGTGTATGTCAACCGAAGCTCAACTGGTTTTAGTATCGGAGCAATCTCAGTCAGTCCAGCAGCTGGTCATGCTTTTGATTATATTGTAATGCAATAATTATTAAATATTGGCGAATAGCATCACCTTATTATCTCGTACGGTAATTATTCCGTTGATTATACTAAAAATAATTGGTTCGGAATCGGTTTCAATAATCACATCACTCGGTATGAGCATCGAAAAAAAATCTGCATGACCTGGTAGAATATCGAATTTTCCGATTTTATTTTCACCAGATAGAGAATTGGCTTCACCTTCATAATATAATTCGAATGGAGCTCGAGCTATGACATATATTTTTTGGATATCAGGCTGTTTTTGGCTCATTTTTTTGTTTTATCCCAAGAATTTCCTCTATTCCATCTAAGGTTTGTTCGATTGTAAAATATTGACCAGGCTTACCATTTAAATGTTCAGCTACAGCGAAATCCTGAGCAAAGAATTGTATAAGACTTTTTGCATTTTGATAATCTTCACGGTCAGATGGCGATAATTCATTTTCGCCAACGATAGCAATAATATTTTTTAAAGAATCGTGTTTTTGCATGATTGCCTGAACACGACCAACAAGTTCGTAATGTCTATCGCCCACGATCTGTGGAGTCAATAGCGACGAAGTGGTTTTTAATAAATCAACAGCTGGCCTTATACCACTTTCTGCTACAGAACGTGAAAGAACCAGGACTGAGTCGAGCTGTTGTGAAATTGCTTGAACAGCTGGATCTGATAAGTCGTCAGCAGGGACGTAAATAGCTTGGACTGACGTAATCGTTCCTTTTTCTGTTGAACTTAAGCGGTCTTCTAATCTCCTTAACTCACTGAAGATATTTGGTGCATAACCACCTTCTGATGGAATAAGACCCATATTTGTGGAGAGCTCTGTCATGGCTTGAATATGTCGATAAATATTGTCAACGAAGAATAAAATATCTCGCCCTTCTTCGTCTCTAAAATATTCGGCAGCAGTCGCGGCGGCAGGTCCAACCATCGAACGAATGGCAGGGGTAGCATCCATCTGACCAAAAAACATTATAGTGTTTTCTAATACCTTGGTTTCTTTGAGTGTTTCATAAAGTTCATTACCTTCACGTATACGTTCTCCTACGCCACAGTAAATTGATAGACCTTTGGCACTTTGCGTAACGTTGTGAATCATCTCTGTAGTTAAGACAGTTTTTCCAACACCTGCACCTCCTACGATACCGATCTTTCGTCCTTTTACGAATGGTGTTAAAAAATCGATTACCTTTATGCCAGTTTCCAGTAATTCTGTCTTTTGCTTGTTGCGGTAGCTATTTGTTCCGGTTGCTTCGCAAATCGGTCGTCTATTTTCATTAATAGCAGGTAGATTATCTAAAGGTTCTCCCAAAGCACTAAATACCCTACCTAAAGTTCTTGTTCCTACCGGTATGGATACTTTCGAATGACTACGAAACACTCTTTGACCACAGCGGAGAGATTGATCATTGGTCAAGTTAATACATACTGCTGTATTGGATTTAAATAAGTTGACTTCCAAAAATATTTCAGGATAATTTTCGACTGACAATAATTCTTTTTCCTCAGGCATTTCGCCGGTAATTTGGACTTCAACGATAAGGCCATGAAGAGATACTATTATCCCAGATAATTCTTCTGATAATTTCGTACTTTTTTTCTTCAACACAAGCCCCCAGTCTGTCGTCTTTTTTTCTTCAGACCGACGAGAACTTCACTTAGACGACGATCACTTTCACTTCTTTTTGCACGATAAAATTCAAATCGATAATCAGTTAGCATTTCGCTAGCTCGTTTTTTAGCAACTGCCATGGCACTAAAACGACTTGCTGCTTGGGCTAGGCTTGATTCAAGTATAGTTTGGTTAAGTGCCAAAGCCATCATAGTTATTTCCATTTGATCAGCAATTTCTTCGATTGATGGTTCAAAAATAGTATCCTCTTCACTAATTATTTCCTCATCTTCAATATCACCTTGTTCACTCATATCACGCAAACTTGAAATCAAGTCGATAGCTTTTATCTCTTGAACTCCAAGAGATACATATTCTTCATAATAAATTACGATTTTTGAATATGGTAAAACAGCTTCTACTAACGGGCTAACATCAATGTAATCTTCACTTTCAGGAACCTGAAAGTAGCGTTTAAATTTAATACCCATTTGAATAAGTTGATTTGCACCATGCGTACCTAAGACAATTATATCAGTAGATTTTTCGTCGTAATCTTGAAGCATTTTTTCGATAAGGCGTTGATCGATATCACCGCTCAGGCCAGCTCCAGCGGAAATAATAACAAAGACTTTTTTATCATTTTTATCCGTAAGGTCTCGATTAGTAATCCGTTTCGAAGGATCAATCTGGATGGATTTATAACGTGTCCAAAGTAATTGAAAGAATGCTTTTGATAAATCAACTTTTTTCTTTACTTTTGCAACGTGATTACTTGCGATACTTTCAAAGACACCAGTAAGATTTTCAACAGTCTTAATTTGGATTGTGTCTTTTTCAATTATATTAGCTCTTCGCATCAGTCTTGTCCTCAGTTTTTTCTTTATCTTCTTCCTCTTTGACTTTTGCGTTTTCTGTTTCAGTAACATCATTTTTATGTTCATTTTCGGCTTGTGAAACTGCCTCGTCTTTTTCGGAAACCTCAGCTTGTTTGATCGTATTTTCTTTTAATAATACATCCTCGGCTTTATCGTAATCTTCTTCACCTTTCACGTGTTTGATAATTGTTCTTACAGATTCCTTTAATCCTGGAATATTTATATTAATTTGACCGCTACCAAGTACTACAGTCTCCAACATTAATTGTTGCTCGAGTATTGAATAGAGTACTTCTGGAGGTTGTTGAAGAATCTCATAAATTTGTTTGCCCAGATTTAAATCAATTTGAGAATCTTTTGATAGACTAGCACCGAAGTGAGAAAATTCCTCAGCCTGTTTGTAACGGGCTAACATTTTAAACAGTGAACCTGATAAACGCTTTTGACGGACAGTTTGAGCGTTGCCACCAACGCGTGATACGGATAGGCCTACATTAACAGCAGGTCGATTACCTTTGCGAAAAACGCTTAAATCAAGAACGATCTGACCGTCGGTAATAGACATAATATTTGTTGATAGATAAGCAGTGATATCATCGTTTGGCGTTAAAACGACCGGCAAGGCCGTTAATGTTTTGCCACCGTCAAGTAGCTTACCAGCACGTTCTAGCAGACTTGAATGAGAATAAAACATATCACCTGGATAAGAATCTCGTCCTGGGTCAACTTCTTGCAATAAAGACAACTGTCGGTATGCTTCAGCGTGACTCGTTAAGTCATCATAAATAATGATTACATCTTTACCACCGTACCATAAATTTTCTGCCATAGCACAACCTGCGTAAGGAGCTAAATAGGATTGCGTCAATGAATCAAAAATATCGGCTAGTACTACAATAGTGTGATCCATTGCTCCAGATTCTTTGAGACCGTTAAGTAATTGTTCAATATCAACTTTGCGTTTACCAATCAAAACATAAACAACTATACGATCTGTACCATTTTGATTGGCACTTAATTGACTGAGTAGGGTACTTTTTCCAGATTTACTATCTCCTAATACCGCAATACGTTGACCTAAAACTATAGGGAAGAACATATCAACAGCCGTAACGCCACTAGCAAGCTGGTCCTTTAACATGCTTCTTGCCATAATTCCTGGTGCAGGGTTATATATGCTCGAATACTCTTTTGTTTTAATTGGACCTTTACCGTCAATTGGAAATCCAAGTGGATTAACTACTCGTCCAATTAAACTTTTTCCAACTGGAACATTGAATATATCTTTTTCTACTACAGCAAGAGTGCCTAGAGCTATTTTTTCAGAGTTAATATTAAACAACTTTGCTCTGTTGCCTTTAGTTTCACGTACTAAACCACGTTGTCCGTCTTCGAACAAAACTTGAGCTCCAAGTCTTACTCCCTCTAGGCCTTTTACTTCAACAATAAAACTGTTTACTGCAACGACTTCACCGGTCAAGTTGTCAGCTTCAATTAATTTTTGGAAGGTCGCATTGTCAAACACTATTAATTTCCTCGATTAGTTTTTCTCGAGAGGCCATAATATATTTTTTGAATGACCAGTCAAATATTTTACTTCCTGAACGTAAAATCATACCACCTAAAATTGTTTTATTAAAATCAAAAGTTATCAATATATCAGGGTTGATATTATCACGGAACCATCCGATCAGTTTCTTCTTTAAATCGCCAGGGGCTGGTCCTGCAAGGGTAATGTTTATCTGTGGTGATTTTATTGAGATAGTATTCAGCGTATTGACAAGTTCTTGGATACCTTCATTATCGATTGACTTAATTTTTGACCAATCATTCAATACTTCACTGGCCGTCTTGGAAATTTCAGGTGGTTTTGAAGTACGTTTAGAACCTGCTCTGCGTAAAATATCATTATGAGATTTCCATTTTGCATATTCTTTTATCTCAAACAATAAATCCGTCAAATCTTGAGGAGAAGATAAACTGTCTGGTAATCTAAATTTCATTTTTTAAACCTTTTTTGAATTCATCTTTGTGCTCGTTTAGCATCGAAATTAAATAATCGCTTTGAGCGCCCAAATCAACATTGTGTTGTAAAGTTTCGTTCAAGAAAGAGATTACAGCATCGCCCAATCTTGTATCGATATTTTTTATGATTATTTCCTCTTTAGTTTTGATAGTATCTTCTAATTGTTTTTCCAATTCTGCTTGTTTTAAGGTAATTTGAGACTCTAAATCGACTTGTCTCTTCGCATACTTTTTTTCAAGTTCAGCTTGTTGTTCTGCATATTTTGCTTTTATTTCTGTTTGGTGCTTGTCGATATCAGCTTGGGCTGCTGTAAGATTAGCTTCAGCCTGTTTTCTTAGTTGTTCAATGTCTGTCTGATAACGTTTTATCTCAGAATTAACAATTTCTTGCCCTAAATTTTCAACCCTTTTGTTTAGTTGGTTGATGATGCCATTCAAATCATGTTGTAACTCTGATGCTGATTTTTCGACAACAGCATCAAACTTTGCTTGGGATACTTCTAATAAATGTTCCCTTACTGAGGCTGGTAAATGTGCACTAGGTATTTTTTCTCGGGTAGGTTTTTTTGAAACAGTATCATTTTTATTTGGGAAAAAATGTACATAGGCATGTCTGAAAGCTATAGTAATTATGATTCCGGCGATGAATACGTCGATAAGAAGAAATATTTGTAAGTATATATTGTCCATCTAAAACCTCGTTAAAATTGTATAAATTGATATTAATGCGACTCCTATAATAACTAATACTAAAACTGATAGCTGTATGACATCCCGATATACTGCCGATTGCGACATCGGATTTCGTCCAACAGAGATGATACTGTTTCGAATCATAGAATAAATAATCATACTGACGACAATTAATGTGATTATGAATATTGCTCCACTAATAATTATTGGCATAGCATTAACGTTTTTTCCAGCCATGTTATTTGCAATATTTTGTAAAGCTTGTGGTATAAGAGTCTTTTCTGGCTGTTTGAAATAATAAGCCACATTAACTTGAACATTAATTTGCCCAATTGTTAGTTTTTGTTTATTGCCTTCGGAGTCGGTGTATTCTTGCTGACTATTATTACTAATTGTTGATAAATCTGCTTGGGAAATACCTATGACTTTAGAATTGGCTGTTGCTTTCATTCCAACACCTTTGATGGGTGATGCGGTTATTTGATCTCCCTCGTGAATTTCGCCATTGATATCAGATACTAAAACTGGTTGATTCCCACTTGTTGCTATCAGTACTCGATTTTCTTGATTGCTATTAATAGTAATCAATGAGCTACCATCATTTACAACAACTCCAATTATTCTATCAGCGTTTTCATTTGAAGAGGCGACAACATGGTCATAAGAATTTTTTTCGAGACTTACTATCGATCCCATTACTAAATTTTTGTCATTTGTAGCATATTCTTGGGCTACGGTTGTGACAGCATTTACATTGCTAAAGTTAAAAAATGTAAAAGCTATCGAAGTGATAAACAAGCATAAAAAAATACTATTAAAAAAATGACTCGCACGGAACTGTTTGATGAATTTTTTCGTCATTTTTTAAATGCCCCCATAATGCTTAAGTATAGCAAAAAACATGAGGTTAGAGCTAATGTTTATGTTATTATTAAATTAATAAATCGACGAGGAAGATATGAGGGGACTTAATAAATATCAAAAAGGGTTTACTTTATTGGAACTTTTCGTTGTAATCGTGGCGTTAATAATATTAGTTGCTTTGATTTTTTTACTTAATAACTAAATATCTAAGTAAAAATAATTAAGATTATGGAGGATATTTCAACTATGGATACAACAAACATCGAAAAACTAAAGACTTTTACTATGGATAATATTCCAGAGTTAGATACCGTCGTGATGGGTGCTTTAGAATTATTAGGCCAACAGGAGCTACCAAAAATTGATACAACTTGCTTTTCTCGTCCTCTTGTAGTTGGGTCTGGGAATGCTGAACAAACCGGTCGTATCATGTTCGAAAAAACTGATGCTATTTTTGCTTCAGAAAGTAGTTACATGGAGAAATTAAAAAACATATTAGAAATTGACGGGGTTGTTTTAGTCTCTGCTTCCGGCGAAAAACATGCTCCAATAATAGTAAAAAATGCAAAAGAATTCGGTAAAAAAGTTATGCTGATTACGAATTCTCCGAATTCATCAGCTAGCAGGGAACTTGATAAGATTGCTGGCGATATGGAATTTATATTTCCGAAGAATCGTGAGCCCTATACTTACAATGTTTCAACTTATATGGGTATGATTTTAGGGGCTACTGGAGAAAATGCCTTGGATATAAAAAAATTTATAGAAAATTCTATTAATAATTTAAATTTTCCTGATTTTTCGAAATATAACAAATACTATCTTTTATTGCCATCTAATTTTTCTGGCTCGATAGGCATGTTGCAGAATAAATTCATAGAATTATTCGGTCGTATGATAGCTCGGGATATTGAAACGATCGAATTTGCACGATTACATGCAACGACTGTCGTTCCTTCAGATGAGCTGTTTATTAGTTTTGGCGAAAAAGACGAAATGTGGGGCGATTCAGAAAATAGATTTTTCGTTCCTTTGCCAGATAAATGTGATTACGGAGCTATGATGGCAGTCGGTTATTACATAGTGGGCCAAATACAAAAAGCCTACCCAAGTTATTTTAAAGAAAATATCGCGAATTATTGCGAAAAAGTATCACGCTTATCTGGACAGAACCTCAAGCCGATAGTAGAAATTTAGTATATTCATAATACATAATAACCAAAACTTTCGGAATATCGTAAGTTATTTTGGAAGCTTGTCGAATAAATTATATTGTATGATTTTCGATGATATGGATTTTTCTATTCGAAGAGATTTTTCGCAATCGCCGAGCTTCGAAAAAGTACTTATTTGGTTAGGGCAGTCATTGAAATTATCAGAATCTTCATCAAATAGACTTTTTCCAAACATCAACTGATTTGTTTTTAAACCTAATAAGTCGATAATCGTAGGCATTATATCTAAATGTACACCTTTATTAGGAACAGTTTCTCCGATTTTCTGTTTTGGTAATTTAATGAATAGCGGTACTTCTTTTTCTTGATTAGACGATGAATCGTAATCTATCGTCCCAGCTTTAAAACTTGGAAGTACTGGAGTGTGATCGCCATAAATTACAATCAATGAATCATCGTATATACCGTAAGATTTTAGTTTTTCAAAAAACTTTCCAATCATTCTATCCGTGTAATTTATATTTTCGATATAACCACCAACTTGATTTGGGTATTTACTTTTATCAATGCCAAACTCTTCAATTTCTTTGTTAGTTGCGAACGGGACGTGTGAAGATAGAGTAATTACATAACTAAAACTTGGCTTGGGCTGATCTTTAATATAATCGGCAGTATTGGCAAGAAAATCACCGTCGTTTAAGCCCATATTTATCTTAGTCCCTTTTGGATAATTGTCGGCTGCATAGAATTTTTTATATCCGATTGATTTTAGTGCAGAATCACGATTCCAAAAATTTCGATTGAATCCGTGATAAACGTAGGCTGAGTAACCGCTTTTTGTCATTAACTTGGGAAGACCTGTGAAATCATCTCTTCCGTATCTAACGAAGATGGCAGCTTCATCTAGAGGAAAGTATGATAAATTGGCTGTAAAATCAGTATCAGAAGTATGACCTGCTCCGTATAAAAATCTTTGGTTTGGAAAATAATATGAACTATTCGCAAATTTATTTAGATTCGGGGTTATATCCTTGTTATCAACTTTTTGATTTATGATAAAACCTCCCAAAGATTCCACTTGAATGATAATGACATTTTTACCTTTAGCAATTCCATTTAACTCACTATTCGGTTGTTGAGGTTTATACTTTTTAATCCAATCGGTAATTTCTTTTATTTGATCTTCCGATGGTATTGTTATTTCCTGTTGGATGAATCGAGCGATATCGACTGTATGCGTACCGATAACACCATAGTATTGGGCCGTTGATACTATATCGTAATCTTTTTCAAAGACCTCTTTAAATTTATTGCATCCAAGTGGTAAACTTAGCCAACAACTAGAAAATAGGATAATGATAATAATTGCAGAAGTTTTCCAGTTCGAATCTTTGATGTTGTTTTTATCTATGATTTTTCGAAATGTTGTTTGGATTTGTTTACCAAAGAACACGACAAAAATAATATCTGCAAAGTAAAGCAGATACCACCATTCTAATAGTTCCCAAATTGCGGGCAATACGTCTTTGATTTGACTGATGGCAGTGACTATGCCAATACTTGGAAGCGAGGAGAAATAGCTGAAATAAATGATATCAATGACTAATAAGGTCGATATTAAAAAAGCTACGATTGTTAGTGCCTTATTTTTACATTTCTTTATTAAGTAGAAAGGCGATAATAAGAATGCTAGGCTAAATATACTGAATATAATACTATTCCAGTATTGACCAGACCACGTTAATTTCAAGACATATGTACTGACGCAAAAAAGTTTTATACTAAGAGTAATTGTAAAGAATATAACCAAATACTGGTTATATATAAAAGATAGAACTGTATTCTTTATTTTAGCCATTAATTAATTTTAAACGCTATTACTTAATTTGAATAGAACAAATTAAATGTACAAAAATTATGATTTGACATACTTTTCATACTTTTATAATATTAGACGATGATTAATAAAAAACTTTACGGGACATCAACAGTCGGCACTAAAGGGCAGGTAGTGATACCAGTACAAGCACGTGAAGAGCTTAATATCAAAGAAGGCGATAGATTATATGTCGTGGGTTCCAAAGATAGTAGCACATTATTTTGTTACCAGAACAGATGTTAGAAAAGCATATTGAAAAGATTAGCCTACATATCGATGCTTTCAAATTAATAAAAAACAGTAACAAATAGGAAAAATATGAACCATCATCTTAGCTTAAAAAGCAAAATAATCATCATGTTATCAATAATGGCCAGTATATTTTTGGTCGCTCTGGATCAGATGATTTTTTCAACTTCTCTCGGGAAGATTGTTGAAGAGTTTAATGCTTATTCGGCACTCAGCTGGGTTATAACTGCCTACATGGTTACTACTACTGTTACAGTGCCAATAGCCGGTAAGTTTTCTGATATGTTTGGTCGAAAACTGGTCTTGATGACGGGAATAGCTATATTTTCGATAAGCTCATTATTCGGTGGTTTAAGCGGTGGTATAGAACAGTTGATATTTTGGCGAGCCTTACAGGGTATTGGTGGTGGAATTATTACAGCCAATGCTTTTGCAATCGTCGGCGACTTATTCGCAGCAAGAGAACGAGGTAAATGGCAAGGACTTGTAGGTGCGGTGTTTGGTTTTTCATCAATAGCTGGTCCCCTGATAGGAGGTTATTTGACGGAGTCTCATAATATTTTTGGTTTTATCACAAACTGGCGCTGGACTATTTTTATGAATGTGCCGATTGGGGTTATAGCCTTCTTGATAATTGCTTTATTTTGTCCAATGTTTAAATATAACAAAAATCCTAAAATCGATTTCAAAGGTGCAGTTTTGCTAACAGCTGGATTATCGATACTCATATTAGCAATCGATAATACTGAATCGATATTTGCTGAATTAATTTCATCGACAGGCCTGTCTTTATTTGGACTTCGCACTATTATGATAGCTCTTGTGATTCTTATATCGGTAGCTTTTATCCGTGTCGAACGATCAGCAAAAGAACCGATTATTCCATTACATTTCTTTAACAACCGAAATTTTTTGCTAATAATAACAATTTCTATGTTATTTGGAGCAGCATTCCTTGGATCAATACTTTACTTGACTCAATTTAATCAGCAGGTGTTTGGTGTTTCGCCGACTAAATCAGGTTTAATGTTATTACCTATGGTTTGTGGCATGATGGTTACTAGTATTGGAGTCGGTCAATTAATTTCTAAAACTGGTAAATATAAAACCTTTATGCTTACTGGTTTTATTGTTGTAACTATTGCTATATTTTGTATGCTATCACTTAACCCTAATTCTAAATATTTACAGGAAGCTATCATAATCTTCATTTTAGGTATTGGAATGGGTGTAGGTATGCCAATAATTAATCTTGCGGTTCAAAACGAATTCGCACAAGAAGATATAGGCGTAGCTACGAGTTCAAGCCAATTGTTCCGTAGTCTCGGTTCGACGATTGGTATTGCTGTATTCGGTGCTATGCTAACTGCTACATTTACGAACAATATAGGCGATTTGACTAATAGTAAATATATTCAAATGCTTAGAAGCAATAATTTTGTATCGAAAATGGGAGACTTAAACGACTCTAATACGTTGTTGGCAATAAATAATCCGACTGTTAAGAATAAGATTAAAGAGGAATCTGATAAAGCTCTCAAGAACTTGCCAGTTGCTCTAAAAAATAAGATTACAGACGAACTAAAATTACGACAGGATGAATATTCAAATATTGTTGTCCATAAATATAGCAATGGTATGCACAGAATATTTCTAACAACTGGATTATTGATGGCAATTGCTAGCTTTTTAATAATATTTATTAGAGAAAAACCACTTCGATCGGCAAAGCCTACAGATACTCCTGGTGAAATGTAATTTAGTGCTTGTGTCTATATTAAAACTATTCTATAATAATATTCATTAGCGTTATTTTTATAGCGTTTGGTCTTGACGTATCAACGTCTGATTGATACGATAGTTGATGTGTCTTGCGCTAAAACTAATTAAAGGTCGAAGCACGTGAGGCTGTACATAAGTACAAGGAGTTTAATCACATGCCAATAGCCATCGAATTTGTGCCTAGTAGGCGCAAAAAGATAGCAGTGGATGTGGTGCCTGCCGAATGGCAACTGTATATTGCACAGTAAGAGTCGTCTGACTCAAAAATCCAAGTTTCTTTTTGAGAGAGAAACTTAAAAAAACAATGAAAACACCTCAAGGCACCGGGGTGTTTTCTTAATATTTGCTTATCAGGGTCGGACCCTGATAAGCAAATATTAAGAAATTATTAAGTAAATATGCTAAGATCCAGAGTTGAGATTATTATTTTTGGGATTAGAAAACCTAATAAATATAGTTAATGTATATAATGATATTGCGTTACGTGTTGTCTGGTAGTGAAATTCCTGCCTTCTCTAATTCAGTATTCAGGGCATTTCTTAATTTTTTATTATCACTCCAAATTTCATATTCAAGTTTTTTACCATTTAAATAAAATGACGGAGTAGCATCAAGATCTGCTTTTTTGCCTAACGCATAGTCATAATCAAGTTTCATACTAATTTCTTTTGATGACATATCAGATAAAAATTTGTCAATATCAAGATTTAACTCTTTTGCGTAGCTTATAAATTTATCTGTACGTTTTTGACCAGTTAATAACTCCCACTCTTTTTGGGAATCAAATACTCTATGGTGCATTTCCCAAAATTTTTCTTGTAAACCTGAAGCTTCTGCCGCACTAGCTGCGGCTCTAGCATTGTTATGATATTCAAGTAAAAAATTTCGATAAACGTATTGAATTTGGTCTTTATATTCTTCAACTATTGTTTTTATATAATCGTGAGATGTCCCACAGCCAGGGCATTGATAATCAGCATATTCAATTAGTGTAACTTTGCTATCCTTATTGCCATAAATGTGATCGGAAATATTACCATTAGACTCATTACCTAATTGGATAGATGCTGTATCAATTTCATCAACATTTAATTTTGCAGAACTTTCCTGATTATTAGAAAAGAATAGCAACAATCCAAAAACGCCAACGATTACGACTGTAAAAATAATCCAAGAAATTTTACTCAAAATTTACTCCTCTAATTTACTTATAATATTGTAGCAAAATCTATAAGCTTATTGTAGTGTAACTGCAAAAAATATAGGTTACAATTATATAAGTAATGTCATCAGTAACACTTATACCAGTAATAATATCTATATTAGTATTTTTTATACTGTTATTAGTCACGGCTGTAAAACCAAAACATAATAAATTGAGTTATTTCGAATTAGAACGAAGAGCATCTTTGGGCGATGATACAGCTAAAAAATATTTGCTAAGAGAAAGACTATTAATAGATGTATTTTCATTACGATTAATTTTGATATCACTACTACAAGTTTTAATATGGTTGTTTTTGAGTGTTGCTTTCGGAATAGTAATCGCTATAATTCTTGCGATTTTGACTGCTTTAAGTATTGGATTTATTTCGAATTTAAGTATTGTGCAAAAGTTGTCAAACGGAATATATAATCGATACGAAAACTCAATTTTAAGTTTTATTAAAAACCACTTAAACATTTTCCGATTATTCAGAAGCTATTCTAAAGACGATTTTAACCATAATTTATTTATTAATTCAAAAGAAGAAATGCAACATTTAATAACGAAGTCTGAAAACGTTTTAAGTGAACAAGAAAAAAAATTTTTAATTGCCAACCTTTCTTTTAATGATAAATTGGTTAGTTCGGTTATGACTCCACGTAGAAAACTAAAGCTTATCAATAAATCCGAATTTTTAGGACCTTTGACGCTAGACAGTTTACATAAAATTGGGCACAGTCGACTACCTGTTATGAATGGTGATATAGATAAAATAATTGGTATATTACATCTTGATAAACTACTTTCACTTGATAACAAGCGTTCGGTGACTGCTGAAAAAGCAATGGATAATAAGGTATTTTATATTCGTGAAGATCAAACTTTAACACAAGCCTTATCGGCATTTTTACACACACAAAGCCTATTATTTATAGTCATTGATAAAGAGTGTAAGACTAAGGGATTGATTACTATAGACGATATCATACATTCTTTCATGGGTTACGAGTTAATAGATGATTTTGAACAACATAGCAATATCAAAGCAGTAGCATCTAGAGATATAGGTGTTATAAAAGATACGAAAAATAATTTTATTGAATAAAACCTTTTTTTAAAAAAGTCAAACTTAATATTTCTTTTTAAAAATTTCCTTAATTTATAATTACAACTCCCCTTCATTACAAAATATGTCCGACCGTACGAAATTAGTAATGTAGAATTTTTGACATTTTTGAACATTTTTAATATATTCTATTTGATTTATATAACTGTACCCAACCCTGCAATCCAAGATCATTTATTGAATCTATTAATATTTGCTGATGATCTTGAATACTCATCCAGACACTTTGCTGAATTTGAGAAAAACCTAATTGACGAAGTAGTAATCTAAATTTACGACGTAATTCGGCTGAATCTTCAGGAATATCAAATATGACCATTAACTGTCCGTCACTTTCAAGTTGATTTGCAATAAAAGGTTGTATTATTTGACGTCCCTTTAGAGAAATAGATAAATTATTTCCGTCTATAATGATTAAACGATGGTCTTTGGCACGACTGAAGGAGACTCGCAATGTCGAAATGGAGTAACCAGAATCTTTTTCTAATTCGTTAAAAAAGATATTCGGTTTAAAATAAGAGTACGAGTTATTTTTAGTGTATGGTATTAGAGCTAATAAAACATAGGTTAGGGCTGATTTTTTACGATGTAGTTTAGTCATATATTCTATTATATTACACATTATGCTCGACCAGACAAAAATCGTAATAAATTGATAGATATATCAGTGGGTGATAGAATATAACCTAGATTTAAGGAATAAATATGAAACGAACATTAGTAAGAGAATTGTCATCTAAATATGAAGAGACTGTTACCCTCTGTGGATGGTTACATAAAAAACGCCTATTAGGTGGTCTAAATTTTATAACCTTAAGAGATCGAAGCGGTATTGTTCAATCTTTAATTGAAAATAAAGAAGAATTAGAAAAACTAAGAGGTATGCAAATAGGCACAATTTTGTCACTTACGGGCAAAGTTGTGGCTGATAATCGTGCACCAGGTGGAGCTGAATTACACGATGTGAGCGTACGAGTTGATGTTCCAGTGATTGACGAACCACCAATAGAAATTGACAAACCGATATCTCATAAATCTGAACATTTGGATACTTTGTTTGATACAAGAGTATTGAATATTCGCAATCTTCAGGAACAGAAAATATTTAAAATTAGAGCTGATATCGTGCGTTATTTAAGGGAATTTTTATATGAACAGGAATTTGTCGAAATAGATACGCCGAAAATACTAACCGAAGCCACCGAAGGAGGTGCTGAAGTTTTTCAACTAGACTATTTCGGAAAAACTGCAACTCTTGCACAAAGTCCTCAGTTTTACAAACAAATTATGGTTGGAGCTTTTGAAAGAGTTTTTGAAATTGGCCATTCATATCGAGCTGAACCTAGTGCAACCACTCGTCATTTAACAGAAATTTATATGCTAGATATAGAAATGGGTTTCGTTGAAAATCACGAAGAAGTTTTGGACGTGGTAGCTAATATGACCCAATATGCTTTAAAAAAGATTTATCAAGAAAAAATAACAGATCTAAAAAGCTTAAACGCACCAGAATTAATTTTGCCAATTGATGGTAAGATTCCTCAACTTACGATCAATCAAATTCACGAAATGTACTTTGAAAATACAAAAATTGATAATACCAAAGATAAAGATTTAAGTCCTGATGAAGAACGTTGGGTAAGCGATTATGCACGTAAACAACTAGGTAGCGATTTGATATATGCCACTAACTTCCCTGTTGAAGCAGGAAAATTTTACCACAAATTTAATTACGAAGACGGTACGGTTTATTGGGCTGATTTAATTTTTCGTGGCGTAGAAATTTCAACTGTGCCCTTAAGGGAAAATAATTATGAAAAAATGATTAATCAGATGAAAGACTCTGGTTTAGACGTTGGACACGAAGGCTTTAAATATTATCTCCAAGCTTTTAAATATGGCCTACCAACTCATGGTGGTTGTGGATTTGGAATCGATCGATTCGTTCAAAAAACAATAGGACTAGCAAATGTTAGAGAATCAATCCTATTTCCTCGTGACATAAATCGTTTAACACCGTAAATCAGTAAAATTAAAATACACCATACAGCATCACATTTGTATAAATTAGTGTTCGAACAGATTTTCATACAGACGTAATATTACTTGGAAATGATTAATAATAAAATAATATAGATTTGACCAAACAGGTTATAAAGTTAGATAATGATAATATGAAGATTAACCGCAGAATTATGGCTTTATGTTTGTCGTTGTCTGTATTATTCGCATTTTTGCCAATAATTGCTACATTTGCTGAAAATGAGACAATAAGCAATCAACAGGTTTTACAAATTCGCAATAACTGCAATTCAGTAGAAAATACTTTGAATCAGCTCCATTCTAGTGATGCTTTGCTTAGAGTAAATATGGGACAAATGTATGAGTCGACACTTACTAAAATGATGGATAGATTCAATGGTCGTGCGGAAAGTTCAGGCTTTGTGATAGCGGATTTATCAGAAATTTCTTCAAAATATGGTTTAGCATTAGATAATTTCCGAAGTGACTACAAGATATATGAAGAACAATTATCATTAGCTATCTCAATAGATTGTTCAAAACAACCTACTGTTTTTTATGATGCAGTAGCTTTAGCGAGAATAGAAAGAAAACAAGTATATGCAGATGTGTTAAAGCTGAACGATCATATTAATCAATATCAGTTAGCATTAAATCAATTTGGAGAATTTTATCAATCAAACCAAAAGGGGAATATAACAGAATGAACGAAACAGATGAACTAACATTTCGTTATAGATATCGCTTTTTGTTAATGATTATCTCGACGATTATTATTGCTATTGTATTAGTGTCGATAAGTATATCGATGTACTATAAAAGCGGAGCTGCTCAATTAGACTTAAGTCGTCCAGGTTATAAATCTGTTAGATCTCAAGTCACAAACGATGAAACGGGTAGTTTTTCGGCAACTGGGAACATTGATCAGAGTGTAATAAATGAATTTAAAGATTTGTACTATAGTCAAGCAAAAAAAATTAAAGAAGCTAATGCTTTCAGTGGAGATCCACTTGATCCAGTATCTCTATGGGAAACTGTAGAATAAATTCTACTTTATTGACAATTTTTTACGAAGCCAATTATCTACTTCTCCAGCACCCATAAATATGATTAATTTTCCTTTTTTTCTATCATTTTCGATAGCATTCCAGAGTTCGTCATTAAAATCAGAAATTATAACCTTATCATTATTGGTAATATTGACTATTAAATCTTTAGGTTTAAGTATCGGTAGATTTGGATTCTCGCGGGCTAGATAGGTTGGAAGCCAGTAAATTTTTTCTGCTTTTTCGAACTGATCGGTATATTCATGTTGGAGTTCGTGTTGACGAATATTTTGATGAGGTTGATAGACTAATACGACATGTTTTGACAGTTCACTTGCTAGTTGCAAAGTTGCTTCAATTTCTGTTGGATGATGGCCATAATCGCTATATATATTTTCAACCATTTTTTCAAATCTTCTGCCAGTACCGGGAAACTTTGATAATATTTCATCAGTTGAGGTTTCGATGCCAATTTCCCATAACGCTTCTTGTACCAGAGTCGCATTGCGACGATTATGTTCTCCAATTAATTTCAAATTATCATTTGAATTTTTTGAGTCGATTATTTTTACTTGTGGCATATCCTTATATAATTCAGCATGTTGATTATCCCAAGTAATGATGTGTTGACTTTGGGTGGCGAATTGTCGAAATGCCTCCAAATATTCTTTTTTTGTGGGATAAGTATCTGGATGGTCATAATCCAAAGAAGTTATTAATGAAATAAAGGGACTAAAATTCAAGAAATTTCGATCAAATTCATCACATTCGTATATTAAATATTCACTGTTTGGATCAAATTTACCACTAGACCCAAACTTAATCGTTGTGCCAATTGAATAACTAACAGGTATGTCGAGCTTCTTGAATGTCCAGATCATCATACCCGTAGTAGTAGTTTTTCCATGTGTTCCGGCGATAGCAATCAATTTTAATTCTTTTTCAGAAATTATATAATTCAAGAGTTCATCACGTTTAGCGATATGAATGCCTAATTTTTTAGCCAATACTAGTTCAGAATGGTCTTCAGGCAAGGCAGAAGTATAAATAAACCAATCGATCGGACGATCGTGATGGTTTGCCATCAAAAAGGAGCCGTCTTGAGTGTTACTGATGTTGACGCCTCGTTTTCTTAACTCTTTTGTCATTAGCGACTCTTCATTATCAGAGCCGATTACATTGTGACCAGCGTCGTGGGCAATTTCTGCTAATGGGCCAATACCAACGCCACCAATTCCAGAAAAGTATATGTTCATAGGATAAGTATAACATTCATTTTCTCATCACCGTGATATACTAGTCTTAATATATAGGTGGGACTTTTGGTTTAATGGTTGATCGCAGACAGATAAATCGCAACATGAAACGTTTACAGCATCTAAAAACATGGCAGTTGGTAATATTACTGATACTTTTTGGATTTATTTCTGCAACTTTTTTGAGACTTAATAACATTGGTATGATTAAAATTCGTGATGCTGTTATTCAGGCTGATGAAAAGGGTGATAATAAAGTAATACAAGAGCGATTATATGATTTACAACGCTACGTCTCTTCACATATGAATACAGATTTAGGCAGAGGAGTATATTTGGAATATTCATATAATCGAGCATATCAAGAAGCTCTAACTGCCGCCTCTGTCGATAGTAACCCTAACGGTAATATTTACGCAAAGGCCCAACAAGTCTGTGCTCCAAGATACACCAGTTGGTCTTATTCGTATGTCATGTGTGTAGATAATGAAATTTCAAAGTATCCATCCAGTAGTAATTTAGTTAGCCAGATTAATATTAAACAAGAATTATTTATTCATGACTATAATTCTCCAATATGGTCACCTGATTTTGCGGGTTGGTCAATACTCATTTGTGTAGTGATTTTAATAATGATTTTAGCAAGAATCACTAGTGTTGCTATCTTAAAGATCATACTTCGCAAACATTCAGAATCAATTTAACCGTTGACACAGGGGTGTACTCTAATGTACTCTACTCTTGTATAGCAATAACAGGAGGTATAAGAATCTTATGGCTTACAAACATATAAACTCAAAAGGTATTCCTTACTACTTGCACAGCACCGAAGTTACTCTTCGTGGTGGCAAGAAACAAACTATCTACTTTTTTGCAAAGGTAGAGAAAAATGCTAAGGGAACACCAGTTGATTTGCCAGCAGGTCGCGTCGTAACAGAAAATCCACGCAACGGCTTCTTGACTGTATCTAAGAAAAAATAGTATTGCACCATAAGCGGGTTTGGTGATATAGTAAATCCAAACAAACAGGTGCCATAAATGCTCCTCTTTGCGAGGAGCATTTATAATTCCTGAAAATCTTGTTACAATCTAAATCTATGAATAATGTAACGGTTGAAGTTCGCAATCTGAAAAAACGCTACGACGATAAACAAGCCGTTGACGATGTTAGTTTTAATGTAAAAAAGGGTGAAATATTTGGCATACTTGGTCCAAATGGTGCTGGAAAAACAACAACCCTCGAGATGATTGAAACACTTCGTCCAATTGATAGCGGTACGGTAAGAATCGATGGCATCGATGTCACAAAAAATCCTCAAAAAGTTAAATATCTAATAGGTGTTCAACCTCAATCGCCCACTTTTCAAGATAAAACCAGACTGACCGAAGTTATAGAAATGTTTGCTGCCGCCTACGGAGAAAAAGTTGATGAAATGTCATTTTTACGAGAAGTCGGTTTAGAAGAAAAAGCAAATAGTTATGTGGAAAATATTTCTGGAGGACAAAAACAACGTCTTAGTATTGCTACGGCTTTGGTGCATGGTCCAAAGGTATTTTTTTTAGATGAACCTACGACAGGTCTTGATCCTCAAGCCCGACGGAATCTCTGGGATTTGATAGAGAAAATTCGTTCCCGCGGAGTCAGCGTGATTATGACGACTCACTATATGGATGAAGCTGAAGTTCTCTGTGATCGAATTGCGATAATGGACGAAGGAAAAATCGTTGCTATCGATACGCCTAAAAATTTAATTAAACAACTTTTAGATCGTGGCTTTAAAAAGAAAAAACTTGTCGAACAGGCCAATCTTGACGATGTTTTTATAGATTTAACTGGAAGAGCTTTAAGAGAGAGTTAAATATATGAAAAAATCAATGTATACCGTGCTAACATTCGTAAAAATCAACACAAAAAGATTTTTTAGAGATAGGTTAGCTATATTTTTTAGTATCGGCTTTCCTTTAGTTTTCTTATTAGTATTTGGAAATATATATGGGAATACTTCAAACTACTCTTTTCGAGTAGCAATAATTAACGAATCTAATACTTCATTTGCAGAACAGTTTACTAAAAGTTTAAAAGACAGTGAAATTATTAATGTTAGTGAAGAAATAACGACAATTGATAGTGCCAAGGATAAAATGAGTCAATCCGAAATTGATGCCACTCTGTTATTACCTGATAATTTTGGTTCTATCGTAGATGGTGATAATCTTCCTTCAGGAGAAGCCGAAATTATTTATACCCAAAATAATCAACAGTCAGTCCAAGTACTTGGAGGTATAATCGAAGCCCAGTTTAAAGAAATAAATGCAAAATTCGTTCAAAATATTACTCCTTTTGAGGTAAAATTAACTCAATTAAACGAAAAAAGTTTATCAGCTTTTGACTATACTTTCGCTGGTTTATTAGGATTTTCAATTTTAGCTATCGGTGTTTTTGGTCCGATAAATGTCTTTCCTGAACTAAAAAAGATGGGTATATTACGTCGATTATCGACTACGCCCTTAAAAGTGTGGCAGTATTTTTTGTCCACCATGATAGGACAGGCGATTATTGGAATGATTAGCCTATCTTTGATGTTCGTCGTCGCCATTTATTTTTTTGATTTAAAGATTGTTGGCAATATGTTTGAATTAGCAGGATTTATAATTCTGAGTATTATTACTATATTAGGAATAGGACTTGCTTTAGGTGGTTGGGCAAAAAATGAGCGTCAAGTGGCACCACTATCTAATATTGTTACCTTTCCAATGATGTTTTTATCGGGAACATTTTTTCCTAGATTTTTAATGCCAGAGTGGTTACAAAACATATCAAGTATATTACCTTTAACTCCAGTAATTGATGGTATCAGGTTGATAACTACCGAGGGAAGAAATTACATTGATATAATGCCTCAACTCGGACTAATTTTAGTCTGGATGGTAATTATTTATGCGATAGCCTTTAAAGTCTTTAGGTGGGAATAATTGACTAAGCATGGTACTTATGCTATAATAAAAGAATGAATCAAGAAAAAATAAACAGTGCAACTGAACAAAATAACAAGCCATATATAGATTTCAATATTTCTGATCCAGATTTATTAACTAATACATACAATCTTGAAGAAAGTCCTGAAGAGGATCCAAATCATTACGGTACAAGCGGTGGCGATGCAGAAAAATTTGAAAAAGAAAATAATGTTAGTCCCAGTATTGATAAATCAGAAAACTTACCAGTTATCTCGCAAGAGCAAGAATTAATGGTTATTGAAGAACCGTTAATATTAGAAAAAAATAAGGTCTTAACTGAAGATGAACTTGCAGACGAAGACTGGATTGAAATTGAAAAACTTTCAGATATAAGAAATATTTCATTAAATGACGCCAAGAAATTTTACTTAAATACTAAAAAATAATATTTTTCAAAAATAAAAATGATAGAAATAATATTTCTTATAATACAATCCGCAACTTTTTTCGCTTCGATGCCACAAGTTATTAGATTAATCAAGATGAAACAGTCAGAAGAGTTTTGTATTTTTACTTGGTCAATCTGGTTTGTAAGTCAGTTTGCATCAATGATATATGTTGTCTCAATAAAAAACTTTTCACTAATATTAGTAAATGTTGCCTGGGTTTTGTTTTATGCAGTTATGATTGTCCTAATAATCAAATACAGAAATAAATCACGATCGACAATGTCCGAGACTACTGACTAGTTTGTTAATAAAAACCAAAAAAATCGCCCTTTTAGGCGACAATTCGGAGAAAATATCTATGTTGGTGGGGGCGGTTGGAATCGAACCAACTACCAAGGCGTTATGAGCACCCTGCTCTGACCGATGAGCTACGCCCCCAATTTTTGATATTATAACTCAAATTTACATCTTAGGCTATATTTTTATAAGTTTATAGTTTACGGATAATTTGAAGTATAATTAAAATGTAAACATAAAAAACAAATAAATTAATTGGATGGGCAAAAAAAGAACTGGTTTTACTATTGTTGAACTACTTGTGGTAATAGTAGTAATTAGTGTTTTGTCAATAATTATTTTTGTGTCATACAGTGGTATTAGAGATCGAGCAATAGCTTCACTGCTTGTTTCAAATTTAAATAATGTGTCAAAATCTCTATCACTATATCAGGTAGAAAATGGAACCTATCCATTGGATATAAATGAGCTAAATAATATTATTGGTTCACGATTAAGTTCAGATATCACTATCCAAGAATATTTTCCAGAAACGAATGGCTTTTGCGTAAATGTTTCTAATGGCGAAGTCAGTTATAGACTGACAAATGACGGTGAGCCAAGGATGGGTTTATGTTCTAGACCTAACAAGGATAGATTTTCTTTAGTTAAATGGAATACTTGGACGATTAGTACTGGATCTGTAGCAAATTACTCTGTTAATGGGGATGGAAACTCTAGAATGATTGATATAAATCCTTGGGGAGAGCAAGACGTTGTCTGGGACATTAGCAATCAAGATGTTGCTAATGATGCCGATGGTGGCTGGAATGGTAGTAGTTTTGTGATTGACCATACTAAAATGCATCGTTTTTCAGTATTTGTAAGAAGAAAAAATGTAGGTAATGGTTCTTTTTATATCGGTACTCATGGATATCCTGATGCTGTTTTGAATCGAAACAATAATTCGGCTAATACTAACCCATATTTTTGTGCTCGAAACTGGTGGGGTGGAATAGATGAATGGTATTTGGTAATAGGTCATATTTGGCCATCGAGTAGTGGTGTTGGAACGGTAATGCCTGAGTCTGGTATTTATAGGATGAATGGAGAAAAATTGTTTTCTACTTCTGATTTTATTTGGCAACCGACAACAACTTCGTCACATCATCGAGTTTATTTATATTATTCAACAGATATTACCACTAATCAGCAAATGTATCAGCCAAGAGTTGATGTTGTGGACGGTACTGAACCAACAATTAATGAATTGTTAAATAACTCCTTCTAAGAACATTAATGGCTTACACTTCAATCTTGGGATATAATAATTAAAAGAAGTTATGAAAAAAATAAACATTAGACGTCTATATTATCTATTTCGTCATAAATATTTGACACTAAATAATGCAGTTATATTGATTGCTTTCTTTATCGCTTCTGGATGGATTTGGGGATCTTTGGATGTTATGCAAAGAAATTATGCCTTGCAAAAAAACTTAATTGATAAGCAACGTCAGTTAATTGTTGCGGAATTAAATTATGAAAACGCCAGTCTAGAAAAACGATATTATCAAACTGATGAATACAAGGAGTTGGCAGTACGCCAACGTTTAGGGTTAGGCTTACCGGGCGAGAATTTATTAATTTTACCTCCGAACTCTGAGGATATAAAGAATCTTGAAGATAATTTAATCGATACGAATAGCCCTGAAATTAATCAGACAAGTAACTTTGAACAATGGATGAACTTTTTATTTGGTGCCAATAACAGAAGAATTACTGGCTAATAAAGATATTGTAATAATCAATCATATCTGTTAAAATACTATAAGTATCGCGGAATGGAGCAATCTGGTTAGCTCCCGAATGTGGACTATAGCTTATAACCATTGTTATGGATGGAAAAATTATGAGCTGTTTAAAAAAATATTGTATCGCGGGGTGGAGCAGTCTGGTCAGCTCGGATGGCTCATAACCATCAGGTCGCAGGTTCAAATCCTGCCCCCGCAACCAAGAAAAATAGCTATCTTTTAGATAGCTATTTTTCTTGTAAATCAAATTATTACAAAAAGTGTATGTTGATCATAATTTAGGGAAGAGGAATCCGCTCAAGGATGTTTATTCGAACGGATTCCTCCTGATTTTCTCAATTATGCAAATACAGGGCATTTAAGGGCTTGTTTTCCTTTTCCTGGTTTAATTAACCCGATGAGGTTTTCGATTTCTGGAATAAAACCATCAGGTAAATCGATACCAGTTGCTTTTAGGGCGCCCTTCAGTTTTCCATAATTTTTGTTCGATGCACACCATAAGGCATACACGATGGCGTATTCGATGATTTTCAGCTGGATACTTTGATGCTTATTTTTTGTGAGAGGCTTAAGTTCTAACAAAGCTTCATTATAGGCATTTAGTGCAACTTCTACTCTTCTTAAGTGGGAATTGGAGCCGTGCTTTTGTCCTGATGTTAGGTAGTTAATACCTTTACCCAATCGTTTGTCGTATGCTGACAACTTTTTAAGGACATTATTACTACACATAAAATCCCTCCTTAATTTATCCCCTCAGAGATAGTTACAAAGTTCACCTCCTTTAAGATGATGTGCTACGGTAGGGGCATAGGCAGCACGCCCGAATAAAAATTATTTTTAGTCTGGCGTACTGTCTATGCTTTTGAATCGAAAATCTTCAACATACACTGTAATAATTTGATTTGTTAATTTAAAAACAATAGGATATGGAATAAATGTCTCTATAAACTATTATCTAAGAGACTATTCTAACTATTTACTAATGTCAATAGGATTAGCTAAGTTTACTAGCAGATACTCTTACGGCTTCGCTCCAGCTTAGAAAGGCGTGGGGAGTTTGAGCTACATCATTTGCTGTCATATAATGCTTTATTGCCAAAGCAAGTTCTTGGATTATCTCACTTGCGTGCGGAGCGACTACGGTTGAACCTAAAATAACTCCTTTTTTATCGGTGATGATTTTGACAAAGCCATCACGAAAATCCGAGGTATTACTTCGGGCAATTATGCTCAAAGGGGCAACAGCCTTGTTTATGGATAAATCACGCCTTTGGCAGTCGTCTTCGGATAAACCGACGGTAGCAATGCCTGGGAAAGTGAATAGTATTTCTGGCGTGGCTGAATAGTCTGGCATAATTTTGTTCCGTCGAATCATATTATTTGCAACAACTTGGCTTTCAAGGATTGCAGTATGAGTTTGATTATTTTTACCTAAAACATCACCCGCTGCAAAAATATGTTTCACGCTTGTTTGTAAGTAATCATTCACTTCAATGCCTTTGGCAGTATATTTTACACCAGCATTTTCTAGGCCCAAGTCTACATTTGGTTCCCTTCCTGTAGCGACTAATACTTCATCAGCTCTGACAGATTTCTCAACACCACCACGGGAAATTATAATGCGTTTTGATAGACCATCTTTTTCAACTGATACAACTCTTGAGTGAGTTAAAACCGTTACTCCTTTGTTTTCAGTGAACAAACGCTCAATTAACTCGCCAACTTCACAATCATGGTGGGGTAAGAGCCGACCAGCTTTTTCAGCGATATAAACCTTTGTGCCAAAAATTGCCATCAATTGTGCAATCTCTATGCCGGTATTACTTCCACCGATAATAAATAAGCTTTTTGGTGGTCGAATCGTCTCTAATATCGTGCGTGGCGTGAAATAAGAAATATTATCTAACCCTTGAATTTTGGGTGTGATCCAGTGTGATCCAGTCGCGATTAAAAAGTTTGTTGCTGATAAATGACGACGATTTACACTGATTTCATTTGGAGATAAGAAGTGAGCACTTCCACTAAAAGTGTCAATTCCTTGGTTCTCGTAATATTTTTTATTTCCACCAGCTCCAGTACGTTTGACGGCTAAATCTTTCCAAGCTCTTAAAGAGGGATAATTATAACCTAAAGTTGATGAACGCAGACCAAATCTTGCTCCATGTTTTGCTTCATCGTAGAGATTAGCTGCATGAAGCAGAGCTTTTGTCGGAATGTCGCTCCAGTTTGGCGAGTCACCACCGAAAGCATCAGCTTCGATAATTGCGACTCTTTTCCCTTCACGGGCAGAAATTGTTGCAGCTAAACTGCCACCAGCACCGCTACCAATGACGATTAGATCATAATCAAAAATATTTTTATGTGCCATTAAAAACTCCTTTTATATGGTAATTTTATGTTGTTCATACAAGTAAGATGCCTCAGTATGGTATTTTTTCAAGTGACGAGCGGTAACATTACGAATATCACCACTAGTAACTTCAGGTCGTTTCTCGAGCCATTTGATTACTTCTTTGATTACTGCTTTAGCGATATCTTCTGCTTCTCCCTCTGGAGTGCGGACACTTGAGCAGACAGCAATTATACTTTTGTGTAATTTTTCTGGATCGAATTTTTCAGTGGGTCGTTTACTAGCCCTTTTGACGACATCAATTGACAAGCTCATATTATAATACCCCTGAGATATTACAAAGGATTTCGTTGACGTAAACGAATCCCGCTAGAACGATTAAGCCAGTACCAGCTATAAATTGTAGAAAATGTTTATTATCCTCACGCCATTTTTGAATTTTTCCAAGGCTGTGACCTCCGCCAACTAATGACCATACGAAAATTAGAGGTAGCATTGACACGATGACATAGACGAATAAGCCCAGTAATTGCCACTCTGGGGATAATTGAACTAGGACTAATGCACTCATAAGAAGTGGGGCAATTATGAATAAAATTTCAGCGATTACACTACTAAGGCCTAAACCAAAAGCTTCGGCTGATGAGTCTGTCAATTTTGTTCTCTGATTTAAATAGTTGGCGATACCTCTTGGTATCCAGATAGTGGTACCTTTTTCGTGCTTATAATAAAATAACCAAATCGATACTGCCACTCCAACAGATAGGCCACAAACAATTGACCAAACTATTTGAGGTGTATTATAGCCAAAAATACCAAGCAGTAGTGTGGAGGTAGAAGATAATAACAGCAGAGTCATAATTGATGCACCAATTACAAAACTGGTCGTTCTTCGCATAATTTTAATGTTTGTCTGCTTTTTGCCTAAGGAATGTCCACTTAATAACATCAAGACGCTAACGCTCAATTGAAAACTGGCGTGGATTATGGCTGACAAGGTGATTATAGCGAGTGAACTAAAAATGTCCATTTGTTTGTTTTTTTATTTTCCTCAAGTCTATTTATAGCATAAGCGACTCTGTAAAGCAAAATTATGTAAAAATAATATAAAAAGGTATTGCATTTTTATCAAGTTTATGCTTAAATAGAGTTGTTAAATAATAAAAATAAAAAAAAGGAAACAGCAATGGATTTGGAAATCAATGCGGTTGAAGCAGTAACAAAAAGCGATCTTTTGGAATTAGGAATGGCTACTTGGAACCAACCGCGTACTCCAGAACAAATATTAAATTTTATCTCTCGTCGCGAAGCAGAACTTGGACTTGAAGAATAAAATACATTTTTAAAAAAGATAACCGCACCGAATATGGTGCGGTTATTAATATTTTTGAAATTTTAGATTAAATTTCGTACGATATTTTTTATTCTTAATAAGAATTATCTAGCTAATTTAATTTTAATTGAGCAGTATGAAGTGTAAAGGGTTGGATTATGGTGCTATAGTAAAACAAATGTTTGTAAATTTTGACGACTTATTAAAAATTCGAAAAGAGAACGCCGATAAATCAATAATATTTGCAGGTGGAGTATTTGATTTATTACATCCAGGACATCTTAACTTATTCAAGATGATGAAAAAAGAAGCTGACATCGTCATTGTCGCCGTATCATCTGATAGTAGAGTTAAACAGAGGAAAGGACCGACGAGGCCAATCTATAATGAGATTACTCGAGCCGAGATAGTCTCATCTTTAAGGGATGTTGATTATTGCTTGATAGCACCCGAGCCATCTGGAAGTGAAGTACCGACAATCCAGATATTTAGAAACTTAAGGCCAAATCATTTCATGACCAGTGACAAATCTTGGCTAAAGTATAAAGATATATTTGATGAATTAAATATTAAGTTACATTTAGTGCCACGTTTTTGTTATGAAATATCAACCACTCAAACTATCGACAAAATTAAACAACTTGATAAAGATAGTAGACTTAGAAAAATATTTTTGAAAGACTATCACCCAATAAAAGTAGCAAAATGGACCTCTAAATATATAGTAAATAATACTTTTGGTCGCAGTGACAGGAATCGAAGTAAAACTTTATGAGTTTTTCTATTAGTAGTAGTGCCATGATTATAAAAGTAATATAGGATAATTTTGTCATTATTTAAATAATCTGTTATTATATACTATTAAATCGAGAGATGTTCTTTAAAAAGGTGGTGATATGAGTTGGAGGTTTTACTTAGAAAAGTAGATAACATTATTCATTCCGTTGCAATAAAGTATCTTGGTAGCATTGATGGAATAGAATACGAAGATCTGATGCAAATTGGTAGGATTAAGGCATGGCAAATCATAGAAGACAAAGATATTAATGAAGACAATATCAGGTTATTCGTTGGCTACATCCGTAAAGCGGTGCAGAACGATTTTCTAACGGCATTAAGCATGGCAAATCGCAAAAAGAGGATTAATTTATCAAAGACTTTGTCACTCGATGGTGTTATAAGTGAAAACAGTGATAAAACTTTTCATGAAATTGTACCATCAAAAGCTGGTGAAATCACTCTTGAGACACTTGAATATATCAAAACTCAAGCATTAAAAACTAGGAATCCGAAAGCGGTTAAAGGAGTAATTCTTTGTCTTACTGAAATTATGGAGATTTCACCGAAACGAGCAGCTAAGGTTATAAACTATAAAACTTTTGTCTCGAATGGTCTTGCACGTTTTTTATGGGTGTTTTTCAATAATTCACCCTATCGTGCGTTGCGTTATGCATATCCTGAACTTTCACCCGAGGACATGAAAAAAGTTCCAAATAACTACTGGTCTGGAAGACGTGGAAAAAACCGAGCGTTAAAGTATTTTCGGAATATTCTTGAGAATAGTGGCTACGAACAAGAACGTTATCCACTAATAGTGAACGAAAAATTTATTGAGAGCGTCGGGTTATCGAGGCCTTATCAAATTCATTTCAAATCAAGTCCATTTTTACTAATTGATGCTGTTTATCCTGGGAAATATAAACCATGGGAAATGCAAATAACTTCAAAGGGTTTTCTGAAACGTGACGATAAGCTTGTTAAAGAGATGATACGTTGGCTCGTTGAAGAAAAACTAAATATTGCATTATCGGACATGGACCAAAAAGAGGTTTGGCACTCTCGGGTTAGTAAAAAACTGACTAAAGAAGTAATGGAGGGATATGGTTTACGTGGCTTGTTGGCAATTTATGGTAATTCGCCCGATAAACTGGTGAGAATAGCTTATCCTGATAAATTTATGCCTTGGGATTTTCCTTCGAATAATAAATGGAAAGGTCCCGAGGGTCTTGAACTTGCGGCTCAAGCCACCAAATGGGTGATTGAGGATTTTGCGGGTCTTCATCCAAACTCTGCAATTATTGGCTATAGATTTTTTGTTGAGAATGGGTTGCATGGAATGATAACTTGTAGAAGTCTTGGCTTTAATTCATCACCAAAAGTTGCATTGAAAAATGCCTATCCATATCTTGATTTTGATTGATCCCCAGTTTTTAGCTGGGGTTTTCTTTTGTTAATTATATTCACTAAAAAATAATAACCCCATCTTTAGATGAGGTAATTGTTTTGGTAGCAGCGACAGGGATCGAACCTGTGACCTTAGGCTTATGAGTCCTACGCTCTAACCAACTGAGCTACGCTGCCTTAAAGGATTTTTCCTTAACTTGGTTGTGATATATATGGGTGATAATAGTTTAGTTGGTTAGAGCGTCACGCAATGAAGGTTACTGCCTTCGGTTGGGCCAACTGAACTATTCTGCCACGTCGAAACTCGCTTTTGAGGTTTCGTTTTGTCCTGAAAGGCAAAAGCTTCTTCCCAGTCGTGGTTTCTTCTATCGATAAAACAAACAGCTCTTAGCTTGGTTTGTTCTATTGTAAAATTGCAAATCAATACAATTGTACTGGTTGATTGTACCAAGAAAAGATGATATTTTCTAGAGCGAGTTAATTTGTTGACAATATATTGATTTTGCATTAAAGTCTAATTTATTGAACTCATATTTTATGAGTTCAATGTATTTCTAATAAATTATTCTATTACCAGTTCGGCGGGTAGCTCAACGATAGAGCATCTCTTAAAAAGAGATTGTTGAGGGTTTAAATCCTTCCCCGCCGACCAGATAAAATGGCTTTTTTGCCTTTCATAATTTATTTTTCGGCTCGAGCTTGTATAGCTCGCCAAGCCCCTTACGGGGCTTTTATTTTTGTATTATTGATAGTATTCGTTATCTTTGATTATTAAACTATTAACTATTTTTAAAATTAGTTCATGAGTGTTGGATTCTAATATGTAAAAAAATGTATACTGTATGTTATGAAAGAGGTAAAAATACCAAAAGTAAATTATATTGTTGCTGTCAGTGGCGGTGTTGATTCGGTTGTTCTTTTGGATATGCTCGTAAATGATATTGTTCCAATTTCCAATTCGTCGTACGGTAAACCTAAACCACAATTTATCGTGGCACATTTTGATCATGGTATCAGAGAAGATTCAGTAAATGATGCGGAATTTGTAAAGAGTCTGGCAAAAAAGTACGGTTTGTCATTTGAAACGAAAAGAGAAGAATTAGGAGCTAATGCTAGTGAAGACTTAGCAAGAAAAAGACGTTATAGTTTTTTGCGTTTTTTAACCAAAAAATATAATGCTCAAATAATTACGGCTCATCATGCTGATGATGTCGTAGAAACAGTTCTAATCAATTTATCTCGTGGTACTGGTTGGCGAGGTTTGGCTGTTATGGATTCAGACATAATTCGTCCATTAATAAAAATGACTAAGCTTGAAGTAATGAATTATGCCAAAAAAAATAAATTAACTTGGCACGAGGATATTACGAATGCTGATGAAAAGTATTTGCGAAATCGCATTCGAAAAAAATTAGCAGTAATTGATGATGACGTTAAAAGACAATTTTTGGGACTTTGGGTCTATCAAAAATATTTGAAAAAAATAATTGATGATGGAATTCTTAATCTTGTTAATGATATTAAAGCATCTGACGATTACATGATTTATCAAAGAAACAAGTTCGATAACCTCGATGAGTCAGTCGCTTTGGAATTAATACGTCACATTACTTATGGAAAATTGACGCGTCCTCAGATGAAAAAACTTTTAGATGCAGTCAAAAATTATCGACCAAGCAAAATTTTACAAGCTGGTGGAGGCATAGAAGTATCTTTCACCTCTCGTAATTTTACGGTTAAACTGATAAAATAGTAATAAAGACAAAAATGGTCTGATTTTGATGATGATTTAAAAAGGAGTATTGATTTTTTTATGGCAATTAAACCCCCAAAAATGAGCAAAAAACCTGGAGATTTTATAAGATTGACATTATTTTGGGCAATTATTATTTTTGGTATTTTAGTCGGAATGGCATTTTTTTCGCCTCAGGAAACACTAAAACAAGTATCTATATCGCAAGTAATAAAAGATGCAAACGAAGGCAATGTATCGAAACTCGAAATTCAAGGTAACGACGTAAAAGTAACCCTAAAAGGTGAGGAAAAACCAACGCAGAAGTCTGTTAAGCAAGATGCTAGTATTCAGGAACAGGGCTTAAAGATAAACGCACCAGTTGAAGTAGATGTTGTTCCGCCTTCTTCTGGTAATGATATTTTTTGGAATCTTGCGATAATTATTCTTCCAGTCATTCTTATTGGTGGAATTTTTTTGTTTATGATGCGTCAGGCTCAAGGTCAAAATAATCAAGCTTTAGGGTTTGGAAAATCCAAGGCAAAATTATATGGTATAGATAAAGAAAAAGTCACCTTTTCTGATATTGCTGGCAACGATTCTGCCAAGCAAGATTTACATGAAGTCGTGGATTTTTTGAAACATCCTAAAAAATACGAGAGTCTGGGGGCGAAAATTCCTAGAGGTGTACTTCTAGTCGGGAATCCTGGTACTGGTAAGACATTACTCGCTAGAGCGGTAGCTGGTGAGGCTAATGTTCCATTCTTTTCAATATCTGGTTCGGAATTTGTTGAGATGTTTGTTGGTGTTGGTGCGAGCCGTGTCCGTGATTTATTTTCAAAAGCAAAAAAGAATGCACCAGCAATAATATTCATTGATGAAATTGATGCCGTCGGTAGAAGACGTGGTAGCGGTATGGGCGGTGGTCATGATGAACGTGAACAGACATTAAATCAGATACTCGTAGAAATGGACGGTTTTGATAAAAATTCAAATGTCATTGTTTTGGCTGCAACTAATCGTGCTGACGTTTTGGACCCAGCCTTATTACGTCCAGGAAGATTCGATCGCCGTACTAATATTATGTTACCGGAACGTCGTGATCGCGAAGAAATTTTGAAAGTTCACTTTAAAAATAAACCCGTTGACGATACTGTTAGTATCGAATCATTAGCTGCAAAGACTGCTGGATCATCAGGAGCAGATTTAGCGAATATTGCGAATGAGGCAGCGATAATTGCTGCTACCAGAAATGCTAAAAAAATTAGTAATCAAGATTTGACAGAAGCATTCGAAAAAATCGCCATCGGTCCTGAAAGAAAAGCGAAAATAATGAGTGATCGTGAAAAAGAGATGACAGCCTACCATGAAGCGGGTCACGCCATTGTTGGCCATGTATTACCAGAAAGTGATCCAGTTCACAAAGTGACGATTATTCCTCGTGGAGCTACGGGTGGCGTAACTTGGTTTTTACCACCCGAGGATAAAAGCTATACTAGCTTGATTGAATTCAAAGACATTTTAGCAAGGGCATTAGGTGGTCGTGTTACGGAAAAAATCATTTATGGTAAGGACCGCATTACTACTGGTGCTGGTTCAGATTTGAGAAAAGCTACTGAGATAGCTCGTGAAATGATTGTTGAACAAGGTATGGGTTCAAAATTGCGTGATCAAGTATTCCATGAAGATAATGTTGGTATGATGTTTGACCGTATGACTCACGATCGTCCTTATAGTGATGACACTGCAAAAGAAATTGACAAAGAGGTCGCTGATTTAATCAAAGAAGCAGCTAGACGAGCTGAGTCAGTCATTACTCATAATCATGACAGCTTAGATAAATTAGCAAAATCTTTACTTGAAGAAGAAACTTTAGAAGAAGAAAAAGTAAAAGAAATATTAAAAGATACTGTGCTACCAGAGGATGCTAAATTATACTAAAAATATATTAAACAAAGATTAAAACATGGGACATTTGGAAAATACTGTTACAAAAGCCAATACTAAACTACCAATGAATTTGGCTGCAATTCTTTTAGCTGGTTCGACTTTAATTTCCAGTGTTCTGGGATTAATTCGCGATCGTCAATTAAACGGTCTTTATTATGCAACTTATCCACAAGGTATCGATGCTTATACGGTTGCTTTTACTGTTCCGGATTTTATGTTTTTTATTTTAGTTTCTGGAGCATTGAGCGTTACATTTATACCTGTTTTTAATCAGCGATTGGCAACTGGAAATAAAAAATCGGCTTGGGAATTATCGACAAGCGTTCTTAATTTAATGGCAATTATTACGCTTATAGCTAGTATACTTATTATAATTTTTTCCGAACAACTAGTTCGTTATGTAGTTGGTCCTGGTTTGGACGAATCCAGTCGAGCGTTGGCGGTCAGTATGATGAGAGTAATTGCTGTTAACCCATTTCTGTTTGCGATTGCATCAGTTATCGCTAGCATGCAACAAGCCGTCGGCAGATTTACTTTTTTTGCCTTGGCACCAGCAATTTATAACGTAGGCATAATTATCGGAATTATGTTTTTAACTGATGGTATAAATATTTTTGGTCATCAATTATTTGATGGTGGAATTATGGGCGTAGCCTTAGGAGTAGTTTTAGGATCTATTATGCAGTTATTGGTAAGCTGTATCGGTCTTTATAGAATGGGATTTGATTATCGTTTCAAGATTTATTGGGGCAATAAAGGTTTCCGAAAAGTTTTATCTCTTTTACCAGCTCGTTCACTTGATCAGGGCATAGATTATATAAACGGTATTGTTGAAACAAATTTAGCATCGCGTATGGCTGCTGGTACAATTAGGGCTTATCAGCAGGCTCTTACTTTATCTTATGTTCCGATTAATTTAATTGGTGTAGCTATCAGTACGGCCGCTTTTCCAAAGATGACTGAAAGATTAGGCCAAGGCAGACCAGATCTTTTCAAAAAAGAACTTCAAATAGTACTTAGAATTATAATTTGGTTAGCAATGCCTGTAACCGTAATAACATTCTTTTTAAGAGGTTATTTAGTGAACTTTATTAAAAATGGTGGTGATGTATTAATGTCGGGTATTTTAGGGGTTTTGGCGGTTGCAATTCTATTTCGTTCAATTTATCATATATCAGCACGAAGTTTTTATGCTCGTCAAGATACAAAAACTCCATTATATATTTCTTTTTTTGCAATAGGCTTGAATATTTTCTTGGCAATATGGTTTACTATGTCTCTTAAGCTTGGTCCTTATGGATTAGCAATGGCAACGGCAATAGTTTCAATCGTTGAAGTAATTATATTATTTACGATTATGTCGAGGAAAATTGAAGGTCTTTTTGACAAAGTTTTCGTTAATGCGATTGCGAAAATGGCATATGCGACTAGTTTTACAGCCATGGTAACATATATTTGCGTATCGACATTGCCACTTAATGCTAACGACCAAAGCTTTTTCGCAAGTTTTCCGAAATTTATCTTAATTGTTTTGATTAGTGTATCTTCGTATTTAGTATTTTGTAAGCTACTTGGAATCAAGGAAGTCGAACCAATCATATACAGAATAAAAAAGATTCTGTTTGGTGGACTAAGATAAGAATGATTGAAAAAAACATTAGAAATTTTTGTATAATTGCTCATATTGATCATGGCAAATCAACGCTCGCCGATCGTATGCTTGAAATTACTAGTACGATTGATAAACGGGATATGAAGTCACAATTACTTGACAGTATGGAATTGGAGCGAGAAAAAGGAATTACAATCAAATTAGCTCCAGTTAGGATGAAATATAAAGGTTTTGATCTTAATCTGATTGACACGCCTGGTCATGTTGATTTTAGTTATGAAGTAAGTCGTTCATTACAAGCTTGTGAAGGAGCTATCTTGGTGGTCGATGCAAGTCAGGGAATTCAGGCACAAACTTTGGCAAACGTATATCTAGCTCTAAATGCAGATTTAGCGATTATTCCTGTTTTGAATAAAATTGATTTGCCCGCAGCAGATGTGCCTAGAGTTTGTTCAGAAATTGTAAATCTATTGGGTTGCAAAGAGGAGGATATAATCAAAATTAGTGCAAAAACTGGGGAGGGCGTTTCGGAAGTGTTAGATGCGGTCATTGAAAGAGTAACACCGCCAATCGGTAATGTTACTAATCCGACAAGAGCATTAATTTTTGACAGCTACTACGATGATTATAGAGGTGTCATTTTGTATGTACGAGTTTTTGACGGTTCACTTAATAAGAATGATTTAATAAAAATGATGGCGACACAAGCTGAAGGTCTGGCACTAGAAGTTGGCTATCTTAGTCCAACAATGAAATCTGAAAACACTCTCTCTACTGGTGAGATAGGTTATATTGTTACGAATTTACGAACCACTCGCCAGGCTCGTGTTGGCGACACTATTACAAATAAAGCAAGGCAAGCTGAGGAACAATTGCCTGGTTACAAGTTGGTTAAACCTTTTGTGTATGCTGGATTTTTTCCAGTCAGTAATGATGATTACCAAAATCTTAAAGATGCAATTGAAAAGCTTAGCTTAAGTGATTCAGCTTTACAATTTGAGCCAGAAAATTCCCCTGTTTTAGGGTTTGGAGTTAGAGTAGGTTTTTTGGGATTGCTTCATATGGATATCATCCGTGAAAGATTAGAACGTGAATACAATTTAGATTTGATAGTAACCAATCCATCGACTGATTATCATGTTAGCCTTACTAACGACGATGAGTTAGATATCAAGAGTGCCAGTGATTTACCTGAAGTTAGTAGGATAAAAGAAATTAGAGAGCCTTGGATAAAGGGAGAAATTATTATACCTCAGCAATATATTGGCTCAGTTTTGCAATTGATTGTATCTAAACGCGGACGTCAAAAAAATCTTAGCTATATTGACGAACAAGCTTTAATTAGCTTTGAAGCACCACTTGCTAATTTATTAACGGATTTCTATGATCAGTTAAAATCAGTTACGAGTGGTTACGGATCTTTTAATTATGAATTAGATGATTATAGAGCCGAAGATTTAGTAAGGATTGATTTCTATGTTGCTGGAAATATCGTTGATTCTCTTAGTATCATGGCTCACAGAAGTGAAGCTAATAGGCTCGGAAGAGAGATTGTCTCAAAATTAAAAGAAGTTATCCCAAGACAAAATTTTCAAGTGTCATTACAGGCAGCGATTGGCGGAAAATTTATTGCCCGTGAAGATATTTCCGCTTATCGAAAAGATGTAACAGGTTATTTATATGGTGGTGATGTTTCGCGCAAAAAGAAATTACTCGCCAAGCAGGTTAAAGGTAAGAAACGCATGAAAAGATTTGGAAAAGTAGATATTCCGTCAGAAGCGTTTACTGTGATGCTAAAGCGGGATTAATCCTATTAACTGGTCTGATGTCTGAAAATACTTTAATTTTTTGGTTAAATGCCATGTGTCTATTTATTTTTTCTTGTCGTGCTATAAAATAGTTATTTTTTGATTGATTCGTAGCAGACTTAATTGGTTCTATATCAATCTTTTTACGTTGATTAGTGATTGTGACAAGTGGTTGATTAAACTGTTTAATTCTATTCAATTCATCAGCAAATGAAGCGATAGTGTTGTCATCAATTAAAAATAAATCATTTGCTGTTTGTTTATAAGTTAATTTATTGAATATATTGCTATTTTTATTTCTTCTTTTTATTATGGCATGCTTGGATATGATAATAATAACCGATAAATTATAGAGCACCACAATTGGCAAGGCTAACATTAAGCCAGTAATTGGGTCATATGCGATAGGCATCATTAAAGCGATTACGATGCTACCTAAAATGACCCATTTTTCCATGCTGATAAGTTTCTTTGTTGTCATTGGCTTGATACTGTCAAAAAAAGTAATTATTAGAGGTAATTGAAAGACGATAACAAAAGTAATAATGATATTGGTTACAAATCTAAAATAATCATCTGCTGTTATGAGAGCACTAAGGCCACTATTTTCGAAATCTTTCAAGAAGCGTAATGTATTTGGCAAGATTAGATAAAATGCAAATGATGCACCAGAGAAGGCTAAAACTGTTGATATCCCAGAGATTAGGAATACTTTTTTAACAGAGAGATATTTTTCTATCGCGGGGCGAATAAATACAATAATGTTATAAATTAATACTGGCATTGTAAGGATTAATGCCCCAGTGAAGCATACTTTCATAATAAAATTAAAACCACCAGCGGGGTTATTGTAATACAATGTTGAGCCAATAGGTGCACTTAGAAATACTATCAAGGGTTGATAATACATAAAAACAACAATTCCAGCAATTATTAGAGCTAGAATCAAATATAAGAACCTCACCTGAAGTTCACGTATATGATCATATACGGTCATTTTTTGATGCGGGTCACGGACTATTTTGCCCACTCCAAACCATCCTTGTTATTTGTCTTCAGTTTTACTTTCGGATTTTTCGTCTTCGTCTTTTAGACCTTTTTTGAGTTCACGACCGGCTTCGCCTACGCCTCTTGCGAGTTCAGGTAACTTTTTGCCACCTACTAACAGAACTATGATAATTAGAACTATAACTAATATTAATTCAATTTTCCCCATATTCCCTCTCTTTTAATTCATCTTTAATTGTATGCAATAAGATAAATTTATGCAAGGTGTAGTCATAGATGGAAAAGTTTGATTTATTATAGTATATAACTTATGATTATTATGAGTAATTGTATGCTAATAGCGTAGTGTGTGGATAGAATATGTTGGATAAAAATATCATTAATTTGATAAAAGAAAAGGAAATAGATCGAAAGGATTTTTTAAAATACGTCGGTCTTCTTTTACTTAGTATAGTAGGATTAAGAGCTTTTATTTCTATTGTTAATGAAGGCGATTCTAGAGATAAATTTATGATTAATAGTCATAACGATACTAACAAATCACATGGATTTGGTGGTGGAAAATATGGAGTATAAATAATGGCAGAACAAAGACTTCCAGTTGTAGACGGAGATGACGGAGTTTGGGGTGAAGTTCTAAACCAATATATTTCTAAGGAACATTATAATTCTGGAACTAATAATCCAGACAATGGTGGTCATAAGAATATTACTATTCGCCCTGGAACGACTTCTGCTGGAACTGCACCATTGAAATTTATTTCAGGTTCACTGATGAGCGTTGCAGAAGTAGGTGCAGTCGAATACAACAATGGTAAGTATTATTTTACTGATAATACTCCAGTAAGAAAAACCGTCGCTATTTATGATGACAGTTCGGGGGCTGAAGGCGACCTATATTATCGTGATAGTAGTGGAAATTTTATCAGAAAGGCGATTGGCTCGTCTGGTCAAATTATGACAGTGAGTGGCGGGTTGCCTTCATGGAATACTATACTTGATGGAACAGCAAAAATAACGGTTGGAACAACAGCACCATCTTCACCGAATGTTGGCGATATATGGATTGATACTAATTAAATGGTTATAATTTATTAAAAGAGGAGTAATTATGGCGGATAATATTGAGGAATTAGCGGGAGTATCTGAAGGTACCGAGGTTAATGGGGAAATAGTTGTGACTGATTATGATGAGCAAGGTAACATAATCGGTTGGCATAAAGAAGTAAAGCGATAAGGAGGTAGAAATGGCATCAACACAGACATGGTCCGAAGGTAATGGTACAAATGCTTCGATTGAAACTTCCTCTAGAAATGAGTGTAATTGGAAAAATATTGATGATAGTACTTCAGCATATTCTTCGTATCCAATAACAGCAGGTAATAACAGTTATTCAAAATACCAAGCAATAAAGTTTGGTGGGACTTATAACACACTTAGTTCCTTAAATTATAAGGTTAGTACGAATTCACCAGGAGTTGGTCTGACAGTAGCTGGAGGTGTTGTGACAGCAGGAACAACTCCGACGACGACAGCAACTGGTGATGGCTCAGCCTCGACGACTGGTGTAAGTGCAAATTTTACAACGACAACTATGGGTTTTGCAACTGGTTCTTCGAGCACTTCGTCTAATCCAGTTTACGGAAACGCTTTTCGAACTCAATTACAAACGACTGGTTCAGCTGTTGCGGGTGATATATCCAGCGTCACCATAACGGCGACTTGGACTGAAAGTTAAAAAAATAAATCGTCAATGCAATGACGTTAAGGAATAAAAAAGACCAATACAATGGCATTCGGTTATTACATAGAAGCTGAATATGAATCTGGTTATATCCATCGTGAGGATGAACAAGACCAAAGTCCTTTTGTCCGTGGAAAAAACATTTTGCATGACATCGTGAATCATTATCCAGAAAAGGCTCATGGAAAATTGGTTCGTTTTTCGCTTATTTCAACAAGTGGAAAAAGTTACGACATTGATTTTAAAAGTTTACCAAAAAATGCTAAGCCAATTTATTATCGACAGATGCAACTTGAGAGAAATTTGGAAACAGGTCGGCAAAATTTATCTTGCTTGAAGCATTATTTTGGTTATGAATACAAAAATAATAAAGAAAAAGTAAAAGAAATCCAGGAAATCTAATGGCTTTATCGTATGTAAACTCATCCTCTAATAAGTCTACGACTACTTCGGTTTCTGTCTCTAAACCGACTAATGTCGCTGATGGCGACATATTGATTGCTTTTGTTTCTTCCTTTTATGCTAAAAATAAAGCAGCGGGGACAATTACGGCACCTTCAGGTTGGAATGTAATAAATACAAGGGCAATTTCCACAAGATATCAAGTGGGGTTGTTCTGGAAAAGAGCCTCGTCTGAAGGATCATCTTATTCATTTACTTCTACGAATGCGACTGAGATGCAAGGTGCGATTTCGGCTTATCGAGGTGCAGTAAGTTCTGGTAATCCATATTCAGTTTTTTCTAACACGACTTTTTCTACTTGGGGTACGGTAGTTCGAGCTAGCTCGATGACCCCTTCAAATAATGGACTATATGTAGTTTGGGGAGGTTGGTACTACCTATCAGGCACAATTTCTCTATCTGGGCCAACTTCAATGACCCAGATTCAAACGCAAAATAATACGAAAAATGCATTAACGATGTCACACGGCATATTTACACCTGGTTTAGCTACTGGTAATCAGGATGGAACCGCTGGTGCAAGTTGTGATGTAAAACATGCTTATATGGTAGAGATTTTAGCGGCACCAGACACTAAAACTCAAACAGCTACGGCTCGTATTCAGAGAGTTGGAAGTAAAACTCAAACAGCTACGGCTCGTATTCAGAGAGTTGGAAGTAAAACTCAAACAGCAAGTTCTCGTGTTCAACGGAATGAAACGTTTACTCAGACCGCAACTGCCAGAATATATGTCGTAGGCGTTAGTATGAAAAATCAAACTGCTACGGCTCGTATTCGACGTAGTGAATCACTTTCTCAGAACGCCTTGGCACGAATTCAATTATCAGGTTTGACATTAAATCAAACTGCTACTGCAAAAATTATTGCCAACACTCCGCCAAATCAACCAACGTTAAATGGTCCTGACGATGGGCAAATAGTACCATACAATGAGGCACCAACTCTCAGTTTTACTATCTCTGATTATGATTTAAATACTATGGAATGTAATGTTCAGGTTGATACGGTCGACACATTTGATAGCCAATCTGGTAGTCCACTTTATTCATTTTTCTCTGCATCGGATACTGGGTTTTCGTCTAGTCATCCTTTCGCTTCCGGTTCAACGGTAGAATATACTTTCCAATCAGTATTACCTATGGGCAAATATTTTTGGCGGGTTGCTTCAATTGATTCGACCGGCTCGAATAGTTATAGTGATTGGTCTGAGATTAGGAATTTTCGAGCGATAATTTCCGTAATTGGCACTTCAGATTTGACGAGTGGTACCGTGTCATTAGCGGTAAACAATAGCTTAAGGGATGAAACAGGTACTATTAGTAATGATGGAACTTGGTTTGTTGATATGGCCATAGAACCTAGCATCGGCGATTCCATTACTGTCTTTATATCTGATGCATCGACAAGCAATGTATCAACGGCGGTGACTACGTATAGCGGTAGTTTTGTTCAAGGAATGTTATTGGATAAACACACCTTTTCTATCGGCTCGTCGGAAAATTGCAATATCACATTAAATGATTTATCAAAGTATGATTACGACAAAGACAATAGCCATATCTTACATAATGTGAGCGGTTCGCCAACAACATTACTTTGTAATTATTATTCTGATCAAAAAATCAAGATATTATCAGGTAATACCTTGACTATTGGAACGTCAGAAACAATAACTGCACAAACGGTCTATATTGAAGGGTCACTTATTTTTAGTAGTACAGGTAATGGAAATATTTACGGAGATTGGATAAATAACGGACTATTTACGGCAGGTAGTTCTCAGATATATTTATTGGGTTCTAGTAAGCAAACACTATCAGGGTCTTTAACAGGAAGTTCGGCATTTTATGATTTACATGTACATAATACTTCTGGTGTCGGTGCTTCTGATAATGAAAGAACTGATTTTGTACCTAGTATTAAATTTAGTTCTGCAGTAAAAATTCTAAATCTGTTTGAAATTGATCAATCTGGAACTAATGTGGAGTTTGAATCAGGTACTACTTACGAATTCAAAGACATATTTTGGAATGGTGACGTTAACGGCAAGATATGTTTCAGAAATTCAACTACATCAGGGAGCTGGTATCTGAAAATCACTGGTTTACAGAAAGCAATTTCAAATATTGACGTATCACGTTCTGACGCTTCTGTTTCGGGTGGTAAATCAGTCTGGGCATTTAATGGTACTAACACTGATTCAGGCAATAATGTTAATTGGCTCTTCATTAACGAAAGGGTTCGTCAGGAAATTAATATAATAGCTGGCATTTTCTATAGTTCCTCTTCCAGCGTGACTACGACAGGTATTTCAAGTTTATATCCAAACTTCGATGGAACGCTTACCTCAATGTTTGATGTTGTAGCAACAAATAACGATTCTTCGACTAAAACAATCTATTTAAAGAAAGTATCTGATAATAGTACGATTGCTCAGGTTGATATACCTAATAATACAACTACACCGACATGGTTCAGATCTTCAGTTTTTTCTTATCCAACTTCACAAACTAATGTGTATGTCGAGATACCTCAAACTACCTCGAATTTCCAAATAGCGTTAAATGTTTCAAAAGTCGTTATATTGCAAGATTTTGGTACTAATGAAATAACTGCTACCGAAACTCAAATTGAAATAGGAAATTACGAAACTGTTAAGAATAATACTACTTCGTCTCCATTAAACTATCCAAAATATTGGAAATATTCTTCAACTGATTGGTCACCGACTCCAACTTGTTCTGCCGAAGTTACCTATAGTACTTCATCGACTGCAAATAACTCTAAAGTAACAATTATTCTTCAGAGAGATAATGTTGGTGATATGACAACGTGGTCGAATGTCGTCACAATCGTTGCAGGACTCACTTCATTGACACCGGTACTATCTTCGAGGGTATCTTTTACTCCGTCAAACGGCTGTAATTATCGTTTGGCTTCTTATATTAAGAATGCTTCTTATGATTATTCGATTTATAATGCCAAGATTATTGCTGTTCAGTCATCAACAAATATATTAAAAATTGTTCCCCAATATTTAGTCCAAAATACATACAAAAACTCAACGGGACTTCAAAACTATAAATCGTTTTGGAATTATCTGGAATGGGGCGGTTCAAATTATAAGTTTTATCACGAAATTAATGCTAGCTCTGATAATTCAGACAGTGCTAAATTACAATATGAATCAAATGGAACAACTGCCGATGTTACTAGCTCTAATGCGACAGGTTCGTATCTTGCCACTAGTTCACTAATGACAATGCCAATATGTAGCACTATTAATGTCAATATACTCAACTCGCCAATTTACGCTTCGCGAATTTTAGTAAAATTAAACAGCTCTCTTAACGGTACTGGGATAAAGTTTTGGAGTGGGTCGGATTGGTCTTATAAACCGATTAAATACTGGAGCGGTTCAAATTGGCTTTCAGCTCCTGTAAAAGTTTGGGACGGATCTCAATGGGTAGAAAAAGGTTAAAGCACTTAATCAATCTGTCGTATTTGTTAATTTTGCTAATTATTTTTTTTATTTTTACTAATATAAAAAATGTAGTGGCTGATAGCAATGTAAAAGGTCTGACATTATCGCCACTTCGTAGCGAAATTGAATTGTCTTCTGGCTCGATGGTTAATGGAAAACTATCAGTAAAAAATCAATCAAATGAAACTATAAAGGTCAGTTTTTCTGCTGACGAATTTAAAGTAGTTAATCAGCAATACGATTATGCTTTTGATCAAGAATCTGAAATATCGAAATGGGTAACTTTCAAAAACGACAGACTGATTCTTGAGCCGGGTCAGACCAAAGAAAATATTTATAGTGTTGGTGTACCGAATTCTGCTGAACCAGGGGGATATTATATAAGTATTTTTGCTAGTACTGTTTCAAATTTTTCAAAAAATGCAATTAATTCAGAACAGAGAATAGCATCATTACTATACGTGACGATTACTGGTGATGTGTCAAGAATTGGCAAATTAGTATCATTTTCTTCGCCATGGCTTTTGACTAGTAATCAGCAATGGAGTGTTTTATTACAGAATAAGGGTACGACACATTATCGAAGCAGATATAGCATTACTTTTTATAGTATTTTTGGCCAGATTATGAGTGGAACAAAAACGGGTGAAGCGTTAATACTTCCTAACACAATAAGACTGATTACAGATGATTATATTATGCCAAAATGGCCTGGATTATATAAAGTAAAATCAATTATTGGTCTTGGAGATAATCCAGCAAAAGAAGTAATTCGTTATGTTTTATTTTTACCATTATGGTCTATTTTAGCCATATTACTTTTTATTATTTTTTTGACGATATTAATAGTAAGAAAGAAAAAATTAATCGGTCTGAGGCACGGCCGTATAAATCACAGTGGTTGAATAATTTCCTGCAGGTTTTGATAAATCGATATAAATACCGTATCTTACACTGGTGACATCACCATTTTTGACTGGTGAGCTTACGGATTTGATTAAAACATCTGACAAAGTTACTCCCACATAATTTGTTGAAGAATCGGTGTTATATCCCCAAGTGTTTATAGATAGTGGAGCAGGTGATCCATTGGATGAAGCTGGTAAAATCGCACCATAGTTATTTAAATTAGTATCTGATAAGGCACGAATATATAATTTATAACCTTTTACGTCTGATGAAGTAACAGTAACTAAATTTATTCCAGTGACGAGAGCACCATTATTCGTAGGAGTAATTGGGATATCAACATCACCGTCAGTAATAATCGAAAGTGATGTCTGACTACCATATGGTATATCACTATCATATAATCCTTTGCCATAAGGTTGAGCATTACATAACGTAGGATATAATGAAAATATTGACATCAGAATTGTAGTAATCACTATCACTATTGTTTTTTTCATGCTTATGTTATTATAACATTTGAATATAATCAAAATAGTACGGAATAATATTGAAGTGAATGCTTTATGATAAAAACAACATTTAAAATAAAAATCTATCGTGTAATATGTGGCCTATTGGTTGCTGTTATGTTGTTAATTTACTATCCAGGATTGGCATTTGCCGATCAGATATCCAGTCGTTCTGTCGTAATGGGCAGTTCGGTAGCTAGTGTGAATACGACTTATAATTTTACTTTTACTGTAGCACAAACTACAACTGTTAAATCTGTAAAATTTCAGGCTTGTGATGATGCAAGTGGGTTATGTACCCAAAGCGGTGTGGCTAGTGGTTTTTCTTCATCAACTCCAGGAGCTTCGTTAAGTGGTCAACCGACTAATCTTGGCTCAGGTGGCACTTGGACAATTGATAATACTGATACTACAGCACTTCGTATAAAAAACAGTTCTAATACTGGTTCACCTTCTTCAGCTATAACTGTGAATTTTTCAAATGTTCATAATCCAAGTGCGACAAATTCAACATTTTTTATTCGTATAACGACTTATTCGGATGATGCTTGGACGACTGAGATTGACAGTGGTACGGTAGCAACTTCAACAGCTGGTCAAGTTACAGTAACTGCTTCTGTAAATGAGACTCTTACTTTCACGTTGTCATCAAGTACAGTAGCTTTAGGGACGTTGTCAACAAGTACTACTGGTGCTGGCACTTCTTTAATGACTGTTGCCACTAATGCAATTTCGGGGTATTCATTAAGTTACAGTGGAGATACTTTGAAATCTGGTTCAAACACTATTTCTGCAATGTCTGCAATGACAACTTCTTCAATGAATTCTAAACAATTCGGTATAAATTTAATGTCTAACGCAACTCCTTCGATTGGTTCGGATGTAAGTGGTACTGGTAATGGTACTCCAACTGCAGGATATGATACGGCCAATAATTTTAAATTTAACACGTCTGGAGACACGATTGCCTCGGCTTCGACTCCAACGAACAGTAATACTTTTACGACTAGCTATATTGCTAATATCGATGGCTCAACGGCACCTGGAAATTATTCAACAACGATAACATATGTAGCGACGGTAAACTTTTAATAATGAAAGTAATTTATGAGTAAAAAAATAATGTCATCAATAAAATATTTTATTGTAGTAATTTTAGTAATTATTTTTCCGATTATTATTATTTCTCCTGCAGGGGCTGAGCAGATTTCTGGCAGATCAATAACGTTATCAAGTTCGGAATCTAATGCTTCCGACATTACCTATACTCTATTAACTGATGCTTTACCGACATCTACGACGCCTGTAAAGTCTATGGAAATTAAATTTTGTACGTCAATTTCTGAAAGTTGCACAACACCTTCTGGCTTCTCATCCTCGTTATCAACATTAGCCTCTCAACCATCTGGACTGGGCGCTACTAGTGGTTGGACAGTAAATACTTCTACAACAGGATCCTTAAGGATTGTAAATGTATCTAATTCGACGAATCCGTCAGGGCCAGTATCAGTTATTTGGAGTGGAGTTCATAACCCACAAATTGCTAACCAGACTTTTTATGGAATAGTTTCCACTTATTCAGATAGTGCTTGGACTACCGCCATTGATACCGGATCAGTAGCCTTGAGTACTTCAAGCCAAATTCAAGTTGCCCTTTCAGTAAAAGAGACGTTGACATTTTGTACTGGGACATCAATAACTAACCAAAATTGTGGTACCATTTCTGGGGATCAAGTTAATTTAGGGACAGGCTCAACGACGGCTACGGCGACGGGGACTTCTGTGTTTGCGGTCGGTACTAACGGTGTAACTGGCTACTCGGTAATGGTAACTGGTAATACTTTACGTTCTGGCGGTAATAGTATTACTGCTATGTCAAGCGGTGGAGCTTCAACTGTAAATTCAAGTCAATTTGGTATTAATCTTGCTGATAATAACACGACACCTGCAGTTGGTGCTACAAAAACTGGTTCTGGAACAGGAACTGCAACTTTAAATTATGGTACGGATGATAATTTTCGTTTTGTAAGTGGTGATACAGTTGCTTCGGCATCAGGTTCTACGAGTTCTAATACTTTCACGGTATCTTATATTGCCAATATTGATGCCTCGACTCCTCCAGGAGCTTACAATACTAGCCTAAAATATACAGCAACTGCAAATTTCTAGCGAAATGAATCGATATAAAATTATTTTTCAAAGATTCGGCGGGGTCTTAGTTCTCTTATTTGCTATATTTTTTATACCGTTGACGGTAAGGGCAGAGGAATCAATTTCAAATGCAGCCGAGGGCATGCAAATTAGTCCCACAAGATATGAATTTAAGGCTTCAAGAGGTGATACGAAATTATTAAAAATAACAGTCACAAACGTTACCGCCTCGGACTTGATGTATAATTCATCGATAAGTGATTTTTCTGCCAAAGATGATGAGACTGGTTCTCCTTATATATCTACTAAAGATACGCTCCCTGATTCCGTTTCGATTAAAAATTGGATTTCAATCATTCCAAATTTTAAATTAGGCCCTCATAAATCAATAGAAATAGAAGCCACTGTAAATATTCCTGAAAATGCTGAGCCTGGAGGACATTACGGCGTTGTTAATTTTTCTGGCACTGCTCCAGAATTATCAGGAAGTGTTGTAGGCCTGTCGGCAAGTGCAGGTGTATTAGTCTTGATAACAGTTGATGGCGATATAAAGGAAAACGCAAATTTAAAAGAATTTTATAGTTCTCATAATAATAAGCAGAGTTGGTTTTTCGAAAATGGTCCAATTACTTTTGTGACAAGAATAAAAAATAACGGAAACGTTCACATTAAACCAACCGGAAATATACAGATACATGATATTTTCGGCAGACTAATTTCTACTTTAGGTGTCAACAAACCTGAAACGCAGGAAAATATATCAAACGTCTTGCCGAATAGTATTCGCAGATTTGAATCGGAATTGAATAAAAAGTGGATGTTTGGCCGTTATACGGCTAATTTGGCATTAAGTTACGGTACTAAAGGTCAGGCAATGGTAAATACTATTAGTTTTTGGGTTATTCCGTACAAGTTAATAATAGTTGGATTGCTAACGTTAATAACATTGATTTACATTTTCTCAAGATTAATAAAAGTGTATAATAGACGTATTATCGAACGTCATGAAAAAACAAACAAAAATAAAACTAATAAATAAAAAGACGGCAAATAAAAAGACAAAGTTAAAAGTGAGTACTATTTTGCCAGAGCATTTTATTTGGTGTCATTTTAAATTAATTGACCATAAACATTCTGGAAAATTGGTTCATTTCCGTCATACCTCGCATTTTCCCTTATCTCTAGGATTAATAATACTAGGATTATTTTTATTTGCTGGCGGATATATGAACGTTGGGGCAGAGAAATATAGTGGTCATATAGAAATTGGTGCTATTGTTGAAGGTCCGCCTCCAGAAATAGGTGCAGTCATTACTTCACCAATTGATGGTTATAAGTTTGAGGACGTATCAAATATTGAAATATCTGGAACTTGTCCAAAAGATAATTTCATAGTAATAAAAAACAATGATGCATTGGCAGGTTCAACAGTCTGTACAAATGATGGTACCTTTTCGTTAAGCATTGAATTAGTAACTGGTAATAATACTATAAGTGCCCTAAATTACGATAATCTAAATCAAGCAGGACCTTCAACACCTTCAGTAAAAGTTATTTTAAAAGGAAAATTTATTATACAAAATGATAATCAAAATATATTTGAGAATATAGTTAATAATAAGCCTAAGTTACCTGATAATCCCTCAATTATTGCCGGTAAAGACAGCGAATGTAGCAGTTATGCAGTCGGAAATTTACCTCAAGATAATAAAAAACCAAATATTGCCGTAGTTTGTGTTCCAAGATTATTCTTTCAAGGCATCGAAGAAAAATTAGGTGTGATAGTTTGGGGAGGACAACCACCCTATATAGTAAATATTAACTGGGGCGAGATATTGGGTGAAACGCAATATAAATTCGATACTCAAGGTTATCATCTTATAAATTTTAAATATACTTCGTCAGGCGTATATAAAATAAAATTTAATATGTCCGACCAACAAAATATAGAAACGATTGTCGAAACAGCAGTCCAAGTTGTTGGAGACTCCGAATCGACCACTTTACCGATAATCGGCAATGTTATTGATTATTCGTGGTTTGATGTACCGGTGCCTTTATATTTTTTAGCTCTAGCTTTAACTTTAGGTTTTTGGGGTGGTGATCTATTTGACAGAAAATTTGGTCAAAATTTTCGATACAAAAAAGTTAGAAAAAAATCTGCCTAGTTATTTTTGACATTTTTCAAACAAAGAGCTGATGATACTGTTCGTGACTTGTTCGCGAGTCCCTCTTCCATCAATTTCGATTAACAATTCCAAATCATTATAAAAATCGATTACTGGTTTCGTCTTTTCTTTGAATTCAGAGAAACGGGTTTTTAATATTTCTTCGGCATCATCGCGACGTTCTTTCCTGTCATTATTTTCTCTTAGCATTAGCCATCTTTTATGTGCATCATTCTCATTTATTTTGAGATATACCACTGATTTTAAAGGATGGCCTGATTCTTTTACAGCAGTCAATACTCCCATTTCCTCACCACTCCAGCGTCCGAAAGAACTTAAAATTAATGGTTTTCCAGCGAGGCTAGGTTTTTTTAGATATGGTAATACAATCTTTACGTAATCTTCACTAGGTATAAGCTTTCCGATTTGTAAACATTCTTTGATATTTACGGGGAGTGTCACGCTTCTTAAAATTTCTCCTCCACCTAGTAAATTGCCATCAAAAATTTTAGCAAGAATTTCTCCCTGTATATCTTTGCCAGCAAAAGGCAATCCGAATATATTAATAGAGCCTACACCAAGCCAATCTTTGATTACAGAAATTTTCCTATCGTCGTACATAAGCAATAGTATAATCCAGTAAAAACCATGCTACAAGTGTCTTGGCACTCGTTGACATTGAGTGCTAGATTAAGATATAATGTCGTCATGACAGAACGTCAAATTCAAATACTGTGTGCAATTATTGAACAGCATGCTGAGATTGCTTCGCCAATAGGAAGCGTGATGTTGGCGAAATTATTTGGTGTTTCTAGTGCTACTATACGTAGTGAAATGGTAAGATTGGAAGAAATGGGCTTGATTATGCAACCGCATACTAGTGCTGGTCGAATTCCTACGGATGCGGGCTACCGTTTTTATGTAAATATGCTAAGTGAGACACCTAATCAAAAGAACTTACCGGGTTTTGATCGCAGTGCGAGAGCGATTGAGGCGAGAGTGTCTACACACGGTGATCATTCTGCTATGGCTATTAGAAGTGCTGTCGATAGTTTAGTTGATTTAACCCATAACTTAGGCTTAGCTACTATAGGCGAAGAACTCTATATGAGCGGAATTAGTAACTTATTCTCTCAACCTGAATTTTCTACTACAGACCATATACAAGCCGTAGCTAGATTATTAGATAATCTTGAACCTTGGTTAAGAGAGGCAGCCCCGAACGAACCACTGAATGTTTATATTGGTGCTGAAAACCCAATCGGTAAAACAAGTGGAGTAAGTCTAATAATTAGTCGATATCGTTCACCATACAGTGATAGAAGCTATATTGGTATCCTTGGCTCAACTCGCCAAAGTTATGCAAAAGTAATGCGTCTAGTGAGACATGCTGGAGCAATGTTAGAAGAGGTATTGTAAAAAATGACTAGAAAATCAAAAAAAGAAATTGAATTTGAGCAAAAAATCGGAGAAATCACCGAAGATCTTCAAAGGACCCGAGCGGATTTCGAAAATTATCGGAAACGTTCAGAAATTGATAGAACTGTTGCTCGTGAGTTTGGTGAGGTAAGTATAGTCCTTAAATTATTACCAGTAATTGATAATATCGAAAGAGCAGTAAAATATATCCCAGACGAATTAAAAGATAATTCTTGGGTTAGTGGAATTTCAAAATTAGCAAAAAATCTCGAAAAATCTATAGAAGACATGAATTTGAAAAAAATCGATGCGAAACCTGGCACAGCTTTTAATCCTGAATTACATGAGGCTATTCAATTCGATGAATCATCTAGTGGTGATAATGAAATAATTTCTGAGGAAATTCAAGCGGGGTATATATTTAATGGCAAACCTATCCGTCATTCGATGGTGAAGGTAGCTCGTAACTAGTGTGTTAGAATTAATTAGAATATTTATAAAATTTTAAATAAAGGTTGGTTATGTTAAAAAGGTCTCTTATATTAGTCGTTAATCCTGGTAGTGCTAGCCGAAAATATGCATTGTTTGCTGACGGCCAAAAAAGTGCCAATGTTCACTTTGAATTTGAGGATAATAGAGTAATTGGAAAAGTAGAATATAAAGGACAAAAATATCCAAATACCTATGAAGATAAAGATTTATCTGAGGTATCAAAATATGTACTACCTTTACTTCATGAATATGAAATAATCTCTAAAGAGGAAAACTTAACAGCAATCGGTATAAGGGTTGTTGCACCTAGCATGCGTTTCATGGATGACGAGTTAATAACCGATGAAGTAATTTCGACGCTCGAGTCTTTGCAACAAAAAGCACCACTTCATATAACAACGGTACTTGCTGAAATAAAACAAGTCAAAGAACATTTTCCAGGCATTCCTTTGGTTGGGGTATCTGATACTGGTTTCCATAAAACAAAACAAGAATTCGCATGGTATTACGGTGTTGACACTGAACTGGCAGAAAAATATGGCATCAAACGATATGGCTACCACGGAATTTCTATCGGTTCTCTGGTTCATTATCTATCTGAGCAAAAAAAATTAGCTCCAAAGACAATTATTTGTCATCTAGGAAGTGGGAGTAGCTTGACGGCAGTTATAGATGGTAAAAGCGTAGATACAACCATGGGTTACTCACCGTTAGAGGGAATTATGATGGCAACTCGTAGTGGTACTATTGATGTGTCTGCTGCCTTGGCTATTAAACGTGAACTTAATTTTTCCGATGAAGAGTTGGAACAATATTTAAACAAAAAGAGTGGCTTGATCGGCGTAAGTGTAAAATCGAACGATATTCGTCAGCTTGTAGAAATGGAAAAACAAGGAGACGACAAAGCAAGACTAGCACTAGGATTATTCGTTTATAAAATTCAACTAGCCATCGGTCAAATGGCAGCTAGTATGGATGGTGTAGACTGCTTAGTATTTAGTGGCACAATAGGCGAACGTTCATTTATCATACGTGGCAGAATTTTGGATAAATTAAAATATCTAGGTTTTGAATATGACCCAGAAATTAACGATAATACATTTGAACCATCATCGCCGACTAATATTGCTTTAAAATCAAGCAAATCAATCTTGGTTGCATTGACAGACGAAGCCGCCGAGATTGCTCGTCGTGTCAATATGTATATAAATAAAAACTAATCAAAAATTTTGCATATATTTATTCCATCTATTTCTTAAATTAAACTTATCAGGGTCGGACCCTGATAAGTTATTTTTAAGCTTATATTAATTAATGTTCCTGATAAATATATGTTTTTATATAAATTATTTAGCACTCTTGACATTAGAGTGCTAAATAATTTAAAATTAAAATATTGGCAATCTAGTTAGTAGAGTGCTAAAATTATAACTATAAGATTAATAATATAAAATGTTTGTCTTGGATAAACTACTAACAAATAAGGAGATATTATAAATGGGCAAAATCATCGGTATAGATCTTGGAACAACTAACAGTGCTGTAGCTTATATGGTTGCAGGAAAACCTGAGGTAATCGCAAATGCTGAAGGTAATCGAACTACTCCCAGTGTAGTTGCTATTAATAAATCAGGAGAACGTTTGGTTGGTCAGGTCGCTCAACGTCAGCGTGTTACTAATGCCAAAAATACAATTTATGGTGTAAAACGTTTAATCGGTCGTAAATTTAGTGATAAAGAAATTCAAAAGGATTTGGATATTATGCCTTATGCTATCGTCAAAAAGGGGGATGGTGTAGCAGTTAAAATGGCTGATAAAGAGTATACCCCAGAAGAAGTTTCTGCTATGATTCTTTCAAAAATTAAGGCCGATGCCGAGGCTTTTTTGGGTGAAAAAGTAACTGAAGCAGTAATAACCGTTCCTGCCTATTTCAACGACTCACAACGACAGGCAACGAAGGATGCTGGTAAAATTGCCGGCCTTGAGGTTAAACGCATTATTAACGAACCTACCGCTGCAGCTTTGGCTTATGGTTTGGAAAGTAAAAAAGATGAAAAAATTATTGTCTTTGATCTTGGTGGAGGTACTTTCGATGTTTCTGTACTTGAATTAGGTGATGGTGTTTTTGAAGTGAAATCAACTAATGGTGACACTCATTTAGGAGGTGAAGATTTTGATAATCGTATCGTAAATCATTTTCTTGAAGTGTTTAAGAATGAACATGGTATTGACCTTAAAAATGATAAGGCTGCAATGCAACGCCTCAAGGATGAAGCTGAAAAAGCTAAAAAAGAACTTTCAACCACTAATGAGACAGAAATTAACTTGCCCTTTTTGACCGCTGATGCTGAAGGTCCCAAGCATTTTGAATACAAATTAACTCGTTCTAAACTAGAAGAGCTTGTTAAAGATTTGATAGATCGTTTAGCTGAACCTGCTGAAAAAGCCTTAAAGGACGCAAATCTAAAGGTTTCTGAAATTGATGAAATTGTGTTGGTAGGTGGAATGACTCGTATGCCTTCTGTGGTTGAAAAAGTTAAGTCCATCTTTAAAAAAGAACCTCTCAAAGGAGTAAATCCTGACGAAGTTGTGGCAATTGGTGCAGCTATTCAAGGTGGTGTACTAGCCGGAGATATCAAAGACGTTTTATTGCTTGACGTAACTCCCCTTTCGCTCGGTATTGAGACTATGGGTGGTATCACTACTAAACTTATAGAACGTAATAGTACGATCCCAACGTCAAAATCCGAAATTTTCTCAACTGCTTCCGATAATCAACCTCAAGTAGAAATTCACGTCACCCAAGGTGAACGTGAAATGGCGGTTGATAATAAATCGCTTGGACGCTTCATTTTAGACGGTATTGCACCAGCACCTCGTGGCATTCCGCAAATTGAAGTAACATTTAATATTGATGCGAACGGTATTTTAAATGTTACCGCAAAAGATAAAGGAACAGGCAAAGAGCAAAGTATTACAATATCAAACAGTGGCAACTTAAGCAAGGATGACATTGCAAAAGCTCAAGCTGAAGCTGAAACTCATGCAGAAGAAGATAGAAAAAAACGTGAAGCAATCGAAGCTCGCAATAGACTAGAAAGTACAATTTATCAAGCGGAAAAAATGCCAGATGAGTTTAAAGACAAAATTTCTGACGAAGATAAAAAAATAATTACTAATGCCGTCGAAGAGGCAAAGAAACATCAAAATAGTGATGATAAGGACGAATTAGAAACTGCTATAAAAACATTAAACGATGCAATCATGCCGATAGGAACAAAATTATATTCTGCTGGTTCCAAGGAAGAATCAAAGGAAGATAACGTTGATTCCGATAAAAAAGACGAACCAATTGAAGGCGAAATTGTTGACGACAAAAAAGAATAATTATTTTAGTCAATATTTAAACCACTGTATTAGTATTACGGTGGTTTATTTATTTGCAAATTTGTAGATTTAATGTATAATAACACTTAAATCGCATATATAACGCGATTTCGTTCTTTTTATATCTCTTGTTAATTTGTCGTCAAATTTGAAAGGTGGTGAAAAGATTTTGTTGACAATCGCAGACTTAAAAGACTGGAGTAAGCCTCCTAATTTATTGACTGAGCTACGGATAATATTATGTGCTGTTCCAGCCATAATATTACTTTATGGAGACGTGAATATTGTCAAAGATTTTGTCAATTGGACAGTCTCCGTGATTAGAATAGAGCAATTAGTAGATTATTTAGTCAACCAAAACGTATTTAAGCCGATGGACTCATATCTGGTAAACCAAAAGATTGTAGCAATGATTATTTTTGTAATAGCTGCAAGTACCGATAAACTGGATGGCATTATTGCCAGAAAGTTCAATATGATCACCAGATTAGGTACAGTAATGGACCCGATAGTAGATAAATTTTTAATCTTATTTACTTTAATCGGACTGTCGGTACTGTATTGGCCTCTGTGGATACCTACTGTGATTATTGCTACTAGAGAAATTTACGTAGCAATAATGTTAAATTACTACAGAAAAAAAGGCTATGAAGTCTCTGTCGTTAACAGTGGAAAAGTAAAAATGGTAGTACAGTCGGTTGCAATTACTGTTTTGTTTCTTCCACTTAAAGGAGAATGGCAGTTTATTATTTGGTCACTAATTGTTGTGGCTTTGTATCTTACTATATCTTCTGGATATGATTATGTCAGAGCCTTTAATGATGTTACAGATAACGACAATAATAAGAGATAAATATTAGCGGTCTTAGTTCTTAGGAACAGGCCGCTATTTCTTTTGTTTTTTATTAGCACTCTTGAAAATAGAGTGCTAATTTTATAAAATGGTATGATAATACAGCAAGTGAATTTATTATGACAAAAAGAGATTATTACGAAATATTAGGAATTTCAAAAAGTGCTTCGGCGGATGAGATTAAAAAAGCCTATCGTAAGGCTGCTGTTAAGTATCATCCCGATAAAGATGGTGGAAATGAAGAAAAATTTAAAGAAATAAATGAAGCCTACGAAGTTTTAAAAGATAATCAAAAACGTCAGCGTTATGATCAATTTGGTCATGCCGGAGTCGGAGGCAATGGTGGCATGGGTGGTAACCCTTTTTCTGGAGGTTTTTCGGGATTTGGTGGTAATACTCAAAATGTTCATTTCGATTTTGGTGACGGTGGTTTGGGTGATATTTTTAGCCAATTTTTTGGTGGTAATGCAGGTGCAAATAGTAGGGGTCCGAGAAGAGGGCGTGATGTTGAAACGACTATTCAGCTAACATTTGAAGAGGCCGTTTTTGGTGTAGAAGAAAAAATTTCTATTGAAATGGATGATGAGTGCTCGAACTGTCACGGAACGACGGTAGAGCGTGGTTATGAAATGAAAACTTGTCATGAGTGCAAGGGAGCTGGACAAGTAAATAGAGTAATGAATACGATTTTTGGTCCAATTCAACAGACAGCTACTTGTGAAAACTGTAATGGGCGAGGCAAAGTGCCAGAAAAAGTGTGTTCTGTATGTCACGGTAAGGGAGTTGAAAGAAGAAAGCAAACTATAAATCTTAAGTTTCCTGCTGGTATTGATGATGGTGCAACGATTCGCTTACGTGAAAGAGGGGAAGCTGTTAGTAATGGCTCTAGGGGTGATTTATATGTTCATGTGCGTGTCAAAGCTCATAAACATTTTACTAGAGAAGGCGACATTATTTTATCCGAACACCATATAGGAATGGTTGAAGCTGCTTTAGGTACGAAAGTTGAGATTGAGACAGTCGATGGTTTGGTTCGTATGAAAGTACCGGCTGGGACGCAATCTGGAACTGATTTTAAACTTTCTGGTCACGGAGTACCTCATATTAAAGGTGAAAAGCGTGGTCCGCACATCGTTAGTATTGTGGTTGATATACCAACTAAACTGTCTCGAAAACAGAGAGAAATATTAGAAAAATTCGAATCAACGAAAAAGTTTGGCATTTTTTAGGCCCCTTTTATTGCGGTTAAGCCAATTACTATTGACTATAATCAATAAAAGTTATAGAATATACTAAAATTAATAACCGAGATGTAATTATGAGTAAAGAAAGAATAATCTATGGTTGTTTCGAACATGTTAGCCTTCCAGAGCTGGGAATATTTAATACTCTTGCTAAAATCGACACAGGTGCATATTCTGGTGCTTTACACTGTTCTAGAATTCGTGAATATGTCAGAAAATCTGATGGTAAAAAAGTTCTCAGCTTTACTCCTTCTGAAAAGAACAAACACAAGATTGAGGCAACAAATTATCGCAAAGCTTATGTCAGAAGTTCAACTGGTCATCGTGTAAAACGCTATCTTTTTGATACGAAAATTGTTATAAAGAATGAAGAATATCAAATACGAATTGGCTTATCGGATCGATCTGACATGAACTGCGAAATACTAATTGGTAAGCGATTTTTAAGAGAAAATAACGTAATTGTTGACGTATGCATAAACCAAGAATTTGACACTGATGGAGGAAAAAAATAATGAAAATTGCAATTTTATCGAACGGAACTGCAAATTACTCGACAAAACGACTAAAAAAAGAAGCCAGAGAACGTGGTCACGAAGTAAGAGTAATCAAATATAAGTATTGTTACGCTTCAATAGAACAAAATAACCCCACAGTAAGTTATAGGGGTGAAAATTTGACGGATTTTGATGCTATAATACCTCGCATTGCTTCAAATATGACCAAATATGGTACAGCTATAGTTCGACAACTTGAAATGCAAGGTGTCTATACTGCATCAAGTTCGATAGCTATCAGTCGTTCTCGCGATAAATTGCGTACTCTCCAACTTCTCGCTAAATCTGGAGTTGGTATACCTAGGACGGTCGTTTCGCGAAATACCGCTGACATAGATAATCTTCTGGAAATATTAGGTGGAACACCTGTAATAATTAAGTTGGCTCGAGGTACTCATGGAAATGGAGTAGTTTTAGCTGAGACTAAAAAAGCTGCAAAATCAGTACTACAAGCTTTTTATCTAACAAATGACGATGGTACGAATATTCTCTTGCAAGAATTTATAGAAGAGTCTGCTGGCACCGATATTCGTGCTTTTGTGGTTGGCAGTCGAGTTATAGCCAGTATGAAGCGTCAAAGTCTTGATGATGATTTTCGTTCAAATCTACATAAAGGTGGTGAAGGAACGACAATAAAATTAACTGATGAAGAGAAAAAAATGGCTGTAAGGGCTGCCAAGGCAATGGGATTAAATATTGCTGGTGTCGATTTAATGCGTTCCAATCGTGGACCACTTATTCTAGAAGTAAATGCTAGTCCTGGTTTTGGTATTGAAAAGGTTACAGGACGAAATGTAGCAGGTGCAATTATCGAATATGTTGAGCAAAATGCCAAACAAAGACATCGAAAAGACAAAGTCGGTGCATAATTAAGCATAAGTACTGCTATAATTATTTCATGAATTATTGCATGGATTTGTTATGAGTTTACGTAAGGATCTATCTGCAGGACCAATAGTAGTTTTAGTATTATTAATAATATTTGTGTTTGTATTGTACGTAATAATTCCGGCAATTAGATCCAATATAAATCTAAGATTTGGTGATGGTATTTTTAAAGCACATGTTACTACGAATATTAATGATATTTCTAAAATTACAAAATTGAATGATAATCAGGCTTACCTGGTGTCATTCCCGAATGATAATATATGGTCTATTGAGGCTAGAAATGTAAAAACTCCTGTTGATGTAGTGTGGCTAAATAGTGAAAAGAAATTAATATTTGCCTGGACTAATATTTCCCCCGATGAGTACAGTACAAAGGTCTATTCTCCAGACAGTGAAGCGAGATATATTTTAATATTTCCTGCCGATACAGTAAAAAACAAATCTTTGAATAAAGGCAAAGAGGCAATATTTGAAATAAATGAAGGAATTTAATTCAAGATGAAGCCAATAGTAATTTTAATTGCTGTAGCTGTTGTATTGTTTGTTTCGGCCTATATTAGTAGGAGACGTTTTGGTTTATTGGGATTAGCTTTATCAGCAGGGTATATTTTAAGTGATTTGTGGCAATACGATGCAGGTATAATCGCTGGAATAATCGGAATATCAAATAGTACTTACTCATCTGCATTAATTTTATCGGCGATAACGTTATTACCTGCAGTTTTGTTATTATTTCACGGCTATGCCTATAGAACATTTATTGGAAGATTAATTGGAGCAAGTCTATTCACGCTACTTGCTTTAACATTCCTTATAGATCCTCTTAGCCACATGATTGCAATAAAAGATGACGTATCAAGTATTTACTCTTGGTTAGTAAATAACAGGGAAGTTATTATCGGATCTGGCCTTACGGTCTCTGTAATAGATTTATTTATGACCAAGCCGGTACATTTAGCTGATAAAAAGCGTCGCCATTGACAAGTTACCCCTATTAGTGGTACATTTTTTAGGTAGTATACGGCCTGATGATAAATAAATGGCTTATCATTTTATAATTTGGGACCATAGCTCAGGTGGTTAGAGCACCTGCCTTTTAAGCAGGGTGTCGTGGGTTCAAGTCCCACTGGTCCCTCCAAATAAAAATATTCATCCTTAGGATGGATAATTTTATTTGGAAGTACTTTGTTTAATTACAGCTAATTATAAGCTTATGGTATACTTTATTTTATGAATTGGTGGTCTTTAAGGCAAAAAATTCATATGTCTTGGGCTATTTCGATCATTTGTTCAGGATTTATAATTGGCATTTTTATTTCTCGTTATTTAAATATAACCGATATTGATTTAAGTTTAGTTTTTATCGTTTCATTAGCACTTATTTTTGTGGCAATAAGTCTGAGATATCAGTATTTAATCCCGACTTTAATTTTAGGTGGTACACTTTTGGGTATTTATAGGGGATCAATCATTGCTGGTGAATTATCTAATTATGAGCCGCTGTACGGTAGCTATGTAAACGTTAATGGTGTCAACAAAGATGATATCGATACTGATTCATCTAATCAAATCGTAATTCGATTAGAGAATTTAAAAATAAACGGCAAGTCATTTCCAGGATTAATTTGGGTTACTACTGATTACGTAGATATAAAAAGAGGTGACGAATTAACAATATATGGGAAATTAGATAAAGGTTTTGGTAATTTTTCTGGAGTAATTTATAGAGCTAATGTTAAAAAAATTGTCAATGTTCAGGGTGATTTTGCCCTATCTATCAGAGATAAGTTTTCAAATGCTGTTCGAAGTGTGATTTCCGAGCCAGAATCAAGCCTAGGGATTGGATATTTAGTTGGTCAAAAACGTTCTTTACCAGTTGATTTAGCTCTCTCTCTACAAATTGCTGGCTTGACCCATATAGTTGTTGCGAGTGGTTATAATTTGACAATATTAGTTCGTTTAACACGAAGATTATTCGCAAGATTTTCAAAATATTTATCAGTATTGTCTGCTTCTTTGGTGGTAATATTCTTTATTTCAATAACTGGTATGAGTCCAAGTATGTCGAGGGCTGGTCTGGTCGCTTTCTTAAGTCTTGCAACTTGGTACTATGGTAGAAGGTTTCATCCGTTAGTACTGCTAATTATTGTTGCATCAATAACCTTAATGATTAACCCAAGTTTTGCGTGGGGTGATTTAGGATGGCAATTATCATTCGTAGCATTTGCTGGAGTGATGATAATAGCTCCTTTATTACAAAGATATTTATTCGGTGATGAAAAACCGAAATTTTATATTCAAATTTTAATTGAAACTATATCTGCTCAAATTGCTACAGCTCCATTATTGATTATGACATTCAGTCAATTATCCAATGTGGCAATTTTTTCTAATTTACTTGTCTTGCCGTTAGTACCTTTAGCTATGCTACTAACTTTCATTGCTGGTATTAGTAATTTAATAATCCCTGCGATTTCGAATATTTTAGCTTTACCGGCATACTTCATTCTTCTCTATATGGTTAAGGTATCTGATTTTTTTGCTGATTTGCCTTGGGCTTTAAGCAATATCAATTTCGGGATTTCTGGCTTGATAAGCTGTTATATTTTAATTATTTTTCTTGTCTTTTATATGTCGAAAATAACAAAATATAAGCTAAGAGACGTTAATATTGTCGAATAATCTGTTATAATAATATAAATACGAATAAAATCAACGTGAGGTACTACTATGTCGGGACATAGCAAATGGTCAACTATTAAACGTGAAAAAGGTGCCAAAGATGCAAAAAGAGGTGCAATTTTTACGAAAATCGGCAATCAAATCGCAATTGCAGCCCGTAACGGTATTGATCCGTCAATGAATTCAACTCTCGCTATGGCTATAGAGAAAGCCAAAGCGGTAAATATGCCTGCAACTAATATTCAAAGAGCAATTGACAGAGTTGCTGATAAAAATGCTGCAATTTTGGAAGAAATAACTTACGAAGGCATTGGCCCTAGTGGTATTGGCATCATGATTGAAACTGCTACCGACAATAAAAACCGTACTTTGCCGGAGGTAAAAAACGCCTTATCTAAAAATGGTGGTCGTCTTGCTGATACTGGCAGTGTAGCTTTTCAATTTACAAAAAAAGGCGTAATACGAGTTGCTGAAACTGACGAAAATGCATTATTAGTAGTATTAGATGCGGGTGCTAACGATGCTATCGAAGAAGATGGTGAACTTATTGTTTATACTAATCAAAAAGATTTATCTAAAGTGAGAGAAATGATAATTAATAATGGCTTGACGATTAATTCCGCTGAATTACAATATGTTCCAAATTCAATTATCGAAATATCCGACAGTAGTACTGCTGAAAAGATAATTAGGCTACTTGAATCAATTGACGATCTTGATGACGTAGTAAATGTCTATAGTAACGTTGATATTACAGTAGATTTATAATAAAAGTATAAAATACTTGAATTAAGCTTAGAAAAAACATAATATATTGTTATGAATAAGCTTTATTTTTTAAAATTATTTTTCAGCATTTTTTCAGCATGTTTAATAATTAATCAGCCACTTTTTGCAGTTAGTACGAGCTTGGTTATTAGCCAGGTCAAAACAGGTGATAGTATTTCAGCAAAAAACGAATTCGTTGAAATATACAACAATAGTGACATCGATCAAGAGATTTCTGACTGGTGCATATACTATCAAAGTATAAGTTTAGTCAAAGAAAATATGTCATGCTTTTATCCTTCAAATGCTAATTCGCACATATTTGTACCATCGAAATCATATATATTGGCAGTATCAAACCAACTAATTTTTGGAGATATGCAATTTTCTTATACATTATCTGGCACTGGGGGCTATGTAATATTGGTTGATAATGATAATAATGAGATTGACCAAGTTGGATGGGGTATTTCGAGTAGTGATCAGAATTTATCCTTGGCTCCATCATCAGGAAAAGTACTAAATCGCAAATTAACACAAGAAGGATATTATCAAGATACCGATTCAAATATTGATGATTTTGAAATAATTGATCAAAATTCTGAATACCATTACGGCAACGTATATGAAGTTGAGGATATCTGTAGTAACTTAGAAGGTATCCAAACCGATATTCCAGTAGGATTCGAATATAACGATAATTATGAATGTATACACGAAGCAGTCGATATATGTATGAATATTGATGGACTTCAAGATGTTTTGCCTGATGGTTTTGAAATTAATAGTGAAAGTAATTGCATACAACATGACGAGTGCTCGAATTTAGAAGGTATTCAAGAAATTATTCCTGAAGGATATGAAATTGACAGCGATAATTTATGTAAAAAAATATTTTACCCCATAAATATAACGGAGCTTTTACCAAATGCAATTGGAACTGATGATGGTAACGAATTTATTGAATTATACAACCCGAACTCATTTGACATTAATTTAGACGATTACGAATTAGTAGTTGGAGGCAAGACCTATAATTTCCCGCAAAATTCAATCATTAAATCTTATGAATATGCATCATTTTATGATGATGATATGAAATTTACATTAGTAAATACTTCCAGTGAGGTATTATTGAAATCAATTGACGATTCATTTTTGGGCGATACGATTTCATATATGGACGCAGAGCAAGGTTTATCTTGGACCTTGGTAGATAATATCTGGCAATACTCAAATCAATCTACTCCAGGTAGAAGTAATTTGGCTTCGTTAATAATTAACGAATTTGAAAACTCTCCAACGATAGAAAATAAATTGAAGCCTTGTCCCGAAGGCCAAGAACGAAATCCTGAAACTAATCGTTGCCGAAAGATTGTAGCTAGTCCGACACTAGTTCCTTGCAAACAAGGTCAATATAGAGATGAACAGACTAATCGTTGTCGTAATATTGTTTCAGACGTGGTAGCTTATATCCCTTGTCCCGAAGGCCAAGAACGAAATCCCGAAACTAATCGTTGCCGTACCGTTACTGCAAGTGTTCTTGGATTATCAACAACATTGAAGCCTTGTCCCGAAGGCCAAGAACGAAATCCTGAAACTAATCGTTGCCGAAAGATTGTTTCGGTTATTCCGACAGCAAGTTTTGCTACAGAAAAAACTACAAAGACTATGTCAAATCCATTGTTATGGTGGTCTATTGCTGGAGTTGGAATAATAGCTGTTGGTTATGGATTTTGGGAGTGGCGAAAAGAAATTAGAAAATTCGTTACCAAGATTATAAATATATTTATTAAATCCAAATAGCATATACTGGTTGTATGAGAATAATTGGCATTGATCCAGGAACTGGTATTTTAGGATTTGGCGTTATTGATGTAGTTAATGACAAGATGAAACTAGTTGATGCAGGGGTCATAAAAACGCCTCCCAAGACCCCACTAAATGAAAGACTTGAGGAAATATACGATAATCTTAATAATATAATTTCTGACACAAAACCGGATGTTATGTCAATTGAAAAATTGTATTTTGCTCAAAATACAACGACCGCTATGAGTGTTTCTCATGCTCGTGGTGTTGCGATGCTAGTTGGACAAAAAAATAATTTAAAGATCTCAGAGTACACACCACTACAGATTAAACAGTCAGTTACTGGTTATGGTAAGGCTGACAAAAAACAAGTTCAGGAAATGGTGCGTATTAGATTAGGACTTAGTAATACTCCAAAACCTGATGATCTTGCAGATGCTTTAGCAACGGCAATTACCCATTCTCTAATGTCCACTGGTATAATAGATTTATGATTGCACATATTTTTGGGAAAGTAGTCGAGAAGTTTAACTCATCAATTATTGTGGATGTTAATGGTGTGGGCTATGAGATTCAGGTCGCGATAGGCGATTTTGAAAAAACCGAACTTGAATCTGATGTAAAGTTTTATACTTATCACCATATAAGAGAACAAAGTCAAGAATTATTTGGCTTTTCTAGCCTAATAGCCAAGAGATTATTTGAGTTATTAATTACTGTTCAAGGCATAGGTCCGAAGGCTGCTTTGTCAATTCTGTCATTAGGGGATAGCGAGAAAGTCCGAAATGCTATTGCTAGTTCAGACGCTTTATTTATATCAAAAGCAACAGGCGTTGGAAAAAAGACAGCTGAACGTGTAGTGATTGATCTCTCTGATAAGGTTGGAAAAGCAATCACATTTAATGCAAATGGTATGAATTTTCCAGTTATCAGTAGTAACGACGAAGCTTTAGAAGCTCTTATGTCGCTAGGCTTCAGTTTGAGTGATGCAAGTAAAGCACTTGATGGGGTATCTACGGAATTATCAACGTCTGAGCGTGTTAAACAAGCTCTTAGGAGTAAATAATGGCTGTTGAAAGAATTACGGACATAAATCTTCATGATGGTGACCAAGAAAAAGAGATAGAATTTACGTTACGTCCAAAAGTATTCGAAGAATATATCGGCCAGACTCGATTGAAAAGAAATTTAAAACTTGCAATAGATGCTGCAAAAAAACGCAAGGAACCAATTGATCACGTGTTATTATACGGTCCACCAGGACTTGGTAAAACAACAATGGCAACAGTTATTGCTAATGAAATGGGTACTAATATCAAGATAACTGCTGGTTCTGCTATCGAGAGAGCAGGAGATTTAGCTAGTATTTTAACAAACTTAATCGATGGTGATATTCTTTTCATTGACGAAATCCATCGTCTTGGTCGTTCCGTCGAAGAAGTTCTTTATAGTGCTATGGAAGATTATAAGTTGGACATTATGATTGGCAAAGGTCCAGCTGCTCGTAGTGTGCGTTTAGATCTGCCAAAATTTACGGTCATTGGAGCAACTACTAGAACAGGTGCATTAGCCGCTCCATTAAGAGATAGGTTTGGATTAATCCATCGTTTGGAATTTTATTCAAATGAAGAAATTTCCAAGATTATCGAAAGGTCTTCAAAAATCTTAGATAGTAAAATTGAGCCAGAAGCAGCAAAAATATTATCTACTCGAGCTAGATTAACACCAAGAATTGCTAACCGTTTATTAAAGAGGGTTCGTGACTATGCAGACGTAAATGGTGACGGTATTATCGATACTAAAATAACGCTCGATGCACTTTCTATGCTTGAAATTGATGAATTAGGGCTTGATCCAGGTGATAGAAACCTTTTGAATAGTATGATTGATAATTATGGAATAAATCCTGTTGGTTTAAATACTATCTCTGCTCTTACTGGTGATGAAGCTACTACTATAGAAGATTTCTATGAACCTTATTTATTACAAATCGGTTTTATTGAAAGAACTCCAAGAGGTCGACGTGTAACTCCAAAAGCATATAAGTATATTGGTAAAAAAATTGATTTAAGTGAAAATCAACAAAAGTTGATATAATTATCTTATGGAGCCTGAAAAACAATCACCAGTTGATTATAATCATCCAGTAGCCTATGATGCTGAGGGTCGACCTCTTTATGCTCATCCTCCAATAACGAAGGATTGGAATTGGTCTGACAAGCCGTTAAAGAAAAATTCTAAAGATAAAAAATTAATATCAAAAAATACTACGCCTCAGCCAATTAGTGACATAGTAAAATTAAAACATAGTCAATCAAAAAAAATATTTCCTGAAATTGATATAAGTGAAAATGAATATGTAATTAGTGCAATAGAACGTCATCCTATAGGATTATTCTTACCAACTTTAGTAGGACTTTCGATTATTACATTATTGTTTATTGCAATTTTTAACTATGATTTACTAGTAAAAGAACTTCGACTGTCTGGAGCTTCGGCCGATTTGTATTCGGTTATATTTCCATTGATTGCTTTTATTGGACTAACAATTATTGGTATGTATATCATCTATTATATTTATGTTAATAATAAGTTATTTTTGACAAACGAAAATTTAATTCAACAAATTCAAACAGGATTATTTTCAAGACGTGAAAAAACTGTTCATTTGTCGAATATTGAAGATACTAGTTTTAGTCAAAAAAATATTATCCAGCAAATATTTAATCACGGTTCTATTAGAATGACTATTGAAGCAAACGGTACTTTATATAAATTTTCTTATATTTCAAATCCTAAAGAGTTCATTGCTACTTTAAATAATACAATCGATAGTTATAGAGAAAAAGAAAAAAATAATCGTGATTAATGCTAGTTGCGATTAGTTTTTATAAAATCAGCTTCTTTTTCTAGTGATGTTTTTAATGTATATTTTTTACACTTATTGTCAAGACAATCTGTTGGAAAATAATTGTAAGCACTGCCAGCAGTATTAATTAGTAAGCCTTCTGAGTCTTTTAATAATTCTGGATCTACTGATGGTAAAATTTCGCTGGTGATGTTTTGTGGATAATATTTGTTTGAATTATAAAATACTTCTTCTAAGCTGTAATAAATTACATTTATGGCAGTTTTTTTCTTATCATCTCTTGATGTTGCTTCTGTGCTTTGTTTTTGAGTAAAAAACAAAATACATGCAAAACTAAGTAACAAAATAGTAAATACTAATTCGATTACCGTAAATCCATTATTATGTTTCTTCATTTAATATATTATAGCAAATTGTTTGCTATCGAAGTATAATTAATATATATAAGAGGGGAAAATATGGCAAAAAAGGCTGAAAAAACTAATATAGGTGAAAAACCAATTGCCAGTGAGGGTAGGTTAAAAGCCTTGGGATTGGCTCAAGAACAAATCAATAAACAATTTGGTGATGGTGCAATCAGAAGATTAGGTGACAAAAAAACAATCTCAGTCGATTTATTTAGTAGTGGTTCACTGTCGCTAGACTTAGCTCTAGGTGGAGGTTATCCAAGGGGACGAATTATAGAAATTTTTGGACCAGAATCTTCAGGAAAAACAACTTTAGCTCTTCATGCAATTGCTGAAATACAAAAAAACGGTGGTACAGCGGCATTTATTGATGCTGAACATGCTCTTGATCCATCTTATGCCAAAAAATTAGGCGTAGACGTCGATAATTTGCTTGTTTCGCAACCAGATAACGGCGAACAGGCATTAGAAATAGCAGAAACTCTTGTAAGATCCAATGCTATCGATATCGTTATTATTGACTCTGTAGCAGCTTTGGTTCCTCAGGCAGAAATTGATGGTGAAATGGGCGATAGTCACATGGGTTTACAGGCCAGACTTATGAGTCAAGCTCTTAGAAAATTAACTGGAATTATTAACAAAAGTAAAACTACAGTAATATTCATTAACCAAATTCGTATGAAGATTGGTGTGATGTTTGGAAATCCAGAAACTACGACTGGTGGCAATGCTTTAAAATTCTATGCTTCAATACGAATTGATATTCGTCGGACAGGGCAAATTAAGTCAGGCGAAGAAATTATTGGTAATCGTACCAAAGTAAAAATCGTTAAAAACAAGATTGCTCCGCCGTTTAGGGTGTCAGAATTTGATATCATGTATAACCAAGGCATAAGCAAAACTGGTGATGTTCTAGATCTAGCTGTACAACATGAAATTGTACGAAAATCCGGTGCTTGGTTTGATTATGGTGAAGCAAAAATCGGACAGGGACGCGAAGCTACTAAAGAATATCTTGCTAGTAATCCAAAAATATTATCAGAGATAGAGAAAAAAGTAAGGGAAAAAGTAATAGAATAGGATATCTAATATGAATCGTGCAGTGATTATTCACGGTATTTTTTCTAAAAAAGAATATTTTGAAAGAGCCGCTGATAGCCCAAGTAATAGTCATTGGTTTCCTTGGTTACAACAACAACTTTTAAGAAGAGGATTATTAGCACAAACTCCAGAGATGCCGAGTCCTTATGAACCAGATTATGATAAATGGAAAAAAGAATTAGATAGATTATCACCTGACAATAACACCCTATTAGTTGGCCATAGTTGTGGCGGAGGTTTTTTAATACGTTGGCTTTGCGAAAACCCTGAAATAAATGTAGGGAAGGTAGTATTAGTAGCTCCATGGTTAGATGTAGAAAAAAGATTAGAGAATTTTTTTGATTTTAATATAAATAAAAATATTGATAGGCAAACTAAATTTGGAATTAAAGTAATTTATTCAAATAATGATATGCCTGAAATAAAATCTTCTGTCGATAAATTACGCAAAGAAACGACTAGTCTTATTTATTACGAATTTGATAATTTTGGTCATTTTACTTTTAATGATATGAAAACTCACGAATTTCCTGAACTCATGAAAATATGTTTAGGCGATTAAGATGAAAATTACTTCAATTAATCCACAAAAACGTGACGAGTCACGCGTAAATATATCAGTTGATGGAAAATATCGTTTTAGTCTTGATGTAAGTCAGATTTACGAACTCGGTATTAAATTAAACAAAGAAATAAATGAACGAGATATCAAAAAGTTTATCGATGAAAGTAATTTTGGCAAAATATATATAAAGACTCTTAAATATAGTTTAATTAGGCCTCGAAGCGTAAGAGAAGTAAGTCATTATTTGTATCGTCAGAAAAAAAATGAAAAAGATTACTGCATAGATATTGATAATCATGAAAAAAATTGCGAAAAAGTTTTAAAGCGATTGATCGATAAGGGATATGTCGATGACAAAAAATTTGCTGAGTATTGGGTAGAAAACAGGATGGTTAAAAAAGGTATAAGTCAAAAAAAACTATCTCTAGAGCTACAGCAAAAAGGTGTCAATATAGAAATTATAAAAAGTGTTATCAAGAAATCTATTCGGAGTGATAAAGAAGAGCTTAGAAAAGTAATTGAAAGAAAAATTAATAGATATCAAGACAGTAATAAATTAATTCGATATTTAATTGGAAAGGGTTTTAATTATGAAGATATTAAAAACTATCTTCAGGAAGATAATTTATAACTCTAGATTTTCGACTTGAGGAACAGTCGAACGAAAAGGATTAATATAGGATAATTGACTTGGATGTTGTATGGAATGAAGTTTTTTTGTGTTTGACTTAACCACAATGTCCTTATCGTTAATTTCGACAATTTGTGTACGATGAATTAATAAATTTGTTTCGTTAAAACTCTTTATAATATTTCTTTTAATATTTAATTGTTGTATCAAGAAAGTATCGGTCTCTAAGCTGTAATCACACACTTTTCCAAGTTTGCGACCAATTTCATCAATTACACTATGATTAATTAAATTAAAATTTAATTCGTAAATTTTCTTAAGGTTAATCACATCATCAAGACCAATAAATTCATCATTACTATCGATAATAAAACCGACATCACTCAATTCCCTGATATCGGCAATTCTAATAAATGAAGGATTATCAGATAATAATTTTCCACTGACTTCGTAAGCAATAATCTTTAAGTTACCGGGATCAATTACTGGATTTTTTGTCTCAGCGAGTTTCGTTCCCGTCTGTAGCCCCATTATAGGCGTACTAATTAATCTTGATCCAAGAATAAGCATACTATTAGTATAAGTGTTTTATGCAGGCATGCAAATTATTCAAAAAATGGATCTATTCTATCAGATGGTAATATGATTTCTGATGTGTTATTTTCGCTACTTAATAATCTGTTTAAATAACTATCAATTTTTGGATCAATCGATATATTTGAATTTGATAAGTCTTTATTTTTATTATTTAAAGACTGTTGAATAAATATATTTCTTAGTAGTAAAACTGAGATCATTAAAATTAAGAGTACAAATATAATAAATATCGTAGTACTGTATTTTGCAATACTATCTTTGATTGTATAATCGCTGTAATTTAACTTTTTTTTGTTAGGAATTTTTGCCATTATTTTGTATATACCCTCGCATTAATCGGATTTACTAACACTTTATTATTTGAGTCTCTCGAGATATTAATTCCGGTAATCTGGATTACTGGACGATTTGTCTCTATATATTTCAAAAATTTTATTAAACTTGAATATTCTATAGGTTCATTAATTGTTATTATAAATGATTTTATATTTATTCCTTGTATTGAGGGTATACTACTTGTAGTTGATTCAGTCGCATTAAAATTATAAGTTGGTAGTGGAATCCCGCTTAATGAAGCATATTTATTTAAATCAATAATAACTTGACCTTGATAATTTTGTTCTACTAGGATAACATTATTTGCTTTATCGCTTATAGATCTATTATTATCAGCTTCTTCTTTTAATTTTTTTGTAATCGTATCCTGTTCGTTATCGGAAAAAGCAGTCGGAGCAATACTATATACTTTTGAAGCATAATCATTTAATTTTTGATAGGATAAATAAAATCCTCCAACTATTATAAATACATTCAATGCAAGAATAAAGACAAGAATTATTCGAAATGAAGATGCCTTAAAGCCAGTGTTTTTCATATTGAAAAGTTCCTATTTATTAAAACAGTGATTGTAATTTCGACAGGATATCCACTTGTATCTGTTGAATTGGGATTTGTTTCTACTAAATTATAATTTGAAAAAATTGGATTTGAAAAATTATTACCTAACTGAGATACAATGTCGCTGGATTTTGAAAGAATCTTGATAGTGACGGGTGAACTTAAATCTTTTTCATTAATAGATAAGGATTTTATTATTGCTTGAGCAGGAATAGCTTTACCGATTGCTAATAGTATGTTGCTATATATAACATCATTGTTCATGATACTTTGAACATTATCCAAGCTGTTATTGATATCTGAAACCTTTGACATTGCTTGTGAATATTCATTCTCAAGTTTAATTATTTCTTGGGATTTTGTTTCTATATTTTTTAATATGTAATAGGTTGTTCCGCAGGCGATTGCTAAAAATCCTAATGAAAAAAGCAGTATAGTGATGTAGTTCAATAGTTGGCCGTTGATCCTAGCTGCCTTTTTTTGGCTTTTAATCTCATCAGGAAGAATATTAATCATTTCCAAATATCCCTAGGGTTAATACTAGCTAATCCAGCCACAGTAATATATCTAGGTCTGAATTGTCTAACTGGCTCAGGTAACTTACCAAAATCAAGTTTTTGCCAAGGACTTGCCACTCTAGAAGGCATAATTAACTCGTTAGTAAAGTATTCACCAATTCCAGGCATATTACTCCCACTTCCGACTATTAGTAATTGTTCGATTTTTATATCAGTTCTTATTCTTTCGTTATAGTATCGCATTACTTTTCGCACTTCTGAAATAATTTTTTTCAAACTTGGTTCGATTGAATTTCTTATTTTTTCCTGTCTCGGCCCAGCACTTAAACCGTTTAATACCTTTAATTGATGAGCATTTTCAAGTTCTATACCGAGTTTTCGCGCAATGTCCAGAGTGAATGTGTTTCCGCCGATGGCAACTCCTCCAGTCACCCTTATAACACCTCTATCAAGTATTGCGATATCTGTGCTTGCTGGACCAATGTCGACAATGGCACTTGGCAGATGACCTTCTTCAGTTTTTGTAAGTAATCTTGCAACAGAGTTTATAGCGGGCTCTATTAGACATACTTCTAGATTTGCGTTTTCTGTAGCTGCTACACAATTGTCTATAAGTGCCTTTGGAACTGCACTCATTATTATTGTTACGTCATTCTTTGTTCGTTCAACTATTTCGTAGTCGACATATAAGGATGATCTGGGAACTGGAATATATTGATCAACTTCCAAATCGACAGCATCTTTTAAAGATTTCGTTGCACTCAAAGGTAATGAGAAAGTTCTAGAATAAGTTCGAGATGTTGGTATACTGATAGCTACATGCCTACTTGGTAGTGAGCCAATTAACCTATCCTTTACTAGTAGTTCAACGTTTTCAGATAAGTAAGGGCTAGAATTTTCAAAAGATTCTTTTATTTTGATTGGCTCAAGATCAAGAGAACCGTATCCAATTACGATAGACTCTTTTTGATTTATCGCCATTAATTTAATACCAGTGCTACTGATATCAAGTCCGACGATTGGTCTATCTTTTAATATTAATTTTGTCATGATGCCCACTAGTGAATTCTGGTGATTATTATAACACGAGCAAATTATCGTGTCATTATTAAGCTTTAATACTTTGAGCAAGATTTGCAATAGGTAACATAACACTAGCAGCAATTAGGCCAACCATACCACCCATCACTAGGATCATGACTGGCTCGATAATAGAGCTTAGGCCTGCTATTGCTACGTCAACTTCTTCTTCAAAAAAATCTGCAACTTTAACTAAAATTTTGTCTGTCTGTCCAGTCTCTTCTCCAACCAAAAGCATTTGAGGAACAATTGGCGGAAATATTGAATTTTTCTCGATTACTGAAGATAATGTCTTGCCATTTTTTACCTCCTCTGCAGCTTGTAGTAAAGCCTCTTCATATACGGCATTTCCTACAGCTCGAGATGTGACATGAAGAGCCTCAAGTACGGCGACTCCAGCTTGAGTTAAAGCGGAGAAAGTACGGGCGAAATTTGCAACTGCGACTTTCATGATTAGTACTTTTAAGACTGGTATTTTTAGAATGATTTTGTGAAATTTATACCTACCTTTTGGTGTTTTGATGTAAGCAAGTATTAAAAATGTCATTATTCCAATTGCACCGAATATTATATACCAGTAGCTTATTATAAAATCACTTAAACCTAACATGAATAAAGTTATTCCTGGGAGTTTAGCATCTGGTCCACCTAAATCCGTAAGCACATTTCCGATTTGTGGTACGACGAAAAACATTAGTCCAAAAAATGCTAACACTGTAATCGATAAAAGTACAACTGGATATATCATTGAGCTTTTTACTTTTTTTCTAATTTTCGTACTTTTTTCTTGTTGAAGAGCAAGCCTGTTTAAAATTTCTTCCAAAATACCGGCAGCTTCACCAGCTCGAACCATATTGACGTATACATCGTTAAATGTTGAAGGGTATTTTCCAAGAGCATCACCCAAGGTAGAACCAGCTTCTACATCATTTATCACGCCTGTTAATATTTTTTGTAAAGCAGGACTTTCGGTTATATGATCACATAAAGAGGTTAATGCTTGAAGTAACGGTACTCCAGCACCAACCATGGCACTTAATTGTCGAGTAAAAATTACAAGTTGGTCATTCTTTACTTTATCGTTATTTTTAAATAACGTGCCGAATTGGCTAGTTGTTTTTTTACTTTTCGTGTCGACTTTTGTTTCCTTAATACTTATTGGCCTTAAGCCTTGTTTAACTAGTGCACTAATAGCACTTGTTCTGTCAGGCTGTTCAATAGTTCCATTGATTGATTTATTTTGATTGTCGATTGCTATATATGAAAATATTGGCATTAGATCATTCCTTTGTTACTCTGATTACTTCTTCGACTGTTGTTTCGCCTCTCAAAGCCTTTATTAATCCGTCTACTTGCATCGTCATCATGCCCTCGGAGATAGCTTGATCCTTTAATTGATTACTTGTTGCATTTGCCATAATCAATCTTTGCATTGGTACGCTGTTGTTTAATACTTCGTATATACCTGTTCTTCCTCTATAGCCACTAAGTGAGCCATTACCATTGTCTTCACTATTATTTCTCCATAAGACTTTTATACCATTTTCATCAGTGCTCAGCGGGGTGTCTCCACCTACGCCTTCAAGAGCTGCCTTTTTCTCTAATTCGTGAATATAACTAAAATTTTGACCAGGTTTCAAGCCGAACATTCTGATAATTTCTCTTTTTTCTTCATCACTTGGGACGTAGCTAATTCTTGAATCCTTATTTAATTTTCGGACTAACCTTTGGCCAACGACCACTCTGACGATACTAGCAATAAGAAATGGTTCAATTTTCATATCCAACAAACGCGGTAAGCAGGTGGCTGCATCGTTTGTGTGCAGTGTACTAAACACTAAATGGCCGGTTAATGCTGCCTGTACTGCAAGATCAGCCGTTTCAACGTCACGAATCTCACCTATCATTATTATATTTGGGTCTTGACGTAGTAATGCCCTCAAGCCATTGGCAAATGTCATACCAGCCTTTGAGTTAGTCTGTGTTTGATTAACGCCTGGAATTTTATATTCAACTGGATCTTCGATAGTAGATATGTTTACATCAGGTGTATTTAACATAGTAAGAGCACTAAATAATGTAGTTGATTTACCGCAACCAGTCGGTCCAGTAATCAATATCATTCCGTTAGACTCTGAAAGCGAAGCCTTGAATATTTGCAAGGATTCTCCCCAGAATCCTAATGATTCAAGAGCGAGGGCTTGATTAGACTCGTCAAGAATACGCATTACAGTTTTTTCACCGTCAGATACAGGTATTGTACTGACACGTAATGCATATTGTTTGCTTCCGACTTTTATTTTAAAGCGTCCGTCTTGTGGGACTCTTCTTTCATCAATTTTTAGATTACTAAGAATTTTTATACGGCTTACAAGGGCATTTAATACATTTTTTGGCAAACGGTTTACTTCTTTGAGGACGCCATCTATCCTGTAGCGAACTTGAACATAGCCTTCACGAGGCTCTATATGAATATCACTTGCCTGTTGACGGATAGCGTATTCAAGTAATAGATTTACAGTTTGGGCAATAGGCGAATCTTCGGATACTTCTTGTTCGGATATATTTTCATTTTGATCGATTTCATCGGCTCTTTGAATGTCAATAACTTCATTTAACTCTTGGTCAACATCGCTTCGATAAGCTTCTAGAGTTTCGATTATATTATTGTGTGGTGCTATGTATATTTTCGTATTAGCACCGAACTGTTTTTCTAAAAAGTCGACTGCCATGACGTCATCTGGGTCATCCATAGCAAGATGATAGGTACCATCTTCGTCTATCTTGAAAAGTATCGCATTATATTGACGTGCGATTCTCTCTGGTATTTTATTAAGCACATCTGGGTGAATATCATTTGAATTCAATTCAATATAAGGTATTTGGGCATACTCTGAAAATGCTTTAGCCAATGTCTTTTCGTCAGCGACTTCGTTCTGCATCGTGACGTCTTGAAGAGAGCGTTTTAAACGAACCGCCTCTTCTATAAGGGCGTCAACTTGCTCTGCAGTAGCCACACCACTGCGTAAGAGCAATTTTTCCATTGTTACATCGGAAATACGCATACTGCTTGTGCTCTATTGTAGATTACAAACGAAAAAAACACCAGATGTTATAATCATGATATGACTATTGAGGTAGAGAACGAAATCCAAATGATAAAATTTGGAAAAATTATTGGCGATTTTCTTAAGGGCGGTGAAATTATTGAACTTATAGGAGATATTGGTTCTGGTAAGACTACTCTAGTTAAAGGAATATCTGAAGGATTAAGAATAGATGATAAAATTAACAGTCCTAGCTTCACGATTCTTCGTCAATATCCTGCAAAAAATAATATTACTCTAGATCATTATGATTTCTATCGATTGAATATGGCGGGGATGATAATGAACGAAAATTTAAAAGAATCTTTAGATGACAAAAATACAGTTACAATAATTGAATGGTCAGATACTATAAAGAAATTACTTCCTGCAGATAGGTTAAAAATTAATATTATCGTACAACCTAACGAGTCTAGAAAATTATTATTAAACTCTAGTGGTCCTATTGGTGATAAGTTAATAAAAGAGGTGTGTGATGCTTATAATGCTTGATACCAGTACTAATGTTTGTAAATTAACCTTTCTAAATGGAGAATGGCGTCAAGATTTTGAATGGCAAGCAGATAGGATGATGGCAAAAGGATTATTAGGTTTTATCAGTAATTCACTAAGTGAATGCGACAAAGATTGGTCTGATATTTTTGCTATTGGAGGTTTTGAAGGCCCAGGTAGTTTTACTGGTCTTAGGATTGGATTAACTGTATTAAACACTATGGCTGATTCTCTAGGCGTACCGATTGTTAGTGCCAAAGGTGATAATTGGCAAAATACTGTATTGGAAAAAATAAATTCTTCAAAAAATGAAAAGATAATCTTGCCGTTTTATGGTAGCGATGCGAAAATTACTCCTCCAAAAAAATAATAATTATTGTCTTGCACACAAGTTGTAAAAAAGGTTACTATATAATCAGTCCTTTTGGACCTCCGAATATTTTTTTGAAAAACACTGTTACGGGCTGACTGAATATTGATACTTTTGTTTTAGCCTTGAGTTATATATAGACAGAAATGCCTCAACAAGGAAGGATGAGCAATGATTGAATTAATTATTCCCGGTATTATTGGGGCTGCTTTTGGGATTGGTGGTACATTTGTTTACGAAAAACAACGAAGTTTTTCTTCAAAATCAAAAATTGAAAAAGATATTGCTACTGCGAAAACGAAAGCAAGTGAAATAATATTAAAAGCAAAAGACGAAGCACTTAAATTAGAAAACGAACGACGTAAAGAATTAAAAAAAACCGAGGACAGAATCGCTGATAGAGAAACTCAGATTGATCGAAAAATTGATCAACTTGATAAAAGGTCCGAAAATCTTCGTGAACAAGAACGTGATGTCGAAATATTGAAAGATGAAATTCGTGATATACGTACAAAACAACAAGATAAACTTGAAAAAATTGCTAAATTAACCAAAGCTGAAGCTGCAGAAAAATTAATACAGATGACTGAACGTGATATAAAACAAGATTTAGTTGGTTTGGTTAATAAATTACAGAACGATATAAAAGAAGACGTTGAAGAACGAGCCCAGACTATATTAGTTACCGCTATGGAACGAATGTCATCTGAAGTAACTGCTGAACGTACAGTTACTGCAATTAAACTGCCAGATGATGAAATTAAGGGCCGAATAATCGGAAAAGAAGGACGAAATATTCAAGCATTACAGAGAGCAACTGGAGTTGATATTTTAGTAGATGATACACCAGGAATGATTATCCTTAGTTCTTTTGATCCAGTACGTCGCCAGATTGCTCGAATGAGCATGGAATTATTAATGAAAGACGGTCGCATACATCCAGGTCGTATTGAAGAAGTAGTTGCAAAAGCCGAAAATGAGATTAATAAGGAAATTAATCGAGCAGGAGAAGATGCTGCTCGGGAAGTGGGTGTGGTTGGTATTCCAAAAGAAATGCTTAGACTACTTGGAGAGCTAAAATTTCGTACTAGTTACGGTCAAAATGTCTTGATGCATAGTGTTGAAATGGCTCATATTGCTGGCTTGATAGCGGAAGAGATTGGAGCTGATGTACGTATTACAAAAATTGCAACATTACTTCATGATACTGGCAAAGCTGTAACTCATAAAATGGAAGGGAAACATCATCATATCGCTGCCGAGTTAGCTAGAAAGTACGGTATGTCAGAAGAAATTGTTCACGCCATAGAAGCCCATCACGATGATATTGATGCCACGACTCCAGAAGCATTGATTGTTCGTATATGTGATGCATTATCAACAGCACGTCCAGGAGCACGTAATGTAAGTGCGGAAAATTTCGTTGAAAGAATGCGTGATCTTGAAAATATTGCTAATAGTTTTAATGGAATAGACAAGGCCTATGCCATCAGTGCTGGTCGTGAGGTTCGCATAATAGTAAGCCCGAAATCAATTGATGATTTGAGTGCGATAAAATTAGCTCGTGATATTGCTAATAAAATAGAAAGTACGATGCAATACCCTGGGACTATAAAAGTAAATGTTATTCGTGAAACTCGTGCAATAGAATACGCTAAGTAAAAATTTATATCTATGTTAATCAGTCATTTATGCTATTATTGACAATGAAGTATTATGGGTATATACTCATAATAGATAGTGCGTAAAGGTCGAACTATTGAATATAAAATATAGGAGAATATAAGATGCCAAGATTTGATGGTACAGGTCCTATGGGGCAAGGACCAAAAACTGGTAGAGGTCAGGGTCCATGTGGCACTGGTGCAATGCGTGGAATATTAGGTAGAGGTGGTCGTAGGAGAATTATTTCTCCCAAGGATCAATTAGCTACTTTAGAAAATGAAGAGAAAAATCTAGAGGAAGAACTAAAATTAGTAAGAGATGAAAAAATGGCACTAGAACAAGACCAGAAAAAGTAAAAGAAGTCATGGGAACCGACCTTTTGCATTAAATTAGCAGGAGGTCGGATGGCCTTCTTTTAGTATTAATTTATCATTTAAAATAGGAATAATCAATCTTATGCCAAGACCAAGACTTTGTAGAAATATAGAATTTTATCCAAACGTTACTTATTTTAAACCTCAAGGTGTTCCTATGAGGTGTCTTGAGTATGTTGAGTTGACTACTGAAGAAGTTGAAGCTTTTCGTCTTCGTCATATTAACGAATTAGATCAAAAACAAGCAGCTTTAAAAATGGAAACTTCACAAAGTACTTATCAGAGAATTTTATATTCAGCATACAAAAAAATTGCAGACGCTTTAATTAATGGGAAAGCAATAAAAATTACTAAATAAAAACTTTTTTTACTATACCATATTGCACAAGACTAAAATGAATAATCCTAAAGTAGTATATATTGCTAACCAACCTATACTACAAATAGCGGACTTGATACTTTCATTCTTTTTGTTATCGAAAAACAAGAAAACAGATTCACCAAAAACTAAACCGCCGACTATTGCAGCAGATAATGAAAATAGCATCAAGATAACAAAAGGTGCTAGAAATTGATTGTCATTTCCAAACCATTTGTCACCATTTGTCATTATTTGGGAAATTAAAAAAATATAGACTACTGCTAAAGTAACATTTCTAAACGTCTTTTTCTCTATAGTATTTTTCATATACGTATTTTAGCATAATATAATTTACGATATTTAATATCAATATCTGGTGGAGCATGGCGGAATCGAACCGCCGACTTCAGTAATGCGAATACTGCACTCTAACCAACTGAGCTAATGCCCCATATTTATCTAATAATGATATGATTATTATAGATATAATTATAAGTATTATGATAAAAAAAATTAACAAACAATTTAGGCAGAAAAAAAATCTTATATACAAAATACTGATTAGTAATAACTTTTTGCTATTTTTTCTTTTGTTAATAATTTTTTTGTATCCATTTTTTAATAGACCTCAGGAAAATATTTATATTCTTGGGTCTGTTATAGATAATATAATCCCGTTAGTTCCATTTTTTTCAATCTTATACTTATTATATTTTCCTTGGTTATTTATTAATATTTTTTTGGCTTGGTATAGAAAAAATAATTTCAAGCCCTTAGCTTATTCTTTAATCATTATTAATGTTATAGCATATCTTATATATTTAACTCTTCAAACACATGTAACTCGCGAAGTGATTATTTCTCAAGATTTTTTTTCACAGATACTCCGATTTATATATAACCATGACCATCCATATAATTGTTTCCCAAGTTTGCACTCAGCTTTATCGGCATCACTCGCATCTTATTATTTAATTACAAATAGCAAGAATAAATACATAAATGTAGTAATAGCAATCTTAATAATAATTTCGACTCTATTCGTAAAACAACATTATGTGGCTGATGTTATATTTGGTAGTTTTCTTGGTATTTTTATAACTTGGTTGATTTTTTTAAAATCAAAAAATCAAAATTAGTTATTAAAATAATATAAAAAATACCTAGAATAAAAAGCCTAGGCATTTTTTATGGTCGGGGTGAAAGGACTCGAACCTTCGACCTCACGCTCCCAAAGCGCGCGCGCTAGCCAACTGCGCCACACCCCGTAACAATGATAAATTATATCGCATCAGCAATATAATATCCAGTAATATCATTTTGAAAATGCTTGTCGTTGATATCACAAAAAGTTATCATTGATTAGACTGTCATGATAAAAAATTTTATGAAAAGAAAAACAAATATTTTTGGCATACAAATCGCCGATTATTTACTCATTATTTTAGGATTGTCAGTTTTTTCTGCAATTACTTTATTTACGATTACAAAATCTTCAATTTGGTTTGATGAGGCTTTCGGAGCATATATTATTAGATTTAACTTTTTTGATATTGCTAAATATACTGCTTTTGATGTTCATCCACCTTTATATTATTGGGTTCTTAAATTATGGAGTATGTTTTTTGGTAATTCTGAATTGGCTATCCGCTCAATGAGTTTGTTATTCGGAGGGATATCAATCGTTCTTGGTTATTTAATAACAAATCGTCTATTCGGTAGAAAGGCTGCCAGATACAGTTTATTATTTTTAGTTCTTTCTCCGATGTTAATAAGATACAGCCAAGAGGCTCGCATGTATACCATGGTCGTAGCTATCGCTATGATGGCAACTCTTTTTCTATTAAAAGCTACCGAAAGTAATAAAAAAACGCACTGGATGGTCTATGGTATTTTTGTGGGTTTAGGAATGTGGACTCATTATTTTTCAGCCATAATTTGGATTGCTCATTGGGTTTGGCGTGCCTATGTAATAAAATGCGAATCATCGAATAAAAATTTTTATCAAAGATTTTTTTCAAAAGAATGGAAATTTACTAATTTAGTCGCGTTAGGTATATTTGTTCCTTGGCTTCCATTTTTTATTACGCAATTATCAATAATACAGGCTTTTGGTTTTTGGATTCCTCCAGTTACGCCTAATACGGTGATAAACTACTTATCGAACGTTATATTTTACCAAGAATCTAGTCAGTTGACTGGCTGGTTAGCTTTATATTTAATAATATTATTTATCGGTTTTATATTTATCGGTCATTATGTTTACAAGAGAATGAATAAGGATAGAAAAAAGTATTATATACTTCTAATAATTATTTCTGTTTTCCCGATAATATTACTATTTATAATGTCTTTACCACCTTTACGTTCGTCGTTCGTTGACCGCTACTTGTTTACATCATCTTTGTTTATAGCAATTTATATGGGGGTTACTTTATCATATTGTGAAAATCTTTTTAAGTCATATTATACTTATGTAATTGCAATTCTTGTTGCTGTTGCTATGGTAGTTGGTATAGGTAACGTATATCAATTAGGAAATTTCAACAAAAATACGAATTCATCAAATAACACTCGTCAAATTATTGAAAAAGTAAAACAAAATTCAGAATCGAAATTACCAATTATCGCAGGTTCACCATGGTTATTCTATGAAGCAATATTTTATTCTACAGCTGATAACCCTGTATATTTCATTGAACCTTCTGAATATGAATACGGTTCACTTGAAATGTTGAAACGAAACGATCAGTTTAAAATTAAAGACATCAATTCGTTCGTAATACAAAACCCATCGTTTTGGTATGTAATATATTCTAGTGAAGAAAAAATTTCTGGTCCTTGCCCGAATAATAACTGTAAAGAAATAAAAAGATTAATTATTAAAAATCCATTTAATAACGAAATAAACTATCAAGCAATAAAGTATCAAACTATAGGTTATTAGTTGTAAAATATTTGTATCGGGGTGTGGCGCAGTTGGCTAGCGCGTAGCGTTCGGGACGCTGAGGTCGAAGGTTCAAGTCCTTTCACCCCGACCAAAACCATATACAGAATTTTAATATTATTTTGAATTATCTTGGCCTTTTTTTAGCAATTTCTCTAGCTGATATTGCTATACTATCGTCAATTTCTTTTATTGGCGAAAACTCACCGTATTTATTTATGACGGCCTGTTTAATCAAGAAATCTGCGACTTTGGGGTTTTTTGGAAGTAATGATCCATGAAGGTAACTACCGATAACGTTTTTATATCTTGCTCCCTCATTTGAGTCGGTTGCGTTATTCCCAGCTCCTAATATTACTTTTCCAAAAGGTTTGATATTTTTTTCTAGATAAGTTTGACCGCTGTGATTTTCATAACCAATAATTTCTCCGAATTGTTCGCTATATGTCAAAATATTTCCAATCAACCGCTCACTTTTTCCGTATGTCTTGATGTCGAATAATCCAATACCTTTAATTATTTTGCCGTCATTAGTTTTGAAATAATTTCCAAATAACTGATACATTCCACATATAACCAACATTGGCACGTTTTTGTCGGCTCTTTTTTTTATTTTTGGTCCAATTGATAATAAATTTTCGTAAATTTTATTTTGACCACTGTCTTGACCACCACCACCAATAATAATATCTGCATCATCAGGAAATTTGTCTCCTTGGTTGTAGTGGATTATCACTGGTTTATGACCGTACCACTCTAAACGTTTTTCAAGACATAAAATATTTCCGCGATCACCATACACATTCATATCGTGAGAATAAAGATGAACGATTCTGATTTCTTTTTCGTTCATTTTATTACCTCGACTTTGGTTATTTTTGACAATTCTTTTCTAATAGCTAACATCGCAGTGTAAGTACAGAATATTCTTTTAGGTTTGGAACTATTTTTTGAAATAAATTTAGTAAGAGATTTTTTTATATTTTGTTCAATCGATTCGAAAGGTACTTCATCATATTTTAGTCTGAGAGCCATATCATATGCACGTATACCTGAAACTGTATCAACACCTTTTTCGACTAAACTGCTAAAGTTAACGTCCCACAGCCAAGACATATCGCGACCGTCTGCATAGTTGTCGTTAATAGCTATCATTGTTGCATATTCTGATGGGTCAAATGATTTTAAGCCAAGTTGAAAACCTGCGGGATTTTTTACTAAAACTAATTCTAACGGTTGACCATTTACTTTTAATAATTCGCCCCTTCCGAAAGCCGGCGTAACCTTGGATAATGAGTCCATTATTTTATTTTGGTCAATTCTATCCTTTAATATCATTCTGACTAAGGCTATTGATGCAGTAGCATTATAGACATTATAAATACCATTTAATTTCAATTTTGTCAGAAATTTTTCTCCGTTTATAATAAATGTCGCTTCATTATCTTTGAATTTTTCTAAAACGACATCAGCTACTATAGGGTTATTTTTATTTTTTAAATTTGAATGAAGATTATCGTCATTAGGGAAAGTATCAATCAAAGAACTATCTAGTCCAAAATAGCTTACTTTTTTATTGTTAACATAATCTGCAATTTTTGATACTCGGATATCTTCTCGATTTAGGACGATTCCTTCCGAGGTATTGATTACAACTTTTTTGAGCAATTCTGCGGTATTATCAATCTCTCCAAATCTATCCAATTGATCCCGCATTACATTCAGAATTAAACAATACTTTGGGGATATTTTTTTAACAAAATTAACAGCGTGGGCCTCATCAAGCTCCAGTACGGCAATATCGGCATCCAGTTTACCTTTGATATTTACTTCACCTAAAAGAGCTGCCACTACTCCTCTTGTAAAATTACTACCCGTACGATTAGTGAATACTTTTAATCCTTGGCCTTCGAGTAAACTAACGACCATTTTTGTTGTAGTAGTTTTGCCGTTGGTGCCACTTATAACAACCACGCCATAAGGTAGTTTTGATAAAGAATGATTTATAAAATTTGGGTCGATATTTTCAATTACAAGTCCAGGAAATGCCGAACCTCCACCTCTTAATGAGGCAAAACCCTTTACTGTTTTTCCTAAAATTGTAATCAATGTTTTTCGCATATGGTCTATTATAGCTTAAGAGGTTATAATAATGGTATGTTTTTGGTGGGCATACTATCTTGGTGGTACGGAGACGGTTTTTCTAGACGTATTCAATTAATTAAGGAGCGACTAATATCGTCAATAGATTTCTTTTCTATAGATATTTTACTTTCTTCTTTTTTTGCACCATTTCGTCAAATTTCTGCAGGAAATGTTTCTGGGCCGATAGGAGACCAGATAAGGGCTTTCTTTGATAAATTATTATCAAGAATTGTTGGTGCAATCGTGCGATCCTTTGTTATTTTCTTTGGTCTGATTGTAATATTTTTACAGCTAATCTTTTCGCTACTTACAATTATCGTTTGGTTGATTTTACCAACTTTTCCAGTAATTGGGTTAATTTTGACAGCGGTTGGAGGGGTTTCATTATGAGTGATATTAGTTTTAATTATACAAGCACTAGAAGTGAAAAAGCTCGCATTAGTATTTTATTTACTAAAAACAAAATAAATTTATTGTATGTAGCTTTTTTAACAATGATAATATTAGGCTTCATATTAATATTTAGAGAATTTCCAGTCGGCTGGTCGTTTGTCGGTTTTTCTATTGTTTCAGTAATGATTATTGAATGGTATAACGGAGAACTCCGTCATCTTAAAACCTTAAAAAATCCTAAAAATATTGACGATGTTTTATCGTGTGAAATTCTTGGTCGAATATCAAAAAATCCAACTCCTCGTGAAATTGCAAAAATAATTGGTATTGTTCCAGGGGGTCATTTTTTTGCAATCCGTTTTGGTATCAGTAATAGTTTTTTATGTGAATTTGTATCTAATGATAAAGACGACATGAAAGAAATATGGCAAGAGTCATGGAAAATTATGAAAAATACAAAAAATCAGAAAATTTCTTCCGCAATACTATTAACAGCAATTATAAAAAGTACACCAAATTCTATAAATTTACTCAATCATTTACAACTAGACGAAGATGATTTGATAAGTGGCATAAAGTGGTATGATCATTTGCATGACCTTATAGAACTCCACAGAATACCTAAAAGGACTGGTGGATTAGCACGCGATTGGTCATTTGGATGGACGCCATTACTGAATAGATTCGGCCAAAATATTAGCCAACAAATCGGCACTTATGGCGTCTCTCTTTTGAAGTTAATTGCTCATGATGAATCACTAAATCAGTTGATAGAAATTTTCAGTAAAAAAGGTCGCCAGAATGCAGTATTGGTCGGTCCACCAGGAGTTGGCAAAACAGAAATTGTTAATGCTTTTGCATCAAAATTACTTGATGCCACAGCAGATATTCCACACCAATTAAAATTTCGTCAGGTGTTCTTGTTAGATGCTTCATCGTTGATAGCTAACGCTCCTGGAAGAGGACAATTAGAAAAACTATTAATGCAAATTTTAAATGAAGCTTATGATGCAAAAAATATTATTATATGTCTTGATAACGCTCAACTATTCTTCGAGGAAGGTATCGGATCAGTCGATATATCAAATATCTTGATGCCAATCATCCAGGCAGGGAACCTAAGAATGATTTTTGCTATGGATGAACAACGTTATCTAAAAATTGGTCAAAGAAATCCTGAACTTATCAATGTTTTGAATCGCATAAATATTTCTCCCGCAAATCAAGAGGAGACAATTGCAATTATGCAGGATAAATCTGTTATTTATGAGTTTCAGAACCATGTAACTTATATGTATCAATCGATTGTTGAGGCCTACAGATTAAGTGAAAGATATATCCACGGCTTGGCAATGCCAGGAAAAGCTTTGAGCCTTATGGAATCTTCCGCCCATTACAGTGAAAATAGTTTAGTAACTGTCGAATCTGTCAGGCAAGCTATCGAAAAAACTTTAGATGTAAAAGTAAGTAATGCAAGTAGTGAAAAGGAAAAAGAAACACTGTTAAATCTTGAAGATTTAATTCATAAACACATGGTTAATCAAGAAAAAGCAGTCCAGGTGGTAAGTGATGCTCTTAGACGAGCTAGAGCAGGGGTAAGAAATCAACAACGTCCTATAGGTACTTTCTTGTTTTTGGGACCAACTGGAGTTGGCAAGACTGAATTATCAAAGGCACTCGCGGATATTTATTATGGCGGTCAAGACAGAATTATTCGTTTGGATATGAACGAATATGTTAATAAAAGTGATGTTAACCGTTTGATTGCTGATGCAAGTGAAAATTCTAATAGTTTAACAGCACAAGTAATGAAGCAACCTTTTAGTTTGGTACTATTGGATGAAATTGAAAAAGCTCATCCAGATGTTTTATCAACACTACTACAAATGCTAGACGAAGGTATTATGAGAGACATAAATAATCGCGAAATTGGCTTTCGTGATGTTATAGTAATTGCTACCAGCAACGCTGGGGCTGACAGATTGCGAGAATATATCGAAAGAGGATACGAAATTGATAGTATTCATGATAAATTCATCAATGAATTAATCGAGACAAAGCAATTTTTACCCGAATTCTTAAATCGTTTTGATGAAATCGTATTATTCAGACCTCTCAACGAAAAAGAATTATTAAAAGTGGTTGAACTCATACTAGATGAAATCAACAAAACATTATCTCTGCAAAAAATAAAAGTTAGTGTTACGACTGAAGCCAGAGAATATCTTGTGAAAGTAGGCTATGATCCAAAAATGGGAGCTAGACCGATAAGAAGAGTAATTCAAAAAGCGGTCGAGAATACTGTTGCCAAGAAATTACTTTCTGGTGATGTCGGTCCAGGAAGTATAATTGAGATTAATCTGGAAAACGTTTCAAAAATCTTGGATTCAAAAATTACTGCAGATGAATTAATTATGAAGTCAAACGAAAAATAAAATAACCAACTTTTAGTTGGCTATTTGATTTTGGTACCCCGGGTTGGAATCGAACCAACGGCCTTAGGCTTAGAAGTCCTCTGCTCTATCCCCTGAGCTACCGGGGCGTTTACAATAACGCTCTTGTATTATACCAAAAACTTCCTTAATGGTGATAATAATGAAAAAATACTGTATATTAAGATTATGATTAAAATGCAAAAAAGCCACAAAATATTATTTGTAATAGCAGTTTTACTAGCAATAATTAGCTGGATAATTGCTATATTTTATTGGGATAGTTTACCAGATATAATTCCAATTCATTTTGGAATAAGTGGTCAGGCAGATGGATGGGCTAATAAATCAGTTTTTCAAGTATTTATGGTGCCTTTTATACAATTATTAATGACAGTAGGCTTTATTTTTATTTATTATAAACCGCAATATTCAGATATGCCAACGACCATGTGGTTAATAACATTAGAAAAGAAACATCAAGACCATGCTTTTAAGCTAATCAGAATAATGATAGCAGGTATGTCGGTATGGATAGGGATAATGTTTACCTATCTAACATATGCCATGAACCAATCTGCAATTAAACCAGAGTATGATTTATCGACACCTATAATGATGTCAATTATTGGGTTTATGTTGATTTGGCTAATTTTTTGGACAGTTCGAGTTTATAAAACAACCAAAAAAGCGATTTCAAGTATAAAGAATAAGTAATCAACAGCTTTAAGATATATAATAGAATACAGGAGGTAAATAATGAGTGAAATTATTGATCAGGGACCGGCTCCGATAGTAACAAATATTGAAAGATTAACAGAAGACAATACAAATTTTCGTACAACTTTATGGACGGGGGTAAATTTACAAATCACCCTAATGTCTATTGAAGTAGGAGAGGAAATTGGTCGTGAAGTCCATGAAGATCATGATCAATTTCTAAGGTTAGAACAAGGAAAAGCTTCAGTATATATGGAGTTAAAAGATGGACAAATGCAGACATGGGAAGCTGAAGATGGCGATGCTGTTGTTGTCCCAGCAGGCACTTGGCATAATTTAGTTAATAGTGGTGATGTGGCACTTAGGCTGTATTCAATATATGCACCACCACAACATCCTCATGGAACAGTACATGTTACAAAGTTAGAGGCCGATGAAGCCGAAGCTAACGAACATAATCAATAGTATATAAATAATTTTGGTGCGGGCGGCGAGAATCGAACTCGCATCACTTGCTTGGAAGGCAGGTATATTAGCCATTATACGACGCCCGCGTATAGCGTATTATACCAGTGATTATTGTTAAATTCTATGGTTATCTGTTACAATATCTTAGTTAATTATTAATATGGCGAGCTTAGCTCATCTGGTTAGAGCGTCGGGTTGTGGTTCCGAAGGTGACGGGTTCGATCCCCGTAGCTCGCCCCATTAATAAGGACAGTCATTTTGTGACTGTCTTTTTTATGGTTTATAATAGGCATTAATATGTTAGATATGAACAAACATATAGTAAATGACGGAGAAAAACCATTTCATAGTAATGGCTATGCTAGGGTTGCAAATGGTAATAATTTTGGTTCAACCTCTTATATCTCGTTTTCTAAACGTAAACAAATTGAAGATAACCGTCGCTTAATATACGGATATAATAGATCAGCGATTGGTAGTATAAGCAATTTTTCATTAAGACCTATAAGTAATGATAAAAAAGATACTAATCAATTCAAGACAAATGGAATAAATAACAAATTACAGCAATTTAATAGTGTTAGAACTCAAATACCTCGCCCACCGCTTCGAAAATATAATCCTTATTCCTAGATTTCTCTAAAAGTTTCAATACTTGCACCCAGAGTATTTAATCTTGATGCAAAATCTTCATAGCCACGATTAATAGAATATACATCTCTTAATATTGAAGTTCCTGGAGAGGCTAACATTGCAAGAAGAACTACTACAGAAGGTCTCAATGCAGGAGGTGTAATAATATCGGCAGGCCTCCATTTTGTCGGTCCGTTTATGTATACCCGATGCGGATCAACTAATTCTATCTTGGCATTCAGTTTACTTAATTCAGTGAAGTATATTGCTCGATTCTCGTATGACCAGTCATGTACCAAAGTACGACCGTGTGCGACCGTAGCGATTAATCCCAAAAATGGCAGATTATCCATGTTTATTCCAGGGAATGGCATACAATGCAACTTGTCTTTATGAGCATGGAGTTTGGATTGTTTGACTAAAATATCAACAAGGCGAGTTTCATTATTTCGAGCTTTGTACTCATCGCTTAGTTCGAATTCTAATCCCATTTCTTTCAAAGTGGCTAATTCTATTTCCAAAAATTCAATTGGTGCTCTTTTTATGGTGATTTCTGAATTAGTTACAACAGTTGCTGCAATGAAGCTCATCGCTTCGATTGGATCTTCGCTTATGTAATAATCAACATTGCGATTAATACTTCGGACACCTCTTATTTTTAGTGTAGTTGTACCAATCCCATCGATTTTTACACCTAATTTTTGAAGAAAGAAACATAGATCTTGGACCATGTAATTTGGACTAGCGTTTCTAATCGTTATTTCACCATCATATAATGCTGATGCCATAATGACATTTTCTGTGGCCGTATCGCTACGTTCAGTTAACAATATTGCTTGGCTGACAGTTTTCTCTCTTACATTAGCTTGATAGTGATTATTTGTTGCTTCAACACTTAAGCCGAATGGTTCCAAGCCGTGCATATGAGGTTCTACGGTTCTAATGCCGAGATCGCATCCACCAGCAAATGGTAATTGAAAACTTTTATATTGATGTAATAGGGGACCCAAGAACATTATTACTGTTCGAGTACGTTTGGCCGCTTCTTCGTTTATATTTTGTAATTTAAGCCTAGCAGGCGGGATGATTTCTAAGTCGTTATTATCATTCAACCAGCGTACTTTTACGCCAATGCTTTGAAGAACCTCTATAATCCTGTTAACCTCTTCTATTCGTGCTACACGTCTTAGAACGGTCGTGCCTTTATTAAGCAACGAAGCACACAATAGCCCGACTGCGGCGTTTTTACTTGTTTTGACTTCTATCTCACCAGATAATTTTCTGCCACCATTGATTCTAAAATTTATTTTTCCAGATTGATTTAGACTGATTATCTCGCTTGACAATACATCACTTATGCGAGCTAACATCTCAAGGCTGATATTTTGACCACCTTTTTCAATGCGATTTATGGCACTTTGACTGGTTCCTAACTCTTTGGCTAACTGTGTTTGTGTTAGCCCTCGTGATTGTCGTGTCTCTTGAATTAGTTTGCCAATCTTCACTTTGTAATCTTCATTTGTCATATCTCTAATATTATATCAACAATGGTATATTTTCAATTTTTTCTATAGTTTTTTACAATCATTCTAATTACTTCCATAAAACTAATTAAAATAAACTTAAATTAAACTTATCAGGGTCGGACCCTGATAAGTGGGAATTAAGCAAAAATTAAGGTTTTAGTTTTAATTTTGGGGAATATTGTAAGTTTTGATGGTGGGTAGGTGTTATAATCAGATGAGTATATTCAATAATTAGCATTAAAGTACGGCTGAATAGGAGGGTTGTATGGTTGATAAAAAGATAGCTAAGTTAATTCTTGATGAAGAAAAAAGACAACTTGAGGGACTCGAATTAATTCCTAGTGAAAATTACGTTAGTCGTGGCGTTCTAGATGCACTTGGTAGCGTTTTTACTAATAAATATTCTGAAGGGTATCCTGGTAAACGCTATTATGGTGGTCAAGATTTTACAGATCAAGTAGAATTACTAGCGATTGAAAGAGCAAAAAAATTATTTAAGGCCGATCATGCTAACGTTCAGGCACATTCCGGTGCACCAGCTAATGAAGCAGTCTATAATGCATGGCTCGAACCAGGTGATACAGTGTTAGCGATGGATCTAGGACATGGTGGGCATTTGACTCATGGTGCTCCAGTCACTCGTAGTGCAAAGATATATAACTTTATACGTTACAAGATGAAAGATGTATCAACAGGTGAGATTGATTACGATAATTTAAGAGAACTTGCTTTGAAACATAAACCTAAAATTATCTTGGCTGGTTTTAGTGCGTACCCAAGAGAACTTGACTACGCTAAATTCGCAAAAATTGGTAATGAAGTCGGAGCATTATTGATGGCCGATATGGCCCATATCGCTGGTTTAATTGTAGCGGGTGTAGCTAAAAATCCATTTGATTATGGATTTCATGTTATTACGACTACGACTCATAAGACTTTGCGTGGTCCTCGCGGTGGTTTGATTTTATCAAAAGGCGTGGTTGGTAATCCCTTGAAAGCTCCAGAGAAAACTATTGAAAATATCCCGACACTTATTGACAGGTCTATTTTCCCAGGTACCCAAGGTGGCCCTCATATGCATGTTGTTGCTGCTAAAGCAGTGGCTTTCTATGAAGCTATGCAACCAGAATTCAAAGATTACGCGAAACAAATCGTGAAAAATGCTCAAGCCCTTGCGAAGGAAATGAAAAAACATGGTTTTATTTTAGTTACGGGTGGAACGAGCAACCATTTGATATTGACTGATGTCATGCAAAGTTTTGGCATTGATGGTAAAGAAGCAGAAACTGCTCTTGATGCTATTGGCCTGAATGCCAATGCTAATTCTGTCCCCGATGATACTTTGCCACCATTCCGACCAAGCGGTCTACGTCTTGGGACGCCAGCCATGACAACGAGAGGTTTAAAGGAAAAAGATATGGCATTAATTGCTAAATGGATGAAACTTGCAATCGATAATCGTGATAATCAAGTTAAATTAACAGAGTTAAGAAATCAGGTCAAGCAATTTGCGATTCAATTTCCTCTGTTGAGCAATATAAAATAAAAGATATCTTTATTTATATAATAAATGGTCTCTTAGATGAAGAGACCATTTATATTTCTTAAACGTTTATATATATTTACTATGAGCAAGCTGTAGCGTAACCATTTGTGTTGCCAGTTAATGTTACGTCGCCTACACCTATATATCTTACGCCAGCAGTTGGAGTATAATCCCAAAAGCTAATACAAACACCAGGGTCAGCTGTGACTACATAGCCGATATTTGTGCCTGCCGTTGCGGCTGCGTTTACTAAGGTTATATTTGTTGGTGCTTTTGCGACATTTGTCGTAGCATTGATCGCACCAATCGTTCCTGCTGAATCAGTAGTCCATGCAGGATATGAACCGTTAGAAGCGTAGTAGGATGCTACGGCTTTTTGTATACTTGAAGCATTAGACTGATTTTTGGCGGTATCAGCTTTATTCTTTACGCCACTATATGAAACCATCGTGATAGCTGCCAAGATTCCAATGACAACAATTACAACTAAAAGTTCAACTATCGTGAAACCAATATCTTTTTTACTTGTTATATTCATAACTTTCTTTCCTTTTGTAATATTATTAATTTATATTTCAATTAATCTAATAATTTATTATGTTTTAGCTACAGGTTGCAGCAACGGTACTATTTGGGTTTACGCTGAACGCTGTTGCAGATCCTAAGAATGTTAATCTAAGGTTTGGATAAGTACCAGTAGTATATGTTGGGTCATAATTTGCTATACATACACCAGTCGTACCTTCAGGTACATAAATAACATTTGACGTATAATTTGCTGTTGTTAATACAGCCGAAGTAGTTGAAGCAAGAGCTGTTATAGTTCCAGGCAATTTACTTACTGGAGTATTACCATTTGCAGTACAACCTGTACTTAAATTGGCAATGCTTGGGTAAGAACCACATTCTGCAAAATAGATTTCTGCTATTGATGC
>Ga0116152_10000020_pt1 | contig 113124 bp, 88 predicted proteins | sample AD_UKC119_MetaG_FD_89894 | JGI IMG/M metagenome (GOLD analysis project Ga0116152, IMG submission 89894) | Active sludge microbial communities of municipal wastewater-treating anaerobic digesters from Hong Kong - AD_UKC119_MetaG | ecosystem: Engineered > Bioreactor > Anaerobic > Digestate...
AGTAATTTTAAAAAAATCGTCTAACCTTATAACAACGGAGGAACGCCTATAGATCAATAAATATCTACCCTAAATCCTAACAAATTAAATAAGGAGGTGCATATGAAAGCTCAGGTATTAAGCGATAAGGAGCTAATAGGTAGATATTTAAAAGGCGACCACAACAGCCTCGAAAGATTAATCCATCGTCATCAAAATCGTATTTATGCTTACATCTTAATGATTGTAAAGGATAAAGATCTTGCCGATGATTTGTTCCAGGATACATTCATAAAAGTTATAAATACCATTCGTGCAGGTTCCTATAACGAAGAAGGAAAATTTCTTCAATGGACAATGCGGATAGCGCATAACCTGATCATTGATCATTTCAGGAAATCGAACCGAATGCCCATTTTCGATAATAGTAAAAACGAAGATTTTAACATTTTCGATACCATCAATATTACTGATAAGTCTATTGAGGAAGAGATAATTACAGATCAAATCCACAAAGATGTTCGAAAATTGATTGAACTTCTGCCCCCCGAGCAAAAGGAGGTACTTTACATGCGGCATTATGCTGAAATGAGCTTTAAAGATATTGCCGAAGTAACTGATGTAAGTATTAACACCGCTTTGGGCAGAATGCGATATGCGCTTATCAATTTGAGAAAATTAATTGCAGAAAAAAATATTGTACTTACCCAATAGAAAATTCTGATCCAAAAACCAAGGTTTTAAAAACTTTTTATCAGGCAATAAAATATTCTAAATACAGCTTACGTTTGGTATCTGTAAATTTTTAAAAATGAATCATATTTGCCTATGAAAAGTTCTTTTACCCTTGATGATTTATTTCTCTTTGCTTTTAATGAAACACACGAAACTAATGAATCCATGGTTGGCCATGATTTTGAAGTTGATGAAATGAAAAATGAATTAAAAGAATTATTGGGTCACGAATTTAAGACAGAGGAAGAAAGCATTGCCCCAAGTAAGAGAGTAATCAATAACATAATGAGTTATTCCAGGGCGCTCAACGTTGTCCGGACCAAACAAGCAGGTAATATAAACTTGCTTATGAATTAACAGCTTTTAGTTTATGGAACTAAAACCTTCCCTTATGGGAGGGTTTTTTTTTGACCTGAATCAGGTTGATTAGCTATTTTTGCCGGGAAAATATGGAAAGACTTTCAAAAAAAAAGCGATTCGAAAAGGTACTTGCCTGGTTTGAGGAAAATAATCCCCTTGCCGAAACAGAACTTGAGTATACCAATCCTTATGAATTAATTGTGGCAGTGATACTTTCGGCCCAGTGCACAGATGTGCGTGTAAATATGATTACTCCGGCGTTTTATCAGATTTTTCCTAATGAAAAAGCCCTTGCAAATGCAACTCAGGATGAGGTTTTTGAGTTGATTAAAAGTTGTTCTTATCCAAATAATAAAGCCAAAAACCTCATTGGTATGGCGAAAACACTTATCAGTGAGTTTAATGGTGTGGTTCCGGATGATGTGGATGAACTTCAAAAATTACCCGGGGTGGGTAGAAAAACTGCCAATGTGATTGCCTCCGTAGTCTTCAAAAAACCGGCCATGGCGGTTGATACTCATGTATTCAGGGTGGCAGCACGAATTGGTTTAACCACAAATGCCAAAACTCCTCTCGCCACCGAAAAACAGCTTGTGCAATTTATTCCAGAAGAAAAAATACATGTTGCCCACCATTGGCTAATTTTGCATGGCCGATACGTTTGTAAGGCCCGGAAACCAATGTGTGATTCCTGTGGCATAACTTCCTTTTGTAAATTCTTCAAAAAGCAAAACTCTTGATTGGTTTTCGCGCTTTCAGTCGAATGTTGAAAAGTAATCTGCATTTTAAAACCTCCCGAAAATTGAAAATTGTATTTTTGTTTTCTACCAAAAAAATTGAAAATGGGACTTTTAAAAGTTGGCGATATTGCGCCTAAAATTGTGGCTAAAGATCAGGACGGGAATGATGTCAGGTTGGGAGAATTTGCAGGGAAAAAAGTCATTTTGTTTTTTTATCCAAAAGCCAATACCCCCGGATGCACCGCTGAAGCTTGCAACCTGAGAGACTATTACAAGGAATTATCGGATAAAGGATTTAAAATTATCGGCGTAAGTGCGGATAATGAAAAAAGTCAGAAAAACTTCTCCGACAAGTTTTCTTTTCCTTACCCACTCATCCCCGATACTGAAAAAAAAGTAATTAAAGATTATGGCGTTTGGGGATTGAAAAAGATGTACGGAAAAGAATACGAAGGTATTTTACGTACTACCTATGTCATTTCTGAAGAAGGCAAAATTGAACGGGTTTTTGACAAGGTTAAAACTAAAACCCATGCGGAACAAATTTTAGAAGATTATAAATAAAAAAGAATAAACCATGGCACAAGAGAAAGAACTAAACAAGGAAAAATTTAAAGCATTACAACTTACACTGGATAAGATTGAAAGGTCATATGGCAAGGGAGCCATTATGAAACTTGGTGATGATCCGGTGGAAAGAATCCCTGCTATTTCAACGGGATCAATTGGTTTGGATGCTGCTTTAGGAATTGGGGGATTACCTAAAGGCAGGGTGGTAGAGATATATGGACCTGAAGCCTCCGGTAAAACAACCCTTGCCATTCATGCTATTGCGGAGGCGCAAAAGCAGGGTGGAATTGCAGCCTTTATTGATGCAGAACATGCTTTTGACAGGTTTTATGCTCAAAAACTGGGAGTGGATATTGAAAACCTGTTGATTTCTCAACCGGATAATGGCGAGCAGGCCCTGGAGATCGCGGATAACCTGATTCGCTCCGGAGCTATTGATATAATTGTAATTGACTCTGTAGCAGCCCTTACTCCAAAAAGTGAAATTGAAGGTGAAATGGGTGATTCAAAAATGGGATTGCAGGCAAGACTGATGTCACAGGCATTACGTAAGCTTACATCTACCATCAGCAAAACAGGTGCTTGCTGTATCTTTATCAATCAATTGCGTGAAAAAATCGGGGTGATGTTTGGAAACCCTGAAACCACTACGGGTGGTAATGCACTTAAGTTTTATGCAAGTGTTAGGCTGGATATCAGAAGAATAAGCCAGATCAAAGACGGCGACAATGTGGTTGGTAACAGGGTACGTGTAAAAGTGGTAAAAAACAAAGTAGCACCTCCTTTCCGGCAAGCCGAATTTGATATTATTTATGGCGAAGGATTTTCCAAAGCGGGTGAAATTATCGACATTGGGGTTGAAAATGGAATTGTGAAGAAAAGCGGATCTTGGTATAGCTATGGCGATACCAAGCTGGGGCAGGGAAGAGATGCTGTAAAGAGTTTGATCCTTGATAATCCTGAATTATCCGATGAACTTGAACAACTTGTAAGGCAAAGTTTAGAGAATAAATAATTGGATAAGTGAAATGCATTCCTGGTTATAAACGTTCAGTTACTGGACGTTTTTCTTTTTAAAATTTAAATGATGGTCAAAAAGATTCCTGTTTATTTGCTTATAATTCTGCTTAGCGTTTTAATTGGTTGTAATCCAAAACATGCGGAGACAACGCAAGAAAATAACTCAGGTGAAATACAGGATCCTGTATTAGCAAAACTGGATGAGTTGAACAGTCAGATAAAGAACGACTCACTCAATCCTGACCTATACCTGGAACGTGCAAAGTTTTACCACGAAAATCAGGAATTAAACGAAGCATTTAAGGATATTACAACTGCGATTGAGTTGGATTCAACCTACAGTGAATTTTATATCACCCTGTCCAATATCTACCTGTCCATGGGCAAGATCCAGAAAAGTGTAAGATCGCTTGAGAAATCAATAGCATTGAATGATCAAAATCCGGATGCCTATCTGAGTTTGGCTGAGATCAGTATCGTTATTCTTGATTATCAGAAAGCCCTGGCTTACATTGATAAAGCACTCAAAACTGATGAACTGGCTTACAAGGGTTATTTACTAAGAGGGGTTGTAATGCTTGAAACCGGCGATACCATCAGGGCAATCCGAAATTTTCAAAAGGCCATCGATGTAAATCAAAACTATTTTGAAGCAAATATTCAACTTGCTCAATTGTATGCCGGTAAAGAAAATGACCTGGCCATCGATTATTATAATAATGCGCTGAATATTAAGCCTGATAATGATGAGGTGACTTATTCATTGGCTATGTATTTTCAGGAAACCGGAAGATATGAAAAAGCCATTCAGCAATACAATATCATTCTCGATCGAAATCCAAATTTCTACATTGCCTTGTATAATCTGGGGTACATACACCTTGTTTACCTGGAGGAATACCAGGCGGCAGTTGATTATTTTACCCAAACCATTGATTTGAAAAGCGATTACACAGATGCTTATTATAACCGGGGTTTTGCTTATGAATTATTAAATAATCCTGAAAAATCGTGGGATGATTATAAAAAGGCCCTTGAAATTCACCCGAATTATGAGCGGGCCATCGAGGGCCTTAATCGCATCGAAGCTTACCGTAAAACTCAGTAATGATCAAATTTACATGATCATTTTATTTGATGAATTCCATGAATATTACCTCAATATGTTCTCCATATTGGATAAAATTCCAAAAAGGAGACAGGTGTATATATTTTGTAAAACAGAACTCAATTAACGATTGCTTTGATTTTTCTTGTGTCAAATGCTTGATATCAATAAGTTTACCTTAATTGTTAATATGTATTTTGGTTTTCAATTTTTCTTGGAATTAAATTTGCCAATGCCTCGGCAACAGGATGCAAGTACCAGGTTTGTTTCAGACTTACTTGAAGGGAAGCCCATCATTAATTAGTTGATAATTCACTAGAGGTGAACTATGTCATTTTGGTTCCTGATAATTTAACTGACAAACTAAATGCTTGTTTGGTACAATAAATAAAATGGCAGAAAAGCAGGACGCTGTAATCAATGAGCTCAAATTGAGAATTCGTTTACTCGAAAAACAAAATGAGCAACAGGCTGGCCGTATGGAAGAAAAACTTCTTATGTGGCTTGTTTCAGATACGATTATGGAGGCCAATAATACCACGGATCTGCTAAAAAATGTTCTCGAAAGAATTTCCGTAATCCTTGATATCCCTTACTCTTGCTGTTATCAAATTAATAGCGGTAAATTTGAAATACTAAGTTCCTATTCCCAAAGTGATCCTGTTGCCGAAGGTTTTTTTAATATTTCACACACCGATGCGTTTCTCGTATCGCTTTCTGAAAATCCTGTCTTCATTGCATCTAAGGAGCTTAATCAATTCGGATTAAAACTCAATAGTGGTCTGGGGGCATTAACCCGTTTTGCATCCATTTTCCCTTTCGAAAGCATTTACAATCCCTTTGGTGTTTTTATTTTTTTTGAAACACAAAAAGGCGAATCGAAATTGCAACCACTTGGGCTTGTAATCCGGCATCTTATTCAAATGACGGTTGAAAAGCTTGAAAACCTGAATTTGCAACAGGAACTCAAAGATTTAAACTACTCCTTTGAATCTCGGGTAGCTGAAAGGGCTCAAAAACTTTTAAAAGAACAGCAAAAACAAGTTCAGGAAACCGAAGCAAAATTCTCCCCGAAGGAAGATGTTATAACCTCTGTTATTTCCAGCGCCCCACCTGATAAATTTGACACACTTTTCATGCGAAATATTGGTGTGGAGGTGCGAACACCTGTAAATGGAATACTGGGCTTTGCTGAATTGCTGCGTGAACCAGGATTGAAAGAATCATTTCAAAATAATTACATCGATATTATTAAATCATGCGGTAAATCAATGCTGAAGGTGATTGATGATGCTGTTGATTATGCTTACCTTAAATCAGATAAAATCAGGTTAAATCCCACGGTATTTGCACTTGCTCCCTTTCTTACCGAATTGTATGATACTTATAAGATAGATGAACTTTTTAAACAGCGTGAAAATCTTGAACTGAAATTAAATATCAATGTAAATGGGAATGCAAGCATCAGGGCTGATCGTGATAGGTTAAAACAGGTTCTGTCAAACCTGATCTGGAATTCCATTAAATTCACCAGTCATGGATTTATCGAGATTGGGTGTAATTTGTCAAATGATTCAAACCCGGATGACAAGCAACCCGATTTGCTGTTTTTTGTGAAAGATACCGGGGTTGGGATACCCGAAGAAACCGGCCAGAGTGTTTTTGATCCATTTTACAAGATTGAGTATGAAATTTCAAGTTTGTATGGTGGTATGGGTCTTGGATTGACAATTGCCAGTGAATTGAGTGAATTAATGGGTGGCAAGATCTGGTTCAATTCAAAGCAAAATGAAGGAACTCAGTTTTATTTTAAATTACCCAATGCATTTCCTGATGCTCCTTCTGAGAAGAAACCCAAATCGATAAATGGCTTATACGACTGGAAAAATAAGAAATTCCTCATTGTTGAAGACGATGAAATGAGCTATATCTATCTGCGCGAAATCTTAAAATCTACTGAAGCTGATCTGTTCCTGGCAAAGGACGGCCATGAGGCTGTGAAGTTTGTCAGGAATAACCCTGATGTAGATCTCGTGCTAATGGATATTAAACTTCCGGGAATGAGTGGCCTGGAAGCAACAGGTATTATAAAGAGTATTATCAATGTGCCGGTCATTGTTCAAACTGCCTATGCTATGGCCGACGATTACAAACGTATCCTGGAAACCGGTTGCGACGACTATGTTACAAAACCGATTAACAGGAAAAAATTGCTTAAGTCAATTGCGCGTTTAATTGAAGCTCCCGAATAAAGTCAGGAGCTAAAAAGTCATAAGTTTGATTTAATTGGGTTAATTGCGTACCTTTATCTTGTTTAACCTAAATCAAATTACTATGGCTAAAGCATTTTCATGTTTAACCTGGAATGTCGAAAATTTTGGCACCAACTCCAGGGACAGTAAGGGTAACCTGAAACCCGAATTCAAAGCAAAAGTTGAACGGGTGGCGCTTGAAATCAAAAAACACAATCCCGATGTTTTTGCACTTTTTGAAGTGAGAAGCAAGGATGTGTTTGATGAATTTATGAACCATTTTACCGGCTACGCATTTCACATAACAGAAGGTGAGCAAGCCCAGGAAACTTTATTGGGAATCCGTTCAGGTTTTTCCTCCTTTGTTACTCAAAGGCTTGAATTCAAATCAGGCAATGCGATGCTCCGCCCCGGAGTTTTACTTACGCTTATAATTGACAATATTCATTATGTGATGCTTTTTGTTCACCTGAAAAGTATGAATTCGCCGGTGGGCTGGGGTTTAAGGGATGATATGTTTGATAAGATCAGGAATTTGAAAACAGCTATCAATGCTGCTTCAGGTGGGCCTGATAAGGCAAATTTGATAGTAGCCGGCGATTACAATACCATGGGAATGAATTATACCTATGGCGATAAGGATATTTCATCAAACGAAGAAATAACAAGGCTCAAAAAACTGATGTCGCCCGGAAATTATAAAATGCGAATGCTGACAAAAAATTCTGAGTACACCTATTTTAATGGAAGTACTTCGGGATTGATAGGGAACCTGGATCATGTGTTGGCCAGCAGTCATCTTGAATTCAAACAATTCGGAGGATTTGATATTAAAATTTTAGGTCTCACCGAATTTAACCATCCTTCGCCTGAACAGGATCAATGGATTAAAGATTATTCCGATCATGGAATAATGTTTTTTGAAGTGCAAAAAGTGATTTAAAGGAAACTGCCGGTTTCTGGTTCTTCTTCCATTGAAATACCTTCAATCCAAAGGTAATGCAGGGTTTTGTGAGCATCCACAAGACGGGTGCCCCAATGCGAAATAAATGAACTGTGTACTTCTTCCACGGCATTTTCCTTTGAGTCGATGGAGCTTTTTTGGTAAAGCATTAAAAAGTCCTTGAGCGCCTGGTAAATATCAGTCAGGTGATCGGCAAGGCTGCCTTTAATGGTTTCATTTGCGCTGCCTGCCTGGTTTACAATCCAGAATTCATCATCCTTCCCAAATTTATTTCGAAGCAAATTAAACAAGGCTTCCCATTCTTCTTCCGTCCAGAACCTTTCATTGAACTCCGGATTTCTGGCTTTAACCGAAGGGATCAAACTCGCTTTAAGGTACAGTAAAGGCAATACTTTCAGCAAATAATCCGTAAGCTTTTGTTTGTTGATCTTCTCCGCCTGACCGAGCGTTACACAATAGTCGTTAGCTACCGTTAAAAGTTCCAGCACGCTTTTGGCATACACCGGGTGATCCGGAATTTCATTCATTTTGTTTGGGTATTAATTGTCACTGATAAACATTGATTTTGCTGCAGCACAAATAGGGCAGGTGTAGTCCTCCGGCAAGTCTTCAAAGGGAGTGCCAGGTGGAATACCCATGGCCTCGTCACCTACTTCAGGATCGTATACAAAGGCGCAAATAGTACAAATGTATTTGTCACCCAAATCTTTTTTATTTGCTTCACTTACCTCAACCTTGTTTTGTTCTTCCTGCTGATTTTCGTCCTGAGATTTTTTTAGTTTGTTTTTATCCACATAAGTCGGAGCACGTTCCGGAGCCATCAGTTTCATTTCATTCCTGAAGTAGGAATAAGTCAGCGGGTCTTTTTCACTTGCCAGTATTTCACCGTCGGTAACCTCGCCAATAAAAAGATAATGGGAACCTACATCAAATTTATCCACCACCTTGCATTCAAAATAAGCAATTGAATGACTTAATATAACCGGGGCACCATTATTCCCCAATTTATAATCCACCCGTTCAAACTTCTCATCTTCATGACCGCTTTGGTAACCGAATAGGCCAATTAATCCGGCGTCGGTATCTTTTTCAAGAACAGAAAGATTAAACACCCCGCTCTCTTCGATGATATGTGTTGAAATATTGTTTTTATGACAACTAATGGCGATTTTGGGAGGTTCGGAAGTAACCTGAAATGCGGTGTTGGCAATATAACCGCTTAATTCTTCCCCCCGTTTTGACGTGATCAGATAAATGCCGTACGACATCTTAAAAAAAGCTTCTAAATTCATTGGAATTTCCTGATTTGCATAAATAAACTATAACCTCTTTTGATACCCTATCAACACTTAATATTTTTTTTGGTTCAATCCCGTTTTATCCGCGAAATTAGGTATTTTTGAAATATCTTAAAAACCGACATATTATGCATGACAAGAGTATTGATTTATTAAACAGGGCTATCGGTGATGAACTAGCAGCCGTTCACCAATATATGTATTTCCATTTTCATTGCGATGACCAGGGATTTGACCTGCTGGCATTGTTATTTAAAAAAACAGCCATCGACGAAATGCTTCACGTAGAAAAGCTTGCCGAACGTATTTTATTCCTCAAAGGGGAAGTTAAAATGGAAGTTGCCGAACCCGTTGATCATATCCACGATGTGAAAAAGATGCTTGAAAAAGCAAGGGCTATGGAAGAAGGCAGCGCAAAGGATTATAATCTTTGGGCCAACGAATGTGCTGCCAATGCCGATTCAGTTTCTAAAAAATTATTCGAAGAGCTGGTAATGGACGAAGAGCGTCATTTTGATCAATATGATGTGGAACTTGATAATATCGGCCGCTTTGGTGATAGCTATCTTGCCCTGCAATCCATCGAACGTAGCAAAAACCGCTCGGCTGGAAATCCGATAGATTAAATCATAGACCCGAAGTTTTATTTATGCGGTTGTCATTATCGAAAAAGATATGATATCCCGTATCTCCAGTGTTTTCTTGCAAATTTTGATTCATTGGGATAGGCCAGGTAAGTTGCAAACAGGTTCACTTTTTTGAAAATGACCACGCCAGCTGTAAAACCGATGTTGCGGGTGTATTCACTTTCGCGAAGGTCATAACTGAGTCCAGCAAAATATTGCTGTTTATAAGTAACCATAATAGTCGGGGTGAAATTCCACGTTGAATTATAAGATTCTGCATCCACCGACACTGTTGCATTGAAATGATCGGCCATTGCGAAAAAAGCACCCCCATTGATATGCAGACGCTCGATCGCCCAGATGTATCTTTTGGCATCTTCATTCAAACCAATGTTAGCAAAATCAAGATAGCTGATCCCCAGGAAAAAGCCATCATAAATGGCAAATATCCCGGCATCAAAATCTAGGGCATAATTATTTGCATTTAGATTATTCAGAACCGGATCATTGGGATCCCATGCACCATTTCTTATTCCTTCCAGATCCAGGTGATTCCAGGAAAACGTCAGAACACTCAGACCAGCTCTCAACTTCAATTTTTCCCCGATATCGAACCGGTAATTCAAATGGCCCTTGAATTTATACTGGCTGGAGAAACCTAGCTCATTATATTGTACGTGCAAACCAGCACCGATTTGCTGATCCCGGCCAAATAAACCTGTGTAGCCAAGGTTTAAATCCCTTTCATCTGCTGACTCTCCGGTTAAATTGAGATAACTATAAGGGTTGACCCTGAATGTTATATGTTGGGTCATGGCCGGATAACCAAAGGCCGGGTTGTTGTAGCCCATGTTAAACCGCATTTCAACGGCCAGAAAAGAGGATGCGGAAGGATCTGTTTGCGCTGATGACCCAAATGACAGCATCATCACCATCCAAAAAATAATAAAAACCCCTTGTTTACTGCAATCGATCATTGAACCAGCAGTTTTTGGTGATAAATTTTGATCTCAGCGGTTTGGATCTTACAAATATATATTCCGGCTTTTAAGCCATGCTTGATGCGATTGATCTCGCCTCCCTGCAATTCGATTTCCTGAATTAGTGAGCCGTTCATTGAAAGGATTGTGAACCGGATACTTTCATCTCCTAAATTGCGCAGGTCGATATGAATATATCCCGGAGCAGGATTGGGATAAATGTTGAACATGGCATGATCTTTACCATTATCCCTGTCAGATGCCACGCAGCCGCCCCACAAATCAATCAATGATTGCAGCGAATCAATCGGGTCTATTCCATCCGGTGTTGAAGGAACATTTAAATCCAGGTAAAGGTTGTTCGCCGGGTCATCCGCCTGGGCCACTCTCAAAAATGAAGACAAACTCGAAACGCCATCATCCAGGCAGCGGGTATCGGCTCCAATAACTTTAGCCCCTTGCAAGGCCGCCATTAATTTACAGGCAAGTTCACCATCGCTGGCCAGGAAACGGGCCTCCATCGAATCGAGGATCTGTTGGCCCAGAAGTATATTTCCCTGGATGGAATAATTTGGCCCTACAATATGGTTCTTGTAGTCATCGCAATTGGCTCCGGTATAAGCAGCCGTTCTGGGTGATCCGGTATAAAAATCCACAATGCCGTATTGCCTTATGGATGGGTTATTGCCAACATCATTGGCCACCAGCGAATCTATCATGTCTTCGGGTGGCACACCGGCCACCATCAAAGAGTGGGCATAATTTTGATTTCCGCTTGTGTAGTAAGCTTGTGTATGAATGGCACCAACTCCCGGAATCACATCACTTAAAATATAACAACCTTGCGGGATTTGCGGTGCGCCAATGCAGGAAGCCCCGGCACTGCCTATTTCGCCGGTGAGGGTATCAATGGCAACAATTGAAAAGGTATCCTGCGCCCTGATAATTGAAAAAGGATTCAGAAAAAGAAGGAGGATTAGCATTTTATTCATCATCACTATTTTTTTGAAGATTTACAAATATAGCCATTCCTGGGTATGAATTTAAAGCTTCGCTGATATTTCAAAATAATAATACCAATCCTGCGTTAATGTGGAGTTATTAACAAGTTAATGTTATAATTTCCACGTATCGCAGCAATCTCTACCTGACATCATTGTTAATTTTGCTAATGCCTCGTAATGGCTTAATTACGGTTAAACATGCAGTGTAGATATGGCTTTACTTCGCAGAAAGATAATTTCCATTTTAATTTTGTTGTTGCTCACTTCGGGTTTGAAGGCACAGCAAACCGAAATTTACAAAGAACCCGCGCAATCTTACCTGAGCGGCAAGGACCTCTTTGAAAAGGAAAAGTATGGGGCTGCCCAAAAACAATTTGAATTTGTTATTCAATCCATCGAAAATCCGGAGTCGCCACTCAGGGTAAATGCCGAATATTATGAAGCCTTGTGTGCGCTTGAGCTTTACAACAGCGATGCTGAATACAAACTCGCTTCCTTCGCGCGCAATCATCCCTCCAGCTCGTATCAGAACCTTGTGAATTTTCAATTGGGCAAACTGGCGCATGGCGACCGAAAATACCGCAATGCCCTGGAGTATTTCGAAAAGGTGGATGTTACTGAATTGTCAAAGGAAGAACAAGCGGAGTATTATTTCAAATCAGGTTATTGTTATTTCCGCCGCGATGAGTTTGACAAAGCCCGGCAGACCTTCACCAAAGTACAAAATGCCAATTCGAAATATAGCTCGCCGGCAGCTTATTACCTGGCGCATTTGAGTTATGTTGAGGGTAATTATGACCAGGCCCTTGAGGAATTCCTGGAATTGGAGAATGATCCAAATTTTAAAGCAATCGCACCTTATTATATTGTTCAAATATATTTTTTAAAGGAGCAATATTCAAAGGTGATATCGATGGCGCCTCCGCTGTTGATCAATGCCACCGATAAGAGGGCATCTGAACTCACCCGGGTTTTGGGGCAGTCATACTTTTATCTTGGCGAATATGAAAAGGCACGTCCGTACCTGGAGCAATATTTTATGAGTTCGAGGTACCAAATGAACCCCTCGGATTATTACATTTTAGGCCGTACTTTTTACGAAACCGGCGATTACGAAGAGGCTGCCAGAAATTTGCAAAGGGCAACCGGCCAAAACGATACACTCGCTCAGTATGCCTATTATTACCTGGGTGCCGCTTATCTGAAAACAGATCAAAAGCAGTTTGCCGCCAATGCCTTTAACTCGTCTTATAAAATCCCTTTTGATGCCGAAATCAGGGAAGATGCGCTTTTTAAGCAGGCACAGCTCGCTTTTGAACTTTCGTATGACCCATACAGTGAAGCGGTGCGTTCGCTCAGGGCCTATCTGAAAGCATACCCCGAATCAAAAAGAGCTGATGAAGCTTATAATTTCCTCTTTAAGATCTCCATGGCTACCCGCAATTTTAAAGATGCCCGGGAAGCTTTGGAAAATATCCAGGTGAAAGGGGCTGATTATAAAGGTAATTTCCAGAAGATCACCTTTTATCATGCCATCGAACTCTTCAATCAATACAATTATGAAGAGGCCGTTAAAATGTTTACCAAAGCCACCGAGTTTGATGAGGACAAAGAAATTACAGCCGAAAGTATATTTTGGATAGCCGAATCGTTTTACCGGCAGGAGAATTATTGGGGTGCTAAAAAATACTACCTCGACTTCCTGGCAGCACCAAAAGCCAAAAAACTCGTTGTTTACAACATTGCAAATTACAGCCTGGGTTATGTCTATTTCAAAAGGAAAGAATACAAAGGCTCCATTTATTATTTTAAGGAGTTTGTTTCAAAATCAAAAGATGAAGAACCGGTAATGGTGGCCGATGCCTGCCTTCGTCTGGGTGATGCCTGGTTTACCAACAAAGGTTATGATGAAGCCATATCATACTATGATAAAGCAATTTCTTACAATGCCATTGATGTGGATTACGCGTTGATCCAGAAGTCGAAAGCACTTGGCGTTTTGCAGCGATATCCTGAACAAGTGATGGCATTGCAAAAGGTAATTAACCGGTACCCCAATTCATCCTACATCAGTGAGGCGTATTATGAACTCGCCAATGCCTACCTGGTGACCAAGGACAACGAAAAGGCGCTGATCAATTATAAAAAGGTCGCCAGCGATTTTCCATCGAGCAACTATGCAGTTAAGTCGCGTTTAAAGGCAGGATTGATCTATTATAACAGCGGCCTGAACGACCTGGCGCTTTCAACTTTTAAAGGTGTTATTACCGATTACCCGGCTACAACAGAATCACGGGAAGCACTGGAGAGCATTCGCAATATTTATGTGGATATGGGCCGTGTGGATGACTTTTTCGATTATGCCAAGAATCTCTCCTTTGCAAATATTTCGGCTTCTGAGCAGGATTCGATCACCTATACCTCGGCCGAAAATCAATATATGAATGGAGATGCAGGAGCTAAAAACGCATTGCAGGCTTATCTTGATAAGTTTCCAAAAGGAGCATTTACCATAAGTGCCAGTTATTACCTTGCGGATGAGGAGGTGAAAGCCGGCAACAAAGAAGCTGCGCTTGGGCTTTATGAATATGTGCTGGAAAACAAAGGTTCTGAATTTACCGAATCGGCGTTGCTCAAAGCGGCCGATCTCTCCTTTGAGCTTGAAAACTATGCAAAATCGGCGGAATATTTTGGTAAGCTGAAGCAAATCGCCCAAAACAAAGAGTCGATCCTGGAATCGTGGTATGGACTTATGAAATCGAATTACCTGCTCGAAAACTATGCGGAAGCCATTCAACCGGCCGACCTCTTGCTTGCCGAACCCAAGATCAGTGATGAAATGAAACAGGAGGCAATGGTGATCCGCGCTAATTCACTTTTTAAAACCGACGAAATTTTACTGGCCAAGGGTCAATTTAAAGCCATTGCGGAATATTCACAAGGTGAAGCAGGTGCCGAGGCACAATATCGGATCGCAGAGATTGAATACGATCTGAAAGATCTTGATAATGCTGAAAAAAGTGTTTTCACTTTGATCAACAATTACGCACCTTATGATTACTGGGTGGCAAGTGGATTTATCCTGCTGGCTGATATTTATGTGGCCAAAGGCAATACTTTCCAGGCTAAGCAAACCCTTCAGAGTATCATCGACAATTATGAGGGTATTGAATTGAAGAACATTGCACTTGCAAAGTTAAATGCCATTCTGGATGCAGAAGAGGCAGAACAGAGCGGTGCAACACAGGACGAAGGTGCCGAAAGTATCAATATTGATGGTGAAAATGTGCAATTGGAGAAATTTTAAAGGGAGATGAGTACAATGAAAAATAAGATCAATCATATCAACATAAGTTTATTCCTGCTGACTGGCTTGCTTTTATCTTCTGTAAGTTTGTTTAGCCAGGAGGTGAACGACAACGAGGAGATCACCGTGGTGGCCCCTTACCAGCCCACTGTTTCGGATGCGTTTAAGATCAATATTTCCCCACGGATTCCGGACGAGAAGCTGGAAAAACCGAAGTTTAACTATGAGCCCATTGAAAAAACACTTTCACTTCCGGCGCAACTTGAACCCATCGTTCCTGCCCGGATTGAGGGCGAAAGCGTTTCGAAGCTTTATAAAAATTACATACGGGCTGGTTTTGGAAACTACGGAACACCCTACATCGAGTTTTTTGCCAATAAACTCCGTTCAAAGAAAAATGCATTTGGCGTTCACATCAAACATATTTCACATTCGGGTAAGATCAAAGATTTCGCTTATCCCGGTAACAGCCATTCCAGCGTTGATTTTTATGGTAAAAAATTCCTGAAAAAGCACACCTTCTCGGCGGATGTTTTTGCCAAACGGGATGGATATCATTTTTACGGCTACCGCCCCGATGATTTCCCCGAATTGGATTTAGAGAAGAAGGACATTAAACAAAACTATACCTTGTTTGGCGTAAACACTGCCTTTGAAAGTAATTACACACGCGAGCAGTCGCTGCACCATAATATTGGTTTCAACTATTACTATCTGTTCGACCGGGCCGAATCCACCGAACATAATATCCATTTCATGCTCGACCTGGATAAAAAAATGGAATTCTTCAGCTTCTCCGAAATGGAAAAGTTAGGACTCAACGGCGATGTTAATTTTTATTTGAATAATGATACGATCAACGGGTCCTTTAATTCCGGACTCACCACTATTGCTCCTTATTACAGTTTGCAGTTTGATCAGTATTTGTTCAGGGTGGGCGTAAACACAGCCATACAATCCGATTCCGGGGTGTCAGTACATGTGTATCCCGAATTGCGGCTGGAGGTTAAGGTCGTGGAGGACTATTTAATTACCTATGCGGGCATTGACGGCCGCATGGAGCAAAACTCACTGCGCTCGTTCAGTGATGAAAACCCGTTCATCAATTCGGCATTGCCAAAGCAGTTTACTAACTATAAAAGCCGTCAGTTTGGTGGCCTCAAAGGCCGTATTACAAAATACCTCGATTACAACGTGAGTTTTATGAACTCCACCATTTCTGATATGCCTTTGTTTGTAAATGACACGGCTTCGGTTATAGCGCCGGGTTTGAACAATCAGTTCACGGTAATTTACGATCGTGTAAAATATACCCGTCTGCTGGCTGAATTCGGATTTCATTATAAAAGTAAATTCAATGCAATTTTAAGCGGTCAGTACAATAATTATTTCCTTGATAATGAAGATAAGGCCTGGCATAAGCCTGGGCTGGAACTCAAGCTTGCAACGGAATATACCATGCAGGAAAAGATATTGCTGCGACTTGAAATCCTGAACAGGAGCAGTTCTTATGCAAAATTATATGAAACCGAGGCCAATGATGAGATCAAGGTGGTGGCACAAAAGATCAATGGCTTTACCGATGTTAACCTGGGAGTTGAATACCGATACAACCAGGCACTGTCAGGATTTATAAGTATGAATAATCTGCTGTCGCAACGACAATACCTTTGGTATAATTATCCATCATATCGTTTTAATGTATTGCTGGGTGCTACCTATTCCTTTTAAATTTTTTTTCTGAAACCGTAATAATTTACCTGTTTGCTGATCTAAAACGTAAATTTAAAACTTATTTACGATGAAAAGAACAGCAATTATTTTAACTACCATAGTTTTGGCGATAAGTCTATATGCTCAAAAAACGAATTCCTATTCCTTTAAAATTGAAAAATCTGGCGCCGGTAAGCCAATTCTGCTTATTCCCGGATTAGGTTGTTCGGGCGAAGTTTGGAATGATGTGGTTGAGAAATTAAATTCGGAATATACTTGCATTGTTATCACTTTACCCGGTTTTGCTGGCCAACAGCCCATAGACACGGATACATGTTATTTGCCAAAACTTGCAGATGAACTCAATGTATTTATCGCAAATTCTTTTGATTCGAAGCCGATACTCATCGGTCATAGCTTAGGTGGGGCGTTAGCGATGATGGTGGCTGCACAGATCCCTGAAAAGATAGAAAAGCTCATCATCGTGGATTCCTATCCCGACATGGTGCATGCCTTAAATCCATATGCAAAAGAGGAAGAAATTATAACGCAGGCTAAGTTGATGCGGCAAATGATTGAAAATTCTGTGGATAGTATATTTGAGATTCAGCAGCGATTTGCAATCCAAACCATGGTATCGAAACCAGGTCAGGTGGAAGAGATTTTAGGCTGGACTTTGAATTCCAACAGGGCAACGATAGGGCAGGCCATGTTTGAACTTATGACCACCGATTTAAGAAACCAGCTTCCGCAGATAGATGTTCCAATGCTCGTGATCGGCAGTTGGGCCGGTGCCCGCGATTTTGGTGTTACTAAAGAAATGGTTTTAACTACCTTTGAAAACCAATATGCCAATGCGCCCCAGTGTAAAATTTTGATTGCTGAAAATGCCAAACATTTCATTATGCTTGATGAGCCGGATTGGTTTGATCTTCAGGTAAAGTCATTTCTGGATGCAGAATAAAGAAGCAATATTTAAAGCGGTTTATACTCAGGCCAAGGAGAAAGTTTACCGACTTTGCCTGGGTTTTACAGGTAACAGGGCTGATGCTGATGATCTGCTGCAAGAGATCTTTGTAAAGGTTTGGAATAACCTTGAAAATTTCCGCCATGAAAGCAATATTCAAACCTGGATTTATCGCATTGCAACCAATACTGCCCTTCTTTATGTAACACGCCGAGATAGGCAAAAACAACGCGTAAATGAGTTTGAACAAACCGCCTCAGTCTTGCACATTGACGACAACCAACAGGAACAAGAACAGCAAATTAACCGGCTTTATGAAGCCATAAATGCGCTGAAAAAGATTGACCGGATTATTATAAGTCTTTTGCTTGATGATTGCTCATACTCCGAAATAGCTGATATTACCGGTCTTTCTGCGACGAATGTAGGGGTGAAAATTAGCAGGATTAGAAAAGTACTTTTTAAAAAAATGAACGATGGATCAATCAATTAAATCACTTCAGGAATTGTGGCATCATAAAAAAGTGCACCTGCCGGATGCCGACATGCTTATCACCAAATTAAATCAGGCGGAATCCCGGTCAAGGCATGAAAGGCTTATTTTGTGGTTTTCGCTGCCCTTAACAATTGTTCTTTTAATGATTTTGCTTCCGGTTTTTGAGAGTGCTTATTTTTTATTTGCATTGCTGTTTTCTGCGTTTGGAATGTTAATGATATTGTGGCAAATGCATAAAACAAAATTCTCAAAGATTGAAAATGATGCTCAGTTTAACAATTCAGAATTTATCCAACATCATATTTCAAAACTCAAACGGAAAATGTTGATTACCTCCAGGTACATGTGGATTTATGCCTTTCTTTTACTGGCGGGAATAAACATCGGTTATTTAGAGGCGATCGAAAATCTTGATATTGAAGTCCGGTTTTTAATTCACTTAACAATTTCGGGTCTTCTCATTTTTTTCTTTTACAAAGCCATTCAAAAAAGAAAAAGAAACAATATCGCTGAATTGGTTCCTTTAATTGATTTGCTTAAGTCAATGAAAAATGAAGATTAATTTACACGGTTTCTACATAGGATTTTAGGAACCTAATTTTAAAAAGCAAGAAATAAACTATTTTGGTTTTCAGGTTTCCGGATTTTGAAAAACCTTAACTTTGAGGAAATTTGTCAAAACCATGATCCAAAAAATCCATAAAGAAGAGAAAATTCTTGAAGTAATTTATTCGGGTGCAGTAAAGCCAATGGAGTTGATTAAAAACGTAAAAGCTAATATCGAACTTGCGATCAAATCAGGAATTTCACGTTTTCTTACTGATACCCGCGAATTGGACAATTCCACCACACCGATTGATGCTTATGAATTGGTTAAAATGTACCAAAAACTTGGAATAGGTGAAGGCTGGAAAGAAGCCATCCTTTTACCTGAACTTCCTGATTCGGCAGCCTTAATGGTTTTTTATGAAACCGTTTCCCAAAACAGGGGATTTGATGTAAAGGTATTCACAAACCGGGATGATGCTGTAGCGTGGCTAACAAGTAATTCGTAAAAACAATCCAATCAGGCAATTTGCCCGTTTAATATTATGCTTTCAATTTTATTAGCGCCATAATAGTATGGCAAATACTCCACCGTAGGTATTTCTTTAGTTATAAAAACATTGGCCTTTTTGCCTTTGCTAATAGTCCCCAGTTCGTTTTCCAGTCCCATGGCGTAAGCCGTGTTAATTGTGCAGGCATTGATTGCCTCTTCGGGTGTGAGTTTATATAAAATACTTGCCATACTCAAAATCAATTGCATATTGCCCGAAGGGGAGGAGCCAGGGTTAAAATCGGAGGCCATGGCAACAGGCAAACCTGCATCGATCATTTTACGCGTCGGAGCATAAGGCATGTTCAGGAAAAATGCAGCTCCTGGTAAAATGGTTGGCATTGTTCCGGAGCCCAACAAGGCTTCAATTTCCGAATCACCAGTATACTCAAGATGATCCACTGAAAGTGCCTTATGCTTAACGCCTACCTGAATACCCCCCGAATAATCCAATTCATTGGCATGGATTTTCGGGATCAAGCCGTGCTTAACACCAGCGGCTAAAATCCTGTCGGTATCTTCAACCGTAAAAAATCCTTTGTCACAAAATACATCAACATAGTCGGCCAGGCCTTCGCCAGCAACTAAGGGGATCATTTCATTAACCACAATATCGACATATTTTTCCTGCTTACCGCGGTATTCAGCCGGAATGCTGTGGGCTCCCAAAAATGTAGCTTTAATTGTCAGGGGAGATTGCTCCTTAAGTTTACGGATGGCATAAAGCATTTTGAGTTCTTCCTCGGTGTCAAGTCCATAGCCGCTTTTTATCTCAACAGCGCCGGTCCCGAATTTTTTGATCTCATCAAGCCGTTCCAGCGCTGAATCAACTAACTCGGCAACGGTAGTTTGCTTCATCTTTTGAGCTGTATTTAAAATACCACCTCCGCGTTTGGCAATTTCTTCATAGGTTAGTCCTTTAATTTTATCCACATATTCAATTTCGCGACTGGCAGGGTACAGCAGGTGCGTGTGCGAATCGCAAAAGGCCGGGAAAACCATTTTACCCGAAGCATCAATGATTTTGCTTGCTTGTTGAAATTCAGCACGGATATTGCTCATGGTTCCATACTCGGCAATTTTATCATTTATAATATATAAAAATGAATTTTCCAGTGAAGGAAGTTTTGACATATCCTTTCCTGCTTTCCATTTTGGAGGATTCTCCTCGGTTGAAACCAGTTTTTTTATGTTGGTAATCAGGATTGACGACATTGTTTTTCGATTTCATGCGAAAATAGCAATAAAAAGAAATCATGGCTCATTAATACGATGTAATCTTAACCCTGCAAAAAGAACAGCTGCATTGTTAATTTGGTTATTTTTGAGTATCGGGGAATTTTATTTTTAATTCCATTGTTTTCAAATTTAATGCTTCATTTTATGATCAGGTTGTACACGAAGACTCTTTTATCCTTGTTGTTAGTTTTGCTTTTTTTAAGTTCCTTTTCGCAAGTTAATGTGAGTATTTTAGGTCCTACTGATACCGTGGCGCAGTTTAATAAAATTGAGTTTGGAGTTCAGCTTCCCGAATGGATAAATCAATCCGTGGATGCTTTTCTCAATAAAGGGAAGGGTGTAAATCCCTTTGATCCGGAACAAATTTCAATTGAAGCGTTGTTTTATCCTGTCGATCTACCCAAAAGCAAACCCACGATTGTATTTGGATTTTATTATAAAGATTATCAAAGTATTAAAACTGATCAAAATTTTGAATACTGGGAAGAAATTCCAACTGAATGGAATTGGCGCATCCGGTTTGCACCTGATCTTACAGGGAAGTGGAGTGTGCAGGTAAAGGTGATTACCCGAAAGGAAACCTATGAATCGGCACCGCTAACATTTAAATGCAGCAATTCACCTAATCCGGGATACCTTGAAGTGGATCCTGATCACAAACGTTTTTTGAGGTTCAGCGATTCTGAAGCTCCTTTTTTTGCCATTGGTATGAATATCGCATTTCCGTGGTACCCCAAAGGTTGTTATGGAAGTGATCCGGTGGAGTTTGAGAAACATCGAAATAATATTGATAAACTGGGGCAAACCTCTGCCAATTTCATTCGATTGGTCCTTGGCCCTAAAACCTACAATTTTGAATGGGAGGAATTGAATAACTACGATGCCCCATTTGTTTTAAAAAATAATTTTCCTGAGAAAATTAATAAGGTGGGTAGGTTGGCACTTGCATGGGAACTCGACAAAACAATCGAAACCCTCGAAAAAAATGACCTCTATTATTTATTGTGTTTTGAGTTTCACTTTCCCTTTATGGATTTTAATCCTTATTTCCCTGGTGATCCTTATGTTTGGCCAAATAATCCTTACAAAGATATAGCCGGTATTAGCGATGTTGTTGATTTTTTTACGGAGGAAGGTGCCCGTAATATCTATAAAAATAAATTGCGCTATTTTTTCGCCCGATGGGGGTATTCATCTCATCTAGCGGCATTTGAATTTTATAACGAAATGCAATTTTTTGGCGGAAAAAAAATCAGCGGGAATAATTATTACCCCTATTTTGAAGAAGATGATTTTATTAAAAAACTGGAAACCTGGCATGTTGAAATGATCAACTATCTGAAACAGGAGTTAAAAGTCAGACAATTGCTTACTTCAAGCTACAATACTTCTCCACGAGAGATTGACCATTTAAATGACCACCTGGATGTGATAAGCATGCATCGCTATGGGAATAAACAATCGCTCAATGTGATAAATCGGCACATTGAAACATCCGGGTATATGGGGCGCTGGGAAAAGCCCTTTATTATTGGAGAATGTGGTTTGTATGACGATGCAATTCATTTATATAAATGCATGCCTGATCCATTTATTAACGACATGTGGGCAACATCCATGATGGGTGGTTTTGGAACTGGATTGAACTGGTGGTGGAGCGACATATTAGAGAATGATCTTGAGCTTAATTTTAACATCTTGGCTTCCTTTATGGACGCTGTTGATTTGCAGAATAATAATTATATTATCAAACTTGCAGGTTTTGATGAAATTGAAAACCCGACCATTGAATATTTGGCGCTTGCTGATGAAAAAGGCGGTTCGATGATGGGCTGGGTGCATAATTATCAGTTTTACTGGAACAATCTTTACCAATTTTACGATTCGTGTTTGACCGCCAATAATCTGAATCCGATCTTTGATGATCCAACAAAACCTGACAAGCTCAAATGCCAAAATTTGCGCATTGAAAATACCAATCTTGTTCCGGGGAAATACACAATCAGGTGGTTCAATACACAAACGGGTGAATGGGATACTCCATGTAAAAAGGTTGTTTGCAAGTCAAACGGTTCAGTGACCCTAAAAATCCCGGTACTTGGAGATGATCCGGCAGATCAGAAGCAGCCTTCAAATTACGCATTTATACTGGAACATATCAAAACTGAGTGATCTCATCTGACCCTACCAGGGTTCCATTTTATGACAAAGCGAAAGATGAATGTTGTAATTTTCCTTAAGATGTTTATAAAGGTTTTCGGCACAATAAACTGACCGGTGCTGACCCCCGGTGCAGCCAAAATTGATGCTTAAATAGTCAAAGCCTCTTTCCAGGTAATTTTCAATGGCCGGATCGATGATCTTGTAAATATGTTCCAGGAAGTCATGAACAGCCGGCTCCCTTTGCAAAAAGTCGATGACCGGCTGATCTTTTCCAGAAAGCTGTTTATATTCAGCATATCTCCCCGGATTGGGCAAAGCCCTGCAATCAAATACAAACCCTCCGCCATGCCCACTTTTATCTTTTGGAATCCCTGATTTTTTATAGGAGAAAGAGTTAATTTCAACTGTGAGACCTTCCCGCTTTGAGCTTTCAGATTTTTGTAGCATTTGCCCAAAACAATGCTGAAGCTCAGGCAGGTTGACCGGCAATGTTATATTTTCAACAAACCATGCAAGATTTGCAATTGCAAACACTGTACTTTCTATAAAATGAGGTTTTTGCTCAAAATATCCACGATACCCATAAGCACCCAAAACCTGAAGTAACCGCAAAAGAACAAATCCATAATAATAACTGATAAAGGTTTCCCGGTCGACTTCAATTCGTAGCTCCAGTTGATCCAGATAAAATTGCAGCATTTTTTCTCTAAAGGCCGTTGGCAGATTAGCTTTTGCCTGAAACAGCAGCGATGCCAGGTCGTACTGTAGTGGCCCTTTTCGCCCGCCCTGATAGTCGATAAACCAGGGCTCTCCATTGCGGATCATGATATTTCGTGCTTGAAAATCACGGTACATAAAATAAACTGAGGGCGCCTCAAGCAGGTAATCCATCAGCAATTGAAAATCAGTTTCCAGGCGTTGCTCATTGTAGTTTATACCGGTTGGTCGGAGGAAATAGTATTTGAAATAATTTAAATCCCATTGCATCGATTGCCGGTCGAACGCATGTCGTGGGTAACATTTGTTAAAATCAAGTCCTTCGGATCCTTCAAGCTGAAAACGAATTAAATTTTTGAGTGTTTTTCTGTACAAAATTTCAATTTCGGATGGAACCTCATTTGAAAGATCAGTCTTCAAGACAAGGTCAAATAGGGCATTATCTCCCAGGTCTTCCTGCAAGTAAAAATTTCCATCATCGCTTTTGATCACAATTTCGGGGACCGGTATTTTCAATTCGCGGAAATGATCTGTAAGGTATTGAAAAGCCTCCGACTCCAACAGGTCTTCACCAATTGTTCCAATAACGCTGTGTCCCTTTCCGATTAGCCTAAAATAACTTCGGTTCGAACCGGCTGTTTTGATTTTTATGATCTTTTCCGGCGGATTACCATAATGTTGAACAAATAATTTCTTTAACCGATCTGTCGAATTGTTTTCCACAAGCTGTACGTTTGTAAAACAAAATTATACAATTGACGGCCCTCAAAATAAACTCTTATTTAGAATTATTCACAATTATGTTCACAGGCTAAATTCCTTGCGAATTAAAAGGGATTTAATGAATGGTTTATTTAAATTTGCAGGGATAATTACAGTGAATAAAAAATTACAGATATGTCAAAGTCACCCACCGATATTTTAAAAGAAGCGATCCTGCTCGAAAAGCGGGGAAAAGCATTTTACAGCAATGTGGCAGAGCAAAGCCGGAGCCAGGCTGCCAAAAAGATATTTACCATGATGGCCGAGGAAGAAGATGAGCACATTAAGTTCCTTGCAAAACAGTTTAAGGCTTACAACCAGGATCATAAATTTGTGAAACCGGATCAGTATGAGGAAGATCCCAATGAAGAAACGGTTTTAAAGATCCTTTCGGATGATATTAAAAAGGAGATCACTGCAGCCAGTTTTGAAGCTGCTGCCATTTCTGCGGCCATGGATTTTGAAACACGTGCTGTAAAAATTTACTCCGATCGTGCCAAAGAAGCAACCGATCCCATGGAGAAAGAAACTTACCAGATGCTGGCCGAATGGGAAAGCGGACATCACAGGCTCTTGCATCGGCTCAATGAGGATTTGAAAGAGCAGGTATGGAACGATAACAGTTTCTGGCCCTTCTGATAAAATTAAATATTTGAAAGCCGCGCAAGCGGCTTTTTTTGTATATTAATGGGCTTCTAACCGATCAAAATTTAATCAAATGAGCACTTTTCAAATTCAAGAGGTTACCCCTGAAAATGCTGCAAACGAAAGCCTGTTTTGCATCAAAGACCCCAATTATCCCGGTTTTAAATTAAAAGTAGAATGGCTAAAGGAACGAATCAAAGAAGGTTTGAAACTTAAGTTACTTAAAATTGCAGATGAAACTGTTGGTTTTATCGAATATGTGCCGGGCAAGTTTGCATGGCGCCCGGTAAGCGCCGAAAATTACCTGTTTATTCATTGTATGTGGGTTTTCCCCCACAAAAACCTTGGCAAAGGTTATGGCTCCATTTTATTATCCGAATGTGAAAAGGATGCAAAAGCGCAGGGATTGGATGGTGTTGCCACCGTTTCCAGTGAGGGCTCCTGGTTGAGCAATCCTGCAATTTTTGAAAAAAATGGCTTCCTAACAGTTGCTAAAAAAGACCGGTTTGTATTAATGGCAAAGACTGATTTCAAAGTAAAGATGCCGGCATTTCTGAATTGGGAGGAGAATCTTAAAAATTATCAGGGATTAAATTTAGTGTATGCCAATCAATGCCCGTTGTTCATTAAATCGGTAGAGGAAATGCGGGAAACGGCAAAATTGCATGGACTTGAATTAAAAGTAACTGTGATGAAATCATCCGAGGATATCCGCAAGGCCGCTTCGGGTTATGGTGTGTATAGTTTGGTTTATAACGGAAAACTCCTTGCTGATCATTATATCAGCAATACCCGCTTCAAAAATATTCTTAACAAAGAGCTTAATTAATGACTTTAGCAGATAAGATCAACCAATTTAATGAAAACCTGAAACTCGACATACCACTACAAAAAGGAGTGGAGGTGATGAACCCGTTTACCGAAGAGATTGTGAAAGAACTTGCCCGTAAATTTTACAATAAATATTATTTGGATCATCGCTCCCGAAAATTGATGCTCGGCATCAATCCCGGGCGGTTTGGCGCAGGTGTAACCGGAATTCCGTTTACCGATCCGGTGAAATTGCAGGAAAACTGCGGGATTGAAAATCCATATAAAAAATCAAGGGAAGCTTCTGCTGATTTTATTTACGATATGATCAACGCCTTCGGTGGACCGGATCTTTTTTATTCAAAATATTTTATCCATGCTGTTTGTCCACTCGGATTTTTGAAGGATGACCTCAATTACAATTATTATGATGATCCGAAGCTTGAGAAGCAGGTAACGCCTTTTATCATCGAATCCATCAAAACAATCATCGGCTTCGGGATGGATACCTCGGTTTGTTATTGTTTGGGAAATGGAAAAAATCTCAAATTCCTGAATAAATTAAACAAGGAGCAGAAATTTTTCGATGAAGTGGTCGCACTGCCTCATCCGCGCTGGGTGGTGCAATATCGGAGGAAAAGATACAATGAGTTTGTCGGTCTTTACCTAGAAAAACTTGTTTAACCGCAACTACCACTATATTTTAATTAATTATCAATTTAGCGCACTCCGCGAAAACCTTAGCGACCTTTGCGGTTAGACAACTTATTTAAACCGCAACGACCGCAAAGAATGCGCATAGGACGCTATGATTTAATTATCAATTTAGCGCCCTTCGCGATAAAACATAGCGCCCATTGCGGTTAGGCAACTTATATAAACCGCAACGAACGCAAAGAATGCGCAAGGGACGCTATGATTTAATTATCAATTTAGCGCATTCCGCGAAAACCTTAGCGACCATTGCGTTTAGACAACTTATTTAAACCGCAACGACCGCAAAGAATGCGCAAGGAGCACTAAGATTATTTAATAGTCTAAAAATTTGCGCTCTTTGCGAAAAACCCTTGCGTCCATAGCGGTTAAATTAATCCTTTACATTTTTCCCAACATTTCTCAATCCAATTCAAAACCTATTTATAAATTTGCCGGAAATCCATTAAAAACAAACAACATAACCATGCAACAATTAATAGAGTGTGTTCCCAATATCAGCGAAGGGAGAGATGAGCATATCATAAAACAGGTAACCGATGTAGTAGAAACCGTGGAAGGCGTTCGCCTCATCGATGTGGACCCCGGCAAAGCCACCAACCGCACCGTGATCACCTTTGTGGGTACCCCCGATGCCGTGTGTGAAGCCGCTTTCAGAGTGGTGAAAAAAGCCTCCGAGCTGATTGATATGAAAAAACATCATGGTGAACATCCCCGCTTTGGCGCCACCGATGTGTGCCCGCTGGTTCCCGTTTCAAACATCAGCATGGAAGAAACCGTGGAATATGCCCGCAAGCTGGCCGAACGGATCGGAACGGAACTCAGCATCCCGGTGTATTGTTATGAGTTTGCAGCCTATAAGCCCGAACGAAGAAACCTCGCCACCTGCCGCAAAGGCGAATATGAAGGGCTGAAAGAAAAACTGGTCAACCCCGACTGGAAACCCGATTTTGGCCCGGCCGAATTTAGCGAACATGTTAAGAAGACCGGCGTAACTGCCGTCGGAGCGCGGAATTTTTTGGTTGCCTATAATGTGAACCTCAACACCACTTCAACCCGCCGTGCCAATGCCATTGCTTTTGATGTACGCGAACGGGGCCGGATTAAACGAGAAGGAAATCCGATTACCGGCACGATTATTAAAGACGAAAAAGGCAACCCGGTGTATGAGCCCGGCATGCTGAAAAGTGTGAAAGCCATCGGCTGGTTCATTGAAGAATACGGCATCGCCCAGATCTCCATGAACCTCACGGATATCACCGTTACCGCCGTTCATGAAGCCTTTGATGCCGTAGTGAAAAGCGCCGGAAGCCGTGGTATCCGCGTTACCGGATCGGAGCTGGTGGGTGTGATGCCACTGAAGGCGATGCTCGATGCCGGAAAACATTACCTTAAAATGCAAAACCGTTCCATCGGTATTCCCGATCGGGAGATCATCAAAATAGCGGTAAAATCACTGGGACTGGACGAACTTGGGCCTTTCGACCCCGACAAAAAGATCATCGAATACATCCTCGAAGATAAATCGAAGAAAAAGCTGGTGGACATGACCGTGAAAGATTTCACTTTTGAAACGGCCTCCGAATCACCGGCACCCGGTGGTGGTTCTATTTCGGCGGTGATGGGCGCCATGGGTGCTGCCCTCGGAACGATGGTGGCCAACCTCTCATCACACAAACGCGGTTGGGACGAGCGCTGGGAAGAGTTCAGCGACTGGGCCGAAAAAGGCAAATATTATCAGGAAGCTTTGCTGAAAACTGTAGATGAAGATACCGATGCCTTCAATCAGATTATGGATGCCTTTGGTTTACCCAAAAAGACCGAAGAAGATAAACAAGCCAGGCATGAAGCCATTCAGGCAGCCACCAAAAATGCCATTGAAGTGCCCTTTAAGGTGATGACCCTGTGTTACGAATCGATGGAAGTGATGAAAGCGATGGCGGAGACAGGCAATCCCAATTCTGTTTCCGATGCGGGTGTGGGTGCCATTGCAGCCCTGGCCGGTGTGAAAGGCGCTTTCCTCAATGTGAAGATCAATGCCGGTGGCCTCGACGATAAAACCTGGGTAGAGGACATCATTGCCAAAGGCAACGAACTCAAAGATAAAGCGGTTATTTTACAAAAAGAGATCCTCAATATCGTGGATAAAAAACTTTAAAGCGGTTTATAAATTACCATGTGAAGAACCTGTCCGTTGGGCAGGTTTTTTTATATCTTTGAGAGTTACAACATAAAATCCAATACGATGAAAAAATTAAGCTTTCTTTATATATGGCTGATTTTAGCACTTCATGCATTCACACAATTACCAGAAGGTAGTTATGATTTGACCCAGCTTGAAGGAAACTATGTTTTGGTAACTATAACAGGTCCGGTTGAAAATTATGCCACCTTTATATGCAAAGGAACTATTGACCAGGTCAAAGCAGCAGTTTTTAAAGCCGGTGAGCAGACCATTGATCAAAACAGCAGGGACAATTTAGAGGAAACGATAGATTTGGGATTATTGCCCTATGATATAAAGTATTTTAATGGTAATAATGAGAATATGATTGTATCCGGAGGAAATAAACTAACCATATTGGATGGAGATACACATTCGACGATTAAAGCAGAGTTTGAGGCCGATACCAAAGTTAGTTTACATAACATGGCATTTATGCCGGTAAGCCCCTATCGCAATCAAATAGTTGTTAACCAGAGGTTGGATGGAAATTCGGATAGATTTTTCATCATCTGTGCCTGGGAGGGAGGTGGCTTAAAAGTAATTGAATCGGAGGAAGATGATTCTTTTGTAGATTTCCAGAATTTTTATGATGATGAAGAATCTCAATTGCTTTCATCATCGGTTCACCATTATTGCGATACCTCATTCTTTTGGGTGTTAAACTATTGGAATGGTGCTTGTAAAGTGAAAAAATACAGTTGGGATAAAGATAACCACCTCTATTTTTATGATACTGAAAATGAATTTGAATTAACCAACAATGAAATAATTGACTTTCAAACCAGGTTAACACCAGGACCACTGAGAATAGCCTTATTGGACATGGTTTTGGAATTAGACCCAATTACATTGCAGCAAACCGACCAATACGATGATCTGATTGTTGATAAATTTGAGCATATTTATGCCCATATAAAAGGAGAACACGAGATATATAATTTTGAAACAGAGAGTACCTACTATAATGAGGACATTATAACTTTTGCTACCAGTGGTTGCTATGATTGGGATAATGCCCGGGTTTATTTTACAGGGTATTGCGACAAAGAATTAGATCCTGATTTCAGGGTGATAAATTATAAGCCTAATGATTCATTTTTGTTTTATCCTTTGGATGGTGCAATGGATGTACAATACAATAATTCGCAAGTTCTAGAACCGGGGGATGGTAGAGTGCTTGCTGTTGGTAATAATCAAATAATAGCTTTTGATGATGACGGTTTAAAAAACTGTCCAACAGGAAATGACTTTAGTCAACTTGATTGCCACTTTGGTTACCGGATTGCTTTTGATGCAAATCCCACGACCCCACCTCCCTATGATGAAAGAATTGGAATAACGGTTGCCTGTTTAATAGATGGAGTATTGGTCCAGCGAAAAGGATACGATTGTAGTACTCCACCTGATTCCGAAACAATAATAGAAACAGGAATAAGCAGTTCCGCATCATGCTTTCATGAGGATGAAAATACCGCTTACTTCTTCTATAATGGTGATGGGGGCAGCAATATTTATTATAGCTGGGATGAAACAAATGATGTAGCAACTATTTCAAAAATAGATGAAGACGTTGATTTATCTGAATCAGTGGTGGATTGTATTTATAATAAAGAATCAAACCTGGTATTGGCAAGTATACAATCGCAATGTGATGGCTACACACGTTTCCTTGAAATAGTTGATGGAAACGAGGTTGTATCAGAAGAAATGTTTGACAATATAGGCCGGTTTATTAACTTCAATAATTACGTTTATTGTTACAGCAACATTGTATCCCCAACTCCAAAAAATTATGTTTATCGGATATGGCAAAGCAATGAAACCGTTAATAAACAGAGTGTTCAGGTATACAACGAAGTCAATTCAATGAATATTAATGAGGAAGATAATTTAGTATACGGTACATTTGTTTATAGCAGCCCAAATGGTAATGGTATGGCATTCGAAATGAATGCAAATTTGAGTAACCTGGTAACCCACCTCCTTGAAAGAAATGACCCGGTTGATATATGTTATATTGCAGGTTTGGATAAAATATACATTGCACAATACAATGATGCCGTAATTGAAGTATACAATTCATCATTTGTACACCAATCCGATATTAACATCAATGGGCACCCTAAGGCAATCGAGTATAATGCATACCAGAGGGAAGCCTGGGTTATAAGTGACAACATTGATAATGATAATGGATATACCCACCTAAGTATCATTGATTGCGAAAAGGATCAGGTGATAGAAGAAAAATTGATAAGGAGAAGTGACGGCTATACATACGATGCTATCAACGATCAGTTGTATTTACATACAAACTATCCCTATGTTAACGATGATGGTGATTTCGCATACAATATAAAAGCACTAAACGGATTTAACAATGAATTTTCAAACAAGATAAATACAAACCTAATTGCTTACAATGATATTTATTTAAGAAAAGAAAGAACGGTTACAGCAAGACCTTCAATCAATCATAATGATAACTATATATATGTGGGCAATTATGGTAGTGCAACGGCCACCAAGATAAAAGCCTATGATGAAACATTTACTTACCGTCCTGGATGGAACTGGCTTTCAATACCAAGACTTTCTCGATATCATGATACTCCCTTTGAATCAATCCCAATATTAGAAAGAATTAAACCATGGACAATGGAGTACCTATTTATGGAGTATTATCAACCATTAACAGGTTTTCTAAATATATCTTATAACCCATTACAAGGATGGAATACTGCTGGTCTCTTAATTAATTTAAAATCAAGTTATGGATATAAGCTTCTCTATGAAAACAATGTCCCTGACTTTAAATTGCGACTTGAAGGAGCAAAATTGGATTACGATACCGAAATCAATTTGGTGGAAGGCGAAAACTGGGTTGGATATTATTTAGATGAAAATTACTATCCCGAACAATGTATCCCTGCTGCTCTTTGGGATAAGCTTGTGCAGATTAAAACCCAGTACTGGAGCATGACCAAAAAGCCCTTTTCCGATCCACCCTGGTTCATACAGGGAACCATCACCCCGTTCCGTTATGGCGACCTGGTGATCCTGAAAACCGATTCAGAATATCCCGGCTTCCAATGGCAACAGGCAGGCGACGGAGAAGAGCCTTCCGAAATGCCAGCGGCCGCATATTACAGTTTTGAAGAACAAGCCGATTATTTACCAATTTATGTAGAAACCGATTCCACTACCGACATAGCAGAAATTGCAGTTTTGGCAAATGGAGAAGTGAGGGGAGCCGCAGTGAGGCAAACGGGCGATACCCTGGTTGAAGTAAATGCCTACCTGGAAGGCGTGCCCACCGGAACTGTCCTCGAATTTGAAACCTGGAACGGTTATAAAAGCAAGGCAGCCGAAAGAGGCACTTATGTAGTGATCGATCATTACCGGAAGGTGAGGGAAAAACGGAACCTTTATACCGGTGAAAAGGCAACCTTTTACCACGTATCGCTGAAAAGCAATGAAACGTATAGTGTAGCACCCGAAATCGGACCTGTTACCTGCAAACCCAACCCATTCACGAACAAAGTTGAATTTAGCTTTCGTTTAAACCAGGAAGGAAATGTTCAAATTGATATCTTCGACTTGCAGGGCAACCCCGTTAAAACCGTCATCAAAGGCCATTACCCCGAAGGTATATACAAGTTCACCTGGCAGGGCAATAATGAATCCGGGAAACGGATCAAACCGGGGGTTTATTTCTACAAAGTTAATGTTGGAAATAAAGTGGTGCAGAGCGATAAACTGGTGATGATCAAATAATGAAACTATGAAACGTCATTGCGAGGAGGAACTACAAAAGCCTGCCCGACTACCGGCGGGCAATCTGTTTGCGATTATCACAGACAGTTTGCCTTGTTTCCGCCTACTGGCGGATCCCTGCAAGGACGTTCTTGCATTATTGCTGGTTCTAATTTCTCTCACTTCCCACGCCACCATCCACACCGTGAAGCAGGACGGCAGCGGTGATCATACCACCATACAGGCCGGGATCAATGCAGCTTCCACTGGCGATACGGTACTGGTATGGCCGGGAACCTACTTTGAGAACATTGACTATAATAGTAAAAGCATTACTGTGGCCAGCCTTTACCTATTAACACAGGATGAAAGTTATATAAATTCTACAATTATAGATGGAAATATGAATGGGAGTTGTGTTGTAGTAAATAATTGTAATTCAGATTTTTCTTTCATAAATGGATTTACAATACAACATGGATCTGGTAGTACTATATTAAAAGCTGGTGGTGGAATCTTTATAAATGGTAGTTTATTTCATATAAAAAATTGTATTATAAAAAACTGTGAATGCCTAATTGGCGGTGGAATCGGATGTTTAAATTCAACTGTTCTATTTAGTGGATCAATTGTTAAACACAACAAAGCAATAAATCAAACAGGTGGTATCATTGTCGCAAATAATTCTGAATTTATTTTTGATACTATACATAAAAATTCAGTTTTTTTGAACTTCGGACCCAAAGGTTGTGATGTTTCAAAAACATTGTCAGCCAGTGAATTACATATTGTTCTTGACACAGGTACTGTATTGATGCCAGATAATTATTTTTACTTTTCTCAAGATCAGTATGGAAATCCATTGGATGATTTATCTTGGAGTATTTTTGAGGGTAAATTAGTTCAGGTAAATTCAAACTTGTATGTTAGTGTTAATGGAAATAATGAAAATAGTGGCTTAACTCCATCAGAACCATTAAAATCGATTTCCTATGCAATTGCCAAAATATTACCTGATACTTTAAATCCAAAGTCAATAAACTTGGGCTCTGGAGTATATTCTGCATCGTCAAATAATGAAATTTTACCAATAAATCAAAGAAGTTTTGTATCAATAATTGGTACAAGTTTCTTAACTACTATAATAGATGGCGAGCTATTGTATCCACTATATTATAGCAAAATATTTAATAAAAAATTTAATATAGAAAACATTCAGTTTACAAGGGGAACAGATAGCCAGGAAGTTCTTAAAGGAAATGGAGGGTTGAATATAGTTGAAAATGAAGATGCCATTTTAACAAATTTAGATATTAATTCATGCGAAGGAAGTGAACAGGCTGGTATTCGCCTTACAAATACTGATGTAATTATCTCTGATACTAAAATTCATAATAATACAGGGGGTAATTCAATTTCAAGTGGAAATATTAAACCAGATACTAGAATTGTTAAAATATTTAATACCCTAATTAATCAAAACATCCCAGATCAATCCTTGAATTCCGGATTTGGTGGTGGAATTGTAATTGTTGGATCATACGCATCTACTGGAGTAGCTAAATGTAACCTGTTTAATGTAGAGGTATCTCAAAATTATAAAACAATTGAACCCGGTATATCAAACTATGGTATTTGTGGCATAGGAGCATCTATAAACGCTAAAGTAAATGTGGTTAATTCTACTATAGGAAATAATGAAGTTACAAATCAGATTTTAAGTTCACAAGTTGGCGTAGATGAAGGTGCCGAAATCAACTTCTACAACAGCATCGTTTATGGAGCCGAAGATTACGAAATTTTCCTCGGCGATGGTACACCGACTTCGGATATAGCAACCATCAACATATCCAACACCGATGTAAAAGGCGGCGAGGAAAGCATACAGAACTGGAACAATATCCATATGCTCAACTGGCTCGACGGCAACATCGATGAAGACCCATTGTGGGAAGGCGGTGAACCTTTTAGCTATGCCCTCCAGCCTGGCTCTCCCTGCATTGATGCCGGTGTGCCCATGTACGAAACCGGGATGGAGTATCCTTACATCAAAGAAGAAAACGGAAAATATGTGCTTTATATGCTGGAAGGCGATACGGTGACGCTGCCTGCCTACGACCTGGCAGGGAACCCGCGTATCTCAGGAGGCAGGATCGATATGGGGGCTTATGAGTGGCAGGATACGGCAACAGGGAGTTCGAAGTTTGAAGTTGGAAGTTCGAAGTTTGGGGTTTATCCCAATCCGTTTACCTCGAATGTGTTTGTGAGTTTTTCACTTAGTCAGAAAGTACAGGTGAGGCTTGAAGTGATCGACATGAAAGGTCAATTGATCAAAACCTTTGCCGATGCCGGTTTCCCGGCGGGCACTTACAAGCTGGTCTGGAACGGGAAGGATGATGACGGCTATGCGGCTAAGAAAGGGAATTATTTGATGTGCCTCTATTTTAATGGAATCCTTGTTGATTGCGAAAAAATGATAAAAACTATTTCCTGGTAAAACCTGATTAAACCTCCCGGTCCTCATCAGGATTTTTTATCTTTGGGATTGTGCAAATGCAGCAAGTAATATCAAACCTCAACCTCAAAGAAAAATACTTCGATCATCCCAGCCATATTCATGGCATCAATCATACGTACCGGGTGATGGTGCACGCATATATTTTGGGTTCACAGGTTTTGGATGAATCAGGGCAAAAATCGGTGCTGGCAGCTGCTTTTATCCATGATATGGCACGTAAACACGATGGCTATTGTACCGAACATGGTGGCTGGGCTGCTGAAAATAAACTGCCGGTTTTTAAAGCGATATTTGATAAGCTGGGCATCAACCACTGGAATATCATCGCCGATGCCGTTACAAACCATAGTTTGTATGAAGAGTTTCCGGCAGTTCATCCATCATGGCCGGTAACTTCCGTACTCAAGGATGCTGATGCCCTCGACCGCTTTCGCATAGGTGAAAAAAATCTCAATATCAGTTTTCTGCGTCATAAGTTTACTCATGAAATGATCGATTTCGCAAGGGAGCTTTATTTGTCAACGGTAAATTTAAATTTTCGTAGTTTTACGGAGGTTTTACATCGTGCAAAACAAATCAGCCACCAAAACAAACGACCATGGTCAAACATATTGTAATGCTCAAGCTCAAGGATTACGAAAACAAAACACAGAAGCTTGAAAATGCACTGGCCCTTAAAAAAGCCCTCGAAGATCTCAAAATCTACATCGACGAAATTAAAAGCCTCGAAGTGGGTTTAAATTTCAGCGTTAAGCAAAATGCTTACGATCTTGTACTCACTACCATTTTTCAGACGGAGGACGACCTGGAGATTTATCGTTTGCATCCGGAGCATAAAAAAGTACTGGTGTTTCTTCGGTCGGTAACCAGCGATTCCGTGGTGGTAGATTATGAAATATGATTCCTCTGTTTAACAGTTTTTAACATTTAATATGCTGCCGAAACCCTTAATTGACGCGGACATTAACAAATTTTATCACAAATAACTTTTATTTCTGAAAAACTAAAGAGAATTTTGTAGCCTCACAAATCAATTTACATATGCTCGCTTTAATTTTCCTCTTACCCATATCGTTTACCATCGTGGCACTATTTGCCTGGCCTGTTTTTGAAAAAGCCGGTGTGCCTGGTTGGAAAACCATTGTTCCTTTTTACAATTTATATGTATGGCTGAAGATCATCGATAAGCCGATGTGGTGGTATATTTTCCTGATCATCCCGTTTATCAATGTGTTTATGATCATGCTCATGCTGGTTGAAACCGCCAAATGTTTCGAAAAGCATGCCATGTGGGAGCAAGGCCTGGCTGTGATACTTCCTTTTATTTATATGCCTTACCTTGGGCTTTCACCCAACGAAAAATTTGTTCCGGCTGATAAACGGGTTAAAGTTAAAAAAACCTGGACGCGTGAATGGGCTGATGCCATTATATTTGCTGTGATCGCTGCCACTATCATCCGCACTTTTTTGGTGGAAGCTTATACCATTCCCACATCCTCCATGGAGAAAAGCCTGCTCAGGGGTGATTTTTTATTCGTAAGCAAAATCGCTTATGGCCCTAAAGTTCCCAATACGCCACTCTCGTTTCCGTTCGTTCATCATACCATGCCACTGTCCACCGACAGAAAATCATTTTTGGAATGGATCAAGCTGGGTTATTACCGTTTTCCGGGTATTTCAAAGATTAAAAACAACGACGTGGTTGTATTCAATTACCCGGAAGGGGATACCGTTTCAACCGTATTTCAGAGTAATGCGAGTTATTATAGTTTGGTGAGAAGGTTTGGGCGCCAGGCCGTTTGGAATAATAAACGTCGGTTCGGAAATATCATTTACCGGCCGGTCGACAAGCGCGAAAATTACATTAAAAGGTGTATTGGCACACCCGGTGATACAATTCAGATTATTAACCAGGCTGTTTATGTTAATGGTGAATTGTTGCCATTCCCGCCAAATGGACAATTCCGTTATTATGTGGATGCACCCAAGGGAATTAACGAAAGATTCAGAATTGAAGAAGATATTTCAGATGAAGATTACAATAGCTGGAAAAATGATCCGGGACAGGGTTTGCCGCTTACCGCGGAGGTTGCCGAAGAGCTCAGCAAACGGCCTTCAATCGGGGGTGTTCAGGTAATGGTGGATAAACTGGAAAACTGGGAAACCATATTATTCCCTTTCAGCGAAAATTATCCATGGTCAAGAGATAATTACGGGCCGATTTACATTCCCAAAAAGGGTGTAACGGTTGATCTTAATCTCGATAATCTGCCACTTTATGAGCGATTGATAGATGTGTATGAAGATCATGATTTAAAGGTGAAAGATAGTGTTATCTACATTGATGGGGAAGCTGCCGATAAGTACACATTTGCTATGGATTATTACTGGATGATGGGCGATAACCGCCACAATTCGGCCGACTCGCGCTTTTGGGGATTTGTACCTGAGGATCATGTAGTGGGTAAAGCATCTTTTGTTTGGTTATCCCTTGATCCAGAAAAAACCCTCTTCACCGGTAAGATCAGGTGGAATAAACTTTTCAGGGTAATACATTAGTAAATAAAAATTGAAATTATATATGAAACAAGCTGAAATTCAAACTGAAAAAGGTTTAATGGTGGTGGAGTTCTTTGAAGAGGATGCGCCGGGCACCGTTGCCAATTTTGTGAAACTTTCAAAAGAAGGTTTTTATGATGGACTTACTTTTCACCGGGTGATCCCCGATTTTGTGATCCAGGGTGGATGCCCCAATGGCAATGGCATGGGCGGACCGGGTTACACCATTCCCTGCGAGCTGGATGGCGACAATCAGCGCCATGATCGTGGTGTTTTGTCGATGGCACATGCCGGCAGAAATACCGGAGGATCACAGTTTTTTATTTGCCACAACCGGCATAATACTCAGCATCTCGACCGGAATCATACTGTTTTCGGGAAAGTTGTTGAAGGAATTGATGTGGTGGATGATATCCGTGCAGGAGATAAGATCATTAAAATTGTTATTACAGAATCATAATTGAATTTAACATGAAGAGTATCATAAAACTTTATATGCTGATTTTTGTCAGCATTATTTCGTTAAATAGCTTTGCCGGTGATAAAGATTTTCAGGGTGTTATTGTTTATAATATCACCTATCCTGAAAGTAATCTTGATGCACAAACCATGGCCATGATGCCCACTACTATGAAGATGACGGTAAAGGGAACTATGAATAAGGTTGAGATATCCATGGCAATGGGGACAACCATTATGATCTTTGATGCCGCTACCGATAAAGGAACTACTTTGATGCAAATGATGGGGCAAAAATTTGCCATTCCTATGGATAAAGAAAGTATTGAAGAGGAAGCGAAAAATATTGATAGTGTTAATGTGCAAATTACCGACGAAACCAAAGATATTGTCGGATATAGTTGCAAAAAGGCCGTTGTTACCTCCATCATTGACGGGAAAAAATATGAACTGATAGCCTGGTTCACCGAGGAACTTGGCGATGGATCGACAAATGCTTCAAATCCATTGTATGAGGATATCAAGGGCGTTTTGATGGAGTTTTCAACAATCGAATCTGGAATGACCATGAAAATGGAAGTGGTGAAAGTTGAAAAGAAAAAAGTATCTGAAAAAGAATTTGAAATTCCTGAGGGGTACAAAGAAATTACCACTGATCAACTTCAGAATATGTTTGGAGGCGGATATTAATCATCGCAATTCGAAGAATTACCTGAGCGCCGGATTTATCCGGCGTTTTTTTTGCCACAAACTTGAGTTCATGCTTTCAAAAGCAATAATAAAAGCAAGCTGAAGTTTTCAATTTTATTAAAACTATTTTGTTGAAAGCAGGCATTTTTATCTTAGTCTGCGAATGCTTTGATTTATTACTTTTGCACGAAATTGAGCGGTATATGGCCAAAAAGGCGAACAGTTTGAAGAACAGTAAAAAAACATCAGGATCTGCGGCATCCAAACGAAGCCGTAAAAATCCATTTAAGCCGGTAATTGCTTTTCTGAAAAGTGAGAAATTCAGGAAAGTTGCCGGACTCTTTTTTGTGATGTTTTCGGTGGTGCTCTTTTTTGCTTTCATCTCGTATTTTTTCACCTGGCAGGCTGATCATGCCGTTAAACCGGGCGAGGATGCCCGCAACTGGATCGGTAAAGCCGGCAGGGCTATTTCCATGATCTTTATCGAGCGTTGGTTTGGGATTGGCTCCTTTGCCTTTGTTTTGCTTTTTTTTATGTTTGGTGTGAAATGGTTGATGAAAGTGACCCTTTTGCCATTGTGGAAAACCACCCGGCTGGCATTGCTTTTCATGCTTTGGTTTTCGCTTTCACTGGGTTTCTTATTTGGCGGAAGTGACAATTTCAGTGTTTTGGGTGGCGAATTCGGGAAAGTCTATTCCGACATACTGTCTGAGTATCTCGGAAGAATTGGTGCAGGATTGCTGCTATTGTTCATCGGATTGAGCTACCTCATATTTAACCATGATTTTTCATTCGGCTTTTTAAAAGGATTGATCTCCTTTAAAAAAAAACAGGCTGACCCTCGTAAGGGGAACAAGCCTGGAAAAGAAGATAAATACAATACTGCTGAATTTGCCGTTGATGATGAGGAGGACCCGGATGATGACGATGATGAGTTTGTAAAACCTATTCCCACCAGCGATATTGATGATGAAGATGATGAACGCCCGGAACAACTGATCGTTTTGGATACTTCCATTCCAAAGGCGGACCCGGACCCGCAAAACGAAGAAATTGAAATGACCATCGAAACGCCTAAAAGCAACGGCGATTCGGCGGAAGAAGAGGGCGAAGAAGAAGAAACAGAACACCATACCATTGACGAACACTATGATCCCTGGCTCGATTTGCCGGGTTATAAATTTCCCGATCTGAATTTGCTGGAAGAATATGGCACGGATGAGATAACGGTTCAGAAGGAGGAACTGGAGCGCAATAAAAACCGCATTGTCGAAACGCTGAGCAATTACTCCATTCAGATCAAAAAGATCAAAGCGACCATCGGTCCGACAGTTACCTTGTATGAGATCATTCCGGCACCGGGTATCCGCATTTCAAAAATCAAAAATCTGGAGGATGATATCGCCCTGAGCCTTGCAGCCCTTGGCATTCGTATTATTGCCCCAATCCCCGGAAAAGGAACCATCGGTATTGAGGTTCCCAACAGCAACCCTGATATTGTGGCCATGAAGTCGGTGCTGGGATCAGATAAATTCCAGAATACCAAATATGAATTGCCCTTTGGAATGGGAAAAACCATTGCCAACGAGAGTTTCATCGCTGATCTCACCAAAATGCCTCACATCCTCATGGCCGGCGCTACCGGGCAGGGGAAATCGGTGGGACTGAATGCGATCATTTCATCCTTACTGTATAAAAAACATCCTTCCGAACTGAAGTTTGTGATGGTGGATCCGAAAAAAGTAGAGTTGACCCTTTATTCGAAAATTGAGCGCCATTTCCTGGCCAAGCTGCCCGATTCGGAAGAGGCGATCATTACAGATACGCGTAAAGTGGTTCGCACGCTTAATTCACTCAGCATTGAGATGGACAACCGTTACGAACTGCTGAAAGATGCACAGGTACGTAATATCAAGGAATATAACGTAAAATTTAAGGCCCGGAAACTGAGCCCACTTCACGGTCATCGTTTTCTGCCCTATATCGTGTTGGTGATCGATGAGTTTGCCGACCTGATCATGACGGCTGGTAAAGAGATTGAGGTGCCTATTACCCGACTGGCACAATTGGCCAGGGCTGTCGGTATCCATCTGATCATTGCCACACAACGGCCTTCAGTAAATATCATTACCGGTTCCATAAAAGCCAACTTCCCTGCAAGGATCGCTTTCAGGGTGATCTCCAAGATTGATTCACGTACCATCCTCGATACGGGTGGAGCTGATCAGTTGATCGGGAGGGGTGATATGCTCCTGTCAACCGGCAGCGACCTGCTCCGGCTGCAATGTGCTTTTATCGATACACCGGAAATTGACAAGCTGACCGATTTTATCGGATCGCAACGGGCTTACCCCGATGCCTTCCATTTACCCGATTTTCAGGATGAGCAAAGTGAAGGACCAAGTGATTTTGACCCGAATGAAAGGGATGAGCTGTTTGAGGATGCCGCCCGCATCATCGTGCAAACGCAGCAAGGATCCACTTCTTTGTTGCAGCGCAAACTCAAACTTGGCTATAACCGTGCAGGCCGGATCATTGATCAGTTGGAGGCAGCCGGAATCGTAGGCCCCTTCGAAGGTAGCAAAGCCCGTGAAGTAAAAGTAGCCACCGAAGTAGCTCTGGAACAGTTTTTGAAAGATTTAGACCAAATTTAATCAGACATAAATGAAAAAGATATTGTTTTTAGCCCTGATCACAATGATCGGCTTGCAAGTGACAGCGCAGGATAACGACAAGGGAGACAAAAAGTCGAATGAGATTTTGGATAAACTGACCACCCGCACCGAGTCCTATAAAACCATTGAGGTGGAGTTTGTTTACAAAATGGAAAACACCGATGCCGGTATCGATGAACAAACCGAAGGAACACTGATCGTTGAGGGCGATAAATACCGCCTCAATATTGCAGGACAAACGGTTATTTCAGATGGGAAAACCCTGTGGACCTACATTGCAGATGCCGAAGAGGTGCAGATCAATTCACTTGAAGATTCGGAAGAATCTATTTCGCCCAATAAGCTCCTTTCGAGTTATAATGAGGAATACCGTTCAAAATTTATTAAAGAGGAATTCACATACGGCACCACTGCCTATATCATTGATCTCACACCCATCGAAGGGAAATCATATTACAAGGTTCGTTTGATCATCGACAAGGAAAAAGATCAGCTACTGGAAGCCACCATTTTCGATAAAAACGGAAGCACCTATTCCTATGTTATTCGCAAATTCATTCCCAATGTGGAGATGCCCGAATCAACTTTCACCTTCAATAAAGCCGAATTCCCTGATGCGGATGTAATTGATATGAGGTAAGATCGTTCAGGGCTTGCCCACCTTCTGGTGGGTTCTGGGTTCTGCCCGCCTCCGCCGGTTGGCGGATTCGGACGGGGGTTCTGGGTTCTGAGTTCTGAGTTCTGAGTTTTGGGTTCAGGGTTCAGGGTTCAGGGTTCTGAGTTTAAGGTTCGAAAAACAATCGACAATTTTACATTCCAATATATTTCTCTGCATAAAAAATTAATTACAATATCTTTGTGGTTCTAAGCACCGGGTCATGAAAAACTTATGGCATAAAGACTTCATATTTAACAAATTCATTCCTTTCATCGTTTTTTTAATTGCTGTTTATTTCCCTGTTTTTCTGCATCTGAGCACCGATGCCCTGGGTATGTGGGATGAGGGATTTTATGCACTTCGGGCCTATAATCTGGCCTATTATAATGAGTACCTGGTTAATTTTAATCAGTTTTTTGAAAACTGGGACCATCCCAATACGAAACCCCCTTTGATTACGATCCTACAAGCCTTATCCTTTAAAACTCTGGGATATAATGAACTGGCACTGCGACTTCCCATAGCAATCTCTGTGCTGTTGATGCTGTTTTTCCTGGTTTATTTTTCATGGAAACAATTTCAAAATCCAACCATCGGCATTCTGGCTTCACTTGTACTGGTTACGTCACCCGGTTTTATAACCCATCACATTGCCCGTACCGGTGATCACGACGCGGTGCTGGCTTTCTGGATTTTACTGGTTTTTGTTTATTTCTACAAAACGATTACCCAAACCGAAAAGCAAAATAAATATATCTGGCTGGTAGCAATGTTTCTGGCTTTAGCAGTGCTTACCAAAAGTGCGGCAGGACTTTTCCCTTTACCAGCAATGCTTCTGTTTGCCCTGTATGAAAAGAAACTTATTAAGCTGCTAAAAAATTGGCAAACATGGGATGCAATGGCCTTGTTCCTGGTTTTGATCAGCTCATTTTATCTTTATCGCGCATGGAAAACGCCGGGCTTTTTACAGGATGTTTGGTTCCAGGATTTTGGTGGCAGGCTCACCGGCGAAAATCACGGACATAATCATCCCTGGTATTATTATATCAACCTGTTCTATAACCACGATTTTATCCCTTGGCTCTTTTTTATACCATTTTCTGTTGCGATCCTTTTTACCAAATCCGGTAAAAAATACCGCAGGTTTGGCTTGTATCTTCTTTTTTGCAGCATATCCATACTCGCCATCATTTCTTTTTCTTCCACCAAATGCGAATGGTATCACGCCAGTATTTTCCCGCTGCTTGCTTTACATGTTGCACTCGGAATAAACTGGTTATTTGAAAGGATAAAAAGAATGACCAAAAAAGAGCCTAAGGTAGTCAGTTGGCTTATCACGGCTTCATTGGTGTTAATCATTTACTTTATTCCTTACAGGGATATTATTTCGAAGGTTGCTTACCCTGAGAAAGGCTGGACCGAAGAACAATTTGGGGAGTACATGAAAAAGATGGATCCGGGGCTATCGTATTCAGTTGTTCCGTGGGACCGTAATTTATGTGTGATGTTTTATACGGAAGTTGTGCAAAACGTGGGGAACCGGGATATTTATTTTAAAACTCCCCGTAATGAATTCGAAACAGGTGAAATGGTATTATGTAGTATAAGGTCTCCCTGGTATAAAGAAAGATTTTCGTATGAAACTGTTGATACCTTCAAAGATATGGTTTTGATTAAGATTACCGGTAAGTTGAATGATTCGAGCAAATAGGGGCAAGTCATTTATATTCCTCTGTTGGTGTTATATTTAAACATATTCATTTATCAATTCAGCTATAATATGCTTAGATTTGTCACAAAAGAAATAAATACCCAATTTTGAGAACATAAAACCATGTTATCCAATATTTATATTATCCTCCTTTTAAAAAATAACTTCACCAAGTTTTTTCTTATTTCAATAATTTTACTCTTGACTTCTACAGCTCATAGCCAGGAGAAAGGAATATTTGAGTTTAATGAGTGCACAGAAATTCCATTTGATGAAGATGCAAGTGTTTATAAAAGATTCAATAGTGAAGTTGTTCTAAGCCTTGATTCTGATACATGTTCCAATTATATTACTGGTGAAATTAATTTCGTCCCAGATTCGATAAATTTACTAAATGGATCAATGATTAATTATGTATTTGACAGTAATGATGGTAGCCTGGTTGTGATTGCCTATAGTGATGAGCTTCGTTGGAGATTTTATTTTTTTGATTCCGAAAACATTCTTAAAGTGGTCATGAGTTTCGTAGATTTTAAATATGAAGAAGTACCCTCGACCATATTCTACGATTACAATAGAAATACTAAAAATTACAAATCCCAATTGGTTCTTGTGAACTCCAAAATCCACAATGATTTATTATTTCGTAAAACTCCCCCTTTTGATTTTGAAGTTTTTACAGCTTATTTAAAGAAGGTTAAGAAATTTAAAAGGACCCCGAAGCGAATCGATAAATCAATTTTGGATGATCTAATTTTCAAAATTGTTAAATAATGCTTTTTTGCACCACCATTACCAATAATTAAAAATAATTCAGCCGCCAACTGAGATTGACACTTTGGATTGAGCCTACCACCTAAGCGCAAGTCTTAGCGCAGGATCGCGCATGGCAGACTTGTGTTTATCAGCCTTAATAATAACAACAATAAAAAATTACATTTAAAATTTGGAGTGCAAATCCGATATGACTGAAAGTAAATAATAATCCCCGCCAAAAATAGTTACCCTAACAGCTTTGCAACTTGCTAACAGATATAAACAATTTTATTTAATAACTTTTCCTGAAAGCCTTTAGCAGCAAAGGTTTGTTTAATTATTTTTGCCCGAAATGGGGATTTAGAAATGGCTGAAAATTACACGGAAGATAACATACGCTCGTTGGAGTGGCGCGAACACATCCGGCTTCGTCCGGGGATGTACATTGGCAAGCTGGGCGACGGCGCTTCGCAGGATGACGGTATTTATGTTTTGATCAAAGAGATCATTGATAATGCTATTGATGAGTTTGTGATGGGCAATGGCCGCAACATTGAAGTTGCCATAGAGGAAAGGCGGGTCACCATACGCGATTACGGACGTGGAATTCCGTTGGGCAAGGTGCTCGACTGTGTTTCAAAAATCAATACCGGCGCCAAATACGATTCCAAAGTGTTTAAAAAAGCTGTGGGATTGAATGGCGTTGGTTCAAAAGCGGTAAATGCCCTCTCGAGTTATTTCCTCACCCAATCATTTCGCGACGGACAAACTAAGGTCGTTGAGTTTTCGCAGGGAAAACTGATCCGTGAAGAGGACCTGGAGGCAAAAGAAGATAAGTCTGGAACCCTCGTGATCTTTGAACCCGATAAAGAGGTTTTCGGGAATTATCATTTCATCAACGAATATGTGGAGAAGCTGTTGTGGAATTATGTTTTCCTCAACAAAGGCTTAACCATCAAATACAATGGCGAGCGTTTTTATGCCAAAAATGGTTTGCTCGACCTGCTCGACCGCAATATCAACGGAAACGGACCGGTTTTGTACCCCATCATCCACATCGAGGAGGGTGATCTTGAATTTGCGTTTACACACTCCACCAAACAATACGGCGAAGAGTATTACTCATTTGTCAACGGTCAGCATACCACACAGGGTGGAACCCACCAGGCAGCTTTTAAGGAGGCCATTGTAAAAACCATCCGTGAGTTTTACAACAAGGATTTTGATACCAACGATATCCGTCAGTCCATTGTGGCTGCCATTAGCCTTAAGGTAACCGAGCCTGTTTTTGAATCCCAAACAAAAACCAAGCTGGGCAGCCAGTATATGGAGCCTGACGGGCAGACCATCCGCAATTATATTTCGGATATTGTAAAGCGCAACCTCGACAATTACCTGCACCGTAACCAGGATGCAGCAGAAGCAATGTACCGCAAGATCCTTCAGTCGGAAAAAGAGCGGAAGGAACTGGCCGGAATTAAAAAGCTGGCCCGCGAAAGTGTCAAAAAAGCGAGCTTGCACAATAAAAAACTGCGTGATTGCAAGGTGCATTACAATACTAATCATGAGCAACGGCTTGATACCACCCTCTTTATCACCGAGGGTGATTCGGCCAGCGGTTCCATCACCAAATCGAGAGATGTGAGCACACAGGCTGTTTTTAGCTTGAAGGGAAAACCCCTCAACTGTTTTGGTCTGAGTAAAAAGATCGTTTATCAAAACGAGGAATTTAACCTGTTGCAGTCGGCGCTTAATATCGATGAGGAGCTCGATAACCTTCGATACAACAACATCGTGATCGCCACCGATGCCGACGTTGACGGTATGCACATCCGCTTGTTGCTCATTACTTTCTTCCTGCAGTTTTACCCGGATCTGGTAAAAGCCGGTCACCTGTATATTTTGCAAACGCCGCTTTTCAGGGTTCGCGATAAGCGTGAAACCATTTATTGCTACAATGATGAAGAAAAAGTAACGGCCATTGATAAGCTGAAGGGCAGGCCGGAGATCACCCGTTTTAAAGGACTGGGTGAAATTTCACCGGATGAATTCAAACATTTCATCGGGCCCAACATCCGCCTCGATCCCGTGCTTTTGCAACGTGATTCGTCACTCATAGACATCATGAGTTTTTATATGGGCAAAAACACACCCGAGCGTCAAACTTTCATCATCGACAATCTGCGCATAGAAGAAGATATGGTGGAAGATGCAAAAGTAGCTTAAACCCGATATTAAAGATTATCCCCTTTTTTCTGATGAGTCAGCTTTTGAAAAGCTTTTCCAATCATGTCTGTAATATTATCGGCAGTTAATGCCTCATATCCCCATTTACTGGCAGCATAATCACCTGCCATTCCGTGGAGGAAAACACCCAGGATACATGCTTCTTTGGGATGGTATCCCTGTGCCAATATGCCGAGCAGCATACCGGTCAATACATCGCCGCTGCCTCCGGTGGCCATTCCGGGATTACCGGTGGAGTTAAAATAGCAGGTTCCGTCGGGGCAGGCGATTGAGGTATGGGCACCTTTTAGAATTAAGTAAACACCATGTTTTTGAGCAAACTCCTGTTGTTTTTCATTTCGGTCAAAATCGTTGGAGCTTTTACCAACCAGCCTTTCAAACTCTTTGGGATGGGGAGTGAAAATGCTGTTTTTAGGAACAAAAGGGATCCAGGTTTTATTTTCTCCCAGGATATTGATGGCATCCGCATCAAAAACCATTGGGAGTTTTGTGTTCTGGATAAGTAGCTTCAAAGCGCCTTGTGATTTTTTATCAGTCCCCAAACCGGGTCCCACCGCAATGGCATTATAAGCCGACAGATCAGGATGTTTTGAGAAATAGAACTCATCTTCATCCATGCTCACCATGGCCATTGGCACGGCGGTTTGCATGATCACATTTCCTGAAGTCGGGATATGAGCAGTGATCAGTCCGGCACCGGCTTTTAAGCCAGCTTTGGCAGCGAGCAGGGCGGCACCCATTTTACCATATCCGCCTGCAATCAATAATCCATGCCCGTAGGTTCCCTTGTGCGAAAATTTATTCCTTGTTTTGATGAGCGGCCTGCAATCGGCTGTAAGCAAATAATGATCTTTTACTTCCACCTGCCTGATAAAATCGGGATGCAGTCCAATGAACAAAACCTCCCAATGACCCACATAGCGGTCGTTTTCAGGAAAAAGAAAACCAAATTTTGGAAACTGGAAAGTGAGTGTATAATCGGCCTGGATGATCTCTCCATCATTTACAGAATTACTCTGGTCACAAAAAAAGCCGGAGGGTGCGTCAATGGCTATAACGATGTTTTCACTGTTGTTGATTTGCCTTACGATATTAGCCATAAATCCTTTAATCGGCCGGGTAAGCCCCGAACCGAAAATGGCATCTACAACCACAAAAGTCTGTGGGATTTCAGGGAGTTTATCATCCGGCCCGATTTCAGTGATTCTGATTTTTTTGATTTTTTTTGCCCTTTCGTAGTTGATAGCACAACTGGGCGACATTTTTTCGCTATACCTAAGCGCCCTGATCTCAATACTAAAACCTAACTCGGCCAACATTCTGCCAAGGGCAAATCCATCCCCGCCGTTGTTTCCCAATCCGCAATAAATCAGGATCGGATGTTCCTTTAAGATATTTGCGCTTACCCAATCACATAGCTCCCTTGCGGCTCTTTCCATCAGGTCGATATCGGCAATGGGCTCATGTTTGATGGTATACGCATCGGCCTCGCGGATTTTATCTATTGGGAGGATTTTCATGAAAGCTAATCTTTAATTACCAGGCATCCGGCCATCATGTCGTGGAGTGCCTGTTTTTTGGCTGTAAAGCCAGCCATGATATACCCAATCAACAGAATAAATGATGAAACAATTTTACCAAAGTATCTTCCTGTAGCACGACCAAAAGAGACACGGTTTCCACTATAATCAGTCACCTTAATTCGCAAAGCCAACTTTCCGAGGGTCCCCTGCGATTTGGAAGATTCCATAATAGCAAAATACAGCCATTGAATGATCACGGCTGTAGCGCCTGTGAAAAGGCCTACAAGCGCCATCGATCCTGCAACGATTTCTTCATGCTCAGGTTGGACATTCCCTTCAACGATAGCCCACATCGAAATCCCCATGATGGCAAATGCAGGAACGAAAATGATGCTCAAGATAAACGACATAACTATTTCGTCGATGAGGTAAGCTAAAAAACGCCACCAGAAGCCTGCATATTTAACAGTTTGTGACGAATCCGAATGATAAATTCCAGTGTTTTCCATAGTTTTAAATTGTTGGTTAATTAATAAAATTCCAGGGTGCAAATGCGAAATTCAACCCAAGGAATAACAATCCGATGATCAATGAAAAAGTAAAAACCGCGGCAATAACAAGTCCGATGATAGCAATGGTTCTGCCGGTCTTGGTATTTTCAAACGACTTCTCGGTGTATTTTCCAGGATTGGCCTGGTACAATACAAGGTCGCGGTTGGCCAGTACCAGTGCCAGTATCGAAAGGATGAGCCCCACGACGCCATCGCACCAGCACATTAAAATGGAGCCGATACCCAAAACCAATACCGTTGTTGAATTGGGTAAAGCTATTTGCTGGTTATTTTCCTGTGTGATCGGTTGATTGCTTTGAGGTTGCATAAATTGATCAAAGAATGAAATGTTTAATAATGTAGCTAAGCACCATGATGCTTACTGTAAAAATAAATGAAATTTTTAAAACCACGGCTCCTTTCCTGAATTTAAAAATGATATGAAGGATCAGGAATGAAAATAAAAACATCACCGGAATAAGCGCCGGGTAGGTTTAGAGGCTTTCGATAAGCTCGCCTTTTAGCAACAGGATAAAGGCCGTTTGCATACCGCATCCGAGGCACTTAATGCCCAGCAATTTCTTGTAATAGCAGGGCAGTTGATGCGATTCCAGCCAGTTGATGAGTTGTTGCATGGGTTAAAGTTAATTCAAATTCGTGAACAAAGGAATACTACGATTCGGCTAAAGGGGCAGTGTACTAGATTACACCTTGACTTTACCTGCCTGGATCGGCAGACTGGCTCAGTGCACTACGACTAAGAGAAAGTAATCCGGGACTTCGAACTTCAAACCTGTCTGCCCGGCAAACAGGCTTCAAACTTCTAACTTCGCACTTCGAACTAACAATAGTTTTACCTTTGCAAAAAAAACTTGGTATGGCGAGGAAGAAAAACAAAAAATTTACGCTTGAAAAGGTGGAGATCATCGATGCGGGTGCTGAAGGGAAATCGGTTGGCAGGGTTGAGGATAAGGTAGTATTTGTACCTTTTGTGGTGCCCGGCGATGTGGTGGATATTTTTGTAAACAGAAGACGTAAATCTTATTTTGAGGGAGTAGCCGGTAAAATCCATCAATATTCGGATAAACGTGTGGAGCCCCGATGTGAGCATTTCGGAGTTTGCGGGGGATGTAAGTGGCAAAATATGGATTATAAACACCAGCTTTTTTACAAAGAAAAGCAGGTGCTTGAAAGTTTAAAACGTATTGGTAAACTTGAACTGCATGGAGTAAGGCCTATCCTTGCTTCCAAAGAAATTTATTTCTATCGAAATAAGCTGGAATACACTTTCACAAACCGGAGATGGGTTACCAGTTTCAGCCGTGATCTTGATTTTGACACACTTAATATGAATGGCCTCGGATTTCATATTCCGGGCATGCACGACCGGGTGCTGGATATTCACAATTGTTATCTTCAGGCCGATCCTTCCAACGATATTCGCCTTGCCGTAAAAGCTTATGCCGACGAACATAAACTGGATTATTACGATGTGAAAAACTGGACCGGTCTTCTGCGAAATCTGTTGATCCGTAATACTACAACCGGCCAACTGATGGTGATCCTGGTGGTCCGTGATAACGACCAGGCAGCTATCTCCTGTATTCTGGATATGCTGGCAGAAAAGTTCCCCGCCATTACTTCATTGATGTATGTGATCAACAGCAAAACCAACGATATCATCTCCGACCTTGAAGTTCATCTTTACAAAGGCAATCCTTATATTATGGAGGAGATGGAGGGATTGAAATTTAAGATCGGACCGGTTTCATTTTATCAAACCAATCCCAAACAGGCCTTTGAACTATACAAGGTTGCCCGTGAGTTTGCTGATTTAAAAGGCGATGAGCTGGTTTATGACCTATACACCGGAACCGGCACCATTGCCAATTTTGTTGCTAAACAAGCTAAAAAAGTGGTGGGTGTTGAGTATGTGGAAGCTGCCATTGAAGATGCTTATGAAAATGCCCGGCTCAACGATATCGAAAACACCGCATTTTATGCCGGCGACCTGGCCAAAGTGCTTAATGAGGATTTTATAGAAATCAATGGCCGCCCGGATGTGGTGATCACCGATCCGCCCCGGGCCGGCATGCATGAAAATGTGGTTCGGCAGATTTTAGCTATGGAACCTGAAAAGGTGGTGTATGTGAGTTGTAATCCCGCTACCCAGGCGCGTGATGTGGCTATTCTGGCAGAAAAATACCGCGTTGAAGCCGTGCAGCCGGTAGATATGTTTCCACATACACAGCATGTTGAAAATGTGATGAAGCTGGTTAGGAAGTAAACAGGGTTATTCCCCAATAATCTTTACCAAAGCCCTTTTCCGGCGTTTGCCATCGAATTCACCATAGAAGATTTGCTCCCATGGGCCAAAATCCAATTGGCCGTTTGTAATGGCAACAACCACTTCCCGGCCCATCACCGTTCGTTTCAGGTGGGCATCGGCATTGTCTTCATACCCATTGTGCTTATATTGTGAATAGGGCTTTTCAGGGGCCAGTTTTTCCAGCCATACTTCATAATCATGGTGCAAGCCGCTTTCATCGTCATTGATAAAAACGGAGCTGGTGATGTGCATGGCATTTACCAGCACCAGGCCTTCCCTTATTCCACTTTCAGCGACGCAAGCTTCAATCTCAGGTGTGATGTTAACCAGTTGCCTCCGAGTTGGCGTGTTAAACCAGAGTTCTTTTCGATATGATTTCATAGGTTCTTTTTTTGTTTGAGCAATTCAATGGTTTTAGCTATTCGCTTCTCCCTTGTTTCCGGCTTTTTAGCCTCTTCAATGGCCTCTACATATTCGCGTTTATGTGTGAAGGCCATTTTGTTAAAAATATTTGATAATCCGGCTTTATCCAGAGCCATCTGCAAATCCTCGGGAGCGATAACAATGCGCTTGTCATGGTTAATAAATGCTGTGTTAACTTTCTTTTTGGGTTGTACATCTGCCACTGGTTTAAGGCGCAATGCCGTCCAGGTGGCATCAACCGAAATGGCAGTCACAGGCCGGAAGTTGATTATTTTAAGAACATCCCAACTTTCATTTTTGACCAGGTTGCTGTTGATCCCTGAACTCTTTTTTGGATAACAAACCCAAAGTAAACCGCCCTGCTGAAGCTTTTTTACAAGTGGTGGTAATTGGGTGTTAAGCTCAGTTTTGTCGCAAGCAAATAACTGGATAAAATCAAATTTAATTTCACTTTCGGCACTATCCGAAACATTCGTAAATGCGGTTTTTGTAGTTTCAGTATACTCCTTTGGCGCATTGATGATGAGGATTTTTTGATCTTCACGGGCCCTTAACTTTTTAAATACATCTTTATATGTATCCATGGTTGTTCAATTTTTGATATTGATCAATGCTACGGGCAATTTCATCCATATCCACCACCTCACCGTGGATCACAATGTGCGCCTGTTCATAAAACGATTCCCGCTCCCCAAGTTTCAATTCCACAAAATGCAAAACCTCTTCCGGCGATTTGGACCGGATGAGCGGCCTCACTTTTTTGGCATTAATAATACGCCGGGTAAGTGATCCGGCTTGCATTTTTAAATAAATAGTCAGGCCATTTTTATTCATCCATTCCATGTTGTTAAAATAGCAGGGCGTTCCTCCCCCAGTAGCGACAACAGCTTTTTCAAACCCGGCAGTCAGATGAAGCACCTCGGTTTCCAGGTTTCGGAATGCCTGTTCATCATATTTCTCAAAAATCAGCGGGATGGACGTTTTATATTTTCTTTCGATCAGATCATCGAGGTCTTCAAATGCATAACCCAGTCTTCGGGCCAGTTGCTGACCGATGGTTGTTTTGCCGCTTCCCATAAATCCAAGGAGGTAAATGCGCATGATCAGGGATTTATTTCTTCTGTTGAAATAACTTCATCATCCTGGTATGTTACAATTCGAGCAATAGTACCATCGGCATTGTATAATATTTCCCGGCCGTTTTTCAAATTGTCTTTGTAACTCACTTCCTGTTTTAAGGTGCCATTTCGGTACCATCCGCGCTGTTTGCCACTGCCATTGTCAAATTCCCCAATACCTATAATGTAGCCGTCATCTTCATAGTAAATCCAGCGGCCATCAAAGTTGCCCATTTTATACTGACCCTCAATCTTGGGTTGTCCGCTGGTATAAAATTCTATGTATGGACCATCAAGGGTGTCGAGATGGTAATTTTGCTCGGAAAGCTTCTTGCCATTCATGTCGTAGGTTTCCGATTTGCCATGCAGATGATTGTTTTTAAAATGCTCCATGGAATGCATTTTACCATTGTTGTACCAGCGGGTTGAAGCTCCCTGAAGGGTGTCGTTTACGTAATTTACCTCATGCTGCTTAATCCCGTTGGAATAATACCAGGTAGCAGTTCCGTTATAATGGCCACCCGATTTTTGTATCTCCGATTTGAGCGTTCCGTCTTCAAAATAGGTTTTTTCAGAGCGGTTGCATGCAGCAAAAATCAGGATGCTCGAGATTAATAATACAATCCGGTACGATTTAAATATATTATGCATTGTTTTCAGATACCCTTTGTTTTACACCCTCAAAAAGAATGATACCCGTTGCTACCGATACATTTAATGATTGAGTTTCGCCCAGCATGGGAATGCTAACTATTTCGTTGCAAAGTTCAAGGTATGCCTCCGAAACTCCTTTTTCCTCCGATCCCATGATCACAGCAACCGGCTTTTTAAAATCGGTTTGATACACCGATTTCTGTGCTTTTTCGGATGCTGCCACCACTTTAATTCCGCTCTCCTTCAGGTATGCGATGGTTTCCTTTAAATTCGGTACACGGCAGACATCCAGTTTGTTCAAGGCGCCTGCTGAGGTTTTAATGGCATCAGCATTGATCATGGCTGAGCCATGAGAGGGCAAAATGATGGCTTGTACGCCAGCGCACTCCGCCGTTCTGGCGATGGAACCCAGGTTCCTTACGTCGGTTACTTTATCAAGAATGAGCAAAAATGGCACTTTGCCGGCCTCATACAACCCCGGAACAATATTATCAATCTTTCCATATTCAATGGGTGATACAAAAGCCACTACGCCCTGATGGTTCTGCCGGGTCAGGCGATTGAGTTTTTCTTTGGGTACAAACTGAAAGGGAATTTTCAGGATGGTTGCTGCCTTTTTCAGATCTCTTAACTTGCCCGGATGCAAATTGCTAAGCAAAAATAATTTTTCAATTTCACGACCTGCATCAATCGCTTCCATAACCGGTTGGAATCCGTATATTATTGTATTTTTGTCTGCCACGATTTGATATTTTTTGCAAAGATAGAATTACCGCGGAAATCATATCGCTAATTTCGTTGAAATTCAATGATTTTCACCATAAAAACTGGAGCATAAAAGCATTTAATTTTTTTATTTAATTTTATTTGGAATTATCATTTAATAAATAGACTTTTGCCGCTCATTTAAAGGAGCTGTTATTTGAATAACAGTTATAAGAAGCTAACAATTAAACAATTATACCTATGAATCTTGAAAAAATAATGAATGATCTCGAGAAAAAACATCCTGGTGAAGTGGAATATCTTCAGGCTGTTCGCGAAGTTCTCGAATCCATTGAGGAAGTTGTAAACGATAATCCTCATTTTGAAAGTGCAGGAATTATTGAACGCATTATTGAGCCCGACCGTGTGCTTACTTTTAAAGTGCCATGGATGGACGATCAGGGAAAGGTTCATGTAAACCTCGGTTACCGTGTTCAGTTTAACAATGCCCTGGGCCCATACAAGGGCGGGCTCCGGTTTCACCCGAGTGTTAACCTCAGCATATTAAAATTCCTTGGTTTTGAGCAGATCTTTAAAAACAGTTTAACTACACTTCCTATCGGTGGTGGAAAAGGTGGTTCTGATTTTAATCCAAAGGGTAAATCAGACACTGAGATCATGCGTTTTTGCCAGGCTTTTATGCTTGAATTGTGGAAGATCATTGGACCGGAAATGGACGTGCCTGCCGGTGATATTGGCGTAGGTGGAAAAGAGATCGGGTATCTTTATGGCATGTATAAAAAACTGACCCACGAACATCACGGTGTGCTTACCGGAAAAGGGCTTAACTGGGGAGGTTCATTGATCCGCCCGGAGGCAACCGGTTTTGGTGCTGTTTATTTTGCCAAAGAAATGCTGGCTACCAAAGGTGAAACTTTTGAAGGTAAAACCGTATGTGTTTCCGGATTTGGTAACGTAGCCTGGGGTGCCGTTAGCAAGGTAAATGAACTGGGTGGAAAAGTAGTTACCCTTTCAGGACCTGATGGTTATATTTATGACCCAGAAGGTATTTCGGGAGATAAAATAGAGTTTATGCTTGAATTGCGTGCAAGTAATCAGGATATCGTAGCTCCTTATGCCATGGAATTCCCGGAAGCACAATTCCACTCAGGCAAACATCCTTGGGAAGTGAAATGTGATGTAGCGCTGCCTTGTGCTACCCAAAACGAACTGAACGAAGAGGATGCCCGTCACCTTGTAAATAATGGAGTGATGTGTGTTGCCGAAGGTGCTAACATGCCATCAACGCCGGAAGCAATTGAAGTTTTCCATGAAAACAAAGTGTTGTTTGGCCCCGGTAAAGCAGTGAACGCAGGTGGTGTTGCTACTTCAGGATTGGAGATGTCGCAAAATGCAATGAAACTCAACTGGCGCAGTGAAGAGGTTGACGAACGGCTGCACCATATTATGATCAGCATCCACGATACCTGTGTGAAACACGGAACCGAACCTGATGGTCACATCAATTATGTAAAAGGCGCTAACGTTGCCGGCTTTCTGAAGGTGGCGAATGCCATGCTGGATCAGGGAGTGATTTAGGGCTGGTTGCTGGTCCCGATAGCTATCGGGACTGGTTGCTGCTTGCCCGGATGACTTCTGTCAGACGGGGTTGCTGGCTTCTGGCTATTAGCTGCTGGTGATAAATTTGAGGATATTTAGGTTATTCATAAATCGGGCCTCTCCTTTTTTGGGGGGCCTTTTCCTTTATATTTTCATTTTTGCAAATCCTGTTTCCTGAGCTTCTCTACAGCAAAGAGTTATTTATGCTCATCCGGTTCAAAATATTCCCCTGTCAAATCCGTTCAACCTTTTATCGTACTTTTACAGCGATTTAATCAAAGGGTTTTTTCATGGAATTTGTAAATCCGGGATTTCTGTATGGTTTGTTGGCAGTGGCTGTTCCGGTCATTATCCACCTGTTTAATTTCAGACGTTTTAAAAAGGTATATTTCACCAATGTGGCTTTTATTAAAGAGCTGAAACAGGAAACCCAAAAACAATCCAGATTCAAACATTTATTGGTTTTGCTGATGCGAATGCTGGCTATTGCTGCGATAGTGATGGCATTTGCACGTCCGTTTATTCCTGCAGAAAATAACCTGATCAATCCCGACAGTCAAAACCTGGTGAGTATTTACCTTGATAACTCCTTCAGTATGGAAGCTGAATCGGAGCAGGGAACGATGCTGGACGCAGCACGGTCAAAAGCAGCGGAGATTGCTTCGGTATATGGCAACGCCGACCGGTTTCAATTGCTAACCAATGAATTTGGAAGCAGTTCTCAGCGGTTCATAAACCGCGAAGAATTCCTGGATGCCCTTGATGAAGTAGCCATTGCGCCTTCCAGCAGGTCTCTTGATGAGATCATGCAGCGGCAGGACCAATTACTCAAATTAGCCGGAAAAGGAAATAAAACTGCATATATAGTTTCTGATTTCCAGCAAAACATGCTTAAAAACAAAATCCCTGAAACCGATAGTCTGACCCGCTTTTTACTGGTTCAGATGGAGGCTGTTAATGCTGATAACCTTTATATCGATTCGTGCTGGTTTGATGCACCGGTGCAGCAAGTGAGGCAGTCATCCATGTTGCATGTACGGTTTAAAAATGGTTCGGGTGGCGATTACGAACGCGTGCCGGTAAGCCTTACCTTAAATGGTATTCAAAAGGCAGTGACAAGTCTTGATATTGGGGCTGGTGGCGAAAAGGAAATTGAACTTACCTTCACCAATGCTGAGCCCGGTCTTCAGTACGGTCAGGTCAGCATTTCCGATTATCCCATTACTTTTGATGATCAGCTTTATTTTACTTTTCCTGTTTCACAAAAGGTGAAAATATACTGTATTTACGGTGATGGTGCAAACCGTTACCTGAATGCATTGTTTGCGGCAGATACAGCTTTTAATTACCAGGTGGTTCCGGAGCAGTCGGTTGATTATGCATCCCTTTCGGGCAAGAACCTGATTTTACTTAACGAGCTGCAATCAATTTCATCGGGGATGCGGCAGGAGCTTGTCCGTTTTGTGGAAAATGGCGGAAGCCTGGTGGTTTTACCAGCCAGGGAATCCATCGATTTAAACAGTTATAACAGTTTATTAAGAGCGCTTTCTGCCGGAGCATATAAATCATTGGATACCATGAATGCTGGCATAAACCACATCAACCTGGAACATTCAATTTATAGTGGTGTTTTTGATGAAATTCCTGAAAATATCAACTTACCTGAAGTTTTTAACCATTATCCTATTCAGGTGGCTTCGCAGCAGATCCATGATAAGTTGCTGGAGCTTGAAAATGGTGATATTTTCCTCAATGTTCAGCCTTTTGGTGAGGGTAAAGTGTATTTGTTTGCGGCTCCCGTTAACGCTGATTTTAGTACGTTTCCGAGGCATGCACTGTTTGTGCCAACGCTTTATAACATAGCCATTTCAAGCATAACTCCACCTCCATTGTATTACACAAACGGACGGGATGAAATGATACGAATTACCCATATTGAGCCGGTAGGGGATGAGGTTTTTTATGTGCGGCAAAAGGAAGGAGCTTACGAATTTATTCCTGAACAGCGTAAAGTAAATTCAGGCATTGAGTTATACCCTCACGGACAGGCAGAACAGGCTGGGTTTTATGAATTACTGAATAACAATGAAATAATCCGTGGACTGGCTTTTAATTACGACAGGCTTGAGTCGGACATGCGGTTTGCAGATGCTGACGCGCTTGAGAAGTTTGTTGTTGAAAGCGGGTTATCTCATATCCAGATCCTTAAAAATGATAACCGCCCCTTTGTGCAAACCCTCACCGACCTGAGCCAGGGCAAACAATTGTGGAAGTGGTTTGTGCTGGCAGCCTTGCTTTTCCTGCTGCTGGAGTCAACTTTACTGCGTTTACTGAAATAGCCTGCCTTTTACCTTTTTTCCAGTATCGTTTCGATTGTAAATTCCAAAACTGTATCGCGGTTGTCTTTCAAGTCTTCCGGATTAGGAATTACCTCAATATCCGGTATAACGCCCCGGTTATCAGGATTTCCGCAGGGGTGATAAAACTTTTTATAGGAACAAATTCCGGGCAAACCGGTATTTGGCAGGCTGAAATAAATCAGGTCGCCAAAGGCAATGGTTACACCGCCAGTTTCTTCACCGATGATGGTTCCCATATCATAACATTTAAAAACGGCTGCCAGGATATTGGCACTGGAAAAGGTATTGGGGCTGGTAAGCAAATATACATCTCCATTAAAAAATGGCTCACGTATTTTATGAGTCTCCGGCTGTTCATGAAAACTCACCACTTTTCCCTTTTTCCCCCAGAGAATGGGCCGGGTTTCATTAAAAAACAAGGTAACGGGGTAAAGCGGATAGGTGTACCACTTAAAGATCATTTTGCGGAATTGTTTGCGTGCCTGTTTGCTGATCTTAACATCCATTTGCGTGGCTTGCGTGTAGGGTTTGGTGTTAAAATAACTGAACAATGAAACCACCAGTGATGAATTGCCACCCCCGTTTTTGCGGATGTCGATGATCAGGTCGCTGATGCTGTCGGATTGGATCGCCCGAAAGGTTGAGTCGAGGAAATTCTTGAAGTCGCCCCCACGTCGCATGGAGTTAAATTCAATTACCCCGATTTTCTGATCAACCACCTGGTAAAACCAAAAATCCCTGTCTTCGGTGTTATCCTTTTGCTTTGCTCTTCTGTAACTGTCAAAAATAATTCCCGGTACATTTTTAACGTAGGTTTGATTATTCGTTGAGGAAACAAAACGAAGGTCAAAATTTGTTGATTCTCCGTAAAGCATCCATAAATAGGTATTAAAATTTAAACCGGTTTTCAAATCAATAAAACTCTGGCGCTCGCCCCACTGATATTTACGTATTTCATTTAACAGGAAGTTCATTTCCATACCGTTGATCTCCAGTATTTCCGTATTTGGATTAAGCAAACTATCGGCGCTGTAGTTTTTTGAAACAAATACTTTGTTATCCCTGACAACCACCTCCAAAGGGAAAATAACATTGCTGCTATCCAGATACATGTAATAACTTTTCCTAGGGAAATAAAGCCCAGTGTGCCCATCTCCGAGCTTAGCCACAACTGGCCCCATTAATTTCCAGAAATCGAGTGCCGACATGGGGCCCGTAATTTTTGCTTTTGCCTGTTCTATAAGTACGTCAATGCTGTCCTTTGGTGTGTAGAAATAGAGGTCGGGATGAATGGTCTCAAGGGTTTCAAACAGGGAGGCAATATCGTCATACAACTGAGCTTGTGTAAACTCCTTGCTTTTTTCCTGACTGAAACTGTTATTGTTGAAAACAAAAAAAATCAATCCCAATACAATTACCGGGATAGATGAATTCCGTGATCTTTTCATGGATGAATAAAATTGCAATGATCTGCGAAGATAAGTTAATTAATCAACGTATCTTTTATTCACTGCGTTGGGCGAAGTTTTGGTCATCGTGTTCATACTTTTGGAGCAATGATTCGAGGTGCTTAACTCTATCCCGAAGTTCTTTTATACGGTGTTCCCTGCCAACAAACAGAATGTTGAATCGTTCAAGTTCTTCATTGTTATTGATAAGTTCATTGTTTTTCTGCTCAATTTCTACTGTTCTGACTTTTACCAACTGCTCCAGGTTATTTTTGATTGTTTCCAGTTCCCTGTTGGATTGCCTCACCTCCTGCGATTGTTTTTCAGCTATATCAAGCGATTGTTCCAGCTTTTTATTCATCCGGTGAAAAACTACCGACAAAACCACTCCAAGAAAAATAAATGTTACCAAAGCGGCTATCCAGCTTATCCAATCTTGATAACTGGTAAGAATATTATCATTGATCAATATCATTTTATTGGTAAATAAAATAGAATAACTAACAATGATAAGCAGGCTTATTCCCAGTAAAGCTAATCCATGCCGGATACCTAGCAAAAAAGTAGCCATAATAACCATGGTGAGATAAATCAACTGGGCGGCTCCGTAAATAGCTTCATTGTACATTACCAAAGTAGCAATGATGCTTCCACTGATTATAATGACATAGGATTTTACTTCAGAGCTTAACCGGTTAATAAATAGTAGGCTAAATAAAAAGGGGACAAATAAAAGTAAATAAAGAAAAGCCTCAAACAGCGATCCCCATTGATATGATTCCACGGCTGCGAGTAGCAAAGCCGATGCCCCCAGAATATTGCTAAAGTAAATAACCAGATTTACGGTCTTTTTTTTATCCTCCGCAATGGATGTATTGGGATCGTAGGTCAGGCCCAACACCGTGTTAAAAAAGTTTTTCATTCGATTCTTTTAAAACTTTAATGTTTATTATTCATTCTTTATCCCGAAAATACTGCAGGTTTTGCTTTGCACGATCAAATACCTGACTCAGCTATTTCAGTATCTTCCCTATTTATTTTACCTTCAAGCTCTTTAATTTTATCACGCAGTTCTTTAATCCTGTATTCTCTTCCAACGAAAAGCGTATTAAAGCGTTCCAATTCCAAATTCAACGACTTCAATTCTTCATTTGAAGCCTGAAGTTTCTGATTTTTTTCATGGATTTCTGCTGTCCGTTGCTTTACCAATTCCTCCAGATTTGCTTTAATGTTTGATAATTCCTTGTTGGATTGTATCACCTCCTCCGACCTCTTTTCAGCTATGGAAAGCGAAAGCTGAAGTTTTTTGTAAAGCCTGTTTACGGTGGCTGATAACGTAAAAACAAGGAAACAAAATGTAATGAGCCACACCAGCCAGCTACTCCAATTCTCATCAGAATGTAAAATTTCAGGAATTACCACAATGGTTTTGGAAACAAACAGGAATCCATAAACAATGATAGTTGCGCTGCACAGTCCAAAAATGATCATTCCCATGCGGAGCCCAAGAATAAAAGTTGATAAAACAACCATGGCCAGATAAATAAGTAGGGTTGCTCCAAAAAACGCCTCATAGTACATAACATATGATGCCAGCAGGTAACTGCTAAGCATAATTAGCAGGGTTTTGCCGTTTAAACTCAGGTGTTTAATAAAAATAAATGCCAGAAAAAAAGGTGAGAAGAATAAGAAATAAAGATAAGCAGCACCGGATATACCCATTCTGGTATAATTTACTACCTCAAGTACAAGCGCTGTAACCCCTAAAATATTGCTGATATAAATGATCTGGTTGATGGTTTTTTGTTTGTCTTCCTGCACCGAAATGCGGGTATCAATTGAACGGCCGGTGAGTGAATTAATAAAATTATTCATTGAATCTTTTTGGTTTACCAGGTTCATCACATTTCGCCAATATTAGATTATTTATTTTTGCGTATTATTAGTTGTCACTTTTATTCAATATCCGGGAACTCTGAACCGGGTTTTTCTTTAATTACATTTTCTAACGATTTGATTTTATCCCTCAGTTCCTTTATCCTGAATTCTCTGCCTACAAAAAGGGTGTTAAACCGTTCAAGTTCCTCGTTTAGTTTTTTGAGTTCTTCATTCGATATTTGTAGTTTTTTATTCTTTTCTTCAATTTCGCTGGTCCTTTTTTTTACCAAAAGTTCAAGGTTTTCCTTTATTCGTGAGAGTTCTTTATTTGATTGGGATACTTCTATCGACTTGTTTTCAGCCAATTTTAGCGACTGAATAAGTTTTCGATGAAAACGATGGAGCATGAAGGAAAGATTAACACCAAAAAACATCATCGCAAAAAATAAGGTAGCCCATGAAATAGGTGATTTAAAACTATACAGCACCTGTGGTTTAATATTCAGGATTTCATTTGTGTACAGGTAACCTGCTGCAGTTATAGTAAGAAGAATTAGCCCGAGGGTCCACATGGCCTCCCTGAATCCAAGTATAAAAACCGCAATTACAACCACCGCAATGTATAACGCCAAACTCACACTGAAATATCCTTCATAAAGCATGGTGTAAGATCCAATCAGATAGCCGGCGCCTGTTGCCAGAAAACTGGTAGGCCGCATGCCCATTTTATCCTTAAAAATGAGGGCGATTACAAAGGGTAAAAACAGAATAACGGAAAAGAAAGTACTCAGCGGAATGCCAAAAGACTGGTATTGAATAATGAAAACAATAAGTGCAATCAATCCCAAAACATTGGTAACATAAAGCAGCAGGCTGAGCGTTTTTTTGTTATCCTCTTCAATGGAAGTGTTCGGATCATTGTAAATTCCCGTGATTTTTTGGATAAACCTCTTCATAAAACTGCTTTTGTAAAATTCTTTTTAATCCAGTGATTAATGAAAATGAAAAAGAACATTGTGGTTTGATGAAAAGAAGTTCCAAATATAACAATTTTAAGATCATTTTCCTAAATGCCGGAAAATTTAGCCTGAATCAACTTCAATATCAAACATCAAAAAGCAGCATGATTAAGTGTTTTTTATAAAAGGATTTCCCTTTCGGGCAAGGTGATAAATAACAAAGCTTACTTTTGGCTGGCCCTGATCACAAACTTCAAATGGGCCGGAATTGAATCGGGGATCACTTGCTGGTTCCTAATATAAGTAAGGTTATACACATTGGAGATCGATTCTGAAAATTTATCAAAGATCTGCTCCAGTTCGCTGATGTTCGCCGGGAACCTTGCCACCCCACCATTGGCAGCCAGATCTTCCAGAACGGGTTTGTCAATTCCACCGTTGCCTTCAAGGCCAATGGTAAAGCTATTGATCAAAATATTTCCCGGATCATCCGTTAGCTTATTATATAAAAACTCAGGCGTGAAGGAGGGATCCGAATTATTATCGGTTCCATCGGTAAAGGTCAATATCGCTTTTCCATCTGCCTGGCTGTTTTGAAGCATATCTATACCCTGGTTCATCGCTTCGTAAAGCGTGGTAAATGGCCCTTGTTCAATTTCTGCAATGTATCCGATGAGGCCGTTTTCGTTGTTCGACAGCGGGTAGCTGTGGATCACATCCGAAAAATCAACGATGCCGATTTTGGAGGAGGGATTTTCTTCAAAAATACGAGTTACAAAATTTGAAGCAAAATCTTTCACTTTCAGAAAGTCGTCGTCCAGCGAGGCACTGGCATCGAGCACCAGAACCACATTCAGATCGCCAATGGGTTCATAGTTCATCACAAATTCCACGTCCACCTTCCAGTCGTTTATATCGTTCCTGAATTCATAGGCTGTAATATTGTCGATGGTGTAGTTGATGTAGTTTTTATCAATGATCCTAACATTATCGATGAGCACCTTGGTCAAGTTTGGCGCTTCGGCCACACCGGCAAAGGTCTGACTGAAGTCGATCCGTATTTCGGGCGATGATTTTTCAGCATCAAAACTTATTTGCGGATTGTCCCCTTCTGGATTCCAGAAATCAATGTAGAGCTCAAAGTCACGTGTTTTTGAAGTGGTTTTTTGCGGTTCGGTATTGTCATCTTTATTACATCCTGCAAACAGCAATATCAGAACAGCTATGAAAAGGTGTTGAATTTTCATTATCGTAGTTTTTGATTAGTTAAACGTTCATAAAAACTGCAAAAGAGGGATTTTATTATTCCTGATTTACAATTCCTTTTAGGAATCATTAACAATGAAATGTGAATGGAAACGGGTAAGTAATTATTGGGGCACCTGTGAACTTTTACCGTAGTTATGCAGCCACATACTGTTTTTGTCATTGTTATCGGTATGGGTATCAAGGTTCAGATCATTGTTGAGGTATCCTGATTGCCCGGCATTATAGCTCCAGTTACTTAAGTCAAGCAGGTTAACAGATCCATCTGCATTTACATCACCTGCCGGCATTCCGTAACGGGCACCAGGCAGTTCTGCACAGGCCGAATTTCCACCATAACTTGCGTTTGCATCCTGGGTAAAATCGTATTGGAAAACTCCCTGTTCACCATTGAGCCCAATAGCCGACATCAGCGGAAGGTGGTTCCGGTGCCAAAGAATGACAAATAAGTTTTGATCTACATTCACCGGGAAAGAAACCGGGCTATAGCCATCCAGATCCACAACATCACCATTCGCCTTTAAAAATGCAGCTCTTCTGTAAACACGGGTTTCACCACCAGCTGAAGCCGGATTTGCAGCATCTCTGAGTTCAATAAGCAGCCAGTCAATAATATCAGGCGGGATCAAATTTACCGATTCAGTTCCGGAATAATTCCAGGGGAGGGCGCTATAGGGTTGCTGCAAAGTGACCGCCGTACTGTTAACATTCATGGATGATCCGTTGAAAGGCCCTTCAAGGAACGCTTTTAAATCCAATTGGTGATCCCAGGTGGTAAATGTCCATCTGGGACTTCTCGTGGTAGCATATCCGTCATTTACCTCAACAAACCATTCATATTCAGTGTTCGGGTCCAGATCGGACCATGGAATATTAACCACCGATCCGGGACTCACATTACTCACGATAGCAAGCGTATCAAGGCCTGCATCATTCATGTTAAAAGGGAGTTCAAACTCACTATCCTCATCGGTTTCCCATTCATCCAGCCAGGGCGAATAAGTTTTAAAACTGATACTGTTGTTCTCAGGTGAAAAACGCATGATCCTGAACCAGCCGGTACCTCCGTCGGTCCGCATTTGGTAATCGGCCAGAACGGTATGTATTGTATCGCCGTTGTAAACATCCGTTCGCTGGCCTTCGCCATGAATATGCCCACAAAGCATCAAAAACACATTTGGGTTATCTTTTACCTGGTTGTAAATTTCCTGTCCCTGCGCACCAAAAGCTCCCGGATTACCAGTGCCAATGATATAATGACTAACGATGATCGCCTTCCTGTGGCTGTTGGCTAATAAAATATCGTCGACCCAGTTGAGTACACTCTGCTTGGCATAAGGATCATATTCCAGCGAGATCACAATAAAATCAATGCCTCCGGCACTGAAAATATGATAACTATTGTTGTTTTTGTCGCCATAATGTCCGCCATAATACGAACGTCCTGCAAACCTTGCTTCCCCAAAATAGGCATTAAACAGATCGGTGGTGCCGTTAGGATTCCCGATGGGGGATTGGTCATGATTACCTACCGAAATTACGTAAGGGATCCCCTCTGCAAGCATTGTGGTTAAAGGATCTTCAATGATCCTGATGGCTGTATCGGCACGTTTCCATTCGTCTTCAAACTCATCCCCTGTCTGCACACAGTCGCCTTCCTGCACCACGTAAACAATGTTTTCGGCAACTCTGTTATCAACAATCCATTGGGTTTGTGAGTAAAACATCTCTGGTAAGCCACCGTATTTCGGCCCGGTATAATATTGCGTATCGGGCAGTCCCATGATGGTAAAATCTTCGGATGGCCCCGGTTTTTTTCGCCCGATAAGAGTAACGGTTAACTGCCCGGGATCAGGATCTCCAACTTCAACTGAAAGCGTTACATCCGTTGCATTACCGGTCGACTGGTCAGCCGGGGCAATTAAAATAGGTGTGAATGGGGCCGAGTTTGTTTGTGCACCGCCTATAAACGGTGCCAATAAAAACAAGATGATAAAATATTGAAATATATCTGAAATCTTCATAAAAGAAACGACTATTGAAATTTAAACACAAAAAATGCTTAAGTTGTTTGATTGATCCTTCAAATACTTAATTTGTAACTATTAGGCAAAGTTTTATTTAATCATTAGCGCCTTTTCGATTTTTTCTTTTTCCGGTCGGGTTTCTTCTTGCCGGAATGTACATCGGGCTGGGCCTTTTCTACCTTGAGATTTACACCCTGGAAATTTTGTTTTTTGAATGATTTCAAAATGAGCGAGTCGTAGCTGTCATCGGTTTCGAAAAAGGAAAATCCTTTCATCATATCAATGCGCCCGATCTTGATATCGCGGCGGTTGGTGGCATCATTGATGATCCCGATCATTTTGGGTACGGTAAGGCCATGTTTGGTGCCCACATTGATATGGAACCTTGAAAAATTGGCTGCCTCATTCTGGCTGCTGAAATCGTATTTTTCTTTACGGTCTTTTCTCTCTTTTCTGTCTTTCCGCTCGGGGTGGAGATTGATATCCTCGGCATTTTTATAATAATCGAGAAATCGGTTAAACTCCACCGAAACGAAATGCTGGATCAGCTCTTCGCGGCTCAGCCAGGAAAGTTTTTTATAGATCACATCCATAAAGGGCCCGATTTGCTGGGTGTTCACCTCAATATTTTCCACCTTATCAATCAGGTTGAACAACTGTTTTTCACAAATCTCCTTGCCTGTCGGAACCTCTTTCAATTCAAATTTTTGACCCACTTTCCTTTCAAGAAGTTTTACCTTGTTGTTTTCGCGGGAATGTATCAGCGCCACCGAACAACCTTTTTTCCCGGCCCTGCCTGTACGCCCGCTGCGATGGATATAACTCTCCTTATCATCCGGAAGGTTGTAATGGATCACATGGGTTAGGTCATTTACATCGAGGCCGCGGGCTGCCACATCAGTAGCCACCAGTATCTGGAGGTTACGCCTGCGGAAACGGTTCATCACATAATCGCGCTGGGCCTGCGACAGGTCGCCATGCAGTGCATCGGCATTGTACCCGTCCTGCATCAGTTTGTCGGCAACTTCTTTGGTATCGGAGCGGGTGCGGCAAAATACAATACCATACATTTTGGGGTTGATATCAACGATCCTTTTCAGTGCCAGGTATTTGTTTTTGGCCAGGGTAACATAATACTCATGCGACACATCAGCTGTTCCTCTGTTTTTTTCACCTGCCGATACCTCCATCGGGTTATTCATGTATGTATTGGCGATGTGCCGGATTTCAGGTGGCATGGTTGCCGAAAACAACAACGTTTGCTTGTCGGGATTGGCTTTGGCAAGAATAGCATCAAGGTCGTCACGGAAACCCATGTTGAGCATTTCGTCGGCCTCATCCAAAACGAGGTAATCAATTTTGCTCAAATCAAGTACCTTCCGGTTTACCAGGTCAAGTGTACGGCCGGGAGTACCCACCACTACATGGCAACCCCTTTTTAAGTCTTTCATTTGCCCTACAATATTGGCACCACCATACACAGCCACAATATTAACCTTTGGCATGTGTGCCGAAAAAGATTCACAATCCTTACTTATCTGCATACACAGTTCACGGGTTGGCGAAAGGACAAGCATCTGCGGGTAAACAGCATTCACTTCAATTTTGTGCAGCAAAGGCAAACCGAAAGCAGCCGTTTTACCGGTTCCGGTTTGGGCCATACCGATCAGATCCTGTCCGGAGTTCAGTATTAGCGGAATGATCTTTTCCTGAATAGGGGTGGGGCTTACAAAGCCAAGGTCAGCAATTGCCTTGAGCAATGCAGGGTTTAAATCAAGTTCAATAAAATCCATATAGGTGAAAATCAAATGATGGGTGTAACCTCCAATTTTTTGCAAAGGTAGTTTAATTTATGATTTAGTGGTCCTGAATAGTCCCGATTGTCGCAATAGCTACAGAAGTCGAAAAGTTGAGGTGATTGAACCAGGATCGGTATGGTTTCCCGGCGTAAACATCAATCCTCAAATTGAACCATACACTGTTTGTGATGTTTATTGAATGTTTTTATGAAAGTATCTGATCAATTAAAACCATCTCTTATGAAATATGTGCTCTCTTTTTTGGTACTTGCAATGTTTGTTATGGGTTGTGATAAAGCAGATGAACCCGCTCCAACAGATTCCAAAACACCATCCGAAGGACTTAAAGCCACTGTGGAAACCAATGTGGTGAATGTAAGCATCGATAACCTCTCGGTAATAATTGGCAACAATGCAGGCAACGCCGGTGGGTATATGGAAATTTCCGGGACAGCTGCCTCGGGTGAAACTTTTAAATTGCGGTTTGTAAAAGATGGATTTATGTCGCGTGATGTTCTCACCACCGGAGCGGTTGAAAATTTTATCCTCGAATATCAAAATGCCGGCAATTCATGGCTCAATGAAAACTATACTTTGGTCGGGATTCATGTTGGCAACCCTGACGGGGTACCTGATGGGCAATTTACCATCACCGGCATGAACGATAATAATATCTGGGGAACTTTTTCATTTGTAGGATATAGCTACACGGATACCTCTACCACCAATGTTACCGAAGGTACCTTTAATGCCCGGTTTGAAAATTAAATTTTTGATTGGATTGTGATACCCGTTTTGATTCTTTTTTAAAGCTTTTTTATGGGAGCTTATTGAAGAAATAACTGTTTAATTTGTGATTAAACCTTTTACCGACCTTTGTATCTAATCTTCGATTCACAAATTTTCAATACAGGTTTCCATGAAGAAATATTTTGCACTTGTTATCGTCATCCTATCTTTTTCCATTGTTTCCTTTTCCCAGGAATTTTATAATGTAAATAATATCAATACCATTGAGCTTGAGTTCAGCGAGCAAAACTGGGATGAAATTTTACAAAACCTCTACCAATCAGGCGAAGACCGGCTAACCGGAACGGCCATCATCAATGGTGAAGTATTCGATAGTGTGGGAGTACGATATAAGGGCAACAGCACCTACCAGACAAATATCACTAAAAAGCCCCTCAATATCAAGCTCGATTACATTATTGGCGACCAGGAACTGGAGGGTTTCGGAACCCTTAAATTGTCCAATGGTTTCAAAGATCCGAGTATGGTGCGTGAGGTTTTGAGTTATGAAATTGCCCGTGAGTTTATGCCGGCCAGTTTGGCCAATTATGCAAAAGTATATATCAATGGCACCTATCTCGGACTATATACCTGCGTGCAGGATGTGGATCGTAAATTTATGCAATCCCATTTGCTGGTGGATGATAATACCCGTGTGAAGGGCGAAATGAACGGAATGGTGAATGGGGTATGGACCTGGCAGGGTTCAGATTCATCGCTTTATGTTAACCAGTACCAACTGGAGTCGGATGATGGGTGGAGCGACCTGATCGATTTCCTCGACACCCTCAACAATTACAATGAACACCTGGGCTCGGTGCTAAATGTGGACAGGCTGTTGTGGATGCTCGCTTTTGATAATTTGCTGGTAAGCCTTGACGCACCCATCAACATGCCGCAAAACTATTACCTCTTCGAAGACCGGGATGGCCGGCTGAACCCCATTGTTTGGGACCTCAACGAAACCTTTGGTGTTTTTGTGAACGCTGGCACCGGACCCCCGTTAAATACTTACGGACTCCAGCATTTCAGTCATTTATACCGCATCAATGATTCGGGTTATCCCATTGTGAGCAAGGTGCTGAACGACGATGTTCGCTTACGGACCTATGTCGCACACATGAAAACCATGATGACAACCTTGTTTGAAAATGGTTGGTACGAAGATCGTGCCCTCGAAATCCAGCAGATCATCGACGAAGAAGTGCAAAACGACCCCAATAAACTTTATACCTATGATGAGTTTATCGACAATGTTTACACCAGCATCGGCAGCGGACCTCCGCCACAGGGGCAGTCCATTATCGGGCTGGTGGAGCTGATGGAAACAAGGCTCGATTTTCTTTCCGGTTTAGCCATGTTCGCGGCAGAAGCACCGGCTATTTCTTCTGTGATACATGAACCCGGTCTGGCCACTACAGGAACGGAAGTTTGGATTACCGCAAGTATTTCTAACACCGGCTATGTGCAGCTAGGCTACCGCGATCAGCCCGCCGGAAAGTTTATCCGTACCGATATGTTCGACGATGGGATGCACAACGACGGTGCCGCAGGAGACGGTACCTGGGGCATTTCGCTTATTGCCGGAAACAGCAATATTGAATATTACATTTTTGCGGATAATGGCGATGCCGTAACCCTTTCGCCGGAAAAGGCCGAATATGAGTATTACAGCATAGAAGTTACCGGCGATCTGGTGATCAACGAATTTATGGCCGACAACGAAACCACTGTGGCCGACCAGGATGGCGAGTACGACGACTGGATCGAATTGTATAACAACAGTGCCAGCGACATCGACCTGAGCGGCTGGTACCTCTCCGACAATGCTGCCAACCCCGGCAAATGGACCTTCCCCGATACCCTCATTCAGGGGGGTGGCTACCTGATCATCTGGGCCGATGAAGATGGCAGCCAGGACGGCCTTCATGCCAACTTCAAGCTGTCGGCTGATGGTGAAGTGATCCTGCTTTCGGATGCCAGTCTCAACCTCATCGACGAGGTAACTTTCGGGGCTCAGAAAGCCGATACCACCACCGGGCGCTACCCCAACGGCACCGGCGATTTTATAGAGATGTTGCCCTCCTTTGGTGCCGAAAATACGGACTTGATTGATGCGGTGGACATTCCTTTGGCACAGCCTGATGGTATCCAGCTGTATCAAAATTATCCCAATCCTTTCCGGGAGCAGACAACAATTTTGGTTGTATTAGCCCAACCTGAAAGGGTTTCGCTGGAGGTGTTTGATTTGGCCGGACGCAAAGTTGAAATCATTTTCAGGGGTGATCTGCCGGAGGGAGATCATGAATTTTTATTTGAGGCAAACAATGTGGAACCTGGCATCTATTTTAGCCGACTCACTTCTGCCGGACAAGTAAAACTGATAAAAATGGTGGTGGGTAAATAACAAGACTTTAAAATCTAATTATCATTGCTTCAATCTCTTTTCACATAAACAATGTGCGTGCATCCGTAGTTGTTTTACGATTAATCAGCCTTTATTTTTTTTGATTGGGCAACCCGGTGGAGTTGCGGTTTATAAAGGTATAATCTGAGATTTTGACATCAGGCAGTGTAGCCAGAACCTGCCCTCCAGCCGGCCGGGACTGCGCTATGGCATGCGCGATTGGGAGGGAAAATTGAACATCAAACACGAATATGTCCAGTTTTGTAAAAAAAATGGACATGTAACTATTGTTTTATTAAAAAATGAACATATCTTTGCAACGTGTTCAATAAATATTAAAAAATGAACATGTGCAATGTTTGATCGAGAGATACCCTATAATGACCTGCCGCTCCTGCCACCTCAGGAGCAAATTGAAAATGATACCGACATCCTGAAAAAGCTGGTTATTGCTTCGCGTGCACTGGCTTCCGTGAATACAAATGTGCTTAGGCTACCGAATCCTCTAATGCTCATAAATACCATATCTCTTCAGGAAGCTAAAACATCAACGGAAATCGAGAATATTTTCACTACCGAGGACGAATTGTACAAGGCAATCTCCGACCACAGAAGGGAAGAAATGACCGATCCGGCGACCAAAGAGGTACTGCGCTACAGGGAAGCACTATGGGCCGGTTATAATGCTATCAGGGAGAAGCAAAAAATCGACATTCAATTGATGATAGATATTTTCCGGCAAATTAAAAATACAAATGCAGGAATTAGGCCTCCACATGCGCTTGTGGTAATAAAAAAAGGTGATAGTGAATTTGGCTCAGGCCAAACTATTTATACCCCTCCCCGGGGAAACGGAATTCCCGAAAAGTTGCTCGAAAATCTTGAGAACTACCTCAATGATGACCAAACATTCCCTATAGATCCGTTGATTAAAATGTGCATTGGCCACTACCAGTTTGAGGCTATTCATCCTTTTCAGGATGGAAACGGCAGAACCGGAAGGGTGCTCAACCTGCTTCTGCTTAATCATAAAAAATTACTTTCATACCCGGTTCTTTTCCATTCTAAATATATTATCCTTAATAAGGATGAATACTATCACCGTTTGGGTGCAGTAACACAAAGGCAGGACTGGAAAAACTGGATCCTTTTTATGCTTAACGCCATCGAGAAAACATCCATACTTACCAATGAACTAATCGACGCTATTATCGATCAGATGGAAGCTACACTGGTGTATGCTAAAACGATGTTTACATGGTATAATAAAGACCTGAATGAACTGATCTTTAGTCAGCCCTATTTAAAGCAGAAAACATTTTCGCAAGTTCTGGCAAAGTCATCACGGACCACACTTACAAAATACCTTGCTCAACTCACCGAATCTAAAATTTTACACCAGGTTAAAGATGGTAAAGAGGTTTATTACCTGAACAATGAGCTTTTAAGAATTCTGGGTTCCTGATAGTAGTAAATGTTTCAGCAGAAGTTTTTTATACAAAATTTCCATATCATTTCTAAGACCCCGGGGAGACCTTGCGTCGGGATGATGGAGGTTTTATTTATTTTATTCTTCAAGCTGGACGCATGAAACGGCAGGGTTTCCAAAAAACCTTTTGTACAAACATCCACCGGTGTAATTTACCCGAAACGCCACCCATGGGGTCTCGCGGACTCCGGTTCTCTCCCGCGAAATATCCATCCAGTGAAATGCCGCTGTCGAAAATGATCTTGCTCATTTGGTTTGTTGTTTTGCCTTTGGGTTTGATTAGAACAAGTGAGGTGGGGGAAAGGTTTTAGGGTAAGGTTTTTAGTTTGGAGTGGAAAAACTGAAGTTTTATGACTTCATGCAGGACTTTTGAGGATTTTTGTGATTTAGTGATTTAGTGGCTGTTCTTAGTAGCTTAAAATTTATGAGACAGCCTTGAGGCAGGGTAACTGTTATTGCTTTTTTGAGCATAGATCGGCCGAAATTTTTTATTGTTACTTTGTCTTGAAACAAAGTAACCAAACCTGCCGGCCGATAGGCAGGATTCAAGGCTGCAGATTTCTTCCTTGTTTTTCTAACCCTCTTCCCGATAGTTATCGGGAGCCGCGAAACCCAAGCCCTGATTGCGTGTGATTATTTGATTTTGTGTATCAGGAATAATCAACTTCTGTATCCTGGCTTTATGTGGTTCAAGGGTTTCTTACTTATGGCCTTCCTTATAGTGCTTCGGATTGAAAAAACTACGGAAAAAATCTAAGGCCGATTCTCCTGCGCAACGGCTGCAATGAAGAATGGGGTATTTGGTGGGCATTTAGCCAGATATTCTAGCTTATATTGTTTATTTATTATTGATTGTCTGGAATTTGCCTTTGGGTTTGATTAGAACAAGTGAGGTGCGGGAAAGGTTTTTGGGGGATGGCTTGGAGCGTTTTGAAGAAGATTTTGATTTTGAGTAGCAAACATACCAGCGCTTGAGACCACAAAATAGAAAAATAGTTTTCAAAAGTCGTTCGAAAAAGTGTAGAATTTTACATAAAGTCGTTCGAATTAATGTATTTTTACACAAAAATTCAAAGTGAAAAGAGACAAAATTGCCCAGTTACATCAATGGAAAAATTCGACATCCCGCAAGCCGCTTATTATACGAGGCGCGAGGCAGGTAGGAAAAACCTGGTTGATGAAAGAATTAGGCAGGCAACAGTATGAGCAGGTGGTTTACATAAATTTTGAGAAGACTGCCCGTTTGAAACCTGTTTTTAGCGAAGACTTCGATATTCAGCGCAGCATCATTGCTTTACAGGCTGAATCGGGCCTGACTATTAAACCTGAGAATACCCTGATAATCTTTGATGAGATACAGGCCATACCTGAAGCCCTAACCGCTTTGAAGTATTTTCAGGAAGAGGCGCCGCAATATCATATCATTGCCGCAGGTTCATTGCTGGGAGTAGCGTTGCATGCTGATGTTTCCTATCCAGTTGGTAAAGTGGAGCATATGGATCTCTACCCGATGAACTTCACAGAATTTCTTCATGCCATCGGTGAAGAAGGTTTGCTTGATATCCTGCAGGGAGGTGACTGGAAGCTGATCAACGCTTATAAGTCTAAATTTACTGAAAAGCTCAGACATTATTATTTTACGGGTGGAATGCCGGAAGCGATCCTTACGTTTCGTGAAAACTTCAATTTTAAGGAAGTGCGTAAAATCCAAAAGGACCTGTTGAACACCTACGACCAGGATTTTTCAAAGCATACTCCGGTTGAATTGGTGCCCCGGTTGCGTATGGTCTGGAATTCGCTGCCTGCACAACTCGCCAAAGAAAACCGTAAGTTCATTTACGGACTTGTCAGGAAAGGGGCCAGGGCCAAAGATTTTGAACTGGCATTGGAATGGCTTGAAAACTGCGGTCAGATGCACAAAGTCCATCGTGTGTCCAAACCGGGAATGCCCTTAAAGGCTTATGAGGACAGGAGTGCATTCAAATTATTTATGGTGGATGTTGGACTGCTGGGAGCCATGACCGACCTGGATGAAAAAACTATTATTTCAGGAAATAAAATTTTTACGGAGTTCAAAGGTGCTTTTACCGAACAATTCGTTTTGCAACAATTGCAAACCTTCGATGATATGAATATTTATTACTGGTCTGCTGAACGCTCCAAAGCCGAAGTCGATTTCGTATTGCAGTTGAATGGAAGCGTAATTCCTTTGGAAGTGAAAGCAGAGGAAAACTTACAGGCGAAAAGCCTCAGGGTTTACCACGATAAATTTAATCCCGAAATTTCCATTCGCAGTTCAATGTCTGATTTCAGAGAGGAGGAGTGGCTGATAAACGTTCCGCTTTACGCAATAAGCAAACTACCCGGATTAATTTAATTTACAGGCAGGTGTGGGAACTCAGACTTCTTTTCTCTCCCACGAAATAACCATCCCGTGAAATAGCGCTGTCGAAAATGATCTTCCTCATTTGGTTTGTTGTTTTGCCTTTGGGTGGAAAAACTGAAGTATTTTACTTCAGGCAGTGTAGCCAGAACCTGCCCTCCAGCCGGCCGGGACTGCACTGAGGGAGGATTTCAGATGGCCCGTTATAGGATGGAAGTATTAGAAAGGTGATCGGTAATAAATGGCGGTAAAGCTGGACAGTGCTATCCGGTTTGCTTTGATCATGATAGTTAAGTGCTAATGAACAATACACCATAATGTTGTGTTCTTTCCTGTGTTGATTAATTCCTCAAAAACCTTCTCCGTATGAAAAAAATCCTAAGATTACTATTGGTACTATGTGTTTTTGGGGTAAGTCATTCATTTGCCCAAAAAAGAGGACAGGCGCTTATTGATTCAGTTTTGGCATTGCTACCGGATGCACCGCAGGATACTATCAAGGTATTGATGCTTGGAAAGCTGAGTTACAACTATTACCCCATTGACCCCAATAAAGGAATAAAATATGGGAAAGAGGGTCTGGAACTGGCAGTAAAACTGAACTGGAAACCCGGAATCGGCACCCTGAACGGTCAAATCGGTATCAACTACGCGGTGCAATCACAGTACGATACTGCCCTGGTATATTTTCTGAAGGCACTCGCCATTAAAGAAGAAATTGGAGATAAAGCCGATATAGCAACAGCCCTTGGAAATATTGCCAACATCTATTTTTTTATGTCGAATTTCCCGGTAGCCATCGAATATCATTTGAAAGCTTTACGGATCAATGAGGAAACCGGAAACAGCAAAGGAATTGCCCTAAACTTGTCGAATATCGGGCTCATTTATAAAGATCAATCGGAATATAACCTGGCGCTTGATTATTTTCACCGGGCGGTTGAGATCAATGAGGCTGCCGGCAATAAACCGTTCCTGGCCAATAACTACGCAGGCATCGGAATCGTTTACTTCCGGCAGCATAAATACAACGATGCACTGAACTATTATACCAAAGCACTGGCTTTGTATGAAGAACTTGGAAACAGAGATGGTATGGCCAAATGCCACAGCTACATCGGCGTGGTGTATCATGAACAGGCGGATTATGGCAGAGCGCTCGAATATTTATCCGAATCGATCCCGATTTTCATGGAACTGGGGAACAATGTCGGATATGGCGACGACTTAAGCAATATGGGCAATGTTTATTTATCGCTTTACAAAAACAGCAACACTACAGATGAATGGAAGAATTATACCCCGGGAAACAAAATCTCATTGTTGCACAAAGCAAAATATTACATCGACAGCGCCATCGTGATTGAAAAAAGGATCGACAATTTAAAGAGCCTCAAAGAATCCTATTTCCGGCTAAGCGAAGTTTATGCCCTGCTCGGCAATTACAAAAGGGCTTATGAAACTCACCAGCATTATAAACTTTTAAGCGATTCAACCTTCAATATTGATAAAAAGAACAAAATAACCCAGTTTACCATGCAATACGATTTTGATAAGAAGGAAGCGGCAGCCAGGGCTGAACAAGATAAAAAAGATGCTCTGGCCCTGAAAGAATTGCAAAGGCAAAAACTGGTACGCAACGGTTTTGTTGGCGGATTTGCAACCATGATGCTATTTGCAGGTGTGTTTTTTTTGCAGCGAAACCGGATTAAAAAAGGCAAAAAACTGAGTGATGAATTGTTGCTCAATATCCTTCCGGAAGAGGTAGCCGAAGAATTGAAATTAAAGGGCCATGCCGATGCAAAACAATTTAGCGACGTAACGGTAATGTTTACCGATTTTAAGGGCTTTACCAGGCTTTCGGAAATACTGAGCCCCGCCGACCTTGTGGAGGAAATTCATCACTGCTTTAAGGCGTTTGATAACATCATCACCAAACACAACATCGAAAAAATTAAAACCATTGGCGATGCCTATATGTGTGCCGGGGGATTGCCGGTTGTCAATAAATCGCACCCTGAAGATGTGGTGCTGGCAGCCCTCGACATCCAGGCGTTTATGAAAAACCATTTGGAGGAACGAAATCAACAGGGCAAAGAAGTTTTTGAAATCCGTATAGGAATTCATACCGGGCCTGTAGTGGCCGGTATTGTTGGGGTGAAGAAATTTGCATACGACATATGGGGCGATACGGTAAATTTGGCCTCACGCATGGAATCAAGTGGGCAGGCAGGAAAAGTGAACATCAGCAGCAGCACCTACCATCTGGTGAAAGATAAATTCAATTGTTCATATCGCGGAAAGATCAAAGCGAAAAACAAAGGCGATGTCGATATGTATTTTGTTGATTCGGCCATATAACATGAATCAATACGCTTCATGCCTGTCTGATACGACAGGGAGCCTGGAATGACTCCAAAATCAAACCTTCATTTTAATTATTTATCAGAAATTCCCAAAAGTTATCCTTTGTTATTGAAAAGAAAGTATCGCCATAATTTTCAATCCAGGTGGCCGGGGCTTTTTTCTTTGATTTATGATTTTTTATTTAATGCTAATCCGCTATGATACCACTAAACAAAATTTCTCGCTGATCCCACTGATTTTCGCAGAAAGGCAGTATATATATCAGCGCTTTCTCCGAAATCTGCGAGAAAAATATCTTGAAAGGTGCTATCTGGTAGATAAGCGGATAATCAAATTTTATTTAAATGCTGCAAGTCTACCATTTAAAAAATTACCGTGAATTTTTCGAATAGTTTAATTTGATACAAAAGAGGCTATCGGTTCAATTGAGGATTTTACCCCGCCCACGCTTCAAGCCTGCCTGTTCGGCCAGCCATTAAACAATTGCGTTTGCTATTTCATTTTTTAGTCAACCCATACCTCACATGAGTGGTGAGCGCAGAAGGGATCACCTCCATAATTTCAATACTGTAAATGTTCTTGTCGATCCCCTCGAACAGGCGGATGCCACTGCCCAGGAACACGGGGGCGATGTGAATAAAAAATTCATCGATCAATCCTGCACAGAGGTATTGCTGAATGGTATCAGCGCCGCCCTGTATCCGGATGTCTTTTCCTTTGGCCGACCGTTTCGCCTGCTCCAGCGCATTTTCAATGCCGTCGTTGACGAAATAAAAGGTGGTGCTTCCCTTTTGAACCCAGGGTTCCCGCTTTTCATGGGTCAGCACATACACATCGGCTTCAAACAGATCTTCGGCCCAGGCCACTTCGCCCTCTTCAAACATCCGTTTGCCCATGATGTAGGAGCCGGTGCGCGCAAACACATCATCAATTAACTTACTGTCGGGGCCGTACGCTTTGCCGCCTTCCATTTTGATGTGTTTCCAGAATGCCTTTTGTACAAACATCCACTGGTGTAATTTACCTGAAACGCCACCCATGGGGTTTTGCGGACTCCGGTTCTCACCCGCGAAATATCCATCCAGTGAAATAGCGCTGTCGAAAATGATCTTGCTCATATGTTTGTTGTTTTGCCTTTGGGTTTTGATTAGAACAAGTGGGGTGGGGGAAAGGTTTTTGGGAAAGGTTTTTAGTTTGGCGTGGAAAAACTGAAGTATTTTGCTTTAGGTAGCTTAGGCAGGACCTGCCAGCTGGAGGGCTGAGACTGTGCTGAGGGAGGGTATGTCTTATTTATTCTGACTTTAAATTATCCAATTCAAATTTTCATTAGTTATTTTTAAATAAATTAGCAGAGAAGAAATAAGTCAAACTTTATATGCAGTTACGCAACCAGAACAAACCTCTGTATCTCAATTTTTTGGCTTATTCTTCAAAAAACAAGACGAAATTAAAATTAGAACCTAACCATGGATTTATCTAAAAATGAATTTGACCCCGAAGTTGTTTTTCAACAACTATTCAATGCTCCCTCCGAGCAAGATGTAAGCGACATTTTAAATTCTTATACTGCGTTCAAAGACCCAGATAATTGGCTACCACTTGGTGGGGATGAAAAAATGTTCGGCATTGTGAGAGGTCAACAATCAAATCCTATAGCTGCTTTAGTTGAAAAAGTGACAAACTCAATTGATGCTGTTTTAATGAGAAAATGTCATGAATCTAGAATTGATCCTCAATCTAAAGAGGCTCCTAAAAATATGGAGGAAGCAATTGAAAAGTTTTTTCCAGATCATAATAATTGGGACCTGAGAAAATTTAGAAGAACTCAATCCGAAGAAATTCAAATTGTGGCTGATGGTCCAACTCGAAATACTTCTGTGATTATTTATGATAACGGAGAAGGGCAGCATCCTGAAAAATTTGAAGATACTTTTCTTTCATTAGTACGGGGAAATAAGATCAATATACATTTTGTGCAAGGTAAATACAATATGGGAGGTAGTGGTGCCTTGGTTTTTTGTGGTAAAAATAGATATCAATTAATTGGTTCAAAGCGATGGGATAATTCTGGCAAATTTGGCTTTACACTAGTAAGACAAAATAAAATTGGCCAAACAACCGATGCAAAACGATTCAGCTATTTTGAATATTTTAAGTTTAATGGATCAATTCCTTCTTTTGATTCAAAAGAAATGGATTTAAAGCTATATGATAGGAAATTTAAAACAGGATCTGTTTTAAAATTATATTCCTATCAGTTTCCTCCAGGATATGCAGGTTTTGCTCAAGATCTAAATCAAAGTCTGAATGAGTTTTTATTTCAGCCGGTTTTGCCAATTCTTACAGTTGATAATGAAGATAGGTACCCTAATAATAAAGTACTTGAATTAGATTTGTATGGACTTAAGAGAAGATTAGAGGAAGACAAAAATGACTATGTCGATTCTTTTTTTTCTGAGGAATACGAAGATGAATTATTTCGAAAAGCCAAAGTAACGTGCTACATCTTCAAGCCTAAATTGGATTTACGGGACGTAAAAACCTCCAAAAAAATTATCAAGGATCGATTTTTCAGAAACGATATGTCCGTTATGTTTTCGGTGAATGGGCAAGTGCATGGAAGCTATTCCTCTGAATTTATTACTCGTACACTGAAATTTAATCTCCTGAAGGATTATTTGCTCATTCATGTAGATTGCACGGGAATGAAACCAGACTTCCGCGAAGAGCTTTTTATGTCGGATCGTGAACGTTTAAAAAAAGGAGACGAGGCAAATCAATTAAGAGAATTTTTAGGCAAGAAACTTCGAAAGAGCCAACTTGATGAAATAAATCGTAGAAGGAAAGAATCTATCGGATTAGAAAGTGAGGATACTTCTGAACTTATTAAATCCTTTGCCAGGAATCTTCCTAAAGACAGCGAACTATTCAAACTGCTTCAGAATACGTTGAAGCTTGAGGAATTGAAGGACAAAAAGAAGCCTGAAAAACCAAAAAAACCAACAGGGAAACCAGACATTCCAACTTTTTCACCGCAACGTTTTCCATCATTTTTTAAACTAAATAAAGGCAAAGATGGTGTAAATGTGATAAGCGTTCCTATCAAGGGTGAAAAAACCATCAAGTTCGATACGGATGTTGAAGATGAATATTTTGACAGGACAGAGGAACCGGGCGAATTGCAGATTGCACTATTGAAAATAAAACACAATGAAACTGAAGGTGGAGATCAACCGGGAGACAAAAAAGAAATTTCGGATGTCCTGAATATTGACAAAAGCAGCCCGAATAGCGGTACAATAAAACTTACATTCAACCCGACAAAGGAAATGAATGTGGGTGATGAAATTGAAATTAAAGTATCCCTGACCGGAGCAGGTGATACATTTGATGAATTGCTTTTGGTAAAAGTTTCCGATACTGTTCAGAAAAAAGAACCTAAGCCTAAGGAGGAAAATTTTGAGAGCATCGGTTTGCCGGAATTAATTAAAGTTAAAGAGAAAGAGTGGGAAAAACTTGAAGAACAAGGTATTTCAATGAATCATGAAACGGTCATGTATCCGGTAGGAGAAGGAGATAAGTTAGAGAAAATCTATATCAATCTGGATTGCAGGGTATATTTGAATCACCGGTCAAAGCTCAAAAACGAAGATCAAATAATTATTGCGCAAAAGAAATTTTTATCTAGTGTATATTTCCATGTGCTGTTTCTTTACATGATCACAAAACGACGCAATTATTCTTTGCAATATACCAAAGAGGATAAACCGGAAGACGTCACCATTGATGAATATTTAAGGGATGTGTTTGATCGCTATTATAGTGATTTTTTACTTAATTTTGGTACTGAGCAGCTAATGGGGATGTTGGAGGAATAGGGTTGATGATGCTAGGATTGAGGGATTAAATGAGTTCCAGATTTTTTGCAATGGGTTTAAGATGATTTTCAACTTCGTAAATATTTTGAATCCTTCTACCTTGGTTTTTACTATATTGAAGCATTTGAAAAATTAAACCAAAAATATCAGGATTCTGAAATAAAAAATCTTCATAAACGATTTGACCAATTGGTAAATTGCCTTGGAAAATATACCAAAATAGTTTCCCTAATTGAAAGACATCTGAAACATTGTCAATTTCACAATCAAATGTTGCTTTTTCGTTTTCCTCTGTTAAATATTTGTTCATAGTTTCTGGAGATTCCCATCCGAAAGCCCCAATTCTATTACCAATCTCTTTTTCTAAAAATTTAATATCATCATCTCGAAATCTAGCTAGACCAAGGTCACCAATTTTACATTCTTTTCCAAATAGAAATATATTATCATGTTTAATATCTCTATGATAAATGTCAAGGGAATGGAGTTCCTTAAATCCTTCAATAACCTCTATACACAATAAGACTTTTTGCTCATAATCTATATCATTTTTATTCAGGTATTTCGCTAAATCCCAATCACTTTTTTCCATTGTGTAAAAAGGAAATCTTAATCCGTTTAAAATAAGAATACCACTATTGAAAAATTTTATTATCCTTTGTTTATTTTCTTGCTTAGCCTTTCTTAAGGCAATTATTTCCCTTTGAAATCTTCTTTTGTACATTTGGTTAGATTTCTCAATCGGCAGATTGCAAATTTTAATAACCAATTGATCGTCTATGTTCTCCAGATCATCAGGATTTTTTAACAGAAAAATATTTGAATTACCACCTTTATTACCTTTTATCTCATCTAAATAGTCTAATTGATAATCTAAACCATCTATATTTATTATATTCTCATAAGGCTCAAATGCTAATTTGATCCTTTTGCTATTGGGATACCACTCAATATTTTTGTGTAACTTAATCATTTTTATCTAAAAGATTAAAGATGATTTAACTTCTTTAAGTTTATCAATATTTAGAGTAAAATAATTTCCCTTTGGGACAAGGACATTAGGACTAGTTAATTTATAAAATGCAATAATTTCCCTTTGAGTTTCATTAGGATCATTATATGGATTAAGTAATAATTCTTCAAAAAATTGTAATCTTTTTTGACGAGCACGTTTTTGATTTGACTGAGATACACAATTTATTGCATACTCTTTAAGGGGATCACAAAAATCATTCGAAGGAGATATTTCTTGCGCTATATAAACTAAGATGCTATAATAATATTTAAGGGAGTCATTCGAAAGTTCAGAATATTTATTAATAAATCCAAAAAGTGTATAGAAGTCATTTCTTTGTCTGTAACGAGTTTTTCTAATTGGATAAATCGTATTTAAAGCAGCAATCTTGGTAATCACTTGCAAAAAATTTGTCTTAAGTTCTTCCTTTTTGTCACCATTTATGTCATTTTCATATAAGTAATCTACTTTATCTTTTTTTTCGGTTATACCGAATTCTAACTGAGCAATTAGTTCAGAAATAAAATCAATATCGTTCATCCTTCTTGTCGATGCATCAGTAAATAAATCTAAAGATTTAAATTCAGGGGAATCAGCTAATATTGAATTTAGATCCAAAAACTCAGTATAAAAATATTCTGCTTTATTTAATTCTGGTTTATTTAATTTGCGTCCGGTCTTATTGACTCGTGCATAAAATTCTTCAATAGAATCGGAGTCTTCTAGATTTTCTATTATAGTTATCGATAATTTATAATTTTCAAAATTTTCTTTTTCCTCCTCAACAAGTTCAGAAATAGTCTCTCCTTTAAAATTTCTCTTATTATATGCTAAGATAGTTCTAGTCCTTTGCTGTCCGTCAACCATTTCAAAGTTTCCATTTTCAATTTTCCTTAAGAAAAAAGTTGGTAATGGAAATCTTCGATTCAGAATAGAATCTATTAATTCATTTTGGTCCTTTTTTGACCAAATAAAATTTCTTTGGTAGGGTGGATTTAAATCGAGTTTATTTTCTTCATAAAGATTAATTAATTCTGCTATTGACCATTTTACAATATCGTATTCCATAGTATTTTCAAGATTTTTATCATCTAAACAAAACAATTAACACAACTAATCCCATCAGCATCATCCAACACATCAATCAATTTATTGGATTTAATGGAAAGGATTCTATTTCTGATTTTCTTTAAATGTTCTTCTTTGATTTGCTGGATACGGTCGGGTTGGCTTAGCTCAAATAAACTTTCATTCTCATTCCAAGTGTAACCGTCTTTTTCATATTCCATTGCCTTCTCAAAAAGGTCTTTATGACGTTCCATTAGCCAAACCCATTCGATTTTCTGCTGGTAAAAACAGAAAAAGCAACCGGAGCGGCTCCGGGCGTATTTTCCTTTTTCACCGTTTACCTCGTATTCAACTTCTTTGTAATATTTCGGATAGGTAACACCTGAGCTTTTATAAAGGTTGATGACATCATCTTTCACGATCACATCGTCATTGTTCAGCAGGCTATAGTCCTCAAGTTTGGCAATAGGATAATTGGAGTCTCTCAGAAACTGAAACACAGCACGATTAAATGTTGCTGTATCAATGGAGAGCAGTTCATTCAATTTCTGCGAAAAAAGAAATTTCGGTGAAGTTGGTTCAAGTATAAAATTTGAAACCTTTTCAAGGTCAGTCTTTTTAGCAATTTGCTGGTAAATTTTTAAAAGCTTTGAAATGTTGTCATTATGCAGCACCTTATTCAAAACTTCAATACTCCACATATTTTTCCTGAAAGGGAATATCGTTTGGATGTTCGGTTTAGTCGAAACATACCCTTCTCGTTCTTCATCTCCACGTATGGCAACATACGAGATCACCGGATCATCACCAACATACTTTTCAAATGGTTCGAGCTTTAAAACTTTTGTACACCAGCGCGCCTGATTTGATGGCAAGTAGCCTCGATACATCTGCAGAAAATGATCGAATGGATCGAGTGGGCTATCCTTAGCGGCTATAAGTTTCGTAATCTCTTTCCCAAGATAGTTTTCAAGCTCTTCTATTAAGTCATAAGTTTCAGCCAATTCTTTACCGGTATCGCAGAAATAATATTCCATATCGATATCGGGATAGTGCATCTTCATATAAATAGCCAAAGCAGCACTATCCTTGCCTCCTGAAATACCGAGTAAGTGTCTAACTTTCTTCATCTTTAAGTTCGTCTTGTAAAAGTTTCGTGAGTAATGCGATGTTAAAGGTTTTGTCGTTTTCTTTGAGTTGCTCCTTAAATGAACGCTCTAAAGTATTAATTTTTTCTATCTTGGCTTTTGGAATCCGGATATATTTTTTAGAAAGTCCTTTTAAAAAGGAAGTGACTTCAATTTTAATAACTTCTTCTTTTGTTGTGTCAATATCCTTTATTGATAAATCAGTAAAATTGTCAAGTTCCCTGATATTTTCCAGTATTTGATGTTTAAGGATGTCTATTTCTTCATCTGAAATGTTTTCTAAGCTTTTTCCTATACATGCCTGTGAAATGGAATTTATCCAAGAGTTTCTGTCATCAAGTAAAGTTGTAACTCGGTTATAAAAAACCTGCAATTTTGGTTTGAGTAGATTTACCTTAAGCTTTTTGTATCGATTCTGTAGTGACTCTTTATTCTTTGGAAACCGTAATGATTCCCCAAGAACTTCATCATTAATAAACTTTTCGATTTCACCAATCAGATTCTCGTAAGCCGAATTTATTTCATGAATACCCTCTTTGATAGAAACAGCCAAATACACAATTTTCTTTTCATCATTAAATAATTCATCTAGACTTAGGTCGAATGCTTTAGGTATGTCTTTAAAAAATGCTTCCTCGGGGTCAGTGGCAGTTTCAATTGCCTTTCTGAGCTTTATGGCATTATCACTTAGCCTGCTGGTGTTTTGGGAAAAAGGTGAAAGATTCTTATAAAATATTAGGAACGGCCTAAATGTTTCAATGAAAGCTTTGTTTGAAAAATCTTCTTGTTCGATCTGGTTTAGGACTTCCCTGTATTTATTGAATAATCGAAGTCTTTGATCAGTTAAATCGAATTTTTTGACCAGATAATCTTGCGGAGTTCGATAAATTAAGTCAAACACTTCACCATTCAAATATGGGATATAGGTTGACTTGCCTGTAATTTTATCCTGATAGAACAATGCAAACTCAGTTTGATGAGCAGCAAGAAAAAGAGGAATCCAAAAATCGACAAATCCTTGTTTTAATTTGAAAGGTCTCTGCTTGAGTATCCCAATTAAATCTGTTATCGGTTTCTTGGCAACTTTTGATTGATCTAAAAACCTAGAACAAACAGTCCATAATTTTTCAAAGCTACTATCCTCTGGGTATCTATATACAGCAATCCCATTTTCGAATTTGTAAATGCCCGTATTTTCAATTAGAGATAAAAAAATGGTCTTTTCTGGAGGAAATTTCTCGTCATCAAAGCCATAGTTTTGTATCTCAGCTTCGTTCAGAATTTTATTAAATAAATTTTTACGTGCAGAAGATATAGTCCCGGAAATTCTTGTTTTGTTGACCAATTCATTTTTAAAAATTGGTGTGGAGGAATATACCTTATTGCAAATAGATGACAATTGGTTGTTAAATTCTTTTTGATTTTTAATTTTTATCTTTTCCCCAGCAAAATACCATTTAACTGAATCATCACCAGCATATAATCTGTCAATTACATAATGATTTAATAATGATTGATAATGTTTGAGGATCACTTTTAGTTCCCTGACAGCAATCTTATCATCGGCATGTTTCTCAATAACCTTATTGATTTTCTCAATGTCGAAAATAGTATCCTCGATTTTATCTGTCTGGGTATACCATCCAAATAATATTGCTTCTTTGCATTTTTTTGATTCGGCCAGAATTTCTTCTTCTGTGGTTTCATTGTTAAAGATTAAATTCACAAATCCATCAATTTCATCTTCAGGAGTTTTTTTGATGGGTTCATCGCTAAGAACAAACTGGAAAAAGCGAGGAGTCCCTTTTTCATAGGATATTTTTTTAGCAGAAAGAACCGGAAAGTCAAAATACTTATTGAGTGAATGGGTAACATCTTTAACGCGTTCGATCAGGTTTCCTGCTTCATTGATTGCAATTTCAAAGTCAAGGTCAGTTCCTTCTTTTATTTTATATCGTCTATCAAATTTTGTAAAGTGAAGGATACCCTGTTTTTCTAATTTATCGATGACTTTAATAGGTCCTGAAATACCAAGTGCCCATTTACCATAGGACTCAATAAATGATTTGTCGATAGAGCCACCTTTTTTTGAAAATAAATTGAGTAGACCTATTGTCTTGATCAATTTTGCCGTTTCAGCAAAGTTTTCGGGAAACACATCTTCAGCTTTTTCAAGTGCCTCTTTTATGGCATTCCAGTTATTGAGATGTGGATTGTATTTGGTAGACAAAAACGAAAAATGGTAATAAACTAAATAATCGTAAACGCAAGCAAGATTGTAAAATGGATTTTTGTCTTGATCAAGTTTATATAGTCCCAATTCATCGTCATTTTCGATAAAAGAAAATAATGACCTTTCGTTTTGGGCATATTCCTGCAATGATAAGGTCAAAATAGAGGCGGATAATAAATCAAAAGGGTAAAGCTTTTTGGAAAACGATAAATTTCCATAATCACGAAGCGGAAAAAGTTTTGATTTTTCGATGGATTGATGGAGGTCTTTTAGGTCTTCACTTATATTAAAGCGATGCTGAATGCCTTGTATCTTATCTGAAGCTAATAAAAGAAGTTGTTCAACAGGCTCGTTGAAATTCAATTCAACCAAACGGCCCTTTACTTTATTCCACTCATCAACTTGTGTTTTACTCATATCAAGTGAGTAGGCATTAAAGTTTTGGTGCAGCACTGTTAAAAATAGAACCTCTTTAGTTTTATCGTTGGCAAACTCAGCTAATTGCTGTATAAAATACAATTCCTTTTCTGTGTTATTTTTAGCAGCATACTCTAGGAATTTCCCAAATTCATCAATTACAATTACTAGCGCTCCTTCATTTTCTTTATGAAAGGAGTCAATTCTATAAATAATATCAGAAGCCGATAAATCCGAATTATCAATTTTGAATCTATTTGCAACTACCTCAATTAATGATTTGTTCTCACCAATAATATTTACAAAAGTGAATTTATCGAGGCCATCAAATAAAGCCGCCTTGTTAAATACACTTGCCTTTCCATTTAAGGATTGTTCGAGTGATAAGATAAAAGCAGACTTGCCGGTTCCATATGATCCAATTAAATTAAATGATCGGGAACCTTTTTGATAATTTGAAATAATCTGACCATAAACCTGCTTAACATTAGGAGTAGCAATGTAATTAATGTCTTGATTAAAATCTCGAACAATATTAATTGATGGTGTAAACGTGTACGTTTTCATAATAACTTGATAAAATATCCAATGGATTTGGGAGTTCTGTGAATGTTAATACCGGAACACCAGCGGTTTGGGTAAATTTGATATCATCAAACGAGCTTTGCAATTCTTCAATCTTTTGGTAAATGCCTTCACGATTGAGTTGGAATATATTGCCAACTGAATTGTATCCAGAAAGCAATTCATTAAATGAAATGCTTTTGCCAGATTTTAAACTTTGCAGAACGACATATAAAAAAATCTCTTTTGGTAATGATTTCCTTTCTTTTCGTTCAATGATAAAATATTCTTTTGTCTTTTCTTCAATCCCTTCTCGTTTAAAACTTCTGATTAAGTCTAAATCAAGAAATAGGCTTGAGTATTCATCTTCAAAGCTAGATATCTTTGATTCCGAGCCAGGAAGCAAATAGTTTCTAAAAAAGACATTGATATCGGTTGTTACTGTTTTTTCATTGTATGAATTCCCATCCCCACTAGTTGAAATTCTTTTCAAATAGTTATGTAATGTGAGCCTCGAAAACTCATTATTGATTTTCAGAAAATCATTAAAGATTAAATTGTAAATGGATGCATATTCATTCGAAACCAACATATAATGAAAAAGCCAGATTGTGCCAATATCTTCTAAATATGGGTCGTATCCATTATTTGAAAGGATTTTTTTAGCTAATGTTGTCAGTTCCTCATTTTCATCTGTCAATCCAATCGATTTTAACCAAAACCGAATGGAAAGCACCATGTTTTTTCCAACGCCTAATTCAACAACAGCATCTGGATCGTTAAAACTATGCCCTTGATTTAAAAAGTCGAATCCTTTCTTTGGCCATAACTGCTTGCAAACAAAGGATTCATGTCCGGAAAATTTAAAATTCTGCATCCTCCAAATTTACTAAATACAACGCTTATGAAAGCATAAAGTTGAAATGATATGTTAACAATCATATCTTAATTATTGAGTTCTTTTTTCAACTAATCTGCAGCCTCCCAAAATTGTCCTAGAACATTTTCAAAATGTCCGCGGACATTTTAAAAATGTTCACCGTCATTTGATCCACTCACCGGCATCATTTTGGGGTTAACGGGTTTTTGGAAAAATAACAGAAAGAATGTTGGCAGGTTCTGTGCCCTTTCAGGCAGTTTAAAATTTAAGATATATCAGCGTTTTACCACAATCTCCCGCACGAAACCGGTTTTATCCCCGAGGGCTTTCAGGAAATAGATTCCCGGTGCCAGTGATTCGGTGGGGATCACCTGGCTGTTCGTTCCGCTGGTGAACGGCTTTTTAGGGATGGTTTTCAGTGTCTGTCCGCTGAGGTTGAGTATGCTAAAGCTGATGTCATCGGGTTGTTGCAGATAAAAGCTTACGTTCACCTGCTCGGTGGCGGGGTTGGGATAAAGTGTGAGCCTTTCTGGTTCGGGCAGGTCATCAACGGCGGAGGCGCCTTCGAAGTGGAGGTTGTCCACCAGGAAGTCGCTGCCTTCGGTGGCTTGCAATCCGCTGGTGATCAAAATGGTGATCCAGGCCGAATCGGGCACGCCTGTGTATCCATAGTTGATGGGCGCTTCAAAGGAGGTCCACTCGGTAGTCGACAGGGATACTTCTGCACTGCCGACGGCAAGGGTGGTTGCGCCATCGAAAAAATCCACGGTGATCACAAAATGGTCATTACCGGCAAGGGTACCTTTCACATTGCCCCGCAAACTGGTGTAAGCGGTGGTGAGGGGGATCTTCCCGGTGCTGAGGCCGGGACGGGGCACAATTGCAAGGAAGTCGTTGTAAACTCCTTTGAGCCTTACCGCATAGTCACCCGAATAAGCATCCGTTGACTGAAGTGCATTTTCAAAGTTGGGGTCATAGTTGATGAAGTTCCAGCCAATGAGCGTATCGCCGTTCCAGTTTTCGAAATTGGGATTGGGAAGCTGCGCTTTAAGAGCGCCAGTCGCCGTGAAGAGTAAGACAAGTAATACAATGATCGAATTTTTCATACACAATAAACTTTTTCGCCGGCGTGAATTGTTTGAGCTCCGACGGCTGATCTTTAGAACAAGTAACTGGGGGAAAAGTTTGGAGGCTGTGTGCCAACTGGTGGGTTCGGGGTTCTGTGTTCTGAGTTCTGGGTTCAGGGGATGCCGTACACTGAGCGGAGTCGAAGTGTACAATTTGGTTGTCCGTACACTGAGCCTGCCTGCCACGCGCAGGCTATTGTGAAGGCAGGCAGACGTAGTTGAAGTGTACAATTTAATAGAAGTAAATTTTTCGTGGTCGAAGTGTACTTAAACTCATTGCCTATCCCTCAGGGCACTTCGACTCCGCTCAGTGCCCGCCATGTCGAAGTTACATATCCTGCCTCAACTCAGCTGCTATCCAATCTGATAAAACTGCCGAGCCGGCTTTGTTCAGGTGCTCATGGTCGTACCAGTAGTCGGGATTTTCAAACAGGGAGTTTGGGGGGATTAATACGGTTCCCCATTGCTCGTAGCTGTCATTTTCTTCCGGTTTTTGCTCAGGAGTTGCAAAGCCGGGAAGGTAAAGAAAGTAGAGTTTGATATCGTTTGCTTTGCAGAGCCTTGCAATCTTTTCCAGGTAGGAATCCGGGTAATACCGGTAAAACCAGTTGTTGTGCATCCGCGCTGTTTTTGGTACCGATTGATTCCGGGTCTTTAGTTGCAAAAGCATATCTGCACTGGCTGTGTCATGAACCTCTCCCTGCCCGTAATCGGTGATGGTATTCTCATTGGTGAAATGGTTTCCATACAACTCATCCTGCCAAAGCTCCAGTTTGTATGCGCCATGGGTGAATATATCGCTTACAAGATCTTTGTTGAAAAGCGGCTCGGCAAACAATACATCGGCGGTGTTCGCCATATGCGGAAAAACAGGATGGGTGTACCGATTTTCCTTTTCGCGCACCTCCAGCACCAGGATTTTGGGTTTTTTTTGCTGAAGCACCTCTTTAAGCAAAACATAATGCAGGTTGCGGCCCAGGCGGCAATAGCCCAGGTTTAAAACATGCAAACTATCTTTCCCCAGCTTGTTTTCAATACGCTTGTCGTCAATTCCGTTGATGGTGTGGGAGGTGCCCAAAAACAGTACATCGACAGGTTTCGGGTTTTGATACAAACGATCGTAGACAAAATCACCCTGTTGCAGACAATCGAACCAGAGCCCGTTGTATTTTAAACGCTGATTGACCGGTAAAAGAGCGATCAGCAGCACAAGCGGCAACAGGAACAGGGCGATATGGAGCTGCAGCTTTTTCATCAGAACTGGAAATAGATAAAGTTGGGTTTAACATCAAAATTGCCCAACAGGAGTATCAGCAGAAGCAGTGCATAATAAGTGAATAGGCGCACAGGCTTTTTATGTTTTGCGATCCAACTACTAAATTCGTTCAGTTGGAGCCTCCATTCAATCATTCCGAAAAGCAGGGTGACGATCATCAACGTGATAAATCGTGAGGATGAAAACGATGTTATGCTTTTTATCAAAAGCTCCGGGCTCAAGCGGTTTGTTTCAAATAATGCCGACGTCATTTGCAACAATTGAGCGGTAGTTTCGGTTCGGAAAGGAATGAAGAAAAGGCACACCAGGATGAAGGTTATTAAGATCCGTAAAAATCTGAAGCGCTCACCGCGTATGGGTCTTTCGACGAGGTAAAACACACCGTGAAGCGCGCCCCAGATCAGGAAAGTGACGGCTGCACCATGCCACAATCCCGATAGTAAAAAGGTGATGAGGATATTGATGCCGAAACGTATTTGGCCGCTATGGCTACCTCCCAGCGGAATATAAACATAATCGCGAAACCAGGTGGAAAGGGAGATGTGCCAGCGTTGCCAGAATTCCTGCAGGGAAGCCGAAAAGAATGGGGTGCGGAAGTTTTGCATGAGGTCGAAGCCAAGCATCCGTGCAATACCAATGGCGATATCCGAATATCCTGAGAAATCAGCATATATCTGTAAGGTAAAAAACAGTCCCCCGGCCAGGGTGGCGATGGCAGATGCCGGTTGTGCGGGGTCAAAGAGATGCTCCACCATCACCCCGAAATTATCGGCAATGACGATCTTTTTAAATAATCCCCACAAAACCAGTTGTAGCCCGGAAACACTGCGGCTGTAGCTGAAGGTGTGCTGCTTTAAAAACTGGGGCAAAAGATGCCCGGCACGCTCAATGGGTCCGGCCACCAACTGCGGGAAAAAGGCCACAAAAGCGAAAAAGGCAAAAGGATCGCGGGTGGGCTGGATCTTGTTTCGGAAAATATCAATGGTATAGCTCATCGACTGAAACGTGTAAAACGAAATGCCGACGGGCAAAATGATATCCAGTGTGCCGGTGCTGATCGGTGCCGAAAAAAGCAAAAGTAATTCGTTTAATGAATCGATGAAGAAGTTGAAATATTTGAAAAATCCCAAAATCCCCAGGTTGATGAAGATGCTGAGTGCAAGCAGGCTTTTTCGGGTTGATACGCTTTTGACCTTTCCAATCTGCATTCCAATCAGGTAATCGGCTCCGGTACTAATGATGATCAGTCCGAGGAAACGCCAGTCCCACCAGCCATAAAACAGGTAGCTCGAAAGCAAAATGAAAATATTCCGAAATTGCAGGCTCCACTTCCGGCTGATCAACCAGTAAAGATTGATAAATACTACAAAAAAGAGCAGAAAAGTGAGTGAGTTGAAAACCATCTTACAACGTCAAATAGTTTCTTAGTGCATTAGATTATGGGTTCAAAGATAGGGGAAAATGGGTTGGTAGGCTCAGGGTTCTGCCCGCCTCCGCCGGTTGGCGGATTTGGGCGGGGGTTCTGGGTTCTGGGTTCTGGGTTCTGTGTTCTGGGTTCAGGGTTCTGTGTTCAGGGTTCAGGGTTCTGTGTTGGGAGCCTGCCCGCCTTCTGGCGGGTTCAGGGGTGCCGTAAACTGAGCCTGTCTGGATTGGCAGACAGGTTCAGTGCCCGTGGGTATGCTAATTACTTTTTTTTTTAAAGATGAAGCCTGATCGGCTAAAAAACAAATCCCACCTTAAAGGTTAAATATTTCATGTAAAGGTGCTGCCATTCGTGTAAGGTTTTCAGGTTGGTGTAGCTCTCGTAGGTAACTGAGCTGGTGAAATGCCCGGCATTGAGTATGTGCCAATCGATGCCGGCCTCCAGGTGAATGCCTGGCTGGTAAACCGGAAGTTTTTCACCGTATTTCTCAGCAAAATCTTCGTATAGAAAATCTCTGTTGCTGTGAAGAATAATCAGGTTGTTCAACCCGAATCCGAAATAAGGACGCACGGTTCCCATTAAAATGGAGTAATTAAAAGCTACCGGAATTTTCAGGCTGATCATCTTCAGTTCAACTTCCAGGCTGCTCACTAAATATTGATTGCTATCCACATATTGGTCCCTGCTATTATTTACGTAGTATCTCAATCCATTATATTGAACGACATTACTTTCGTCAATATTAGGGTTGTGGACTAGGGTATATTTGTTTTGGGTGTTTAAAAACAAGCCACTTTGTATCCAAAATCTTTCATTGTTTGGAAGGAAGTTTTTTAATCTCAAACTGAGACCCCCTTCAAAGCCACTTTCGAAAATATCGGATTTTACACGGTACCCAAAATTGATTTTGTTTCGTGCCAGTCCCACGTTAAACCCAATCCTCAGTTCCAGGGGATTTACCTTCGATTTGAAAACCACACACTTCACCGAATCACATATATAATCGTTATAGTCCTGGGCCAGATCAATCAGCGAATTATGATTTAATTCCACCGTTTCCACGCGCGTTTGAATGGAGTCATAATCCTGCATCAATGCTACCAGCTTTCCTTTATAAAGCGATGGCATATTAAACCCCTTTGTTTTGATCACCGTGCCGGTTAGCTCCACCAGTTCACCATCTTTATTTTCCACGAAATAGTGCGGTCCCTCCGGATCGCTGTAAAAATAGAAGCTGGCCATCCCTTTTACGAGGAATTCCAGAAATATCTCCTGTCCATTCACTTTACGGGAAATAAAAAATTTTCCTTCTGTCATTCCGTAGGCTGCTATCTCTCCCGGAAGATAATGTTTGGGTTTCGATTTGCTGTTTTCCCTGAAAATGCAAATCTCACGCTCTTTATTCCCCCCGGTATATTTGATAAGGCCGTGGATGGTATCCTGTTGCAGGTTTATGATAAAACCATCACGATATACCTGGGCGGTTGAATTACTGGAAAGTCCGGTGAAAATGATGGTAAAAAGGAATAATAACGGAAAGCAAAAAATGCTGGCTTTGGGAGATTTCATAAATTAATTTTTTTACATAACTTGATTTAAAACTCGGGTTAAAAGTAAGCAAGCACGGCATATTTTCAAAGTGAAATATAAAAAAGCCGGCCTATCTTTTATTCCGGTTCAGTTGGATAATGGCGAAGATCATCAAAGCCGCAGCTACCCACTGCACCGGGTTTAATAATTTACCATTGAAGATATAATCAAAAACGATGGCGCTGAGCGGGAAAAACAGTTCGCACATGGTGGCCAGTACTGCCCGGATGCGGATCAACCCAAAATAATACAAAAAGATGGCGCCGCTGCCCGTGGTAAAAGCGATGATGAGGAAATATATCCAGTTGTTGGTGGTAATGAGGTCAAACTGGCCTGTGCGGCCAGAGATAACAACTACCAGTAGCAGGATCAGGGAGGTGAAACCGTAGCGGTAAAATGTTCCGGTATGAAAAGAGTATTTGTTGAGGATCTTTTTACTGAAAACTGTGGAACTGCCGAACGCAAATGCTGCCAGCAAAGCAAAAAAAGCTGCCTGTGCCGTTTCATGGTCTGCGTCGATCCGGGGCAACTGAAACCCGAAAACCAGGAAATAACTTGCTGCAATGGCAACTCCTGCCCACAAAACAAATCGCCTGCGGATCCTTTCGCCCAGGATGATGGCGGCAAGGGCAATGGAAAATACCGGTTGTAATTTTTGCAACAGCACTACCACCGTAAGGTGTTTGAAATTGACCAGGAACAGCGCCTTTACTATGGAAACGGTGCCCAGGATTCCGCCAAACATCGCGATCAGGAAAAGGAAAAACACATCGCCATAGGTGAAGTTGCGCATGTGCCGGTATTCCTTGTACAGGAACAGGTTCATGATCACAAACGGTATGAGATGCAGCATAAACACCACAAAGATCACATCGAGATTGAAAAGGCGTGGTGTGAGCACAATGCCATCAAATCCCCACATAATGGAGGCGAAAATCACCGCAAGGGCGCCTATGATGGCTTGTTTGTTTTTCATTTGTTTATAAAACCCTTGTGCAAATGCAGAAATTCATAGTTCTTAACTTATCTCTTTGGAGTAGACCATTACTTCGCTGCTTGTGGCAATTATAAAATATTGACCATTATATGAAAAACCAAAAGCCCTTAATCCAGAATTATGAAAAACTCTATAACAATCTTGTGCATCTTCTTCTTTGAAAACACTTTTTAAATTTGGCTCAAAGATTATATCGATTGTTGGCCAATCTGTTGCCATGTAAATAAGGCTATCTCCGAATATACAGGTATGGGGTAAACCTCCGCCATGTAATCCCCCAACTAACACTTTTTCGTCAGATAATTCACCTATTCCAAACGACCATAATTCATAAGAGTTAATCCAATCATAAGTTGTATCGTGATCTCTGGCGGTCAATTCTAATTTCGAGCAATCAATTACACCTCGTCCCTGACTTGAGATTATTAATAGTAGCCTTGGATTCTTTTTCGAGAACCCAACCTCTGTAAGCCCACCTATTGCAAAAGTTTTCATTTTCCAACCAGAAGGAATTGCAGATTTAATGGTCAGATCTACAATATTCTGAAGTCGTAATTTATTTTTTTCTTTTGAACCTTTGTTTTTACTGAAAATTCCCATTAAGCAATCACTTGTTGATTATTTTCAAAGTCTGTTTAATATATTCATTGTCCGCGCCCGCAAAAGTAATTTCAATTGTGTAAACCGATCCGTTTTTGCCGGTTATTTTTCCGCCTTCCACCTCCATTTCCGCAGCATCTCTTACAAAAAGCTCCACGGGATAAGTTTTGCCGGCCAGCCCCTGCAAACGAACTGCGTAGGTTTGATCCTTATATTCTTCATTGATCACACGTAATCCCGTTGAGTTGTCGCCGGGTTGTGGATGGCTTATGGGGGAAATGATCCGCACTCCGCCAACCACTTTATAATTTAAGCCTGCATGATCATCGAGGTAAAATTCTACCGGAACAAGAGAGGAAAGACGCACATCTTCAAAATTACCTGTTGACATCACGGATAAAACCTTTGTGCCGGGTTCATACTGCGGATCAAACAGAATGCGGATGCTGGAAGGCCCGCTGTGATCGAGGCTCCAGGTGACAAGTTCTTCCGAACGGCGCATTTTAAGATTCAGCTTATGTTCGCCGACACGGATGTTTTTAACCTCCAGCGAGTCCCAGTCGGCGGGCAATTGGGGCGCAATTTCCGCATAATGATGAACCGCATCCGCTTTAATGCCCAGCATCCCTTCAATGGCCGGTTGTAACACCATGGTCTCCGACCAGCACTGGTGATGGCAAACACCGGAAGGCTGATAGGTTTCGCCGCTGAGCACCTCTTCTATAAATCCGAGTCCCCAGTTTTGGTAAACAAGCAAATTGTTCATAATATGCATATATCCCTGAACAGGCCGCAGGGAAGCGTATTCAGCCAGTGAAACCCAGCCCGTGAACAACGGCCAAACGGAGCCGGTATGGTAGCCACGGGGGTTAAATAGCTTACTTTGTTTGCTAACAATCCGGCAACCCCAATCGCTGCTATAGCCATCCGACGACCAATCAGGAAGCATCAGGCCGGCTTTGTCGCTTTCCACCTGCTGAAAATAAATGGGAATCGAAGGTAAGATGGTTTGCTCGGTGTGATAGTTGCCATCCGTGAATTTGCCCTGGTTCAGGAAGTTGGTTTCCTCGTTCCAGAAATCCTGGTTGATCATGTTTGTAACAAGCTCCGATTCTGCTTTCCATTGGGCAGCCAGTGCATCGTTGCCGAGGGCCGAAGCCATAAAAGCTGCTTCATCCAAAGCTTCTGCCCAGCAAGCCGTAAGGTAGAGCGAGGAGTGCGATCCGAAAAGGCCACCACCTTCCACCCAGCCATGACCCACATTGGTGTTTTCGATCAGGTGATCTCCATCGGTGTCGGTGCTGAAACAAAAATCAATCGCCTTATTGATGTAATTCCAGTTTTGGCGGATAAATTCCACATCCCCCGAATGTTTGAGATAGCGGCCTGCCAAAATGATATACAGTGGCGTTGCATCCGATGCATCAAAATGAACGATGCCGGAGGTGCTCACTTCATGGTAAATTTTTCCATTGAGGTCCTGGAAATGCTGGTACATCAGCAACACTTTTTTTACAGCCTCAAAGTCGCCGTAATCGAGCAATGCAAGCCCACTCCATTCCCCGTCGCGACCAAAATACCAGGCATAACCGGGCCGGCCGTTTACCTTGTGTCCGCCATCCCAGCCCTGATCCGTGGTTCCAATACCGGCCACCAGCGAAGTGCCCAGTCCGGGGGTGTGGGTAATGAACCGGTCGGTGGCGCGTACGGCCCAGGCATATCCTTCATTAAAAACCGGGTCAGGACTGATGATCTGAAGTTTATCGTTGTAAGGGTCTTTTTGGGTGTTGGAAATGTAAAAATCGAGCGTACTGGAAATTGCATTTTTGTAGGCATTTAAACAGGAATCAGTATCCCGGTGATCGGCGGCGATAACGATATCCATTTCCGAATTTGGATTCAACTCAAAATGAAGGAAACCATGAGCTTCAAAATTGCAGCTATCACCGCAATTATCTCTCATACTGCTGGCTGTTAAATGGTTTGCAGGCTTTTGATCACTGCCCACCAGTACATTAAATTCATCGTTTTCGGCCTGAAAGTGAAAGGCGTTCAGGATGGTATCAAAACCGGCATTAAGTTCTTTTAAAACAGATTCGGAATAGGGCCACATAAGCCGGAGGTTGGAACTGAAATTAATCCTCAGACTGGCTTTTTCAGGACCCTGATATTTATAATGGATCACGGCAGCAGGTGCTTTGTCATCAGCGATGATCGTCTCCTCCAGCACAAACCTGTCGGTCCGGTAAATTCGCCTAAAACTTTTCGGACGGACTTCAATCTGAGGTTTGAGCGTGGATAATTCAAACAGGTCAGGCCCAATGGCCAGTTCAGTTTTGAAATCTTTCAAAGCCATAAACGGGTGCACCCATATCTCATCGATCCCGTTATTTTCATGCCCCATCACCAGGAGGCGTTCACCGGCCACATCCCAAAACCGGTTGTTCGATGTTCTGCTAAGCATCCCGTCATCATTGGGTTCTGGCCATGCTGCCGAATTTATTTCAATGGGTTCCGAGTTAAAAACCGAGTCAATGATCACTTGCTGAGGGCCATAAGACCAATATCTTTCCTTTTCACTTGATTCTCCACCCAGCATGTAATTAAAGCAGTTGAACATGAATTTTCGGAGATGTTGCCGGTTAATATTGGGTTTGCTCAAACAGGTATAAGCCCCGATCACCAGCACTTTTCCTTTGCCGGGATTGTATTCAAGCATCAGTTTGCTTTGTTCCCGAAGAAAAATATAATCCCAGTCCACGGCGATCACCTTTCCTTTTTGCGGAACATGATCATCAAAAAACCCGATGATGCGCAGGGTGGTGTCATGATGCGGTTTGAAAATGTATGAACCTCCAAATAAACCCTCAAATACAGGATGGCTGCGAAAAGCATGCATCCCCAGCTTGCGGCCATAACCGCTGTCTTCAGCTTTTTTATTCCGCACTTCAACGGCGTTTTCTTCAAGACTCAAATCGTTCAGTGCACGGGCGCCTTCCAGTGAAAGGATCAGTTTACCTCCAGTGTTCACATATTCGATCAGCGCCTTCTTTGCTTTACGCGGGAGGGCTTCAAAAGTGGTATCGCTGTGATGGAACCAAATCAATTGAAAGCTGCTTAACTGATCTACAGATTTAAGCTCATCAAGATTCCAGGTGCTTACCACGAAATGCTCAACATCATTGAGAAACATCAACGCAGCTTCTGTTTCCGGGTCCGGCTGAATGGTTGCCTTTGTTTGCAGAATACACAGGTTTTGAGCGTTGATTACTGTAACGAACAGCAGCATCAAATTCAATAAAGTGAAACGAATAGGGTATTTCATGATCAGCAGAATATGGCACCAAATTAATCAAATTCCTGCTCGCTTTGGCCGAAGTCGCGTTTGAATAAAAAAGAAATTTACTTGACTTTTAACACTAATTTTCTTACCTTCAGGGCTTTAAACCATTTAAACCTTATACTATGAAAACCTTAATTAAAGGGGCATTGATCAGTTTTACCCTTGCATTTTTACTGATCTTTGAAATTCAAGCCCAAACACAATCAAATACGCTTAGCAAGGACAAAAATTTCAATCAACCGGTGGGCGTCTACAATGCCAGTTCAGCCGGGTCGGCGGCAAATGCATCCGCAGGGTTGCAGGAACAAACGCCGGAGCTGGGAGAGCCATGTAGCATGTACATGAGTGATGAGTGGCAAACGGGAACGATCAAGCTAAAGGGAAATACCATTTATGAAAATGTTCCGTTGCGCTATAATATCTACAACCAGCAAATTGAATTCGTGCTGGATAACGACACTGCGGCAGTAGGTGATCCGGCCACCATTGAGTACATCCACATCGGAGGTCATACTTTTGTTTATGAAACTTTCTTTTGCGAAAACCGGCTAAAGACAGGCTATCTGGAGGTTTTATCCGAGGGCCGGATGCGCCTGCTGGTATTTCGGAACATTAAATATGTATCTGTTGAAAATGATGCCGTTACCGGGCTTGAATCGGAACGCAAGTATCATTTGGATAAAATATTTTTATATGCATTCCCGGGTGAAAATGCAAAAAAACTCCCTGAAAAAAGGAAGGAGTTACTTGCGCTGTTCACGACTGAGTTGCCTGATTTTGAGGTTTATTTAAAATCTGACAAGAACAAATTAAAGTCAGAGTCTGAACTTATTGCAGCATTCAATTATTTTAATGAACACTTAAAGTGATGGATTGTCAAAAGCCGGATACCATAAGAATTCTATTATGCAAATAAAAATGGATACGCAACTCACCGGCTTTTGACTTTTTTAAGTTGATCCGTTCATCTGTTCTGTACGAAGGATGATCTCCTCCTGCAATTCATCGGTAAGATTGATAAAATAATCGCTGTAGCCGGCCACACGAACGATCAGGTCGCGGTATTTTTCCGGCTCTTTTTGTGCTTTGCGCAAAGTTTCCGCTTTTACCACATTAAATTGTATATGATGTCCGTCGAGGCGGAAATAGCTACGGATAAGATGCAATACCGCTGTTTTGCCGTTTTCATCCTCTAAAAAGGAGGGTGTGAATTTTTGGTTCAATAAGGTGCCTCCGGTGCGCACATGATCAATTTTTGCCGCTGATTTAATCACAGCCGTAGGGCCTTTGCGATCAGCACCCTGCGCCGGCGAAATGCCTTCGGAGAGGGGCGTCCACGCCTTGCGGCCGTCGGGCATGGCTCCGGTTACACTGCCAAAATACACATGGCAGGTGGTGGGCAATAAATTCACCCTGTGGTATCCGCCGCGTGCAGTTGGTTTGCCGTCGATGGCCTTGTAATAGATCTCAAACACAGCCCGCGTGAGGTCATCGGCATAATCGTCGTCATTGCCGTATTTGGGAGTTTCGTTTAGCAGTTTTTGCCTGAATTCTTCGTAATCCATGAAATCATTTTTCAGAGCTTCCAGCATACCCTGCATCGAAATGGTTTTGTGTTCAAAAATGTGATATTTCAGTGCTGCCAGTTCATCCGAAATGCTTGCCATGCCCACACCCTGAATGTAGCTGCTGTTGTATCGGGCACCCCCGTCGTGGTAATCTTTACCATTTTGGATGCAGTCGCTGATCAGTATCGAAAGGAAAGGAACGGGCAACATTTTGGCATAAATGCGATCGATGATATTGTTGCCATTGATTTTGATGCCGAGGAAATGGTTCATCTGTTTTTCAAAGGCGACCATCAGTTCATTAAATGATTTAAAATCCACCGGGTTACCTGTTTCAATCCCGATCATTTTGCCTGTTCGTGGATCAATGCCATTATTGAGGGTGATCTCCAGCACTTTCGGAATGTTAAAATAACCGGTGAGAATATAAGCCTCTTTCCCGAATGCGCCGGTCTCCACGCAGCCGCTGGCACCGCCATTTCGTGCATCCTCAATCGATTTGCCCACCCGCAGCATCTCCTGAATGATGGCATCAGTATTAAAAACAGAGGGCTGGCCGTAGCCTGTTTTGATGATCTCGATGAAGCGGCGGATATACTGATCCGGATTCTTTTTACTCACCTGCACCATAGAGCTGGGCTGTAATAACCGCATTTCCTCGATCACGTCCAGCAAAAGATAGGTCATTTCATTTACCGCATCGGATCCATCACTTTTTACCCCACCGAGATTGATCAGTGCAAAATCGGTGTAGGTATTACTCTCTTTGGCCGTAACACCGATCTTGGGTGGTGCCGGGTGGTTGTTGAATTTCACCCAGAAACTCTGAAGGAGCTCTTTGGCCCGTTCTTTCGTCAACCGGCCTTCAGCGATATCTTTTTGGTAAAAAGGAAGTAGGTGCTGATCCAGCCGGCCGGGATTAAAGGAATCCCAGGGGTTTACTTCGGTGATCACACCCACATGGATAAACCAATAATATTGCAGTGCTTCCCAGAAGGATTCGGGTTTATTGGCGGGAACCTTCCGGCATATCTGAGCCATCTTTTGCAGTTCCATTTTTCGGGCAGCATCATTTTCTGATCCGGCAAGCTCTTCAAGGGCATCTGCATGTCGGTTGGCAAATTCAATGATCGCATTTGCAGCGATTTTCATCCCTTTGAGTTGCTCCACCTTCGGCTGATCGCCGGTTTGCTCATATTGTTGCAATGCACTATTGATCTCATCGATGAAATCAAGCATTCCCTTGTGATAGATCTTATCGTCCAAAACGGTGTGTCCGGGAGGGCGCTGCTCCATAAATTCAGTGAAAACGCCGGCGCTGTAGGCTTCTTTCCAGGCATCAGGCAACTGGCGGAACATTTCATCGCGAACCGTTTTTCCTTCCCAGACGGGAATGATCTGCTCCGTGTATATCTTATGTGTTTTGACATCAGAATCAAAAGGTACTTTTTTTCGTGAACGGAGGATCTCCAGATCATCGATCGAATGGAGGCAAATCTCGGGATAAGTCGGGCAGGCCTGCGGCGCCGGACCCCTCTCACCCACGATCAGTTCACCAGGATTGATGCAAATGTTTTTATTGTTCAGGATGTGCCTGAAAGTGATGGCACGTTTTACAGGCATGCTTAAGCCTGCATATTCCGGATTTTGATAAACTTCAGTTACCAGCTGGGCGCGTTCGGCAGATATGCTGGGAATGGTTTCGGTGCTTTGCTTGCGAAGCTGGGCTATTCTTGGGATCATTTTGTTGTGATTAATGGTTTAACCTCCGATTTTTACCGGTATTCCTTCTCTTCTGAAACCGGATGACATTTTAAGAATCTCTTCATGGTTTGGCTCCTTTTGTACCGGCATTTTGTATTTTATGTTGTACCGGTTGTATTTGCTTTCGCCAATGCGGTGAAAGGGCAACAGGTTCACTTCGGGGTGCGGTTCAAATTTACGTAGGTAAGCAGCGATCTGATCAAGGTTTTCGGCGGTGAAAGTGATTCCCGGGATCACGGGAATTCTGATCCTGACAGTTGCGTTGTTGGCAAAAAGGTATTCCAGGTTATCCAGAATTTCGGTGTTGGAAACGTCGGTGTATTTCAGATGCTTCACCGGATCCAAAATCTTCAGGTCGAAGAGGAAGAGGTCGGTGAAGGGCAAAACCTGCCGCAGACTCGCCTTGCTCACATACCCTGATGTGTCGACCGCGGTGTGAATATTGTTTTCTTTGCATTTCATCAACATCGCCTTGACGAAGGAAGCCTGGGCCAGTGGTTCACCTCCGGAAAATGTAACACCCCCTCCCGACTCCTCATAAAAAACCCGGTCGGCAAGGATTTCCTGCATCAGTTCATCCACAGTTACTTTGTTGCCAATCGTCTTTCCGTTGATCACTTCAATTTCGGAACTGCGTCCCTCGGGGTTATGGCACCACCAGCAGGCCAGCGGACAACCTTTAAAAAAGACCGTAGTTCGGATGCCCGGCCCGTCATGGACCGAAAATCGCTGGATGTTGAATATGGTGGCAGATTTGTTCACTTGTTTTAAGTTTATTTCTTGTATATATGCACGCTGAGCGGAGTCGAAGCGTGTTTTTGTTGTTCTTTGTTCCTGATTCTGAGCCTTCATGCCTTCCGGCGGGTTCAGAGTTCTGTGTTCAGAGTTTAGGGTTCTGCGTTCAGAGCCTGCCCGCCTTCTGGCGCGTTCAGTGTTTTATACTTACCTATTATTTAGGTATGATCTGAGTTTTGTTGAATATAAATTATGAATTAGTTTCTTTTAATAAGGATTAGTAAAAAACGTTGTGTTTTCCTAATATAAAAAAGGTGGGTTTCAGAAGCTAATAAATCCAGCATTCGAAAAGCTTTCGGCCGGTATGCTTGTACATTTTGAGATTGATAAAATGCAATTTCATGGGTTATGAAATTAATGTATCAAAGATACAATATTGAATCGGAATTGTAAAATAAATTATTCCTTCGCATCCATCGCGCAACGGAAGCCCACCGTGGCATTCCTTTCAAATCCTTCGGAAACACGCAGCAACATTTGTGTTTTATTGAGCGGTTGCGGACCGCCTTTTACATACCACCAGCTAGAGGTTGGATTATAAAAACTTCCTCCCCGGATGATGATGAAGTAGTTGGTTCCGTTATCATAAATATCATTGGTGAGCTGCCATACATTGCCCAACAGATCTATTACGCCAAAAGGGCTGGCCCCGCCAGGATACTGATTGACCGGTGTAACAGCGCCGGTTGCCGCATTGCATTTGGTTGAATCCATCTCATTGCCCCAGGGGTAAATCCTGCCGTCGTTGCCCTGCGCCACGTATTGCCATTCGGCCTCTGTGGGCAGCCGTTTACCGGCCCATTTAGCATAAGCTTGCGCATCTTCATAGCTGATATACACCACCGGGTAGTTTTTCATGCCCCGCGGGTATTTCCCTTCTTTCCAGTGCCTCAGGTAATTGGTGGTGTCTTTCGGCTGATAGCCTGTCGATTCGATAAAATCATAAAACTGGTTGTTGGTAACCGGGTATTTATCGATGTAGAATTTTTTGATCTGATATTTCTCTTTGGCGCTATATTCAGGATAAGGGATGAAACTGTCGCTCATGTCTTTTTCCATGGTGAAAACGGTAGCCGGAATTTCGGTCATTTCCGTTGGGATATCACCCGTGGCAGGAGTTCTTTCAACTTTGGAGATAAGTCTGGGTGTACCCGATTTAAATTCGATGACCCTTTCATCCATTAGTTCCCCTTTTCCCATCAACTGAATAACCAGCTTGTTTTCCACAATGCCAAAATGATCGGGAATGTGGATGCTTTGCTCCTTGATCTCAAAAGATTTAAATTCGTTTTGATAATCCGGATTTCCTGACCAGATCCTGATCTCATCTCCTTTCTCGGATTTAATGGTCAGGTCGCTGCCGTTTTTCTGAACCTGCAGCAATTTCGGGAATTCAGCCACACAGTCAGCATTGCTTTCCTTGCGGGTTCCCAGCCACACCTCGCTGAATCCTTCCACATGAACCGGTATGTATTGTTTGCCATCCACAGTTTGAGGTTGCAATTCTTCGTGATTCCATAAACTTACAAAATGGCTGTTTTTTTTGGGCGGCGCGATAAACAGCGGCCCGGTGAAACCATCCGTTTGAAGGCTGTAAACGGTGTAAATGGTTTTTTCTTTTGAGGGAAAACGATTCACCCAGATCTTATCTTCGAGGGTGGGTATAAGCGGTGTCCATTCGAAGCTGTTGAATGCTGAAGTGTTTTCCCGAAGGATCATCAGGGCTTTACCGAGGTAGGCCATTTCCGCCTCATGCTCATCCGGCCGGCCGGGTGCGAAGTTATTCAGCTCCACGCCATAACCATTAAATAAGGAGATATTCACTTCCTGTTTGATGGAGCCTTCATTGAGCTGGCTCACCCTGAAAATAGCAAAATCAGGGCGGATGAGCTTGTTCATGTTGAGCGGAGGTGAAATTTGAATGGCATTGTGCACACGCCCTGAAATGATGCCGGGCATATCTTTGGTGATGGCCATCCCTTCGGAGTACATGATCACGCCGGGCTTAACGCTGTCGGCAGCATGCTGCAATTCCCATGAGGAACTGCCCCGAGTATCAAGCACCACGCCGTCGGCATCCGTAGCCTCGATCAGGCGGGCCATTCCGGCATAATGATTCTCTTTCCGGGTACTCTGGTCCCAGGGGTTATAGGAGATGAAAAACGCTGTGCCGCGCTCTTTGGCCATTTCTGATAATTCATGCAGTTTGGTCAATCCACCCGGCAGGTCATCATACAGATCCCATTGATTACGCTGATCGAGACCGAGGGTTGGCCAGGTTGGCCAGAGGCCGTAAACATCAAGTCCACCGCAGAGTTTGTCGCATTTGTCCAGGAACTGCTCAAACTGGTAACCACCGTTTTGTGCATCATAAAACTCATGATCCCAGGCCATTTGCAATACCATGAAGTATTGATTCCGGATCCAGGCCAGGTCTTCGCGCTGGTAGAGTGAATCGTTAAATGATTCCAGATCATAGAGGTAGTTCTCCTGGAACATCCGCTTGAGCCCGTTTTGCCATTCACCCGAATAATCATCAAAATAGAGATCATACACCACTTTTCCCCCCGGATATAAATACGTTTTATAACGGCCTTTTCTACCGTTTTCCACAGCAGCTCTCCTGGCAATTGCGCAAAGCGAAACATTTTCTTCGGTTTGGAAAGCCCCGTATCCCATTTCCCAGGCGTTATCAGGCAAAATAATATTTACGGGTTCTTTGTTTGGCCTGAAAAGATATGCTCTTGCAAGCGACCAGGGACCTTTGCCGGTGATATAAATGTTTTGGTTTTTTTGGCCGAATGGAACTACATTTTCAAGAATGACAGTATCAGCAGAAATATTCCGGATGCTGAGGTTCATTTTTGATCCACGGGTAGTCGCCGTATCACGTCTTAATTTGAATTGCAGGAGATTGTTAAGTTTCCAGGAGGCTGAGGTGTCCTGGAATTTAAAACCCGGTGTGTCTGAAAAATATACCTTTCCATTCGCAACGAGCGAAAATAAGGGAGTATTATCAATAAGCACGATGTCGTCCATGCGGTCGGTCCATGCTTCAACTTCCAATGCTTTTTTGCTTACCGTTATCTTTTGTGCCCAAACACCGGAAACTACACCGGTGAGGATAATCAGCAATAAATATCTTGTAACTCTGATCACTTTATTAATATTTAGCCAGGTTAAAAACTCAGTACAATCTGCCATAACAAAATTACGTATTTTTGACAGATATATACAAACTATGTCATTGGATACGATCATCGAATTAGAGAATATCGCGGTATTTCAACGGGAAATACTGGTTTTGTCGGAGGTAAATCTGCGGGTCGACAGGGGTGAGTTTGTATATCTTATCGGTAAAACAGGAAGTGGTAAAAGCAGCCTTTTGAGAACCATTTACGCCGATCTTCCTTTCAAGCAAGGCAGCGGATCCGTGGCCGGATTTAAACTCCATGACATTAAAAATAAAGAGATCCCGTTTTTGCGCAGAAAGCTGGGAATCGTATTTCAGGATTTTCAGCTTTTAACAGATCGGTCGGTTGCTGAAAACCTTCATTTTGTTATGAAATCGACCGGATGGAAAGATAAAAAAAAGATGGAGCAACGTACGCAGGATGTGCTTGATAAAGTGGGGCTGGGAACCAAAGGCTTTAAACTTACCCATCAACTTTCAGGTGGTGAGCAGCAGCGTGTGGCCATTGCCAGGGCTCTTGTAAATGATCCGGATATTATACTTGCCGATGAGCCCACCGGTAACCTTGATCCCGAGACTTCACGAGGTATCATGAAATTACTCTTTGATATTAGCAATGCCGGTCGTGCAGTGTTGATGGCCACCCATAATTATTCCCTTTTTAAGGAATTTCCTGCCCGAACATTAAAATGTGAAAACGGCCGGGTGATACGTGGCTAATACTATTTCCGGAATATGAGGCTGATCAGCCGATCCGCGTTTTTCTCGTTGGAGAACCTTTCAAAAAGCAGCTTTTCTCTTTTGTCAATTTCTGATTTTTCAAAGGATATGTTAAATAGCCGGTCGAGTTGTTCTGATAAACTTTCCGGAGAATTTCCAATATGACACAAGGTATCTAATCCGGTTCCGTTGAGCATAGGTTGGTTTACCAAACAAAACCGGCCACTGTATAGTGTATTCAGTAATTTTAGTTTGAGTCCGGTTGCCTGAAAAGTAACCAGGATATTGACCTGAGCTTCACGGATGAGCCTGAACATTTCATCGTCAGGTGGATTGGCTACAAGCTTAATATTTTGATGTTCCGCAGCCAGTTTGCGAATGTATTCGGGAGGGTTCATCCCCGCCACCACCAGTTGATAATTGTTTTTGCTGAACACTTCATTGATCAGAAATTCAACAGCATGTGCATTTTCCGGAACTTCGATGTTGCCGTTGTATAAGGCAAATTCTCCTTTACCCGGTTTACTGCTGATCTCATCATTGGCATGGAAGCTTGGTAAATATTCCACTTTAACTTTTGGAAAATGATCCCGCAAATATTGAGTATCCTCCTCCGAAACTACCAGCATCAGGTTGGCATGCTTCAAAATTTGCTGATAAGCCCAAAGTTTAAAGCTGGCCAGCAGAAAATACAATTTCTTAAAAGGACTTTTATCAACCCGGAATAAATTATAATAATAGCGGTGCTCAATATTGCTTTCGCGGTATATCTTAATGCGGTTTTTCAGCTGCGGATGATTGATGTAATAGCAAGAGTGCAGGCCCTCAAACAGGATGGGATGATCGTCATTTAAAAGATTTTGCAACAAATCTTTCGAGCGCCTGCTGGAAACAATGTAAGGCTTGAATGACAAGGCCGAATTAAATCCCACCAGCCGGGGATAATAATGTACTTCTTTACAGTATTTATTTAGTTCTTCCGAGCGATCCCGACCCGGATATTCAAAACAGTGGAGGATTATACCGATCCCCTTGCGGTGAAGGGCTTTAAGCTTATAAAACACATCGATCACCCCGCCGTAATTGGGCGGATAGGGAATGTCAAAAGCGATGATATGTAATACTTTGTCAGACATACTGTTGATAAACCTCCTTTAATTTCTCTGATTCCTTTTCCCAGCAAAGCTCCCGGGCTGCAAACTTAGTGTTTTCACGCCAATGATTTATCTGTTTTTCATCGGCCAGACTATCTCTTATTTTTTCGGCAATATGTTTTGGATCGTGATTTTCGATAGTGTTGCCGATATCGTATTTATGAATGATCTTTTCAATTTCCACCAGGGGAGATGCCAGCACAGGAATGCCCGCATGGATGTAATCAAAAAGCTTATTGGGTAAGCTGTAGCGGTAATTCAGGTTGGTGTCCTTGTCGATGGTGATGCCCAGATCCGCATTCCGGGTATACTGGTAAAGCTCTTCGACCGGAATGCGCGGGATAAAACGAATTTTGGAAGTCAGATTTAAGTTCTCGCTTTGTTTTTTAAGATCACTGACCACATCGCCACCACCGATGATCAGCAAAAGGTAACCTTCGAGGTATTGCATAGCACCAATCAGTTCCTCTGCACCACGCTGAATATTGATGCCTGAACCCTGTAAAATAAGTATTTTCTGATCCGTTGGCAAACCAAGATCTGCCCTGCTTTTTGTTTTTTCGAATGTGAGTTCATGCGGAACATTTCTCACCACTTTCACATCCACCTGGTACTTCTTATTGAAAATTTCAGCAATGCCATCACTCACTGTGAAAACATGTTTTAGTTTTGGAAATATCCAGCCTTCGATCCATTCCCAGGTGCGTTTTACAAATTTCCGGTGGATCACTTCGGGAGTTTCAGTGAACAACTCATGGCTGTCGTAAACGAGGGGAATCTTTTTAAATTTATGGATCAAAAAATTTGGCAAAAGCGTGTCGAGGTCATTTGAAACCAGCAAATCTACCTTTCGGAAAAAGAGCAACAGAAAAAGCCGGAGGTTGTATTCGGCATAAAAAAAAGGACCTTTTTCGAACAGCAAGCGCATACGGAGCATTTTGTAATTGCGATCGGGCAGGGGAGGACTCTCCTTTTTAATCCGGCCAACAAGGGTAACGGAAAAACCCATTTCTGAAAGTGTGTCGCAAACTTTTCGAACCCGTTGGTCGGTGACCAGATCGTTAATAACCGATACAATTACTTTTTTCAAATTCCTCCTGCATTAGCCTGCGAAAATAGTAAATTCGCATGTTTAATGTTGTGATGATCTAATTTTGAATTGATGGAAATATTGTCAAATTATCCCCTTCAATCCCTGAATACTTTTGGTTTTAAAGTAGATGCTAAATATTTTGCGCCGGTTGCTTCTTTGGCCGAAGTTGGCAAAGCTTTAGATTTTGCGCAACAAAAACAGGTTCCGGTGATGGTTTTGGGAGGTGGAAGCAATGTGATGTTTACCAAAGACTTTGAAGGGCTGATCCTGAAATATGACAATGATTCCATTGAGGTGATCAGCGAAACTGAAGACTATATTTATGTAAAAGCTGGAGCAGGGCTAAACTGGGATCAATTGGTGGCTTATTGTGTTGAGAGAGGCTGGGGAGGACTGGAAAATTTGTCGCTGATACCAGGAAATGTGGGAGCAAGTCCCATTCAAAACATTGGAGCATATGGTGTGGAAATGAAAGACCATTTTGAAAGCCTGGAATATTTGCATTTTGAAACGAATGAAACTTCAATTTTTTTTGCAAGTGATTGCCAGTTTGGTTATCGCGACAGCATTTTTAAAAATGCTTTAAAAGGTAAGGGATTGATCCTGAATGTAACTTTCAGGCTGAATAAAAAGCCGGTTTTTAACACCTCTTACGGAACCATTTTGCAGGAATTAGAAGCGATGAACGTAAAAAAGCCTGATCTGCAAACCCTGCGGCAGGCGGTGATCAATATCCGGCGCAGCAAATTGCCGGACCCAGCTGAAATTGGGAATGCGGGAAGTTTTTTCAAAAACCCGGAAGTAAGCACCTCACAACATCAGGAATTAAAAGAACGCTTTCCAAACCTGGTTTCATTTGCCCTTGATAATGACAGTTTTAAACTGGCAGCCGGCTGGCTCATCGATCAATGCGGATGGAAAGGCTACCGCGAAGGCGATGCAGGTGTTCATGCCAGGCAGGCGTTGGTGCTGGTGAATTACGGAAAAGCAAATGGAAAGCAGTTGTTCGAGCTTTCGGAAAAGGTGCTTCAATCGGTGAAGGAGAAGTTTGGGGTGGAATTGGAACGGGAGGTGAACGTTGTATAGTTTGAAGTTCGAAGTTTGAAGTTTATAGTTATTAGTTGCGGTGCACTGAGACTGTTTGCCGATCCAGGCAGGCGGAGTCGAAGTGCACTTTATTTTTCGAAGGCACCGTAAAATTTTTAGTTTTTAGTCCAGATCGTGATAGCTATTGGAATTAAAACCCCAACCTTTTTGCTGCTTCTGTTTTGTTAAACTGATCTCTTCTGAAGGTATGTGCCTCCGTGGTGAAGATATAATCATCGAAATTGAAGGTTCCGTGATCGCCAAAAAGCAAATAAAAATATTTAAGGGTTTCCGCGAAGAAATAGGTGGCCATGTAGTCGCGCTTTTCTTTGGTAACCACATTTTCGATGGCATTAAAAGCCACATCGTTTTTGCAATATTGTAAAATATCGTTCCAGTAAGTTACACCCATATTATAATAGGTGGAATCGCCGGTGAAATGAAACAGGTAATAAGCCGATTCGATGATCTCCGGGTTCAGGTCATAAACCGGATATGTGGGCTCGTGCTTTTTATAATCATAAGCCATAGGTTCCAATCCGTTTTGATTCCAGAGCCAGTCCCAGGTGCGCTGTAGTTTTTCCGATTTTTCAATGTTGCCGCTAATGGCCAAAAGTCCGGGGAAAAAGGCATCATACAGGGTTATCACGCTGCTGATATGCTCCCCCGAATCCATATCCACCCTTCCATACCAAACGAGTGAGTCCTGCATTTCGGGAATGTACTTTTCGATAGCCGCAATGCTGTTGTCCCAGGCATCCTTCAGATCGGGATCACCAAACAAAAGCCAGGCTTTGTATAAATATTCAAAATAGGAATCCACCCCTGCACAAATATGGCTGCTCCTGTTGGTCCACTCGCCCGTTTGAATATCCATGCGCTCACCGATCAAGCCTATTTCAGAACGGCGGTCGTATGCTGCGAAAGTGGCTTTTTTAGCCTTTTGGTAAAAAACAGGGTCTTTAGTGTAATAACTCAGAATTCCCATTTCCAAGAGGTAAGTTCCAGCTTCCGCCATATTGATGGTATCTCCTTTTATCCTGCCTGTTTTCAGGTTAACCCAATAAGCCGGCATTCCGGTACCTGTTTCAAAAGCGGGGAGGAGTCGCCTGCCAAAATCTTCGGCTTTAGCCAGGATTTTTTCATTGCCAGTGTATTGGTACATAGAAAGCAATCCACCCAAAACGCGGATGTTTACTTCAAACACTTTCACATAAATATCTTTGTCGAAGTGCAGGCTGTCGATCACGTAATTCTCGATCTCTTTGGCTTCATCGTCAAAACCCATAACACGCAGGGTGCTGTAAGCATCGATGGGGGAAATATACAGGGGTTCGTCGTACCAGTTTTCGCTGCTTTTGCTTAAAGGCAATAAAACATCGCTGCCCCAGGCGTAGGTTTTGTAACCCTGCCAGCTGCGGAGTGTTTCGGCTTTAACCTGCTGGGCAAGCTGACTTTGCTTCTGCTGATCTTGATTTTTATTATTGTTGCCTGAACAAGCCATCAAAAGGGCTAATGACAAGAAAATGGGGGTAAATTTTTTCATTGAAGTGTAATATGCATTGGCACTCAAAATTACTCAAATTACATTCATTATTTAAAGGAATTTCAATTCTCAATAATTAGTCCATCTTCGCTTCTTCATTTGTTTTCTCAAACACCAGGTTCTCATTAAATTGTTTGATGATTTGGTTGTAGAAAGCCTTTAATTTGTGGTATTTGGTATAACTGTAAACCGATTTTTTAAATTCATAGGACGCATTGATAGATACCGTTGAATCGGTGGATGTAATATTATATTTGCTGGCTGTTAAATCATCGTCATAATTTTGAGCAGCCGGAATACCTGTTAGTTTATAGCCTTTGGGTATGGTAATTTCAGTCATAAAAGTGAAACGTTTTGGATAGGTCATATCCATGGGATAGTTTCTTTCCTTTCCTTTAAGTGGGTTTTTACTTACCGGCTCATTAAGGAATGGGGGCACTAAATATTTATCATCAAAGTGATCAATCCCTTTCTTAATCGAATAAATCACAATGTAAGGTTTGTTTGGATCATCAAAATTTCTTGTTTCCGATACATTTACCTGCTCATACCCCTTATTTTCGACACTTTTTTTCAGGTCAATTAAATTGTCACCAAACACTGATTTCATTTCTTCAGCAATATAAAGTTGAGAAACATCGCTAATGTCGGCGGTAATGGTATCAAAATCAGGACTTATTTTAATATTAATATTAATAAAATTACTTGATATTTGGGTGTCGGTTAGTGGTAACCATTCTACTTCATCCGATTTCATGATCAAGCCTTTATCATTAAAGCATTTTGAAGGTATTTTGTCGTTTCTCAGATAAATGGCTGACCCATCCGTCATAACCAATTTATCATCGATGATTGCAGCAACAACTACATAATTGAAGAAGCGATAAAAGGGATAATCAAGTTTTATTTTACCGTGATCACGGGTGCTCAATATTACGGGATATGCAACAATCTCTGCGGCATTCAGGAGAGCAGTCAGAAATAGGTTTATTTCTGCTGAATTGCCTTTTTGATTTTTCAAAAATTCAGAAGCCGATTGCTGCGAGTACAGTCGGTTTCTTTTGTCCCAAACGTAATGGGTTTTAACATGATCTACAATAAACAAAAACCTTTCAGCCGGAGACAGAGCCAGCAAATTGTTTTCTTTCACAAAAGCCTTTGATTTTCGTTCCAAAGCATTTTGAAATTTCCCGAAATTGTCGTCTTTAAGCAGATCTTTGATAAAATTTTCCCATGTGGTCATGTATTCAATCCGACTGCCATCCGAACGGATCACGCTCATTAACTGGAAGTCTAGCTTGATGATATAATCTTCTTTTGAAGTAATCAATGCCTCTTCTTCAAAAGCGGGGATATTTTCTTTGATAAACCGGTGTGTTTTCATCCTGTATTCCATAGCGCCGTACATCCTGGGCAGTCCCTTTTCCTCAAACGATTCCTGTTTTTCGAAATGATCAGCACCCTGAAGCAGAAAGAAATAGTTATAAAAGGGAGTAAGATGAACGGTGTATTCACTGAAAAGGGTTGGGATTTCGCGCTGAAACTCCCAATCCTGGAGATTAAATTTGTATGGGGTGTCGTGGTCGTATCGGAATTCAATAATTGATCCGGGTTTCACCGAGGGCAGGGTGAATTTTTTTATATACCAGTTTTCGTTGATCTTCTCCTCGAAAATTTGTGAATTGTAAAGGGTTGTTTCTGTTATCACACCGTTTTCCAGATTATAAGTAACAGCCTTGATGTCTGAAACTTTTTCAGTGAAATCATCACTTTTATAAAAAGGAATTGTTATTTCTGCATTTTCAATTCCTGCTTCTGTAAATATTTTAATTCTGGTTTTTCGCTGGAAATTAATAACAAATTTGTAATCTGAATAATAAAAATCCGATTCGCCAATATCATATATTACCGCTGCATCCGCATCTTTCAGGAACCCTTCGGCTTTAAGGTCAAAATCAGCCTGGGTTACTTCGCCGTATTCATGAGATAATTCACCTGCTCTTGTGTTTTGTTGAATGAAAAAAGCAGAA
>Ga0116152_10000021_pt1 | contig 110907 bp, 108 predicted proteins | sample AD_UKC119_MetaG_FD_89894 | JGI IMG/M metagenome (GOLD analysis project Ga0116152, IMG submission 89894) | Active sludge microbial communities of municipal wastewater-treating anaerobic digesters from Hong Kong - AD_UKC119_MetaG | ecosystem: Engineered > Bioreactor > Anaerobic > Digestate...
TGAATACATTTTGTTGCATCCCATACAGGAATTTCAACGGCAACGCCGCGCTTCTCGTACTGCGCTGTTCCCTGTGGGAAAGTACCGTCTTCACGACCAACGAAAGCAGAAACAGGGAGCTTCTCGCCTTGCTGTGCGTTCATGACTTCAACAACATCAGCAATGAATGCAGGAACTTCCTTCTTTGCTACAGCTACATCAGCAGCAGTTGCCCAAGAAGCAGGAATCTCATAAGCGACAACAGCATCTACGCCAGCTTCAATAGCAGCATAGTTCATGTTTACGATATCGTCGCCCTTCTTACCATAAGACTTCAAAGCCGCCTTCTTCATGTAAGTGACAGCATCGTCTACCGGAATGATATTTGCAAGCTTAAAGAATGCAGCCTGGCAAATCGTGTTGATACGTCCGCCTAAGCCAATCTCCTTTGCCTTTGCAACAGCATCGATGGTATAGAACTTGATGTTGTTGTTTGCCAAGTAGCGCTTCATGGAACCCGGGAGGTTCGCATCAATCTCTTCCTTGGTCCATTGTGTATTCAAAAGGAATGTGCCGTTTGGCTTCAATGTAGAAAGCATGTCGTACTTGGTGACATAAGATTGGTTATGGCAAGCAACGAAGTCTGCTTTGTTTACAAGATATGTCGAACGAATCGGTGTTTTACCGAAACGAAGGTCAGAAATGGTAACACCACCGGACTTCTTCGAGTCGTAAGAGAAGTATGCTTGTGCAAACATATCTGTATGATCACCAATAATCTTAATGGAGTTCTTGTTTGCACCAACAGTACCATCAGCACCCAATCCCCAGAAACGAGCAGAAATCGTGTCAGCAGATGCAACATCGATGGACTCGTCGATAGAAAGAGAAAGGTTCGTAACATCATCAATGATACCGAGTGTGAATTGCTTCTTCGGAGACTCCTTTGCGAGCTCCTTGTAGACAGCAAGAATCATGTCCGGTGTCGTATCCTTTGAACCTAAGCCAAAACGACCGCCGATGATGCAAGGTGCATTCTTCACGCCGGCATATGCTGCGCAAATGTCGAGGAACAAAGGCTCACCGTGTGCGCCAGGCTCCTTTGTACGATCCAAAACAGCGATAGACTTTACGGAAGCAGGAATTGCAGCCAAGAACTTCTCTGTTGAGAAAGGACGATATAGGTGAACCTTCAAGAGACCAACCTTCTCGCCACGTGCGGTTAAGAAGTCAACCGTTTCTTCGACAGTCTCATCAACAGAACCCATAGCAATGATTATTCTGTCTGCATCAGCCGCACCGTAGTAGTTGAAAAGCTTGTAGTTTGTTCCGCGAATCTCGTTGATCTTATCCATGTAGTATTCAACAATCTCAGGGAGTGCCAAATAGAATGGGTTTGCTGCTTCACGAGCCTGGAAATAGATATCCGGGTTTTGAGCAGTACCGCGAAGTGTCGGATGATTTGGGGAAAGAGCATTCTTTCTGAATTCAGCCAATGCTTCGTAGTCTACGAGCTCTGCAAAATCGTCGTAATCGATGACTTCAACCTTTTGGATTTCGTGAGATGTACGGAATCCATCAAAGAAGTGGAGGAAAGGAACGCGGCCCTTGATTGCAGAAAGGTGAGCGACAGCAGCCAAGTCAGCTACTTCTTGCACACTGTTCGAGCAAAGGAATGCGAATCCGGTTTGACGGCAAGCCATAACGTCTGCATGGTCACCGAAGATAGAAAGTGCATGTGCAGCAAGTGCACGAGCAGTAACGTGGAATACGCAAGGCAACAACTCACCAGAGATCTTATACATATTCGGAATCATCAAAAGCAAACCCTGGGATGCTGTATATGTTGTAGTTAAAGCACCAGTCGCAAGCGAACCGTGAACCGCACCAGCAGCACCTCCTTCAGATTGCATCTCGACAATATTTACTGTTTGCCCGAAGATGTTTTTCCTTCCTTGTTGTGCCCATTGGTCTGTGTAGTCAGCCATAGGCGACGATGGTGTAATCGGGAAGATGCCAGCACATTCCGTAAATGCATACGAGGAATAAGCCGCAGCCGTATTACCGTCCATGGTCATTTTCTTGAGTTCTCTTGCCATACAGTTTCTCCTTTTGTATTAGATTAATCACATAATGATTGGTATTGAAAAGGTGTTTGTCGTGTGTAAGCACACAGCAAGCGCATATATTATATCACAGCAGTAACAAAAAGACGGCTCTTTTCGTGTGAAACACGTAAAAAAACCGTCATATTTGATTATGTTTTATGTGAATTTAGACGAAGTAAAATTGGAAAGCTTTACTTCATCTTTATCATCGGTTTCTCCCAAGATGCAAGAGGCTCTACACCCAAGAGCATGCTGATGGTTGCCGCAATGTTTGCAAGGCCGTAATCATCAGCAGGGATTACTTCATACTTATCCTTGTTCTCGGTGTTGTCGTAGAAGATGCAAGGAACTTGATTTAATGTGTGACTGGTCTTTGCCTTGATTCTTCCGTCCTTATCCGCCTTCGGCTCACCAGCCTTGGAAAGCTCGTACATTTCTTCGGCATTTCCGTGGTCTGCTGTAATAATGGCCATACCGCCAACTGCATCAATTGCAGGCAAAATACGTTTCAATGCAATATCAACGGATTCAACGCCAATGATAGTTGATTCGAGAACACCCGTGTGACCGACCATGTCACCATTCGGGAAATTAACACGCATGAAGGGTTGCTTATTTGCAAGAATCTTCTCAATAAGGCAATCCGTTATTTCTGCGGACTTCATCCAAGGACGCTGTTCGAAAGGAATAACATCAGAAGGAATCTCAATATACTCTTCCAAATCGTCATTGAATTTCGACGAACGATTTCCGTTGAAGAAATATGTAACGTGACCAAATTTCTGTGTCTCGGAAAGAGCTAATTGTGCGATACCCTTGCCAGCGAGAAGTTCGCCCAAGGTATTGCGGATAACTGGTGGAGATACCAAGAATTTTTTCGGAATGTGAAGGTCTCCGTCATATTCGAGCATGCCTGCGTAGTTTACCTGCGGAACGCGGATTCTATCAAACTTGTCGAACGAAGCGTCGCTTTCGAATGCAATGGTCAATTCCTGTGCGCGGTCACCACGGAAGTTAAAGAGGATTACGCTGTCGCCATCTTCAATCGTGCCCACAGCCTTTCCGTTCTCCTGAATGACAAATGCAGGAAGGTCTTGGTCAATAACGTTAGTGATTTCGCTGCGGAATGTCTCAATGGCTTCCTTTGCAGATGCAAAACCTCTTCCCTCGCCCAAAACGTGAGTCTTCCAGCCTTCTTCAACCATGGCCCAGTTAGCGCCATAACGATCCATCGTAATTTTCATACGGCCACCGCCGGATGCAATGCGGTAATCGTGGGTAGCATCGCTTAACGAAGCAAGCTTCTCTTCCAATTGGTCAACGTATTGAAGCGCGGACGTCTCGCCGACATCACGACCATCTAAAAGAATGTGAATACGAACCTTGGCTACGCCTTCTTCTTTTGCTTCATCAAGCATACAAAGCAAATGATTGATATGAGAGTGAACATTACCATCTGATAAAAGACCGATGAAATGGAGCGTGCCGCCATTCTTTGCGCCGTCAACCATGGTTTTCCAAACTTCGTTTTGGTACATGGATTTTGATGCCAATGATTCGGATACAAGTTTTGCACCTTGGCTGTATATCTGTCCAGCACCGATGGCATTGTGTCCGACTTCGGAGTTGCCCATGTCATCATCGGTCGGAAGGCCGACTGCCGTACCATGTGCCTTTAGTTTCTGCATCGGATAATTCGACATGCAAGCGTCAAGGGTTTCTTTCTTGGCCTGTCTTACAGCGTTTCCGGTTTCGATTTCCTTAATTCCTACGCCGTCCATGATAATTAGAACAACTGGGCCTTTGTACGATATGCTCATGCGTTTCTCCTTTGTTTTCCTTCAATATTAAGTAGCTTGAATAAAAGACTAAATCTTATGTTTCAGCTGGCGGTGTTACCGGATCAGGTGTTGGTACGGCCGGATCAGGTGTTGGCACGGCCGGAGTCGGAATTATGACAGTACCTGTTGTCGGATCCATAGTAAGAATCGAGCCATCCGCGGCCAATACGCCGACACGGACACGTTGGTTAATCATGCGATAATTGCTACTAAATGCGAGAACACGATCGATTTCGTTACCCTGTGCATCGTAATATACCTTGTATGCCGAAGCATTAATCGCACTGTGTGCATTACGGTCTGTTTGGGTGGTGCCAACAGCCAGGGTCGGGTCAGCAACATATTCGACAACCGTTGATGGTGTTACACTGTTTACGACGCCGATAAGATCGATGGTCACACCATCCTCAAGTGGTCTGCCATATACTTCCACTGTGACCTTTCGGTCGGCATAATATGCATGAAGTGCAATCGGATATTCCGTATTATTGGTAAATTGGAAATTTGCACCGCCCCATGTAACGGTAGCATCCGTTCCGGTATCTACGTAGCTGCTCGGCCAAGAATGTGGATTGCGCTCGTCCACTTGCAAATCAGCCTTTACGACACTGTGGAAAATCATGGTATTTGCTTGGCAAATTCCGCCGCCGAGTTCCTGACGGAGCGCGCCATCAAAAATACCACCGGCTTCACGGAAACCTGCTTCCGATGTGCGTTGTCCGATATAGTCATTGAAGTTGAAGGACTCACCTGGTTGAAGGACTAATCCGTCAATCTTTTGGCAAATCAGATTAATATTATGGTTACGATCATCATCGCTGGTCGTTGTCGAGGTCGAGGAAGAGATTAATCCAAGATAGTTTTGCAATTCTTCTTTGGATTCGTTTGGATACGTAATATCCGCTTCAACCGTAATAGTCGCGTCATATTGACTGTTGTCCAATGCCGCTTTTACGTCTTCGATTGCTTTGTCCGTATTGATATCGCAGCCAATTTGCGATTCTTCGATGATAAAACTCAGTGTGACGAGATCAAATCCGCTCGCATACGCCTCTACGACTTCTGTGTTCAGGGGATCAAGAGTCGCATGTACGATTTCAGCAACCTTTTCAGTAGATGCTGTATATGCCGAGGTGAATTCCTTCGGAGTAGCCTTAAGGGCTTCTATGGTATTCATACGTTCCGCTAATGCATCCGCTTCATCGGTAAGCGTGCTGGAACGACCATAGTTATAGGCTGCATCTACAATTTCATCAATATTGGATGTTAATGTGATTCCTTCCGGATCCAACGGGTAGTTTTGTCCTTCCAATGACAACACAATATGCAACAATTCCGTGCTACTTATCGATGTGGAATCTGCCATAAGCGACTTCACTTCGTCAAGCGATTTGCCGGATACATCTATACCATTAATGATAATGCCTTGATAGAAAGTATCAACGTCCAACGCCTCTTTCATCTCCGAAATATTCATCTCGGTTTCGGAACCGTCAGCCAATGCTATCGTTCTCTTCTCCTCTACCAGGTTCGGAAGCAAGAAGATGATACCACATACAATTGCGGCCGCCACGACTACGCCAGCAATAATTCCAATCACCAACGGGGCCTTGTTCTTTTTTTTCTTCGTAGCATTTTTCTTCATGATTTTACCCTCAATATTTATCATCGTTTTGCGAAAAAAACAAATTTACGCACATATAGAAGGGTACTATAGTTGGGCGGGAGTTTCAACCCGAAATCGTGACCCAAGTGCACCAAAATCAGCAGAAAAAACATTTTCTTTTTCGTGATACTGGCTGATTTTTCTTCGCTAATGACGTATAATAACTAAGACTTCGCTGGGCGAAATGAGGGAATCCGATCGGTAAGGAGATATAAATGTCTGTATCACATCGCTTTTCATCCACACACACCTTTAAAATAGCTTTCTTTTTCGTTTTGGTGTTGCTTGTGAATTTGTCGTATGTTCTTTCCTTTCTGATTCTGTTCGGAGTGAATTTTATTGACATGCCACAAGATAACTTTCGGGCATATATTAATCTAATTCCAATTATTTCCATATCGGCATTGCTTCTAGCAGATTTTTTGCAGTTTGCGAGGTTTTTCCGAAAGACATCTTGGGATATATTGTCGCAATCGTTCAAATTTGTCTTTATACAAACGTTGGTGTCGACGACGGCGAAGGACTTATTGGAGCAACGAGCGTTACCTCGTAGTGTTCTGCTTTTCAGCGCCATATTGATGTTTGCTATGCTCACCTTGAGCTCTGCACTTTGTATGAAGATTAGCAAGCGTCTATATAAACAAAACAGCTTGGTCATTATTGGCAGTTCTCTTGCACATGCCAATGCGATGCGAGATAAGATTCTACCTTATCTCGAACAATACGATTTAAAACTGACACACTCGCTGATTTATACGGATCGCTTAGGCATTCGAGCCGCTATCCGTGAGCAATCCGAGGTTTTTATCAGCCCAGATGTACCAGACGAGATGAAGTCAGAGATTATTCTCCAATGTGCCAAAACGAATACGGTCGCCTATTTGGTGCCGCAATTCTACGAAATTGCTCTCTACCAGTCACGACTTCTTAATATTAACGACTTAATGGTCTTTATGCTCGACCGTATGGGATTAACTTTCGAACAACGCTTGTTGAAGCGGACATTTGACATTATCGTGTCCGTGCTGGCATTGATCATCTCATCACCTATTTTGCTTGTTTCTGCGATTGCCGTGAAATTATCAGATGGTGGTGATGTTTTCTTCCGGCAAAAAAGATACACAATCGATAAGAAACCCTATTACATCATTAAGCTACGAACGATGCATGATAATGCGGAGAAAGCAACCGGCCCGGTTATTTCCGGCAAAAACGACCCGCGTGTAACCGCGGTCGGAAAGATTTTGCGGCGCACAAAGATTGACGAGCTGCCGCAATTCATTAATGTTTTGATGGGCGATATGAGTGTCGTCGGACCGCGTGCCGAACGCCCAGAGCTTATCTCGAATTTCGAAAAAACCACACCTGATTATGTCGAGCGTTTCAGCGTAAAAGCTGGCATTACAGGACTCGCACAAGTCATGGGTAATTATGACTCAACTGCACAGGACAAGCTTCGCTATGACCTGCTTTACATCAAGAATTATTCCCTTTATGAGGATATAAAGATTATATTGCATACTGTACGTGCCATAGTTACGCCGAATCTGTATAACCGCACATTCCAGGAAAATCAAGAGGTTTACGCACCTGCAACGCGTGAGGAGATTCGCGAGGGACGCAAGCTTCGAAAGGAAGTCGAAGCGCAAAACAAGAGCAGAAAACATCATCCGGACGAGTAACCCGCTACGGACAAATGTATATCAACACACAAAAAAGCCGCAACTTGCGGCTTTTTTTGATGTAAAGTTGTGCGATACGTATTATCTTTCATTCTCCGTAGCTTCCGTTTCGACGGGAGCATTCGACGATGCAACATATTCGATTAATCTCGCCAAACGAGCAATGATAATGTCCCATGAATAGTTATTAAACTGATAATAGCGGCCGTTCTTGCCCATCTCGATTGCTTCTTTTTCGTGCGACAAAAGATATTCCATGCATAATTTGAATTCTTTTTCATTGGTGAAGTAAAGACCGCCATTTGACCGAACACAATGATCCTTCAGCACTTCGCAATGACCAGACACCAAAACAGGCTTTTCAAGACGGAAAGCCTCTAAAACAACAAACGACAGGCTCTCAAAGTGCGACGGTAATACGAGGAACTTAGATTCGACAATGGCTGCGTACTTGTCATTTTCGGACACAAACCCAAGCTGGATAATATCGTCACGTTCCGGAATTTCCATCGCTGGTTTGCCGATGAGTACGAGCGGAATCTTTTCTTTTCCAACGCTGACACGATCTTTATTGTATGCGTCCAGGTCGTCAAAGAGTTCCTGACAGCCCTTAGAAACATCGATACGACCAATGTAAACAATGTATTCTTCGGGAACTTGATTTCTTTCATGGAAGCCTTTGATGTCGATATTTTCGGGGAGGTCGACACCGGCGCCGCCGATTTCATTGCGAATTTCACTATTTTCGAATTTTCCTTCGACGAAAGTGCGTTCCACACGAGTGTTGTAAAAAATCGCTTTCGGAGATTGGAAGATTTCTTCAAACATCGGAATGTATACGGGTGGTTCATCGTGCGCAGTGGAAATCAAGATGGCCTTCTCTGGCACGGCCTTCAGTCCCCAATAGGTCGAATAATATAGATAAGTCATGAAGACGAATGCTTCATAGTTGTCCTTGTTGGCTTGAATGGCTGCAATCAATGCCGGAGAATTAGGGCCTTGTTTTGCCATCCATTCATGCTGCAAATCAATATCGACGTTATTTATGTCTTCGGCCATGGCCTCATTCAATCGAACATAAACCTCCGTAAACACTTCTTGGTCACGGGGTTCGATGACTGGATAGCGAATAACACGCACGCCGTTCAGTTCTGTTTCGCCTTCTTCGTAGACGTTCTCCCACGTCGTGTAGTCGACGGCACAGGTGGTAAAAACCGTCACATCATAAAATGGAGTCAGTCTCTCCGCATAGTAGCGACATTCGAGTTCGGCGCCACCATTGACTTCCATGCCGTATCTTTGTACGACGACTGCGATTTTCTTTTTCATAGTCATTCCTCGATTCTTATTGGATAAATGGAAGAAGAAGGTCTTTCCATTGCTTTTCGATTTTTTCCGTTGCAAAACGAGCACATTCTTTTGATGCCGCTTGCGAAAGTGCCTCGCGCATTGTTGTGTCAGACAGCACTGTGTGTAATACAGCCGCTGTCTTAGCCGGGTCTTTTTCGGCAAGTAAAATACCGCCATCGCCCAATGTCTCCCCTACCGCAGTGTAATCTGCTGCCATGATGGGGAGTGCAAAATGCATCGCTTCGACAAGTGGGACACAGAACCCTTCGTGTTCACTCATGCAAAGGAAGATGTCAGCCGCATGATAACAAGCCAAAATGGCTTCGAAGGAACAGTGTCCCGTAAAGATGACATCTTCCGACAGTTGAAGTTCTTTTACCATGCCATGCAGCTTAGCGGAGTAAAGCTCCATGCCTTGCTCGTTGCCCGCCAGGATTAACCGAGATTTCGGATTATAGGTGTGGTGGTATTCCGCAAACGTGCTGATAATATCTTCCTGGCATTTGTTCGGCGCAATACGTCCGACAAAAAGAATGTTCGTTTTTCCGTCCATTAAGCTGCGAAGCCATTTTGCGTCCGGCTTTCGATCGTAATCGGCAAAAGGAATAAGAATTGGGATAACTTTTGCCTCAGACGCACCGGCAGCGACGAGTTCATCGGCGTTGTATTGTGAGTCAGCGACGGCGAGGTCTGCACGCTTAGCAATCGTAATCATTTGCTCTCGTGCTTGTTTGGTTAGTTCAACGGCTCCACCGTTATAGGGCAAGAAATATTTGCTTGGTGTGATGTTATGGTAGACCAAAACAATTTTGTTTTTTTGTTTTGCCACCCATTCGGTAATTTCTGTGCCAGTAGAGAGATGATAAATCAAGATGTCGTCTTCGCTCATAAAGCTCGACAGGATGTCGAACGACTCCACCTTGCGTGCGAGTTTCGGGTGTATGTTTTGCGCAAAAATGCCCGTATTGACGCCGACAGATTGCAAAAGACGATCGATTGCCAATGTATCATTACCAACCGCATCTCCGAACGACATCGTAGGAAGTATTTGCCAAACGCTTCTCATGCTTTTTCCCCTTCATTACTCGCAGCATTCGCTATATTCGTGTTATTCGCACTGGTCGCGATATGATTATCGTGCGGCAATTGTAATGCCGACAAAAGCTGCGGGAAAATCACTTCCGGAGCGAAATCCATAAGACGTTTTTTCGCATTCGCGTTTAACTGCTCTTTTAAAGAATTGTCGGAAAGAACGGCATTCATGACGGCCGCAATCTTTGTCGGATCTTTCTCCATAACGTCCAATAAAACGCCCGCATCACCGAGAGTTTTCGGGATGGCAGTGGATGCATAGGCTACAATCGGGACTTGGAATGTCATCGCCTCGAGAAGAGGAACACAGAAGCCTTCGTGTTCACTTAGGCAAAGAAACAAATCCGCTACACGATAGTAAGCGAGGATATCGGAAAAGGAAACCTTATTTGCAAATACCACATCAGGCACGAGATGATCGCGGCAAAAAAGATGTAATTTGCCAACATAGGGAGTAAAAGCATCCGAACCGACAAGAATCAGTCGGCTGTTTGCATTTATTTTGCGATATTCCATGTAGGAAAAAAGAATATCTTCAATACACTTATTCGGTACCAATCGTCCTACAAACAATATGTTGGTTTTTCCATCTTGATAAGTCTCCATCAGCTTTTTATTTGGCTCACGTTCATAATCCTCAAACGGAATCAAAAGCGGGATGGAAACGACATTTTTGTATCCGAAATCGCGAAGCTCCTGCGCATTATACTCGGAATCACCAATAGCTATATCGAAGGATTTCGACAGTGCCCTCACTTGACGACGCGCAAGTTTACAGCAGTATGCCGTTTTTTCATCATAGTCTACGAAGAAGGATTCCGGAGTAATGTTGTGATAAACCATCACTCGTTTTTTCGGTGTCTCAATCAGAGTCGGGAGGTCCTGCCAGTAGGTTGCCATATGGACGATAATCATATCCTGCTCAGTTACAATATCGAGATATGCTTCCATAGAATAATCGCTGTCCGAGGAAGGATATCGCTTTGTATCGGAGACAATGGCCGATTCAATGTTATGCTCTTGAAAATAACGATGGATAGCATTGATTTCATTGCCGACAGCATCTCCGCGGGAAAGAGAAGGAACAAGCTGATAAATCATGATTATTCCCCCTTCTTTTGGTTGTTCTTGGTATTTTTCTTCTTCTCATTCTCCAATTCCTTACGAAGAAGGTTAATTTCTTTCATCATCTCAGTCTTGTTCGCCTGGTTCTGACGGTCAAGTTGATCAAGGCGCTGGAAAAGTTCGGAGATTAATGCCTGTGATTCTGCAGCAGCACGAACAAGGTCCTGGTTCACTTCGATTTGCGGGTAGAAATATTTCCGCGCGGGCCATGCCAATATTTTCACCAGAACGAGCTTAATATAGAAACGTAAATTCGGATGATCGGAATGATGAATGCATCCTATCGGGTTCGCATGTGCATTTGCATGAGCGATGTTACCTGAAATGGTTGCCATGGCAGTTTGGATAGACGAGTCAAGGACAGCATCTTCTTGGATTCCCAAGTCTTTCATGATATCGGAGATGATTACCTCCGAATTATCGGCTCGTTGGAAAAGAAGTATGTAATCTGTCGTGCACGAAGGTGCTTGGTTCCATATTTCTTCCAATTTATCCTGTGCAATCGGACTATGGATTGCCACTTTCTTACTGCTCATAATTCGTTCCTCCCCGGTTCGCTTTGGATAGTATAGCATAACGTGGTGTATATCATCATCGTATTTTCGGATGGTTAATATAGCGATATTTCATGAAATAGCGAATCAAACCGCAAATATGGTGCACGTTCATGATGGAAATGCGCTTCTTATGTGACACCCGCTGTGTTAAGTGATAAATCGAGCTATGCGATACGAGTGCGACTTTTCCGCCTTTGCGGGCTATATTGGCGCAATAGTCGACATCCTCCGGTGCATAGAAATAATGCTCGTCTAGCATGCCGAATTTCTCCGGTACTTCCGGAGTGAAAAGCCAGCACGCAGAAATGGCATAGTCCACTTCGTAGACCGCTTTGTCTGATTCCGGCGTAACCGGTGGGTGACCATCCGTTGTTGGCGCAGGAAAAAAGTCGTACTTTTCCGCCTCGACGCCTTGTCGGCGTTTTTCAGGATTGCGGGAAGCTTTAAGGCATTTTCCGCGTAATGTCGGAAAACGTTTGGCACTCATTTGTTCTTCTTCACTTCGATTCCACATGCGTGGGGTTACGAGAGAAAGCTGCTCATCTTCCCGAAGTGCCCGAATCAACTCCATCATAGCCATGTCGGTAATTAATGTGTCGCTGTCCAAAATGCAAATGTAGTCCGGGGCTTCCTTTCGTGCCTTCGCAAGAAGAAAATTTCTCGGCTTTGTGGTTCCCTTATTTTTTGGATAAAACGTAATATCGATTTTTGATGGAAAAGCAGAAGCCATATTGCGAAGTCTTTCGGGAGTATCATCCTCGGAGCCATTATCTGCAACATAAATCATCGGGTCAATTTCACGAAGCGACAAAATGGAGCGCAAACAAGCCTCACAATAATCTTTGCTATTCCATGTCAACAGAATAAAAGCAACCTTCGGCGAACTCATTTCTTTTTCGCCTCCATCGCATCTTCATATGCACGAATAGTTGCCTCCGCGCATGCATCCCACGAAAACTGTCGTGCATGCTCGACGCCCTTCTTTGCTCTCTCCTCACGTTCCTTCGGAGTCAATGATAACGCAGCAATCAATTTATTGCGGATATCCTCCGGCTGATTTGGGTCGGAGACAAAAGCATACTCGCCCGCCACTTCTTCCAACGAAGAGCCCTTGGACGTGACCGTCGGCACTCCGGAAGCTAATCCCTCTATCACTGGGATGCCAAAACCTTCATAGAACGATACGTATGCAAAAGTACTCGCGCCAGCCAACAATGGCACCATTTCTTCGTCGTTAACATATCCCGTAAAAATGATGCGGTTGCGTGTAACTAAATCAGCTGGGATGGATGCGAAGATTTCGTCAAATAACCATCCTTTTTTACCGCATATGACCAGTTGCGTTTTGGCAATTGTTTCTTCATCGAGTAGTGAGTACGCCTTGATTAATCCCGGTACATTTTTTCTCGGCTCAAGTGTGCCGATATACAGAATATATTCTCCTTCAATGCCAAAACTGGAAAGTAAGCTTGGGGCAGGCTTTTCATGAGAAAAGAAAGCTTGCTCCACGCCCATATAGGTCACGGCAATCTCTTTATTCTTTGGCTTGCAATATCGCGGAATATCTTTTTTCGAGTTTTGTGAAATCGTAATCAGTTGATCTGCCCATCGTGATGTGAGCTTAATGTACATCTTAAAAAGCTCGCGTTTCCATGCCACATGATATTCCGGCAGAAAAAAATAGGTCATATCGTGAAAAGTGCCCACAACAGCTGTGCGTCGTGAAATCAATCGAATGAGATACGGCATTGTGAAATTGGGGCAATGCAAAACATCAATCTTTTTCTTGCGAAGACGCCAAGGAAAAACGAATTGCTCCCAAAGCACGCGAATCCACGTGTGTCGCAAGATGCGACTGTGAACCGGTACCAAATGAAAACGTTCATTCGTAATGGCGAATCCGTCTAGGTCATCATTATGTAAAAACAGATAATACTCATTATCATCAGATTGACGTTGCAAGCCTACCAAAAGGCCGAGCATATAGCGCCCAATACCAGTTTTGTTCTTCGGCGTCGCCGTCAAATCGATTGCGATATTCATTACACTTGCTCTTCCGTTTCGAGTGATTGATCAGCCGATTCTGTGCTCATCTGAGATGCTACCGGAGTCGTTGCCGACGCCGTGGTCTTCGTCTTTTGTACTGTAATTGCTTCTTCCCATTGATCAAGGTTATTAATGCTACTCTTGCCTTCAAGCGGAGAAAGACGGTAATCGAGATCACGAACACGGACCTGGATATCCTCCAAGAGCTTGCGGTTGGCCGAAATCAAATCCGACATTAAGCCGAAGACAAGCAACAGCAGACCCAAAATGAGGAAAATCGCTGATAAGATGATGGATTGAATATGACCATCACCATCACCCAATAGATATAGAATTAGAAAACGAATGTCCAATATCAGACCAAGCAGAAGCAGTACGCCTCCGGAAAGCGAGAAGAAACGAAGAGGCTTATACATCATAAAAGAGCGAATAATGGTTACTCCGGAACGGCGAATATATGCAGTCATGCTCTTAAACAGACGTGATTTACGAGTTTCTGGATTCGTACGAATCGGAACGCACTCAATGGCAAGTTTGCTCTGACCCGCCTGGATAATGGTCTCCATTGTATATGTGTAATTGTTATGGACATTCAGTCGCATCGCCGCTGCACGTGAATACGCACGAAAACCGCTCGGTGCGTCTTCCACATCGGTGCCAGAAAAGAAACGAACCACACCGCTACCAAATTTCTGCAAAAATTTCTTCTTGTTCGAGAAATGCTCAATATCAGCGATTGGTCGCGTACCTACGACAAAATCAGCTGCACCGGTCAATATCGGTGTAACTAATTTTTCTATATCTTGTCCACAATACTGGTTGTCAGCATCAGTGTTCACGATAATGTCCGCGCCTAGTCGAAGACAAGCATCAATTCCACTCATAAAGCCGCGTGCCAGGCCTCGATTTCTTTTGCAATTCACGACGTGATGCACGCCGCAAGCTTTCGCAGCCGCAACCGTTTCATCTTTGCTTCCATCATTGATGATAAGATATTCAATTGTATCCACGCCGTCAATATGCTTCGGCAAATCATCAATGGTCTGTTTCAGCGTTGCTGCTTCGTTATAGCACGGGATTTGAATAAGTAGCTTCATATTGTTCCTTCTTAAATACAATTAATTGACAAGGTCGATGCGATTCTGTTGTTTTAACTCCTCAACGAGTTTCTTTACATCCTGAACGCTGTCGCGATGGCATACCATGATGGCATCATCCGTATCCACGATAACTAAATCCGATACGCCGACCGTCGTAATGACGCGCTTCCCGCTCTTTGAGAAAACAATGCAGTTCTCCGTGTCTACACCGACATACGGAGCACGTACAACATTATCGTCGTCATCTTTCGGGAAAACCTCGGCTAATGCGTCCCATGTGCCTACGTCATTCCAGCCAAACTCTGCCGAGATTACACTGACATTCTTAGCCTTTTCCATGATTCCGTAATCGACGGAAATGGATTGAAGCGTCGGATATAGAGTGGCGATGGCTGTCTCTTCCTCCGCCGTGCCCAATTGCTGTTCAACGGAACAAAATTGGGTGTATAGGTCTGGCATATATGTCTCAAAGGCCTTCAGGATGGTACTCGTTTTCCATACGAACATGCCACTATTCCAGAGATATTTTCTGGATTGGATATATTCCTGCGCACGTGCCGTATCCGGCTTCTCCACAAAGCGGCTTAATGCAAAGACCTCTTTGGAACCGTTAAGTGGCTCACCGAAGCGGATATACCCATATCCGGAAGAAGCAAATGTCGGCCAAAGTCCAATGGTCACAATCTTATCTTGTTCTTCGGCCGTCTGATAAGCCAAATCGAGAATGCGTTCATATTCTTTCACATCGGAAATATGATGATCAGCGGGCAGAACCGCCATTAGTGTATCGCCGTATTGCTTATGGATACGCATGGCAGCATATAAAATGCACGGTGCCGTGTTTCGTCCAACTGGTTCTTGTAAAATTTGGTCATGGTTAAATTTCGTTGGTAAAAGAGTCTTCATCAGTAGCGCTTGTTCTTTATTTGTAACAATAAATGTATCTTCTACCGATACTACATTTTTGAAATGATTGATGGTTTCATTAATCATTGGCTCATCGCTGGTAAGCTTAACTAATTGCTTCGGGCAAGACATTCTGGATATCGGCCAGAATCGCGTTCCACCGCCGCCTGCCATGATGACAGCAACTCTTTTCATGATTTGGAATCCTCCTATAGAAAATCGCATAGTTTGTGTTATTATATCACGTGAAAAAGAGTAACGCATTCGTTTTTAGATATATGGAAGGTTCAATTTTATGAGAGGTTTATTTGTTTGCGATATTGACGATACCATTCTCCCCCGAGGCCGAGAAATCAGCGAAGCAACAAAAAAAGCTGTTCGTTTAGCCATGGAGCATGACTACGGATTCACTCTGGCAACCGGTCGTTCTTTCTATGTCGTTCGCAAATATGCCGACGAGCTCGGTATACAAATACCGGTAATTACCTGCAACGGAGCTTCTGTATACGATTACACACAAGATGCACCCATTATCGAGCATCCAATTACGGCCGTTATCCTCGAAGAGCTCTTTTCTGAATTCTTAGCAAATCGTTGCGATTTTGTCGCCTATTGTAGTCACGGCATATATTTTTCAAAAGATAGTAAACGCTTGGATTTCTTCCATCGTTACAATGACGGCGTTTGCGAAGAGTGGAAAACCCCTCTTCTTGAAATTACGAAGGTAAATATGCAGGAGGTCATTCGAGATAATCGATTCACGAAGATTCTGTTATGTAATCCCTCAGAAGCCTTGGCTCAAAAGCTTTTGCAGGATTCTCGCCTCAAAGTGGTTCCTTCGATGGCAGATGTCTTGGATATCATGCCCTGTGGTATTACCAAAGGCAATGCTATCGTATCTTTGGCGAACCACTTTCACGTACCGCTTTCTGATGTGTATTGTTTTGGAGACGAAGAAAACGATATCAGCATGTTTACTTGCGGTTGCAATGGTGTTGCCATGGGCAATGCGTCCGATTATGTAAAGTCTTTTGCAACACGTGTTACCGAGACCTGTATCGAGGACGGCGTAGCGAAAGAAATTACGCGCGTTATCTCATCACTCCGTTAATTCAATTCTCTCAATAACAATACTCTGAAAAGAAACAATGGTGCCAGAATACGTATATAGCACAGTTTCAAAATCGGTAATGTCCTCTGTCAATACATATTCATAAACAAAGGTGTTTGTCTCTTTCATATCTGCAAAAGAAAGTTCACTCACGATATTGTTACCCGTTTCAAGTGATCCGATTCGTATTTGGACGGCATCTTCCGGATGATCGGATAATAAAGAAAAGGTATAGGTGATTCGGTATGTGCCGCTCTGTAGAGAAGCATACTGACCGTAAACAAGTGCCCCTGCGATGCCATTACTGACAAGACCCGTTTCACTATTCTCCCCTATCGTTTCCGGAACAGAGTGCAGGGGCCATTCTTCTATGGGAAAATAAAGAATATACGGGACGGTCGGTTCATTGATTTCGTACACCTTAAGCTGACCATATTCATCGATTAACGTCGCGTTCATCATATTATCGGTAAACACGTAAAACACATCTTCCGACGGGAGATTTTTGGAATTGATTTCTTCTAATGTATAGTAATCGCCGTTATCATAATGAAAGTAACAATGACTCGTGAAATTCGTATTTAATTCAATATCATATGCATATAGAGATTCCATATCTGCTATCCGGTAGTAAAAATCATTCAGTCCTGATTGTGATTCCCCGATTTGTACATTCAAACTCATGGAGGAATAACCAGATAAAACGAAGAAAAGACTACAGATAATGAGACCCACTTTGACGATTTGTTTCTTTCGGCACAAGATTATTCCAAGTGTAAGAATACCTAAAACAATCGGAACCACGATTACGAATCGCTGCGACACGGATTGTAACGTCCAATCCATCTTTACAGATTTCGTTGCTATCATTTGCCAAATACATAAATCCGCACTGTTGTAGTTTGAATATGGGGCAAAGGCTTGGGAGAGTGGTGTAAAAACAATCATAAACAGAAGTCCAATGACGGTAAAAATACTTGCCATCACTTTATTGACTACTACAAAATCATTCTTTGTCAGATACCAAACCACAAGGATAAATAATGCAGGGTAGAATAAACCGGCATATCGCAAAAATGGAAGCTCTGGGCTCCTAATCCGATGAAATACAGAGATGCCGAGAAGCCCGAGCATCATAATAGAGATCGTCCATGTGATCGTTCTATCTTCCCAACTCCATTTCTTCGCTTCTATCATGGTACAAAGCCAAAGGACACCGAACAGAAGAATTAAAGCAAATAGAAGTGCTGCTGTGTGGCCACCGAAGGCCTTCAACAGATTCTTTATTTTTTCCGTTGTGCTCATATCAAGTTGAAACTCGCTGTCATATCCCATATTAAATTGACCGTGCAATGCATTGAAAATAATGACGGGTAATGCCGTTATGCCTGTGCAAACAAATATCAGGCAAATGCGCGAGAAAAACTGTTTGTTTCGTTGGGATACAAAGCCGATGGCCAATCCAATAAACACTCCAAAAGCAACAACGATTAAGCCGGGTTTTAATAAATAGTTTATTCCTAATATCACTCCGAGAAAAACGGCATTTCTTTTATTGCTTTTTTGTATAAATGTAATCAGCCCGAACATGGAGAGGGCTAACGAAAGATAACAAACCGATTCCGCAACTTCCGTCAAACAAACATTGCGAATAGGCATGAAAATGGAAACCAGTGCAATCAATAAAGCCGCCCAAGAGGAAATTTTCAATCGCTTGGCCGAAAACCATATGGGAATAGCTGATAACGAAAAAACAACAGCATTCATTATTCGAATGCCCCAATACGTGGCTTCTGGTTTATTCAGAAAATAGAAGGGCGCCATCATGAGTGGATAAAGGCAATTATATTGTCTGAATGGTACTGATAACGTCCCGCTTTGAATATGGCGAGCCAAATATGTATATAGCTCTTCGTCCCCAAAAATATACGGTCCCGTAATTTCGCGTCCTTGATAAAGAAGAAGAATACAACTGGCAAGTATGCCAACCATCAAGATGATTCGCTCGATCCATGCTTCCCTATTGTCTTTATGGATGCGATTCTGAGTCACTGTCCGTATATCTCCTTCTGCCTTGCACGAACAAATACCTCTTCATATTTCTGGATTGCATCTTTCCATGTGTATTTGCCGAGTTTGTCTTTAAATATCATTTGCTTTTGTACTACATCGTCTCGGTGAGAAAGCACATACGCAAGCTTATTATACATGTCTTCTGCGGAAGAAGGGTCAAATATCTGCAACGTCGTATTTTCAGGTGTTTCTCCTGCATTAACAATGCGTTCCGTTACGACAGGAATCAACGAAACTATCGTTGGTACATTCAAATGAATAGCCTCCAGTGCCTGCACTGGAAATCCGCCTTCCATCAATGTGGGCACAGGGACAGCCGCCGCAAAATGATAGAGTTGCAATAACATATCATCGTCAACATTCTTAAGGAAGATTAGTTGATCTTCCATATGGCATTCTTCCACAGCACGACGGACATTCGGAACATCATCAAGGACTCCGGTCAGAATCAAGGGTATTTCGCGATGATCCCGCTTTTTCAACATGCATAGTGCATTTATGACCGTCTCAAGATTTTTGTGCGGACGAATTTGCGTTGGATAGAAAAGGTATTCCTCGGGAACCTGTGCTGCGTCGAGTCGTTCTCGGGAAAAAGTCGTGTCCTCATAATTCGGCATAATTTCCGGTACATGCACAAAAAACGTATCTTCTTCTCTCACGTTATCTATGCATGTCAAAATGTGTGATTTCCTCACTGCATCACTCAACGATACCATGACAGCCCCATGACGGGCCAATCTTTCTATTGCAGAATCAATATTTCGGCTTAAATAAACGTAGGAACGCTGTTTCCATGTGAAATCCTCATAATGATACTTCACGGCCATATCATGTGCGGGTACGACCAATTTGCGATTTGTGCCAATCACGTTGTCGAGATAGATAATCGCCGGTATGAAAATATCAGCCTTCGAATACTCGGAGGCGAGTACGGCAAGGTTATCTTTTTCCGGAGAAATATCCCGCTCGACCGCACGTAAATAGAGTGGGATATTGAGTGCTTCACGGAAGTTTTTTTCGTTTACAAGCAAAATCCGTCTGGCTACAGCTGAATCTTCCGACAATAATTCATCCGAGAAAATGATTTCCATCTCTTCCTGATTTAGGGAATACGACCATACTTCCAGATTGTAATCGGTGTAATCCATTAAAGCACGAGCTAATCGTGACATATACTTACTGATGCCCTCGCGATGAAGTCCCTTTATTTCGTAAGGAAAAGCAAACCACAACGCAATCGTTTTTTGCTCATAAGTAGGACGCGGTATACAAAGACTCTTTTGCATGCCGTATAAAAGGTCTTCAAACGCCTTCGGTGTAGTCTCCCGATTCAGATGCAAGTCGGCCATCGTTTTTCTAACTTTTTCCACGTACGCCTTTTCTTCTGCTCTTTTCGACTGTTGGTCACACACATGCACAAGGAAATCTTCCAGCGTGCTTGCGTATCTCTCGTAGGTGCATTCTTTTTCAAGGAAGGCTTTCGCATTTTGCCCGATTCGAGTCCGCTCCTCCGGATAATCAATCAACCAATGAAGCTTTTCTTTCAACCCTTCGATTTCGTTCTCAATCGGTATTTTGACGATACAATCGTCGCTCATTTCACCATAGACGCCGCTATCGATAGCAATTACCGGTTTCCCTAGCGCATATTGTTCGAAAAGAGATAAAGAACAAACCTCCGAATTGGGGTAACGCATATTAATGCACACATCGGCCATTGACAGTATGTTTTCCATCTCGTCATAGCTTAAATAACCGAGCATATGGAGACATCCTTGAAGTTTCTTACTCGCCAAAGTCTTTAATCTATCACCAAATGGTCCGTCACAATTGCCGATGACGACAAAATCAATCTGATCACGCAATGATTGGTCTTCGACGAGCGCAAGACAGATTTTATCCAAACGTTTTACGCTATGTACGAGGCCATTGGAAACGATGAGCATTTTGCCATCTTTGCGCGTATAGGATCCTGGCGTTGTATTTGCTTGTTTGGCTTGGTTCGCCCTGTATGGTAAATAGGCAAACCCAGTCGGCGTGTTATATTTTTCTTCGATTTCACGAGCGAAATTCGCAGTATGCGTAAAAACAGCCGTCGCCTTACTTACGATGGGATACAGTACGGGAAGAGCACATGATTGAAATAATGCTACATCTGGTTTATCTGCGGATTCGTTATAGTTTTTGGCAAGATTTGCACCATCTTCACCATATTCGCTGCGCATGACTTCGATAAAATACTGCTTTACTTCATCAAATGGTATCGATTCGTCAATGCCAAAACGGTTGATACGGAAAAAGGATTGCATCGTGCGATCATGGAGAATCACTATGCCCGGGAATTTCGCAAGCACCTCGTAAATCGCCCAGTGGAATGTCGCATGATTGCCCATGTTATAAATCACATAATCGTATTTTGCAAGCTCAGCCACATCAATATCTGCTGGTGTGTAATGCTTCACCGGAAGATTCGTCTGTAATGTGTTTTCGGTCTCATAGGCCCAAACATCGACTTCATGACCGCGTGCCGCTAATGTATCGCAGATTTGAATGCCAATTTTTCCAATAGCGCTTGTTTTATGAAAGGGAGTAAACCATGCGATATTCATGCGAGCCACCCCCTTGCCGTTTCTTCCATTATTTCGCCTGCATCAAATTCAGGAATCACCTTCACATGAGCATGTGTAATCCCCATCACGCGTGGATTCATCGAAATGACACGATCAAAATCATCAAAACGAAGCTGCGAAAGAATCATACGTGCTTCGTATTCTTTTTCCGATGCTAAAGGAATCGTAAAGATTGTCACATAATGTCCCATTGTCATAAGCTTATTTGCTGCTGTCTCATGCAGCTGCTTCTCCTCGACGTTGGTAAATGGCTTAGTAAAATCGACTATTGCTATTTTCATACGCCAATCACCTCCGTGATGATTTCTTGTAATGGCTTTTCATATGTCCAAGCGGAACACGTCATCTTGCGTTCTCTTCTTGATGCATTCATGAATGCATCCATGCCAAAAGCAAGAGATTCAGCATCGGAATAGAGATTCTTCTGGGGAAGGCATTCAGTATATGCGCCGGAATCTGTCATCGCCATAACACATTTATTTTTTTTCGCAAATAGTCGCATCTCGGGACGATATTCAGTAGCAGTTCTTTCTGCAGTCACCCATGCACCATATTGCAAAAGATTATGTGCGGACAACGGCTCGCCAATAATGACTCGATCAGAAAGAGATAATCTCTCTATGCGAGAAATGAGAGCCTTCCTATACATATCTTCACCCGGATATGAGATAACATACAGTTTTGCTGGATGTTGCGTCTTCGAAAGTGCTTCGAGTAGCAGAGCAACTCGTTCATACGGGTGATACGTTGTTGCTGTGATAAATTCTGCCTTCGCTTGGGTTTTACTCTTTGGCAAAATCATGTCATATTCTGCCGTCATATCAGCAACCTCGGAGGATAACCCTAGGTCATGCGCCAATTGAAGACGTAAGTATTCCGTTGCGACGAAAATCCGTTTCGATTCCTCAAGTATTTTCTTTTCACATTGACAAATAACCGCTCTCTCTTGCTCATCTCGACTGCGGGAAAAGAATTGGCAAAGCTTCCCGTAGTCCGTGTCCCATTGATCGTGATGCGATTTGGCCAGTGAATAAAGAAAGGAAATCTTATTGGGATGTTGTAATGCAAAGGCCGGATAGCCGATGGTAATCAACAAATCCGCATCGTTGATTTGCGGTATAAGGCGATATGCCATAATTTGGTCAAGGATAGCGCAATAATCGTCATAATACGGAAGATAAATAACTTCACACAATATATCTTTCGTTTTTGCAATATTCGCAATATTTATTGCGAGCTTTACTTCGCTTTCACCATTATTTGCGCTTTTCGCAACAGCTATGACCACTTTCATGACTATTCTCCCTTTGACAGAAACAAATTCACAGAATCGACGTTCTTAATTTCTTCCCGGGTAACTGGATGCACAGTACCATCTTCTTCAATCATGGACAGCGAAAGACCATACGAAGCAATCATCGCAAAATAGTCATCCTCATTCGTACCGGCACGATTTAGATTTCCGGGGGTGTATTCGACGATAATGCCGATTTTTTTGCTTCTTGAAATGAGTGAGCGCAATCCTTTCAATACAAGAGGTTCTGCACCTTCCACATCAATTTTTATTACATCGACTTCTGGGACATCAGCGAGTACATGATCAATGGAATCGCATGGCACAATGATGCGTTCATCCGCTTCATTTTCGGCGTAAATTGAGTTATGTCCTGAAATGTCTTTCACCTTTGCAAACTCAACTGTGCCTTCATGATCTGAAACCGCAATATTGTATAGGTGTTTCTTTTTCGAAAATTCATAACCATTGGCATCTAAGTTGGTGCTCAAAATAGTAAAAGTCTCTGGTGTAGGCTCAAACGAATAAACTTCGCAGCCTAAAGACAATGCATGCAAAGTATACACACCAACATTCGCGCCGATATCCAACACCTTCATGCCCTCTTTCAAAAGACTCCTTAAAAACATTTCCGACCCATATTCGAAATAATTCCCGCGTGACAGGTACATCGCAAAGCGCCATTCGCCGGATGGAATACCCAGAATAAAGTAATGATTGTACTGAATACATATGGCCCCGTTTGATCCGGTAATAGCGGTTTTCCAATCATTCTGATTACGCAAAATGTGTTCGTAGATTTGCGTTCCATGCGCGTCGATTTTTCCACAAGTCAGCCCTAAATTCTTAGCCATTTGCAAATCTTGTGCATCAAAACGATGTAATAAATCTGTGCCATATGCATTCGACTGCTCTTGAAGCAATGCCATTTGCTCTTGAATTGAAGCAAGGTCATTCGTTATTGAATCATGCGTGCTTAGGATTTTATCCATATCATTTGTTTTTGCCACCAAATAATCGGCGCGGGAAATAATGACATCCACCTTTTGACGCATCGCTTCCTGACGATCAATTTCTTGCATCTGGCGAGTGTTCATATCCCGAAGAAGTGCGTCCATTTGATTGATTTTTTTGCGTGTTTCCCGTACAGAAATCGGCAGCTTGAGAGCGGCCCAGAGATAACGCGGAGGGAAAAGAATGATACGCTTCGCTAAGCGTAATACGCGTCTATATAGTGGTTGCGGTACGACCTTAACCGGTGTCGGTTCAACTATGATAGACGTCGGCATGGAAACGGCTTTATCCGTAGGTGAAGCATCATAACTCATCTCTTTTTCAAGACTCTCTGTCGTCCATGTCGTCTTCTTTTCGTCCATAATCATTTCCTCGCAACGTTCGTCTTATGTGTGTGAACGATAGTCATTCAATACATCTTTCAATGTATCACAAATATCAATCTTCGGCTCAAATCCCGTGTGTGCAAAGATTTTTCCATTATCACTGTAATTACGATTCGCTGTTCCCGTTTCTTTTTTGGAATCAGGAAGCGTAACCTTTGCCTTTGCTACGTCACTCATCGAGATTAAAGACGCGATGATGTCTTGGATATAATACGCTTTTCCAGAACCGACATTATATACTTCGCCTTTATGACCCTTTTCCAAAAGCAATCGATAGGCACGCACGGTATCGCGAACGTCGGCAAAATCTCTCCATGCGTCCATCGAGCGAATCTCCATCGTCTCGCTCTCCCCTCGTTCCAAGGCAACAATGCGTGTGCAATAGTCTGTCACGACAAATCCTGGGCGCTGACCGGGACCAATGTGGTTAAACGAACGTGTCATAATGATGTCGAGATTGAATTTCTCCGCCAGTAGCCAAAGCAGGCTTTCCTGTGCCACCTTTGAGACCGCATAAGGGCTTCCCGACTTCTGTTTGGCAGATTCGTTGATGGGGCCCTTGATTGTATCGGTATCATATTGATTTGCCGATCCGATAAAAAGCATACGAGTATTGGGGCAATGCTTTCGCACAGCATCAATAATATTGACTGAAATGTCAATGTTCATATGCATAGTATCGACAACACGTTCCCACGAAACACCGGGAGAGGCCTGCCCTGCTAAATTGACCAAATAATCCGGTTTTTTCTCCGAAATGATAGCGTCCACAGCGGTTGCATCCAGCATATTTGCCTGAACGGTTTTATCGTCAAAGGACTGTATGTCTACGCCCCAAACATCATATCCGCTCGTTTCAAGTTCTTTACGCAAATAACGTCCGGCAAAGCCGTTTATTCCGATGATACCCACGGTTTTCATTCTTTCGTGTCCCCCTTCGAATTTTTCGGGTGAATATCCCAGTGGTGTTTCACATCGCTCGTACCGATTGCTTTTTTCGTCGATACTACGTCAAAATCGCAATACTTGCGGAAATAGTCCATCGGTACCGCATTGATATCAACAACAGCTACTTGGAAGAAATATTGACCGGTTAAGAGCTGCATCTCTTCCACATGGAAAACAATATACCCCTTTGTATCATCAAGCTTTACGGAAATGCCATCCAACTGCGTATTGACTCCATATATCAACTCACCATCGGCGGTATAGAATCCCATACCAAAGTTGTATTCCTCCAATGGTTTATGTATTTCATAATGAATTTCGATTGATGCGGGTTCTCCTTCGATAAAGGTTCGGATGCGTTTACCTGCCTTATTTCGGAAAACGACATTGACGATTTCGATATATTTCAAACCAAAACGGTTCGCCGAGTAATCAATCTCATTCGGATCCTCTTCTTCAGCCGCTTCTGCTTCTGTCGCTTCCCCATCTGCCGCTTCTGCTTTCGCAGTTTCAGCTTCCGTCGTCGTTTCTTCTACAATTACATCTTCCTTTGTTTTCTCTTCTGTTGGTATTGCTTCTGTCGTTTTCTCTTCAGTCGTAGCTGGTTCTTCCGCTTCCTCCATCGTTTCAACCGAATCCAAAAGCTTACCATTAAGGTATTGTTTATAGTCTTCAACAACGTTTTTCGCCTTGCCGGATGAAGCTACGACGCCATCACTAATCCAAAGTGCCTGATCACAAAACATTTCAATCGTCGTGATGTCGTGGCTTACGATTACGATGGTCATGCCCTTCGCCTTCATTTCGCGAAGTTTGCGGAAACACTTGGTCTGGAAGTTTGCATCACCTACAGCCAAAATCTCATCAATCAGCAATACATCTGCGTCAACGTTAATCGCTACAGAGAATGCCAAACGCGCATACATACCGGACGAATAGGTACGTACCGGATTATCGATGCATTCACCCAGTTCAGAAAATGCAATGATATCAGAGAGACGCTCGTCAATTTCGGATTTGGTCAATCCGAAAATTGCCGCATTCGTATAAATATTCTCTCGACCGCTTAAATCGGGATGGAACCCTGCACCCAACTCGATGAGGCAAGAAACGCGCCCTTCAATGCGAATCGTTCCTTTGTCCGGGTACATGATTCGAGAAAGGAGCTTTAAAAAAGTACTCTTTCCGCATCCATTCACACCCAAAAGTCCGACTGCCTCGCCAGTTTTGACGCTCATGTCGATGCCCTTCAGTACCCAACGATCTTCATATTTATTTCGATTTTGAAAGAGAATCTTCTCCTTGAAGCTTCTTCCCTTGTCGTAATAAACGCGATACTTCTTGTGGACACCTTTTACTTCGATGACCACCTTACGGTTTACCTGCGTGTTTTGACGTCTTGCTGGCATATCCATTTCTTCACGCATATCACAATTCCTCCGCAAAACGACGTTTCAGGCGACCAAAGACAAGGAAGCCCAGTATCAAGAAACCGACGCCCATACCAGCTGCTAACAACAAGGTGCTCACATCGGGCACCTTCCCGTAATACAAAATGTCACGATAGGCAATAATCACGGACGTCATCGGATTCAACATAAAGATTTTCAATATGGTCTCGTCTTGAATCATTTCTTGAGAATACATGATTGGAGTTAAAAATTGCCATGCCATTACAACAATACTCAGGATATATTCTAGGTCGCGAAAATAGACAGATACCGCAGATGATATCATTGCCAAGCCCAAGGCCAACATGAATTCAATTAGCATAATTAATGGTAAGTAAAGAAGTGCTAGGAAATTTATTGGTTTTCCTGCCACGATTAACACGGCAAAAACAACCAAGAAAGAAAGAAGCATATTTACGAAATTGCTTAACACGTATGATATCGGCAGCACCTCGCGAGGAAAGTAAATCTTTGTCACCATTGCCGACTGCCCAACAACACAGCCCGCGCCACCACTCACACTGCTCGCGAAGAAAATCCACGGAATCAGTGCGACAAAAAGGAATAGATAGTAATCTTTAATACCGGCTCGCATGATGACCGAGAAAACCATGGTATATACCAATAATTGCAATAGCGGATTAATAAATGTCCAAAGAAACCCGAGTACGGATGCCTTGTAACGTCCTTTTAAATCTCGCTTCACGAAGCTCGCAATCATTTGACGATACTTATATATTTCTACGAAAATGTTCACCTTATTACTATCCTGCTCTCCTCAGCTGAACGGAACAATCCGATCACTTTCCCATCTTCTGTAATCGAAAATAGCAAATGTTGTTATTCTTTACTACCGTTCGGCGCATAAATCTGCATTAATTCAACAACACGACTCTTCAGCGATACTACCGCCGAAGAGTCGTGTTGATGTACTATTTATTCTTAGTTTTCTGCCTTTACGAGCTCATAGTCGTTCTTGACCATTCTCTCAACAAGCTCAGAGAAATCAATGTCGCGCTTCCAGCCCAACTTGGTTTCGGCCTTTGTCGGATCGCCCAAAAGCAACTCGACTTCTGCCGGACGGAAGAATTGAGGATTGACTTTGACAACAACCTTGCCGGTCTTCTTATCGATTCCCTTTTCGTTAACGCCTTCGCCTTCCCATGCAATATCCATATCAAGGTGCTTAAATGCCGTTTCAACAAATTCACGAACCGTTCTGGTTTCACCAGTAGCTACTACGTAATCGTCCGGTGTATCCGCTTGTAACATGAGCCACATTGCCTTTACATAGTCCTTGGAATGACCCCAGTCACGCTTCGCAGATAAGTTGCCAAGTTCAACACAATCCTGAAGACCTAACTTAATGCGAGCAGCTGCGTCCGTAATTTTACGTGTAACGAATTCCTTTCCACGGCGCTCGGATTCATGGTTAAAGAGAATACCAGAGCAAGCAAAAAGGTCGTAGCTCTCGCGATAGTTCTTAGTAATCCAGTGACCGTAAAGCTTTGCAACGCCATATGGGCTACGTGGATAAAAAGGTGTGGTTTCGCATTGCGGAACTGCCTGTACAAGACCGAACATCTCAGAGGTGGATGCTTGATAGAATCTTGCGGTTGGCTTTACGACACGAATAGCTTCGAGCATATTCGTAACACCGATGGCATCAATATTGGCCGTTGCCAAAGGCTGCTCCCATGAGGTTGCAACAAAAGACTGTGCAGCGAGGTTGTACACCTCATCCGCTTGAGATATCTTCATCGCAGTAATCAAGGAAATCGGGTCAGTCATATCGGCATAAATAAAATGAATTTTGTCTTTGATATGTTCACTGTTGCCATAGTCAACAACACTCTTGCGTCGCATGATGCCGTAAACGTTATAGCCATTCTCGAGCAACAGCTCTGCCAAATAGGAACCATCTTGACCTGTAACACCCGTAATTAACGCGTTTTTCATTAAAAATTCCTCCGTATTGAGAATAATATAGCTTCGCTTATTGTATCACATCAAAAATACCATGACCATACGCCAAAGTAGTGGCATTCCACGAAAACTTCTCCACCTGAAGTGCCATTTTCTCGTTAATATGCTCTATATCTTCTTCATGATCGATAAAACGTCCCATGGCCTTCGCAAATCCGTCCGCATCCTCCGGATCCAAGAGTACCCCTGCATCGCCCACGACTTCCGGTAATGAGGATGAATTGGACGTAACAACAGGCGTTCCACAAGCCATTGCTTCGAGAACCGGCATGCCAAAGCCTTCATAAAGCGAAGGAAAAGCAAAGACAGTGGCGCCGTGATACAGATCGATTTTGTCCGATTCGGATAGGTATCCCGTTCGGATTATGTCTTCACTATAAGGAGACTTGGCGATTTGCTCTAAAATAGGTTCATACTGCCATCCGAGTCCGCCACCGAGAACGAGTTTGAGTGTCGGATGGTCGGGCTTTAATTTCTCGAATGCCGTAATCAAGGTATTCACGTTTTTTCTCGGCTCCAGTGTACCAAGATACAGAATAAATGGCTCGGCAACGCCCCATTTTCTCGCGAGTCGTTTCTCATTCTCCGTAAATTCGATTTCGTCGCAAAGTGGCGTGTAGATTTTGGTGTTGACGCCGCAATATGCTACGCGGATTTTTTGTTCAGGTATGCCTAAGCAATCGACAATTTCTCTTTTGGAAAACTCGCTGATTGTCATAATGAGATCGGCCTTTGCACACGATTCCGGCAAATGCTTGGTTAATAGCTTACGGTTACGCTGATCCATCGTTTCCGGAAATCGATGGCAAACCATGTCGTAAACCGTAATGATGGAAGGGCCCTTGAGTGATGCCGGAATCAGATAATTGAAAAAAACGGTAATATCCGCATCACTTTTCATCAAACGATGATAGGGCACAATATTGCCAAGTTTTTTCATGCGAATCAACAGACCGAGCGGCATGATTTTGCATGTTTTCACGGAAAAAGGCTTTGTTTTTGGTGTTTCAATATGTTGCCTTACCATGATTTCGGCTTTGTTGCGTCCCAAGAAATCGAACACATGACCTTCGATGGTTGCATAATCACCTTTTTGAAGATCCCGACTCAAGCGTCGCACCACTTCACGAGCATACGTGCCGATTCCCGTAATATGATCACCCGCCAGCGGTTGCAAATTGAGTGCGACTTTTCTCATTTCCTGATTTCCTTTCGGGCATATTGATTCGTGCGTTTTTGCGCCATAAAAATGATATATCCGTTCTCTTCGATTATCTTCACACCGCCGAAAATGGCGATGAATTTATTCTTGTACCATTCTTTTCGCTTAGTCACCATAATCATGGTGCCTCCTACGGCCAACCGATTGAAGCCCTTCTCTATGAAAGTCTTCGCCACTTTGAAATCAGTATGGTATGGCGGGTTTGAGATAATCCATGTAAATCCCGAAGCATCTACGGCTTCATAGGCATTACCACATACAATTGGCAGATTCGGAAAGCCGTTTTTCTGCGCATTGATTCGACTCATCTCAATCGCTTTCAGTTGAATATCCGTCATATACACCGCTTTTTCACCGATTTTCTTTGCAGCCCAAAGCCCCACGGTGCCATAGCCACATCCTAAATCGAGAACAAAATCCTCTGGCGTCAAAGTAATATGGGAGAGCATAGTCAATGTTCCTTTGTCTGGCGAATCCGGTGAAAACAAAGACGCATCCGTATCTAGCGTCAATGACTCCCCGCAAATCATCCATTGGTTCTCCATAATACTCTCCCCTCCAAAAGGAAAGGGCGGTCTTCCCCTACCATTTGGGGGTAGAGTGAGACCGCCTTATTTTCTTGATTAGAGTTCCGCCTTAACGAAAGCGGACATCTTTGTCTTGATATCCTGCAAACGGCTTTGCGCTGCAGCTTCTGTGGATGCATAGCATCCAAAATAGATTTTCAACTTCGGTTCTGTCCCGGAAGGACGTACGCAAGCCCAGTCCAGTCCCTTTTCCCCGCCCAGCTCATAAAGCAAAACGTTGGAAGGAACTAGGTCGATGTTCGTCGACGTGCTTTGTCCGTTCACAATGGAATAACGCTTAAGCGAAGAATAGTCGCGAACAGCATCAAAAGGAATGCCGCCGAGAACATTTTTTTCCGTAGCCGCTGTCATGGATGTGACCTTGCCGCGAAGGACGCTCATCGCATTTGCAATTTTCTCGACACCTTCTTTACCTTCAAGCGTGAAGGATACCGCTTCTTCAAAGCCGTATCCGTATTTCTCATAGAGACCATTCAGTCGGTCAATCAAGGATTCCCCTTTATCAAAAGACTGCGCTGCCATACCGGCAATAAGCATAACGGCATCAACTGCATCCTTGTCACGTACGTTCACGCCTGTGAGATAACCATAGCTCTCTTCAAAACCGAATTGGAAAGACATATCGCCTTCTTCGTCATACAGCTTGATGCGCTCGCCGATAAACTTAAATCCGGTCAATACTTCCTGCAATTCCACCCCGTAGTGTTGGCAAATTGTACCCGCCAATTTGCTTGATACGATGGTCGTGACGGCGAAGGACTTCTCTGGCAAAGTGCCCGAAGCCTTTTTGGAAGCAAGAACATAATCAAGAAGCAGTAATCCGATTTGGTTACCAGTGAAGCTCTTGTAAATCTCTTCACCATTTTCTATAGTACGAGCGGCAACTCCGACACGATCACTGTCCGGATCGGTTCCGAGTACGATGTCGGCGTTGACCTTCTTTGCCAAAGCGATAGCCATGGAAAGTGCCGCCGGATTCTCCGGATTCGGTACCTCGACTGTTGGGAAATCACCGTTCGGGAGTTCCTGTTCCGGGACGACGTGAACATTCTTAAACCCGACACGTTCCAGGATTCGACGAACCGGCTTGTTTCCTGAGCCATGAAGAGGCGTATATACGATGGACATGTTGCTTTGACGAGTGATGGCGTCGCGGTCAATCACGAGCGTTTCAAGCATATCGGTATATGCCGCATCTACTTCGCTGCCAAACATGGTGAGAAGACCCTTGGCTTTTGCATCATCCATAGTATCCGGCACAACCGTGCGAATATCTTCAATTGCCGTAATGTTATTCAGAATCTCTGTAGCGGCTTCCGGCGGAACCTGGCCGCCGTCTTCACCGTAAACTTTATATCCGTTATATTTTGACGGGTTATGGCTTGCCGTAATCATGATGCCGGCAAAAGCCTTGAAGTAACGAACCGAATACGAGAGTACCGGTACCGGACGAAGTTCATCAGAAAGATAAACGCGGATACCATTGGCTGTCAAAGTACGTGCTGCTTGTGATGCGAATTCCGGCGAGAAATTTCTCGAGTCATATGAAATAACCACACCCTGCTTCACTGCTTCTTCGCCAGACGAAAGGATATAACGGGCAAGGCCCTGCGAAGCCTTAGCGACTGTATAAAGATTCATGCGATTGGTGCCTGCACCAATAATCCCGCGAAGGCCACCTGTTCCGAATTCAAGCTCGCGATAGAAACGTTCTTCGATTTCTTTGGCATTATTCGAAAGCTCTTGGAGCTCTTTTCTTGTGGATTCATTAAAATATGGGTCCTGACTCCATAAAGCATATAACTCGTTTATGTTCATTTCTGTTCTCCTCCGATGTTCAATGAAATCATTTCAATCATTTTCAAAGGACACTATATCACATCTTCCGAAACGTTTCATCCTGTTCGTGAAAGCCTCAGATGAATTTGGGATTTATTCCTCGGCTGTCGACTTCTCTTGTTTCTTTTTCGAACAAAGCACCACGCCTGCCAGAAAGACTACCACGCCAATACCGCTCGCAATGGCTCCGACTTTGTATCCCGGAGAAGTGAAACGCAGAGAAATATCATGTGTACCTGCCGATACCGGAATAACAATGAATGCGTCTGCATAGCTCTGAATATCGGTCTCTTCACCATCCACCTCCAGTGTCCAACCCTTTTCATACGGAATTGAGGTCATCACAACTTGATTATCAGAAACTTGTATCGTCGCATCAACGCTACCGTTTTCGACGGAAAGCGACGTGATTCCTGAAGAAAGCGGCGTTAGAAGCTCACTGAGAAGAGCGCTATCCAAATAAGCGATTTGCGGAGAAAAAGCAGCAAATGTATCGTTGTCACAACGAATTTCGATATTCACTTCTTCACCTTCGATAAAACAACCCAGCATGAATACTTGCGAATAATAGGAGGATGAGCCCTCCGCAAAAAACTCGCCATTCAGGTAGAGTTCGTATTCATCGTTTCTGCTCGGGAACGGAATGGAAAGAAGGAGTGGCTGGTTCGAGGATGAAACGATTGTCGTTTTTAGTACCATCGGCATTTCAGCGTTGCATCGACCAATCGTATTAATTTCATATTCGTCTTCCACAGTTCGCTCTAATCCCAATTGGTCAACGATTGTTGATTCCGAAACCAATTCATCGAATGGCAGAGAAGAAACATAGGCGTTTTCTATCGTCCAGTCTTCCCATAACAATCGTGATTCGTTGTAAAGCGATGTCGCGTCTTTTCCGGTAAGGGCTTCGATGTATTGCTCTTGGTAGTCAAAATAGTCTTTGTTTACCGTATCCGTTTCAAGTGAATACGCGTCGAAATCCATTACCGCGCAATCGACCGGGTAAAGAAGCGGAAGTGCATTTTCATTTTCATAGAGATAGCTACCATTATTTTCGGCTATACAGGATAAATCCCCCAGTTTTTCATTCGTCGATGCAAAGAATCGTACTCCGAATAATGCATCCGCCACCGGATTCGGAGTTAAATGCGAAATGGCAAAGTAGTTATAGTTTACAGAATAACCGAATTGCTTCAATAAATGGTGCATGGGTTTATTGGACATGGATGCAAAATAACCGAACGTCGGCTGATTGGCATAAATGCCATAATTGCAGCTTTCAATATCCCCCTTAAAGGAAACATCTGCTCCTAATCGATAAAAGCCTTGATCCGCATCATCAATAACTTGGGAAAATACGTTACCGCTTTCAATATCATTGGCCAACAAATCCCTGCCGTCTTGCGAGCCCCAAACATTCGGCATGATTAAGCGTGGGTTTAGAATAACAACCTCCACGAAAATGACCGCCACAAGGAAGCCGCTCGCATATTTTCGAAGATTGCTAATCATTTCCGGCCATTTTTCCTTCGTTAAGCCGTATAGAATCACCATTTCGACAAGAACAAAGGCCAGCGTCGGGTAAAATGCCGAATTCTCATCTTTCATTCTGCCGAAAGATTGCGAAATCGCCGCCATACCGATAATGATGAGACCCGTTATGATGAAATCCTTCTTTCGGCACGCCGAAAGATGTAGGAACGAATAGAACGCAACGGCAATCATTATGAAAGATGCAATATATGAATATCGGTACGCAAACCAATTCGGATCATCGAACAGATGCCATGCGATATCGAGCGGAGGAAAATGGAAAGATAGGAGCATTAACAAAAACCCGAGTCCCACACCGCCACGCAATTTCTTGGAAATTGATTGGTTGAAGAAAAAGAGTATGCAAAGAATCAATACACTGAGTCCGCAAAAGATAAACGGAAGATTGTTTGATAAGGATGGCTCACCGGTCACGAAGAATTGGTCAACAAAACGAACAAGGGGAAAGTTCCCATCCAAGCTAATATTCGATTCGGTGTAATCCTTATTCATGATGGTATCCAGCCCGGCTGGTATCAAAAGAATCGCGCTCATCATCGCTGCAGTTATAGCCCCTCCAATGAACAGTCCAAACTTGCGGAGAGTATCACGACCCTTTCCTCTTCCGAAATCACCGTGAAACCAAAGAAGTCCGATGAAGTAGAGGAACGAGAATGCACCGACCATGTAGGCCATGTAGTATCCAGAGACAAAAAGAATGAAGAGCGTGAGTACAAAGAAAGGCCATTTCTTCGCATTTTTAACGAGTGCCTCGAGTGTGAGAATCACAAGCGGCAAAAGTGCGATTCCGTCCAACCACATGATGTTAAACATGAAGGTGACGCAAAAGGAGCACAAAGCGTACATCAACCCGAAGAGAATCGAAATATTTCTCTTGGCTTCAAACTTGCAATCCAAAAGCCATGTCATTAAAGCCGACGCTGTGGATAATTTCATTATTACTAGTGTCACGACTGCTTCCTGAATCATTTCGGACGGAAAGAGAAACGTGATGAGATTGAAAGGACTCGAAAGATAGTATGCAAGCGTGCCGCATACATTCTTGCCCATCCCTAATTCAAATGAATAAAGAAGTGAGCCACCAGCGGTCAGATGGTTTTTCAATCCGATTAGGTTCGGCGCATATTGGGCGGCCAAATCCGACATGAAAAAAGTGCGGGTTCCGAAAGGGCTGATGTTTTCTATCGCAAAAATCACTAGCAAAGAAATTGCCGTGACAAAAAAAGAAATCAGCGGCCGCAGATTCCGTTCATGCTGCTTTTTCAATACCAGCTCGGTTTTTTCAATCATGGATTCGTCCCCCTTGTGTGACGTGCTTTACTTAATGAATAATAACACAAAAGCGTTTGTGTATAGTATACTGACAATGATAAAGAAAATGAAGGTGAGCATTATGTTAGTCAGCCTGATAATCCCTTGCTATAACGAATTTGAGGCACTCCCCTTTCTGTATGAAGCAATTTGTGATGTCGCATCGAAGTGCTCCGATAAATCCTTTGAATACATATTTGTCGACGATGGTAGCAAGGATGAAACCTTGTCCCGTTTGAAAGAAATGGCAGAGAAAGACGAACGCGTACATTACGTGTCTTTTTCTCGTAACTTCGGCAAAGAAGCCGCGATGTTTGCGGGACTCAGCGAAGCCAAGGGAGACTTGGTCGGCATTATGGACGCCGACATGCAAGACCCACCGTCTCTGCTTCCCGAGATGTTCACTATGCTCGAAGATGAAGATGTCGATGTTGTTGCGTCACGTCGGGTTACGCGAAAAGGCGAACCAAGAATTCGCAGTTTTTTTGCGCGCCAATTCTACCGAATCATAAATAAAATGAGCGACGTCGAAATCGTCGACGGTGCACGCGATTTTCGTGTCATGAAGCGCCCGGTAGTTGATTCCATTCTTTCGCTTTGCGAAAAGCAACGCTTCTCAAAAGGTATTTTCTCTTGGGTCGGCTATCACACGAAATGGCTCGAGTTCGAAAATGTTGAGCGTGTCGCCGGAGAGACGAAATGGTCATTTTGGAAGCTTTTCCTATACGCTATCGAAGGGATTGTATCCTTTACTACCGTGCCTCTTCGACTGGCCACGGTTACGGGATTCATCGTCTCCATGGTCGCCTTCGCCTACTTACTCTATTACGTAATTCGCGCTATCATTTTACAAATCTATAATGAGGTTCCTGGTTATCCTTCTTTGCTTTCCATCCTGCTTTTCTTGGGCGGATTGATTCTCATCGCACTTGGCATCATCGGCGAGTATTTAGCCAAGACCTATATGGAGGTCAAAAATCGTCCTCTTTATATCGTCCGCGAAGAAAACAAAAAAGCCAACGATAAAAACTAGGTCCATTGGCACTTACCATGCCATATGTGCATGATAGAGATTCAACGCACCATGAAACCCGTGAAAACGGGGGCGAATTCATTTATTGATGACAAAAAAGACCGGATTGCATTCGCTTCGCAATTCGGTCTTTCATTTTTTTTCATAACCTTAACAAGTTGGAAATCTCTCAAATAGTATTACTTACTCTGTCACGGTGACTTTCTTCATTTTTTGTTCAGTCATCGGTCGGTCTTGATGATTTGTCTTTACGGCAGCTATCTCATCTACGACCTCCAAGCCTTCAATTACTTTTCCGAAAGCTGCATATTGTCCGTCTAGGTGCGGTGCATCTGCATGCATTACGAAAAATTGGCTTCCGGCTGAATTTGGTGACATGGAGCGAGCCATAGAAAGCACGCCGCGGGTATGCTTTAAATCGTTGGTAATGCCGTTCATTTTAAACTCGCCCTTAATGGAATATCCAGGACCGCCCATACCGGTACCGTCCGGGCATCCACCCTGAATCATAAAGCCGGGAATAACACGATGGAAAATCAATCCGTCATAAAAGCCTTCGCTCACCAGCTTTTTGAAGTTATCTACGCTGATTGGCGCGATATCCGGATACAGCTCGGCTTTAAACGTTTTTCCGTTTTCCATTTCAAATGTCACTATTGGATTACTCATTTACATTTTCCAAGAATACTTCGTTCCTTTATCGCATTCGTGATGCGCATAGTCAAAAGACGAAGCATCTTTCTCCTTTACTTTTGATGTTCTGATAGTACGATTTTTTCTTCTTTTTGGCAACCGAAAAGAAAATTGTCATAAAAAACGCGTTCGAGAGTCAGTCCATGAGCCGGCATGGTTTTGCCCGCATTCTTTCGTTCGTCGCCGGTCAAAAGGTCCTTCACATCTGTCGGCTGAAGCTTCCCTTGTCCGACATAAATAATCGTGCCCGCCATGATGCGCACCATGTTATAAAGGAAAGACTCCCCTTCGACAATGATATTAACCTCTTCCCCGTGATTCTCTTCTTCGATATAGACTCTTTTCATTGTTCGAATCGGTGAAATATCCGGCCCTCCCTGTGCTCGAAAAGCCGAAAAATCGTGCGTGCCAACAAAGTATTGACAAGCTTCGCTCATTGCAGCGATGTCAAGCTTTCCCGGTACATGTGCCGACGTGCGTGCACGAAGCGGAGACCGAATCGGAGCATGGTGAATCGCATACACATATCTTTTTCCGCGGGATGCAAAACGCGCGTGCCAATCCTCGCTTACTATCGCGGCATCGAGCACGGCAACATCCGCTGGTAAAAAACGATTAATGGCGAACGGAATCTTATCCTCCGGAATGGCAAACGGAACATCGACATGAGATACATGTCCCTTTGCATGTACTCCGGAGTCTGTCCGGCTACATCCATAAATACGACAAAAGCGCCCGTACACCTCGGAAATTGCATTTTCCAATGCTTCCTGTACGGAGCGCCCATTGTTTTGTCTTTGAAATCCAACAAAGTCAGTCCCATCATACTCTGTAAGTAAAGCAATCCGAACGACCTTCTCTGTCTCTTCCATATATCCTCTTACCAGCCCTCAATTAGCCCTGCAACTTATCATCCACGCAGGATTTTGCCATCATAGCCGCGCCGACGATACCCGCATCATTTCCCATTTCTGCAAGACGAATGTCAGTCTTCTTAACACCTGGGCCAAAATACGGTTTGCTCAAAGTCTTTTCACGAAGCGGAATTATAAGCGGATCACCTTCATTACATACACCGCCGCCGATGACCAACACCTCTGGCATAAACGCATTAATCGCATTAGCCAATCCATCCGAAAGATATTCGAGATACATATCCACTAAATCCAATGCTGCTTGATCGCCCCGACGCATCGCGTCAAAAGCAACCTTCGCGTTTACTTTTCCTTCATTTTCAGTAATCACCAGATTCAATGCCGAATCCGGGTGAGCTTTCGCCGCAGCCTTCGTCATACGAATCAATGCCGATGCCGAACCATATGCTTCAAAACAGCCCTTTCGGCCGCAAGTGCATTTTTCGCCTCCGGAAACCAAAACTGTATGTCCAAATTCAGAGCCTGCTTGGTTAAATCCAGAATAGATACGATGATTGATGATGACACCGCACCCAATGCCCGTTCCCAAAGTAATAGTTACCGAATCGGCAGCATCCTTGGCCGCACCCGAAACACTCTCTGCCATTGCTGCGCAATTCGCATCGTTATCGATATATACTGGGATATCAACGACCTTACGAATCAGTTGACGCATCGGTGCCATATTGAAAGGTAAATTGTTTGAATACACGAGGCATCCAGCGACATTATCCGGTGTTCCTGGAGAGCCAATTCCGATTGCGCTAATTTTGTCAATCGACAAACCAGCCGCTTCAATTGTTCTCTTCGCAAGGTTTCCCATATCAGCGATAATCTCTTCCATAGGACGCGAGGCATGCGTCTTGATGCTCAGCTTGTTCAGAAGCTTCCCTTTGTCATCAACAATACCCGCTTTGATATTTGTGCCGCCTAAATCTATGCCAACAAAATACGTCATGTGAATACCTCATTTTCAAAAATTATATGTATGAAAAGCCCCAATACCTAACACACGTGACAATTCTACTTTATTTTCATTGATAAATCTAGCACTACCGGAGCAATCGCAAGGAAGCTTAATACAAGTAACCAAATTACGTCCGATTTATGCATTTTCAACGGGTGAAGTTTCGTTTTTCCGACCCCTCCGCGATAACAACGAGCATCCATCGCCACAGCAAGCTCCTCTGCACGCTTGAAAGCACTAACAAACAAAGGCACCAGCACCGTTACATATCCCTTTGCCCGTTTGAGAAAAGAACCAGTGTCGTAATCAGCACCGCGCGAGACCTGTGCCTTCATGATTTTATCCGTCTCTTCGACGAGCGTCGGTATGAAACGGAGTGCAATCGACATCATCATCGCCATCTCATGGACGGGGACGTGAAGGTAGGCTAATGGTTTTCCCATGGATTCGAGTGCGTCGGAGAGCTTGAGCGGTGTTGTCGTCAGTGTCAATAATAGATTTGTACTCATAATCAGCAAGAAGAGTCGAAATGCCATTAATACAGCCTTCGTTAGACCGCCTTGCGTGATTGTGATATACCACCATGACCATAATGTTTCACCCTCATGAATAGTTAAAACATTCAACACAAAGATAAAAATCATCAAGAATAGCACAGGGCGTACCGATCGCAAAATTGCTGATACCTTTATGCGTGATAGCAAAGCAATAAATAATGTCGTTGCAAATATCAATAGCATGGATACCGGATTCGTTACCATAAACACACAAATCATATAGGCAATAAACAGTATTACCTTCACGCGCGGATCGAGTCGATGCAAGACAGAATTCCCATGGAAATAGCGTCCGACTGAGATGTCCGTTAACATTTCGAACGCACCTCCTTTGCCGCCGCAATTAATGCATTGGCGGCCTTCCCGATTCTGAATACACAAGTATCCAATGTCGGAAAAGACTCGCGTAAATCATCAAGCGTCCGAAGAATAATCGGTTTTTCCAAACGCATGTCGGATAAAACTTGATTACCGCCGAAAAGCTCCTTCGGTGTACCAAAGAAACGCTGTTTGCCTTTGCACAATACAACAATACGATCTGCAATTTTTGCAGCCTCATCCATGTTGTGCGAAACCAGGATGATAGTCTTACCTTTTTGCTTTAACGATTCAATATAACCGAATATCTCGCGTTGTCCTTTGGGGTCAAGTCCTGCCGCCGGTTCGTCCAGAACCAATATCTCCGGGTCCATAGCCAACACACCGGCAAATGCCACGCGGCGTTTCTGACCGCCGGACAATTCAAATGGCGATCTCGTCGCAATATTTGAATCTAAGCCCACAAGTGCCATAGCTTCCTTAACCAGTTTTTTTGTTTCCTCTTCGGAATATCCCATCTTCAATGGTCCGTATGATATGTCTTTTTCCACTGTCTCCTCAAACAATTGATGCTCCGGATACTGGAAAAGAAGTCCAACATGCTTTCGAATTGCTTTGACTTGAGCATTGGATTCTGTAGATATATATTCCTTGCTTTTGCTGTCCCAGACCTCAATTCGGCCGGTTTGTGGACGAATAATTCCATTCAGATGCGAAATCAATGTTGTTTTTCCTGAGCCACTATGCCCAATCACTGCAACAACCTCGCCGCGGCGTGCCTCGAAATTCACATTCTCAATAGCCGCTTTATCGGAATGGTCATAGTGATGACCGAGTTCTGTTACTCGAAGCGTAATTCGTTCTTCTACCGTAGATGCACATTCTTCATCTTCGGTGTTTGGAAGCTGTGCGGTCATCAAAATGCGCTTGATCGCCGCTTCTGCAGTATCCTTTGATAAAAAATCATCTTCCGTCAATGAATTTGTTTCGCCCGTCAACAGCGCAACTTTACGTAAAAGCTCCGCCCATTTGGGTAGTTCCAGCCCGAGATTGCGAATTGTTTCTGTTTGCGAAAATACATGCGCAGGACTGCCTTCTAACAGAATCTTCCCGTGCGAAAGAACAAAAATCCGATCCGCCAAATAGGCCTCGTGCATATCATGTGTGATATGAATTACCGTCATATTCTTTTCTTTGCGAAGACGTTCAATCAATTGCAAGAACTCATCGCGTGCCTTCGGATCAAGCATGGACGTGCTTTCATCAAGTATCAGCATTTCCGGTGACATGGCTAAAACACCGGCAATGGCCAGCTTCTGTTTCTGTCCACCAGATAGCTCAGTAGGCTGTTTTTGCGCCTTCTCCTCAAGTCCCACATAGCGAAGTGCTTCTTCCACTCTGTCTTTTAACATTGGTAGTGGCACGCCGAGATTCTCTGGGCCGAAAGCAACATCTTCCTCCACCGTCGTTCCTACGATTTGATTATCTGGATTCTGGAAAACCATTCCACTGTGGCTCCGAATCGTCCAAAAACATTCATCGTCATCTGTATCCAGCGAGAAAACCTTCATTTTTCCGCTTGAAGGTAATTCGAGTACATTGAAAAGCTTTGCCAAACTGGATTTCCCGGACCCATTGCGTCCAAGGATAGCCACATACTCGCCCTTGTTTATCGAGAGTGAAACCGAATCAACGGCTGTTACTTCATCATCGTTGATTGTCGTGTATCGAAATGAAACCTGTTTCGCATCCGCGGTCAGGTCATATTCGGGAAGTTTTGACTCATCCATAAGGAAATCCTTTCTATAAAAAATGACGGACAGCAGAGTAATTATCTGCCATCCGTCACCATTATGAATTTAGTTAAATGAAGTGAATAGCAACTTATTCAACAAAGGAGAGCTTTGCCATTTCAGAAGCATCGCCTCTTCTGGCACCCAACTTGATGATGCGTGTATATCCACCCTTGCCGTTACGAGCAGCCATCTTTGGTGCAATTGTATCGTAAAGAATGTTTACGGGATTTACTGTATTGCCCTCAGCATCGTGACTCTTGTGAAGCCAATATGCAGCCTTTTTACGTGCAGCTAAACGAGAAGGAGCGTCCACCTGAACCATCTTCTTCACGATTTCACGATCGACAACGTCATACTTCTTTCCGTTCTTCGATGTCTTAGAAACCAAAATCTTCTTGCCCTTGCCATCGATCTTTGCTTTGGAAACCGTAATCTCTTTCGATGTGAAATTATCTTTCTCAGAAATCGCATCAGTAATCAGCTTCTCTACGATTTGGCTGATTTCCTTGCAACGTGCAGTTGTTGTTACAACATAGCCGTTAATTACAAACGATGTTGCCAAATTGCGCAAAATCGCCATTCTTTGATCACTTGCTCTTCCTAATTTTCTGTAACCTGACATGGTTCATACCTCCTGTATATTTACAAATATTCATAACCAACCCTCGAGCCGGTTATTAGTCCTCGACAATAGCGAGTGACATTTCCATATCTTCGAGCTTCTGAATAACTTCCTCGAGCGATTTCTTGCCCAAGTTACGTACCTTCATCATCTCGTCTTCAGACTTCGCAACCAAATCACCAATGGTGTTGATTCCTGCGCGCTTGAGGCAGTTGTATGTACGTACAGAGAAATCCAAATCTTCAATGACAATGTCATGAGTTGCATTTCTACCTGCCGACTCGTCTGTATCTCTGAAGCTCGGTCCGTTCGTGACATCAGTCAATGCCGTGAAGAGTCCCAAGTGTTCGCGCAAGATTGCTGCAGCAGAAGAAAGTGCTGCATCAACTTGAATGGTCTTATCTGTCCAAAGTTCCAGCGTTAAGCTGTCAAAGTCTGTACGCTCACCGACACGAGTGTTCTCGATACGATAGTTCGCCTTCTTCACCGGAGTGAAGATCGAGTCAATCGAAATAACACCAATGGTTTGCGTAGCAGGTTTGTTCATATCAGCCGTAGCATAACCGCGGCCCTTATTGATCGTAAGCTCGATGAAGAGACGACCTGCACCATTCAGCGTAGCGATGACATGATCAGGATTCATGATTTCCACTTCCTCATCATGCACGATATCACCAGCAGTAATAACGCCTGTTTTACCTTCATCAGTACTGATGTAAACGGTCTTTGGCGTGTCTACGTTAAGCTTCGCACGGATGCCCTTTACGTTTAGGATGATTTCAGTCATATCCTCAACGACACCAGTAATCGTGGAAAACTCATGGTATACGCCCTCGACACGGATAGCCGTGACCGCCGCTCCGGAAAGAGAGGAAAGAAGCACACGACGTAAAGAATTTCCCAAGGTCGTACCATAACCACGCTCTAACGGTGCGATTACATACTTACCATAAGACAAATCTTCATTGACTTCCACACACTCTATGGTTGGCTTCATAATTTCAATCATACATTCTCCTCCTACGCGCACATGCTAGCGCCCGGTCGATCCGTTATTTCGAGTACAACTCAACAATCAAGGTTTCCTTGACTTCAAGATCAACATCAGCACGAGCTGGATCCTGAGCAATAGTACCTGTAAGTGTTTCTTCGTTCATTGTGAGCCATGCCGGTACAGGACGTGCATTCGACAAATTCTCGAACTTAGAAGATTTACGAGATGTCTCGCGAACAGCGATTACATCGCCGACCTTAAGCATCATCGAAGGAATGTTTGCCTTCTTACCGTTGATGGAGAAATGCTCATGTGTAACGAGCTGACGAGCTTCCGCACGAGAAGCTGCGAGACCCAAACGATAAACAACATTATCAAAACGCAATTCAAGGAGCTTCAAGAGGTTTTCACCAGTCTTGCCCTGGAGACGTTCAGCACGCTCGAAAGTATGTCTGAATTGACTCTCCAATACGCCATAGAAACGCTTTGTCTTTTGCTTCTCACGAAGCTGTAATCCGTATTCGGAAATTTTCTTTCTGCCCTGTCCATGCTGACCCGGTGCATAACTTCTTCTTCCGAGTGCGCATTTTGCTGAATAACATCTGCTGCCCTTAAGGAAAAGCTTTTCACCTTCTCTGCGGCACAGGCGGCAGGATGCTTCTGTATATCTAGCCATTCTCTATACCTCCGTAATCAGACTCTTCTTCTCTTAGGCGGTCTGCAACCATTGTGAGGAACCGGTGTAACATCTTTAATCATTGTTACTTCCAGTCCAGCTGTTTCCAAAGCACGAATCGCAGATTCACGTCCCGGGCCTGGACCCTTGACGAAAACTTCTACGGTACGCATGCCGTGATCTGCAGCCTTCTTAGCGGCATCTTCAGATGCTGTCTGAGCGGCGAACGGTGTTCCTTTACGGGAACCCTTCATGCCCATCTCACCAGCAGAGGCCCAAGAAATAGCATTTCCTTGTGCATCGGTGATCGTAACGATCGTATTGTTGAATGTCGCATGAATATGTGCTTGTCCGCGATCAATATTCTTGCGCTCTCTTTTCTTCGGTCTTGCAACCGCTTTTTTCACTGCTTTAGCCATGATGCTCCTCCTTACTTCTTCTTGCCAGCGATTGTACGCTTCGGTCCCTTACGGGTACGAGCATTCGTTTTTGTACGCTGACCACGAACAGGAAGACCCATTCTGTGGCGACGGCCACGATAGCAACTGATTTCTGTTAATCTCTTAATATTCAAGGCTACTTCTCTACGTAAGTCACCTTCTACGTTGTAATTGTTTTCGATCTGGTCACGAATCTTCGCAAATTCTTCTTCAGACAAATCCTTCACTCTTGTATCAGGATTGATCTTAGAGTCAGCGAGAATACGTGCAGAACTTGTTAGTCCAATGCCATAAATGTATGTAAGAGCAATTTCTACTCTCTTGTCATTTGGCAAATCTACACCGGCAATACGCGCCATCTGATGTACCTCCATGAATGATTCTTGTATTCAGTTCTTATATATGACATGCCGATGCAAAGATTCCTCACGGATTAGGTGAGGCAGCCGCCTTCACAACAAATGTTTGCATGTTATATCCATTTTAACTTGCACAACACTCTTTCGGACAAATCAATCGAATTGCCCGATAGAGAATAGTACTTAGCCTTGCTTTTGCTTGTGCTTAGGATCAGAGCAAATAATCATAACACGTCCGTTGCGACGAATGACCTTGCACTTCTCGCACATAGGCTTAACTGACGGTCTTACTTTCATAAAAACAACCTCCTGCCGAAACGCTGCAATGCATTAATACGCCCGCTATATGCGCACGCTATAATATAATAACAAAATTTTCCCGCATTGCAAGTGCTTTTCGCTATTTTTTTGGATAAAATTATTTGGCACGCCATGTAATGCGGCCACGAGATAAATCATATGGAGAAAGCTCCATCGTTACTCGGTCTCCAGGGAGAATCTTGATATAATTCTGACGGAGTTTTCCGGAAATGTGTGCGAGCACTTCATGACCGTTTTCCAAGTGTACTTTGAAAGTCGCATTTGGTAACGCTTCACTTACGATGCCTTCTACTTCAATAACATCTTCTTTAGCCATGTGTTTCCTCCAATAATGTGATGATTTCCGGTCCGTTACTTGTAACGATTACCGTGTTTTCATAATGAGCGGCGTTCTTTCCGTCTCGGGTGCAAACCGTCCAATCATCTTCCATCAAAACGATGGCGGGCGATCCTTCCGAAATCATGGGTTCAATACAAAATGCCATGCCCTCTTTGATTCGCGGCCCGTGACCTGCACGACCGTAATTCGGCACGTCCGGATCTTCATGTAACGCAAATCCGACACCATGGCCGGTCAGCTCGCGAATCACACCGTACCCAAAGCTTTCAGCATATTGTTGAACTGCATTGGATACATCTCCGATACGATTTCCTTCTTTGACAGCGGCATAACCGCGGAAAAACGATTCTTTTGTGACGTCCATAAGCTTTCTCGCTTCTGGCGAGATGTTGCCGACAGCAAAGGTTCTTGCTGCATCGGCATGAAAACCATTCACCGAACAACAGACATCACAGGTCACGATATCGCCCTCTTTTAAGATGACGTTCGTGCTTGGAATACCATGTACAATAACACGGTTGGGCGAGATGCAAATAATACCCGGGAACGGTGGGTCCCCATAATGATATGAAGAAGAAATTGCGCCGTTTTCGTCAAAGACCTTCTTTGCCAAATCATCCAATTCTTTCGTCGAAATACCGGGACGAACTTCGTCCTCGAGTGCTTTCAACGTGAGGGCAACGACATTACCGGCGACTCTCATTTTCTCAAAATCCGAAGCTGTCTTTAGTTGAATCATGTTATCCCTTCTCCTGTGCAACTCGTCACTATTAGTTCTTGGTTGCTTGGAAGCCCTTCTCTTGAAGCTTTTCTTCCACTTCAGCAAATGCTTTTTTGGCATCCTGGCTGTTGTCAATTCTCATGACCAAGCCTTTTTGTTCATAAAAGTCGATGAGCGGTTTCGTATTCTTCTCGTAGGTAAGAAGTCTTTGCTTTACGGTTTCCGGTTGATCGTCATCACGATGAATCACTTCTTTTCCGCAAACATCGCAAACACCTTCGACCTTGGTCGGACGATAAACGATGTTGTAGCTTTCACCGCAAGATGTGCATACACGACGATTCGCAACACGAGCTGTAATGATTTCGTTCGGAACTTCGATGTTTACAACCGCATCAATTGATGTGTTTCCTTTGGCCAGCATCTCATCGAGCTTCAAGGCCTGTGCAATCGTACGTGGAAACCCATCCAGAAGATAACCGTTCTTGCAATCCTCTTGAGCGAGACGATCTTCCACCATCGAAATCGTAACATCATCCGGAACCAATGCGCCCTGATCGATATAGGACTTCGCCTTTATGCCAAGCGGTGTTTGATTCTTGATGTTTGCACGGAAAATATCGCCGGTCGAAATATGTGTAACCTGATATGCATCGCGCAATGCCGTAGCCATTGTTCCTTTTCCGGAGCCCGGAGCACCTAATAAAATAAGCTTCATCGTTCTTACCTCTTTTACTGAAGATGAATCAAGCACAGCCTCGTGCCCGAAGAGCACGCTCTCGGCACGAGGCTGTTCATGAATCAATGGAATCCAATTACTGTTTGCATCATTCTTGCCTTCGTTTCCATGGGAAACCAATCAATCAAGGAAGCCCTTGTAATGATGGGTAACCATTTGCGATTCGATTTGTTGTACGAAATCATTCGCAACACCGGTAAGAATTAATACAGATGTTCCAGCAAACCAAACGCCTTCCATGTTGGTTATTGTACCAAGAATGGACGGAACCAATACAACGAGGCAAAGGAAGATACCATCTGCCCAGTTCAAACGACTGGCTGTCTTCTGGATATAATCTCTTGTTGGTCCACCCGGACGAACACCCGGGATAAATCCGCCGTTCTTCTGGAGATTGTTGGAAATCTCGTTGGCATTGAATGTGATTGCCGAATAGAAGAATACGAATGCCATAATGAAAAACAATTGAATTGTGAAATATAGCACTGGCTGATCCGCCATGTTTCTGAAGAAATTCGCTACAGAGTTGTTGCTGCTTGAGAAGAACAACGAAACGATGGTTGAAGGAAGAGCCATGATTGACATGGTGAAGATAACAGGCATAACACCGGATTGGTTCACCTTAAAAGGAATATAGGTGTTTTGCCCACCGTAAACCTTACGGCCTACGACTCTCTTCGAATACTGCACTGTAACACGACGTTCGGAATTCTGAATGAATACAACAAAGACGATGATGGCAATGGAGAAAAGAGCTACTCCAATAAACAACAATACACCGAGTGTATCACCCAAAACTACGTTCTTGAAACGACCGGCAACATCCAACGCGAAGTTGTAGAGCTGTCTTGCCATATCAGGAAGACGAGTCGCGATACCAGCAAAGATGATGAGAGAAATACCATTTCCGATTCCTTTTTCGTTGATGCGTTCACCCAAGAATACTACAAAGCATGTACCAGCGGTGAATGTTGCGACGATGAGGATGGCATTGAGCCAAGACGGAAGGTAATGTGTCATAGCAGAGCGTGTCGCCCAGCAGAACACCGATGCTTGGAGAAGAGCCAAGCCGACTGTCGTGAAACGAACAATCTTCTGAATCTTCTTTCGGCCTTCTTCACCCTCTTTGGCAAGTCTTTCCAAAGGTGGAAGTGCGGCAGTTAACAGCTGGATGATGATGGAAGAGTTGATGTATGGGGAAATACCCATGGCAAAAATCGTTGCTGCGTACAAGCCGCCGCCCGAGATAATGTCCATCAATCCACCGAGCTGTCCCCAATCCTGAACCAATGAAGTAAAAACTTCACGGTTAATACCAGGAGCAGGAACGAGGCCACCCACCATGTAGATACCTAGAATAAGCATAGTAAAGAGAATTTTCTTTCGCAAATCCGGCAAGCGGAATGCATTGATCAAGTTGTCAAATATGCCTTTCATTGATCATACCTCCAGTGCCGTTCCACCAGCCTTTTCGATTTTTTCTTTAGCCGATTGCGTAAACTTAGTAGCCTTAACGGTCAGCTTCTTCGTCAACTCGCCGTTGCCGAGAACCTTAATACCGTCGTTGACCTTCGGAATAGAAAGGATACCAGAATCCTTAAGGATTGCTGCATCGATTTCTGTACCGTCTGCAAACTTCTCGAGGTCAGCAATGTTGACTTCGATGTATTGCGGAGCAAAACGTGTGTTGTTAAATCCACGCTTCGGTAAACGTCTGTAAAGAGGCATTTGTCCACCCTCGAAACCAGGACGAACACCGCCGCCGGAACGAGAATTTTGACCCTTGTGTCCACGACCGGCTGTTTTGCCGTTACCGCTTCCGACACCACGGCCTTTACGGTAAGCCTTTTCATTTCCGCAAGAAGACATTTCATTAAGCTTCATGTTTCAATATCCTCCTTACACTTCTTCACAAGTAACAAGATGTGCTACTGTGTGCACCATGCCGCGAATTGCCGGATCATCATTCTTGATGACAGATTGGCCAATCTTATGAAGGCCAAGTGCAGCAACTGTTGCGCAGTGTTTCTTTAGGGAATTATTGGTGCTCTTCACCAAGGTAATTTTTAAGTTTGCCATTTGAAGCTACACCTCCTATCACAAGATTTCTTCGACAGACTTGCCACGAAGACGTGCAACCTCTTCAAGAGATCTCATGCTCTTCAGACCTTCCATCGTTGCATTTACAACATTGTTCGGGTTGTTTGTACCCAAGGACTTTGTACGAATATCCTTGATACCAGCCATTTCGCAAACCGCACGAACCGGGCCGCCTGCGATGATACCGGTACCACTGGAAGCCGGCTTCATAACAATTTTGCCGGCACCAAATACGCCGAATGCTTCGTGAGGAATCGTTGCGCCATCAAGAGGAACAGTAATCATGTTCTTCTTTGCATCTTCGATACCCTTGCGGATTGCGTCAGGAATTTCAGCCGCTTTTCCGATACCTTTACCAACGTGACCATTCTCATCACCGACGATGACGAGTGCAGCGAAACGGAAGTTTCTACCACCCTTAACTGTCTTGGAAACACGTCCGATATGGATTACTTTTTCTTTCAATTCAGTTGAATTAGGATCAAAACCCATCTTCTTTGTCCCTCCTACTTAGAATGTAAGGCCGGCTTCACGTGCCGCCTCTGCCAATGCCGCCACGCGTCCGTGGAAAATATATCCACCTCTGTCAAAAACGACCTCAGTAATTTTCTTCTCAAGTGCGCGCTCAGCAATTAACTTGCCGACGCATGCAGCGCCTTCTTTGTTTCCGCCGTAAGCGAGCTTTGCCTTGACTTCTTTTTCTAATGTAGAAGCACTAACAAGGGTATTTCCTGTAGTATCATCAATGATTTGTGCATAGATGTTTGTGTTGCTTCTGAAAACACAAAGACGCGGGCGTGCAGGGGTACCGCTAATCTTTTTGCGGACGCGGACATGTTTTCTCCTGCGGATTTCGTTCTTATCAGGCTTTGTAATCATGCATTTCACCCCTTCTCTTATTTCTTAGCGCCGGTCTTGCCTTCCTTAATGCGCAAAGTCTCAGTAGTATACTTGATACCCTTACCCTTATATGCATCCGGAAGTCTGAACGAACGGATCTTAGCAGCTGTCTCGCCAACGAGTTGCTTGTCAGCACCCTTAACAATGATCTTGTTCTGGGCAGGTACATCAATCGTAATTCCCTTTGGTTCTTCTAACTCAATCGGGTGAGAATAATCGAGGTTAAATACGACCTTGTTGCCTTGCTTTGTTGCCTTATAACCAACACCGTTGATTTCGAGTTCCTTGGTAAAACCTGTAGAAACACCTACTACCATGTTGTTGATTAAAGATCTTGTCAATCCGTGAAGTGCCTTGTGTTGCTTTTCATCGGAAGGTCTCTTAACAGTAATCGTGTTACCTTCAACCGTTACTGCCATGTCAGGATGCGCATTCAATGTGAGTGTTGCATCCTTTCCTTTTACAGTGATGGTGTTGCCATCCTGCTTTACTTCGACTCCTGCTGGAATCGTGATCGGCATGTTGCCAATTCTAGACATACAATCTACCTCCTGCTCTTTAGATTGCGGTACGTTTTCTGTCCGAAAAGTACCATTTCAGAGTGTGTGTTACTTACCAAACATAAGCCATTACTTCACCGCCGACACCAAGTTCACGAGCCTTTTTATCAGTCATAACGCCCTTGGATGTAGAGATGATGGCGATTCCGAGACCACCCAAAACCTTCGGGAGATTCTCTTTGTCCTTGTAAACGCGAAGGCCCGGCTTCGAAATTCTTTTGATACCGGAGATTACGCTCTTACGAGAAGCGTACTTCAACGTTACTTTAATCATACCTTGCTTACCATCTTCGCTTACTTCAAAGCGTGAGATGTAGCCTTCGTCTAACAAAATCTGTGCGATAGCCTTCTTCAAATTGGAAGCAGGAATCATAACTGTCGGATGACCGGCTGTTCCTGCGTTACGGATTCTTGTCAGCATATCTGCAATTGCATCTGTAATCTGCATACCTTTTCCTCCTTAATAAATGCTATCGGTTACCAGCTGGCCTTACGGACGCCTGGAATTTGTCCCTTATATGCCAAATCGCGGAAGCACAAACGGCAGATGCCGTACTTGCGGATGTAGGCGTGCGGTCTACCACAGATTTTACAACGATTGTGGTGCTGAGTCGAAAACTTAGGCGCTCTTTGTGCCTTTAGGATCATTGACTTTTTTGCCATCTTCTATCCCTCCTGATTACTTGCGGAACGGCATGCCGAGAAGAGTAAGAAGTGATCTTGCTTCTTCATCTGTTTTTGCCGTTGTGACAATGATAATATCCATTCCGCGAACCTTATCCACTTTATCGAATTCGATTTCCGGGAACATCAATTGTTCTTTGATACCCATAGCATAGTTGCCGTGGCCATCGAAAGAGTTCGGGTTGATACCGCGGAAGTCACGAACACGTGGAAGAGAGATGCTGACGAGCTTGTCGAGGAAGTTGTACATGTTCTCGCCGCGAAGCGTTACTTTACAACCAATTTTCATTCCTTCTCTAAGCTTGAATGCAGCAACAGACTTTGTAGCCACAGTTGCAATCGGCTTTTGTCCGCAAATGATACTCATATCGCGCATTGCATTTTCAAGCGCCTTCGGATTATCTTTTACTTCGCCGACACCCATGTTGAGAACAATCTTCTCAAGACGTGGGATTTGCATAACGGATTCATACTTAAAGGCTTCCTGCAAAGCAGGTGCGACTTCAGATGCATACTTTTCTTTTAATCTGGACATCGATTAACCCTCCTTGCTTGCCTTGCTAATTTGATCAATCACAGCTTTGCACTTCTTGCAAACACGATCCTTGGAACCGTCTGCATTTACTACATGAGCAACACGAGAAGCAACACCGCACTTCGGGCAAACCAACATAACATTGGATGCATCGATTGTGCCTTCCTTCTCAACGATGGAAGCTGGCTTGTTCTGGCCTTGTGCCTTTTGGTGCTTTTTGATCATATTCGCGCCGGATACAACTACTCGACCTGACTTTGCGTTGGTCTTGAGGACTTTGCCTGTTGTGCCCTTTGCCTTACCACTGATAACGACGACGTTGTCGTCCTTTTTGATGTGCATTTTGCTAGCCATTCTTCGTCCTCCTTACAGAACTTCCGGAGCTAATGACAGAATTTTCATATAATCCTTGTCGCGAAGCTCTCTTGCGATAGGCCCAAAGATACGCGTACCGCGTGGGTTCTTGTCTTCCTTAATGATAACGGCAGCATTTTCATCGAACTTGATGTACGATCCGTCAGCTCTTCTAACGCCCTTCTTTGTGCGAACAACAACTGCGCGGACAACGTCACCCTTCTTTACTACTCCGCCAGGAGCAGCCGTTTTTACAGAGCAGACGATGACATCACCGATATTCGCATATTTGCGCCAAGATCCGCCAAGCACCTTAATGCAAGCTAATTCCTTAGCGCCGGTATTATCAGCAGATCTAAGTCTGGATTCTACTTGAATCATCTTGATTTTCCTCCTTTACGTAAATCCTTACGAGGCTACGTATTACTTCGCCTTCTCTACAATCTCGACTACTCTCCAACGCTTGTCATGCGAGATTGGACGGGTTTCCATTACTTTTACCTTGTCGCCGATGCCACATGTGTTTTCTTCGTCGTGAGCCTTAAGCTTGTATGTTCTTTTCATAATCTTTCCATAGAGTGGATGTTTAACATGCTCAACTACGGAAACGACAACCGTCTTGTCCATCTTGTCGCTCGTTACGAGGCCGACTCGAGTTTTTCTGAGGTTACGATCGCTCATTCACTTATCCCCCTTCTCTTACTTTGCGTTCTTTTCTTGCTCACGAAGAATGGTCTTCGCACGAGCAATATCACGCTTCACGGCACCGAGGCGCTGTGGGTTTTCGAGTTGATTTGTTGCATGTTGGAAACGGAGCTTAAAGAGTTCTTCTTTTAAAGCAACGATTTCCTTCTGAATCTCTTCAGTAGACTTGGAACGGATTTCATCAACCTTCATTTTCAGAACCCTCCTTTTCCTTGATAATAAACTTCGTCTTGCAAGGAAGCTTATGGCCAGCAAGGCGCATTGCTTCACGTGCGGTTTCTTCTGAAACACCGGCGATCTCGAAGAGAACGCGACCCGGCTTTACAACTGCAACCCAGTATTCAGTAGCACCTTTACCAGAACCCATTCGAGTTTCGGCCGGCTTCTTCGTTACAGGCTTATCAGGGAATACTTTAATCCAGACCTGACCGCCTCTTTTTACGTAACGGTTGATAGCAATACGAGCAGCTTCGATTTGATTCGAGGTGATCCAACATGGTTCTGTTGTATAGATACCGTAATCACCATAAGCAACTACATTTCCGCGAGTAGCCTTACCGGTCATACGTCCGCGTTGTTGCTTTCTATGCATAACTCTCTTAGGAAGTAACATTACTGCTCGCCTCCTTCCGTTGCCTTAACGACTGGCTTTTTCTTTGCAGTAAGGACTTCACCGCGATAGATCCAAACCTTTACGCCGATGCGACCATATGTAGTATTTGCTTCTGCAAAACCATAGTCGATGTCAGCACGGATTGTTTGTAGCGGAATCGTTCCTTCATGATAGTGCTCAACACGTGCGATTTCTGCGCCGCCTAAACGACCGGAAACCTGTGTCTTAATTCCCTTCGCACCAGACTTCATGGTACGAGCCATGGACATCTTCATTGCGCGACGGAAAGAAATACGTCTTTCGAGCTGTTGTGCGATGCTTTCAGCAACGAGTTGTGCGTTTGCATCAACATTCTTGATCTCACGAATATCAAGGAAGAAATTCTTCTTGAACTTTTTCGCAAGCTTCTTCTTAAAATCTTCAATACCTGCGCCCTGACGTCCGATAATGATACCCGGCTTTGCAGCATTGATGATAATCATCGTCTTGTCTGCGCCCTTACGCTCGATTTCGATATTCGAAATACCGGCGTTCATGCATTCTTTTTTGACGAAATCACGGATTTGCTTGTCCTCTACGAGGAAGTCGCTGAAGGTCTTCTTGTCGGCATACCAACGTGTATCCCATTCCTTGATGACTCCAACCCGCAAACCATGGGGATTAACCTTCTGGCCCATTTGAAATCCTCCTTATACTCTTTCCTTGAGAACAACAGTAACATGACTGGTTCTCTTATTGATTCTTGATGCAGAACCTCTTCCTCTTGGCATAAAGCGCTTCAAAATAGGTCCCTGATTCGCATATGCATCGGCAACATAAAGACTCGCGCGAGATAAACCATTGTTATTTACTGCATTGGCTTCTGCGGACTTAAGTGCCTTAGTAAGAATCGGCGATGCTGCCTTCGGTGTGTACAGAAGAATGGCATATGCCTCATCCAAATCTTTACCCTTAATGGTATCAATCACAATCTTCATCTTTCTTGGTGTGACACGGATATACTTGGCAATTGCCTTACCCTGATCACGGCCAACTCCGAGAAGCTTGCGTTGCTTCTTTGTCAGAATCGGAAGCTTCGCGTTCTTCTTGCTCGGTGCCTTGTATGCATCGAGGATTTCACTACGATTTGCTTCGATATTTGCCGGACTCAAATCAATTTTTTCCACTTTGTGTTCCTCCCTTCAAAGCCTATCCAATCAGCGAGCACCGGATGTTTTCTCACCCGCGTGACCTCTGAATGTTCTTGTGGGAGCGAACTCGCCGAGCTTATGTCCGACCATTTCCTCCGTAACGTAGACTGGTACATGTTTTCTTCCGTCGTAAACAGCGATTGTGTGTCCGACCATCTCAGGATAGATTGTGGAAGCACGTGACCAAGTCTTAACAACCTTCTTGTCATTCGCCGCATTCATGGCGGTAATTCTCTTCATGAGGGCTTCTTCAACGAAATATCCCTTTTTGGTTGATCTACTCATATTAGAACGTTCCTCCCTTCAATTACTTTCTACCCTTAACAATGTATTTGCTTGACTGCTTCTTCTTGTTTCTCGTCTTCTTGCCCAATGTCGGAACACCCCAAGGTGTAACAGGACCCGGCAGACCGATCGGAGACTTACCTTCACCACCACCATGCGGGTGATCGTTCGGGTTCATAACCACACCACGAACGCTCGGGCGAACACCCAAGTGACGTTTACGGCCGGCTTTACCAAGAGAAACATTCTCATGCTCATTGTTACCGATTGTACCGATTGTTGCTCGGCAAAGAACGGATACCATACGTACTTCACCGGAAGGGAGACGTACCTGTGCGAAATCGTTTTCTTTTGCCATGAGCTGTGCGCTTGCGCCCGCTGTACGGACCATTTGAGCACCCTTGCCCGGCTTCATCTCGATATTGTGAATCACAGTACCAACAGGAATGTTAGCAATCGGAAGTGCGTTACCGCTGACGATATCAGCATCAGCTCCGCTTACTACCTTGTCGCCTACCTTAGCGCCCTGAGGTGCTAGGATGTAGGACTTCAAACCATCAGCATATTGCAATAAAGCAAGGAAAGCTGTGCGGTTCGGATCGTACTCAATTGCAACGATTGTTGCAGGGATGCCATCCTTTGTTCTCTTCCAGTCAATTACACGAATCTTACGACGGTTTCCGCCGCCGATGTGGCGAACGGTGATACGTCCGTAGCTGTTACGTCCGCCTGACTTGTTGCTGGCAACGAGCAGATTCTTCTCAGGATTCTTCTTGGTAAGTACCGAATAATCCGTGACAGTCATCTGACGTCGAGCAGGAGAAGTTGGATTAAAATTCTTAACTGCCATCTTTTTTCACTCCTTCACTAATCAGGCCGATTACTGGCCAAATCCAAATTCTTCAATGGATGTCTTGTACTTCGTGGCAACCTTTGTGGACTTGCCACCCTTGCCTAAGTAAGAATCATCCTTTGCTTCTGTAGCGATCGTAACGATTGCCTTCTTCCAAGACGGTGTGAAGCCGGAAACATAACGCTGTCTCTTCTCTTTACCGTCGTAACGTGTGGTATTCACTGCGATTACCTTAACGCCGAACAATTGTTGAACTGCATTGCGAATGTCCGTCTTTGTTGCATCTTTTGCTACTTCAAAAGCGTACTTTCCCAATTCAATCTCACCTGCACTCTTTTCTGTTAAAAGAGGCTTAATGATGATGTCTTGCGGTGCCTTACTCATACGTACACCTCCTGAATCTTTTCTGCTGCTTCCTTCGTCATGATGAAGGAATCATACTTCAAAATATCGAAGACGTTGATTGTGTTGGTAAAAGCTGTCTTCACAGTAGGAATGTTTCTTGCAGACAATTCTACGTTTTCGTTCTTCTCACCGAGAACAACAAGTGCAGAATCCGCAACCTTCAAAGCCTTCAAAACGTCAACCATCTTCTTGGTCTTGATTTCATCGAAAGCAAGTCCGTCTACAACGATGACTTTGTTATCGATCATCTTCGCGGAGAAAGCAGACTTCATTGCAAGTCTTCTTACCTTCTTCGGAATGGTATAGCTGTAATCTCTCGGCTTTGGCCCAAAGATGATGCCGCCACCGACGTATTGTGCAGAACGTGTAGAACCGTGACGAGCACGACCAGTACCCTTCTGACGATATGGGCGCTTACCGCCGCCTCTGACTTCGCTTCTTGTCTTAGTGGAGTGTGTTCCCTGACGACGATTTGCAAGAATGTTTAAAACAACTGCATGCATCGCGGACTTGTTTGGCTCAATTCCGAAGATATCATCGGAAAGTTCCATCTGTCCTGTAACGGCTCCACTCAGATTATAGATATCTATTTTAGCCATTTTTCTCGTTCCTCCTTATGCCGGATTATTTCGCCTTGACGGATGACTTAATGGAAAGTACGCCACCCTTCGGGCCTGGGACCGCGCCTTTAAGAACGAGAATCCCTCTCTCACCGTCCACAAGGACGACACTCAAATTTTGAACTGTGCAATGATCAACACCCATATGTCCAGGCATCTTCTTGCCCTTAATAACACGAGCAGGTGTTGTGTTTGCGCCCATGGAACCAACACGTCTGTGGTACATGGAACCGTGACCACCCGGGCCACCCTTTTGTCCGTGACGCTTAATGTTACCAGCGAAGCCTTTACCTTTGGAAACGCCGCTTACATCAACGTGATCACCGACATTAAACATTTCGGAAACCTTGATTTCCTGTGCGATGGAGAAGTCATCCTCCGTCTTGAATTCGCGGATTGTGCGCTTTGCAGGCACGTTCGCCGCTGCGAACTGTCCCTTGTCCGGCTTGTTTACAAGCTTCTCGCGAATGTCGCCGATTGCGACCTTCACAGCCTTGTAGCCGTCATTCTCTACCGTTTTGTTCTGAATAACAAGCATAGGCTCGCATTCAATAACGGTTGCCGGAATCGCAATACCGTTCTCATCGAACAGCTGTGTCATGCCGGCTTTCTTGCCAAGTACGAATTTTGTCATTGTTTCTTCCTCCTATTTAGGTTATTGGTTCACGGTGCTTGATCATCCGTGAACATGACCTCCGCTTATCGCCTGCCTTGACGTGCAGATGACGCGGAAAAAGCCTTAAGCCTTGAGCTCAATGCTCACGCCTGCAGGCATGTCAAGCTTCATTAGTGCATCAACAGTCTTCTGGTTCGGCGCAAAAATGTCGATGAGACGCTTGTGCGTGCGAAGCTCGAACTGCTCACGAGAATCCTTATCCTTGTGTGGAGAACGAAGGATTGTTGTGATTTCCTTTTCGGTAGGAAGCGGAATCGGTCCGGAAAAGCTTGCGCCTGTTCTCGTTACCGTCTCAACAATTCTCTGTGCGCTCGCATCAAGGAGCTCGTGATCATAAGCCTTAAGCTTAATTCTGATCTTTTGGTTTGTTGCCATGTTGTTTTCCTCCAAATCTTTGCTGTTTTTGTTTCAACCGAGTCCGGCGTTTCCTCTGTACCCATCGAAAAACCCAGGAGACCAGTTACTGCATATCGCAGCACTTTGGGCCTGGGCATGTGCTTATGATACAAAACACACGCTGTACTCTTACTGAATCGCAAGGAATCAAGTTCCTCACTGCTCTGCCTAAGTTACCCGTTCTTCTAAGCACAGCAGGCTCATCCGTACGGCAATCTCAAGCATCAACGCTTTTGCGCGCATTTGTCGCGCGATAAAGAGTATATCGCAGATATAGTGTGATTGCAAGCATTATTTTTGGAAATGTGAATTATTTTGTTCGGGCCAGCAAATGCCGTGTTTTCAAGCCCTTCACGGTATGTGGCGCAGGATAGTTTATTCGCGAAATGTATATTACGCTTTTTTTGATGCTCCTGCAAGAAGTGCTTTTACTTCATCGCAAGAGAAGTGATATTTTTTATCGCAAAAGTGACATTCAAGATCAATTCCGTTTGCATCTTGGGACAAGTCGAACAAATCCTTCGTCCCAAGCGTCAAAAGATTTCGTTCCATGCGGTCACGAGAGCAATTGCATTCGTATTGAACCTTTTGTCCGGAAAGGTAGCAAATATTCTCATCACCGAGAAACATGTCAAGAATTTGCTCCGGTGACATGCCTTCGCCTAGAAGATAAGATACTTCCGGGAATCCTCCTGAAACACGCTTTTCGAGGTACTCGATTGTCTCCTCATCTGCGCCCGGCATCAGCTGGATCATGAAGCCGCCTGCATGCGTGACACCTTCAGCATCAATAGAAACGCCGAGAGAAACAATAGATGGTGTTTGTTCTGACGCGGCAAGATAATAGGTGAAATCTTCAGCAATTTCGCCGGAAACCAGTTCGACCGAGCCAACATAGGGTTCTTTCAATCCAAAATCCTTAACGATAGTCAATTTCCCTTTGCCAACCGCCGCACCAACGTCGAGCTTCCCCGGACGAAGATACCCCGTGGGCACAATCGGCGACAGACAATAGCCGCGCACGTTTCCTCGGTTATCCGCAACCGCGGTCATGCCCTGAAGCGGGCCATCGGAACGAATATTTGCCGTCAACGAATCACCGTCACTTTTGAGAGTGTCAGCAATCAAAAGAGTTCCTGTCAGAAAACGTCCAAAAGCCGCCGTCGCTACCGGCGAAGTACCATGAATGGCAAATGCGCGCTTCACAAGATTCGTCGAACGAATCGCCGCTGCGCGGACTTTGCCCTCAAGAGCGCTTGCTTTACAAAGGTAATCACTTCCATCTGTGGGAGAGCCGGGTGCTACATAAAAATTATCCATTGATTTATCTCTTTCTCATTATTCATTCGGGCGTTGAACGACATAGAACACGCGTTCATCCGTCGCAGACGGAGCTCGCATCTTAAGGTCGCCATATATCCCCTTGCATTGGAGTCCCGCCGAATCAATCAAGGAGAGCAATGCTTCGTGGGAATAAAACTTTTCGGTAATTTCGGTATCCTCGCGGGAATATAAACCGCTTTGTTCTTTGAAAAACGCCGTCACCATCGCGCGATTTTTCTTTGTCTTTGGTTGATAATGGTTCTCCCAAAGCACGGTGTAATCATCGTCAATGTCATAAAAAAATTCTTCGCCGAGAGATGTAGTGAAGTGCGTCTCGGTGGCAACATCAAAAACGAACAATCCGCCTGGTTGCAGGAAGTTGTGAAACGATGCAAGCAGTTTGGCAATCCCCTTTTCATCAGGAATATGATTTATCGTATCCAAAAGGCTCGTGAAAACATCAACAGAGCCGAACAAATCCAGTTTTCGCATATCCTGACAAAGGAAAAGCACGCCTTCGTGGCCATCGCGCGTCGAAGCGATTTGAAGCATTTCGGGAGATATGTCGATTCCGATTACATCATATCCTAAATCCCGCAAAGCCAAAGTGACGCTTCCCGTGCCGCATCCTAGGTCGCAAAGAAGCAGCCTTCCGTTATCTCCTTGCCCTTCGATGCCCTTGTTACCATGCTTTTGCACCAAACGATGCACAAAAGAGGCCCAGGCGTCGGGGGCGACGTCACTTTGAAAAGCGTCATACAATTTTGCGAGCGCGTTATATTCCGTACCCATAATTATCCTTGGATATACGGAAGCGGATCAACTTTTGTTCCGTTCACGCGAACTTCAAAGTGTAAGTGTGCACCGGTAGATGTGCCTGTGCTACCGCACTCCGCTATGGTCTGACCTGCAGTTACAGTGTCGCCGGTATGCACATAAACATCACGACAATGTCCATAAAGGGTAGATATGCCGTCACCGTGGTCAATTACACAATAATTTCCGTAGTTCGTTCCGCCAGTATTCTGGCCTTCGACTGGTTCGGACACTAAGATTACCGTTCCGTCAGCGGCCGCAACAATCGGGTTACCATATACGCCGCCCAAATCGACACCCCAGTGCATTTTATAGACGTGGTATACGGGATGATAGCGATTACCAAATGGCGAATAAACAGTATAATCGCCTGGATATGGCCATGTCATCGTTCCTGACGGTGTAGGTGAGGTCGTTCCGCTACCTCCGGAAGAAGGATTTCTGGACTGATCCAACTGACGCTGCAGTCTCGCGATTTCATCATCGAGGCGTTCTGCTTCGTCTAAAAACGAGTCTTCTTTTTGTTGCCATGATGATAATTGAGACTCCGCCAGGTCCAACGCATCCTGCGTTACACCTATTCTCGCCTCAAGCTCAGCCAATTGTGCCTGTTTTTCTTCGGCAATTGCTTGCATATCCTCGGCTTCCTGCAACGCGATTTCCGTTTGCAATTCAGCGTCATCTAATGCAATTTGCATTTCATCCATGATTTGTTGATCAGCATCACCGATTAAGGCGATGATTTCAATATTTGTAAAGAAACCTGCCAAGCTATCCGATTCCAAAAGAATCTCCAGTGTCGACTTGTTCTGGTATTCGAACATAATACTGATTCGTTCAGAGTATTGAAGTCTTTTTTGTTCCAATGCTTCTTGCGATGTGATATATGCGTCAAGGGCCTCTTGCTTGGCAATCAATGCTGCCGCATATTGTTGCGCAATCAATTCATATTGCGCCATTTGCTCATCACTCAAGCCTTGAAGCTTAGACAATTCGCCAGTCAAATGTTCACGTTCTTCCGATAGCTGGTCAATCATCTCACTCGCTTCTTCGGCAGCTTGTCTTGCCTCATCGCGGTCTCTTCGCGCCTCATCAATATCTTGCTGCGGCGTATATGTCAAAAAAGGATTTACCGGTACGGCTTCTAGGGTTTTCACCGATTGGCTACCGACGCAAAGCAGTGCCGTTACCAACACAATGGAAACAGAGCGTATCATGCTCTTCTTTATAGATAATGAACGCATAAGTTTTCCTCCTTACACCTTAATATACTTACGTACAGCGATGCCGCTTCCGATGGCGCCGATTACAATACCCGAAACAAGGCAAAGCACAAGCACCCAAATCGCCAAACGATTGGCCGGTAGCAACGCATAATAACTCGAAACTTCAATCTTCGCCATCATCCAATCATAGATGCGCGCGTATGAAAAGTATGTAATCAAAAACGCAAATATGGCGCTCATGCAACCAACAATACCGCCTTCGACGATATACGGAAGCCTAATATAACCATTTGTCGCACCAACGAACTTCATAATGGATATTTCCGTCGCACGAGAATAGACCGAAATACGTACCATATTACTAATAATAAAAAGCGAAATCAGAAAAAGGACAGCAAACGCAACTGCAGTACCGATATTAACGACCTTAGTCGTTTCAGTGAGAAAAAGCATTACGCGACTCTCTGTCATGACCTTGTTGACACCCGGAACGGCTTGAATATTCGTGACAACCTGTCCTGCATACGAAGGATCCTGCAATTGTACGGTAAATGTGTATGGCAAATAGGTATTGTAATCAAAATCATCCAGAATCGAGGCACTGGAGCCCAGATTCGACTTGAACCGATTGTAATTCTGTTCCGGATTCAACATGGCAAAGGACTTTACATGTTCCGTGTCAGTTGATAGATACTGCGATACCATATTCAGTTCATCATTGGAGCAATTAAGCTTCATATAGATTTCAATCGGCGGCTGTTGTCCAACCTTCTTCATAATATATCGGGCATCTGCCGAAAAAACGAAAAATACAGACATCAAAAGAAGCATGAGAAGAATGGTCGTCACAGAGGCAATCGTTACCAACGGGTGGCGAATGATGCCTTGAAAGCCTTCTTTTACTGAATTTCCAAATGCACGTATTGTCATTTTTCGTCCTCCCCTCTACTCGGCGGGAAGTCCGGAAGATCTTTGCACATTTCGTCAAACGACACCATCTTCGGTGCGTTCATTTCCCATTCGTCAAAATCAGGCTTTGCCTTCTTCGACGTAGGTTTTAGAGCGCTATAACCGCTTCCTTTTTCGTCACGTACAATCAAACCGTCATCGATTTCAATAACGCGCTTCTTCATACGATCGACTAAATTGCTGTCATGGGTACAGATAAGCACGGTCGTGCCGTCTCGATTAATCTCCTGCAAAAGCGCCATAACGGATTCACTCGTTTGCGGATCCAAGTTACCTGTTGGTTCGTCGGCCACAATTAGCTTCGGATTATTTAGCATGGCGCGTGCAATTGCGACACGCTGCTGTTCGCCGCCGGAAAGCTCCTGTGGCATCGATGAGCCCTTCTCGCGCAGGCCAACAATATTCAGTACGATATCAACCATTTGGTGGAGTCTCTTTTTGGATATACCAATGATTTCACCGGCAAATGCAACATTCTCTGCGACAGTCTTGCTCTCGATTAATCGGAAATCCTGGTAAATCATTCCAATTTGGCGGCGTAACACCGGAACCAATGCCCTGGGCATTTTAGATATACAGAAATGATCCAGCATAACCATGCCTGATGTTGGTCGCTCTTCTCTCGTAATACATTTCATGAGGGTGGATTTTCCAGAGCCACTCTTGCCGATAACAAAGACAAACTCGCCGTCTTCAATGACAAAACTGACGCCCTTTAATGCATCCGTGCCCGTTTTATAGGTTTTGCAAACATTTTCAAAGCGTATCAATTATGGTTACCTTACTCTCTCCGTTTACCAAGTTGTTATCCCTGAACCATTGCTTCGTTCCTGCTTCTCCAAATAGGTGCGAACCATTGCCGCGAGCTTAAAGAGAACCGCATCGTCAAAGCTTCGAAGATCCAATCCGGTAATCTTCTGCACCTTATCCAAACGATAGACTAGTGTGTTACGGTGAACAAACAGCTTTCTAGATGTTTCACTGCCGTTCAGGTTGTTTTCAAAGAAGCTCGCGATGGTCACCAAGGTATCGGAATCCAAAGATTCGTAGGCACCCTTCGGGAATACTTCGCTCAAGAACATATTGCAAAGCGTTGGCGGTAATTGATAAATCAAACGGCCGAGGCCCAACTTGTCATATCGCATAATGAATTGTTCGCTCTCGAAAATGCTGCCGACACGAAGTGCAAGCATGGCTTCACGATAAGATTTTGCGATATCGCGAAGTGTCGGAGCCGGCATACCGATACCGATATGGGCGCGAATCATGGATTCAGCATTCAAGTTATCTAAAATGGTGCTACTGACCTCAACCAAGAAGCTGTTAAAACTATCACCTAAATCCATCACCAAAACAATGGTTTCCTCATCCATGGCAACAACACTCTGTGTCTTATTGTCTGGGAAAAGGTTTTGAAGAATCTCGAGACTCTCCGCGCCATCAGCCTTCGAAACACGAATGATAAAAACGATTCTCTTGGTGGCAAATGGAATCTTATACTCACGAGCCTTCAACGGAATATCTCCCGGCAACTCGTTTTCGAGCAAAACGCTCTTGATAAATGTCTCTCTCTCGACATCTGTGTTTCTCTCTCGCATCGCTGCCTTTATCCATTGAGCCATCAGCTCCAGATATTTACGGGCGATTGGATCAACACCGGCAATAAATGCAATGTATTGGGTTTGTTCCCCGATAATAACCTTCATATAGGTCTTTCCGGCTGTGCTTGCAAAAAGCTCATCCGAAAGCAAAACCGCTCTCGCACTCGAATCCTCAATACCTTCCCAAGCAGGGTCCGTACAAGCGATGACCATACCAGATGCATCCATAACGCCGACCGTCATGTCGAGGATTTTCTTGGCTTCGCGCATACATTTCTTCAATTCTTCCATATGTTTCACCTTATCACTTTCATGAAATCGTGTATCCATTATGAGATAGACCTATAGAGATAGCGATAAATCTACACAGATAATCTTAAACGTTTCGCGAAAAAGATGCAACAAAAAACATAACTCAACAGGTTTTCCAAAAAAATGAACCGGCTGTCTTCCGAAACGGAAGGCAGCCGGCTTCAAACGAATGAATGAACGTAAATGGATTAGGAAATGATGCTCTGCTCTGTATCCTTGTCAAAGAGGTGGATACGGTTAGCATCAACAGCCAAATCAACAACTTCGCCAACACGAGACTGGGATGTTGTAGGATCAACTCTAGCTGTAAGAGGAAGTGAGCCATTCACTGTAACATAGAGATATGTCTCAGCACCAAGCATTTCAACAACGTCGACGTCAGCCGCGAATGTAGCTTCTTGGTGCATACTTACGTATGTAGTATCATCTGTGATTGCTTCAGGACGTACACCGAAGATAACTTCGTAGCCATCATGCTCCATAACTTCTGGTACAGAATAGCGCTCAGGCAACTTAATTGTGGTGTTCTCGAAGCAAATGAATACGTCGTTTCCTTCAACCTTAACAGTAGCATTGATGAAGTTCATCGGAGGCATTCCGATAAATCCTGCAACGAATGTGTTTACCGGGTTGTCGTAGAGTTCCGTTGGGGAGTCTACTTGCTGGATGAATCCATCCTTCATAACAACAATACGGGTACCCATCGTCATAGCTTCTGTCTGGTCATGTGTAACATAGATGAATGTGGTTTGCAGTCTCTGGTGGAGCTTTGTGATTTCAACACGCATCTGAACACGAAGCTTAGCATCCAAGTTGGAAAGAGGCTCATCCATGAGGAAGACCTTCGGGTCACGAACAATAGCACGACCGAGAGCAACACGCTGTCTTTGTCCACCGGAAAGAGCCTTCGGCTTACGCTCAAGCAAGTGCTCGATTTCGAGGATCTTTGCTGTCTCTTGAACACGACGCTTAATGTCAGCCTTGTCAACCTTACGGAGCTTCAAGCCGAAAGCCATGTTTTCGAAAACAGTCATGTGTGGATACAAAGCGTAGTTTTGGAAAACCATTGCGATGTCTCTGTCCTTCGGGAGAACGTCGTTGATCAAACGATCTTCGATATAAATCTCACCTTCGGAAATATCTTCAAGTCCTGCAATCATACGAAGTGTTGTTGACTTACCGCAGCCGGAAGGTCCAACCAAAATGATGAATTCCTTATCTGCAATTTCAAGGTTAAAGTCGCTAACAGCAACAACGCCACCTTCATATTTCTTGTAAACATGTTGTAGTGATAAACTAGCCATTTGTTACCTCCAATAATTTACGGCCAATAACCGTTTTTTTCATCTGCACTAACTATATCACTGGCCTCCATGTTTACGCCATATGCCAAAATAGACAAATATTTTGTCAAATTTTTGGCAGGCTCGAATTGCAATTGTTGCAAATTGTCTAGAATTATCAAATCCACATTGTGCACAATGTACAATTTATCAAACGCATAACGATTCGTCTTGCAAAATGCAACTTTATACACTATTCTGTATAAATATTAATAAGGTAAACTAACAGATTTTCCACTGATTTCGTGGCTTTGAAAACAAGACTGAATCGTTCTTGAAAGAAGCAAGGGTTACCATTAATATTAAAGGATATTCAATTAATACATACTAAAGGATGGACACATAAGATGGCAAACGGAAAAACAAAAGTAAGTATCATCGGAGCGACTGGCTATGTAGGCGTCGAGCTGCTGAGAAGTCTTTGCGGACACCCGCATTTTGAGATTTCAAAGCTAGTTTCAAAGACCTTTGCCGGAAAAAAGTTTTCCGATATCTATCCGATTTTCCGTGGCATCGTTGACGTCCCTCTTTCGGATATTACACCAGAAGAGGTTGCCGCCGACTCGGATATCGTCATTACGGCATTACCTCATGGCGTTTCTTCCAAGATTGTCCCGGAGCTTCTTTCCTACGGCGTAAAGGTTCTCGACCATAGTGGAGATTTTCGTTATCAATCTCTTGCACGTTATGAATCGAGTTATGGTCTTACTCATCCGCATCCAGAGTTACTGAACGAGGCGGTCTACGGATTACCGGAGCTTTATAGAGAAGAACTAAAGAGTGCAAGACTCATTTCCGATCCAGGGTGCTACCCGACATGTTCCATTCTGGGGCTGACACCACTCTTGCACAACGGACTGATTAAGACCGAGGGCATCATCGTAGATGCTGTTTCCGGGGTATCGGGTGCCGGAAGAAAAGCGGATTTGGCATATGCGTTTTGCGAGGAAGCCGACGGATTTAAGCCTTACGGAGTCGTCGGACATCGTCACACCACCGAGATTGAAGAGAAATGTGCTATCGTTGCCGGATTGGACGACATCAAGATTACCTTCACCCCGCATTTGGCATCTTTTGTCCGCGGAATGCTTTGCACCATTTACGTCGACCCGAACGAAAAAGGCATGAGCCTTTCGACCGATACTTTGAATGACGTTTATAGTGAATATTATAAGGACGAACATTTTGTACGTGTATTAAGCGGTAAGGAAATGCCGGATGTTCGACACGTCAGCGGCACCAATTTTGCAGAAATCAATCTCGTGAAGGATGAGTATACCGGCAAGATTAAGGTGTTCTCGGCAATTGATAATCTAGGCAAGGGCTCCTCGATGCAGGCCATCCAAGCGATGAATGTCGCATTTGGATACGACGAGGGCGAAGGAATTAATACTCTGCTCCGCGGTGTTTGACACATCATTCACCGAAGAAGCGATCATGTACGATTTACATGCAAAAGGAGATTAATTATGGAAAAGGATACAACGCTTCCCACCGTGGGACAGCACATGCAAGAATTAATAAACAAGGCTGAGATTCTCGTCGAGGCTCTCCCCTATATCCAAAGTCTCGCCGGTAAGACCATCGTCATTAAATACGGCGGAAATGCCATGATTAATGAAGAATTAAAGTCTTCGGTCATGGATGACATCACGCTTTTGAAATTCGTCGGCATCAACACCGTGCTCGTTCACGGCGGCGGACCTGACATCAGCTCCATGCTAGACAAGATGCAAATCGAATCGCATTTTGAAAACGGCTTGCGCGTGACCGACGCCAAGACGATGAGCGTCGCGCAAATGGTTTTAATCGGCAAGACGAACAAAGAGATTGTATCCGCGCTTGGTCAAAAAGGCGCAAAGGCAATTGGAATTTGCGGAATTGACGGCCACTTAATCGAATGCGATAAATTATCGACCGATGCCAACGGCAATGAAATCGACGTCGGCTATGTCGGAAAGATTACCAAGATTAATACGAAGGTACTATCGATGCTCGCCAACGATGAATACATTCCTGTTGTTGCCCCAATCGGCGTCGGCAAAGACGGTGAAAGCTACAATATTAACGCAGACACAGTCGCCGCGGAGATTGCTGCCGCATTGAAGGCCGAGAAGCTAATGACACTTACGGACGTCGAAGGTGTAAAAGGCACAATGCCGGACGGTACTACAAAGGTCTTTCCTGTTCTTACAGAAACGGAGATTCATGACCTCATCGAGACTGGCGTCATCAGTGGCGGCATGATTCCGAAGGTTACCGGATGTCTCGAGACGATTCACCGTGGTGTCGGACGTGCCCATATAATAGATGGTCGCATCCCGCACAGCATTCTCTTGGAAATCTTCACGGGTAAAGGTATCGGCACCATGATTACCAAAGAACGACGTAAATATTTCGAAGGCGAGAAAATCTGATTGCTCGGGTAAGACTCCAGTAATCAGCTATTGTAAGAAACGACGCCGCTTCGCGCGGCGAAATGATACGACAAGCTTTTCGATAAAAATACGGAAACGAGGTATATATATGGAAACACTAGAAAAAGTCGCACAATGGGATAACGACTACTATATGAATTGCTTCGGACAAAGGGTTCCCGTCTGCTTTACACACGGCAAAGGCGTTTATCTATACAGCACCGAAGACAAAAAATACATGGACATGATTGGCGGTATCGCCGTAAATGCTCTGGGGCATGGCAATTTGAAGCTTACCTTCGCTATTGCCAAGCAGGCAAAGAACATGATTCATTGCAGCAATTACTATTACATTGAGTCACAGGCCAAGCTCGCGAAGGAGCTTTGCGAAAAGACGTTTGCCGACAAAGCCTTCTTTTGTAACTCCGGCGCCGAAGCTAACGAAGGAGCAATTAAGCTCGCACGTGGTTATTGGTATAAGAAAGGTACACCAAAGCCGAAGATTATCACGGCACAGATGTCTTTTCACGGAAGAACGATGGCAACAATCGCAGCAACTGGTCAAGAGAAGTTTCGGACTCCGTTCGCACCGGCTACGCCAGGCTTTGATTACGTTCCATTCAACGATATTGAAGCACTGAAAAAGGCTGTTGATGCAGAAACCGGTGCCGTCATGCTCGAGCTGATCCAAGGTGAAAGCGGCGTTTGGCCAGCCGATTTTGACTATATTCAAGATGTGGCAAAGCTTTGCAAAGAAAAGAAGATGTTGCTCATTATCGACGAAGTACAAACCGGCGTCGGCAGAACGGGAACGCTTTATTGCTACCAGCAATACGGCATCACACCAGATATTCTTACATCAGCAAAGGCATTGGCAGGTGGCGTTCCGATTGGCGCAGTGCTCGCAACGAAGGAAGCCGCGACCGGATTTGCGCCTGGTGATCACGGCTCAACCTTCGGTGGTAACCCGCTCGCTACGGCGGCGGCGCTCACAGTGCTTCAAGAGATTGAAGACAGAGGCCTTCTCGATAAGGCGAAGTCAACATCAGAGTTCCTTTTCAAGAAGCTCAATGGCGTCGCAAAGAAAACGAAGAAGATTTCCTCCGTGCGTGGTAAGGGATTGCTCATCGGCATCGAGCTTACAGATAATAACGCAGCCGAAATGAAGCACAAGCTTTTCGACAAGGGTTTCCTCGTCAGTGCGATCGGAACAAATGTAATCCGTATCGCACCGCCACTCATAATCACGAAATCGCAAGCCAGCGCTTTTGTCAAAGCCCTCGCAGATTGTTTAACAGGAAAGGATGATTAATATGAAACACTATATCGATTTTCACGAAGATGTCTCCATCGATGAGTTGGATGCACTTTTAGACACCGCCATTGATTTGAAAGCCAAGACAAAGGCCGGCATTCCACATCCTTTACTCGCCGGTAAATCTCTCGGTATGATTTTTACGAAGTCTTCAACACGGACACGTGTCTCTTTTGAAGTTGGCATGTACCAATTAGGCGGTCAGGCACTCTTTCTCTCCTCGAACGATATTCAGATCGGACGTGGCGAGACAATCTATGATACAGCAAATGTGCTTTCGGGCATGCTTGACGGTATCATGATTCGTACCTTTGCTCACCAAGACATCGTCGATTTGGCCAAGTATGGTTCCATCCCGATTATTAATGGTTTAAGTGATGACCAGCACCCGACACAAGCGCTTGCTGACTTGTTGACCATCAAGGAACAAAAAGGCACGCTTAAGGGCTTGAAGCTCGCGTATGTCGGTGACGGAAACAATGTTGCAAATTCTCTTTTACAAGCATGTGCGAAAGCGGGTATGGATATTTCCGTTGCCTCTCCGAAAGACTACACATGCCCGGATTTCTACGTGAATCAGGCAAAAGAAGATGCAAAAATCACAGGCTCAACAATCGTTATGACCGAAGATCCTTACGTTGCAGCCAAAGATGCCGACGTCATCTACACCGACACATGGACATCCATGGGTCAAGAAGAAGAGAAAGCCAAACGTGTACAAATTTTCAAGGATTATCAGGTAAATAAGGATTTGTTCGCCGTAGCTGACAAAGATGCGATTTTCCTTCATTGCCTACCGGCTTATCGTGGATATGAAGTAACGGAGGATATCATTGATTCGCCTTGCTCCTTCGTTTTCCAAGAAGCAGAAAATCGTCTTCATGCACATAAGGCCATCCTTGTGCATTGCATGAAGTAATACCAAAGGACAATCCATGCAAACAATATCGGTACGACATGCACGAATAACCGAAGCGGAAGCCATCTTGATTCTTGTCAAAGAATCGATGGCTTCTTATTGTGTCGATTCGCATATCGACAAGACGCAAATCGAAGCCACTTTCGAGACGAAAGAGACCATCGAAGCCGCCATTTCCGATGGTGTCGTCTTCGTCGCAGTCAATGAAAAAGAGGATATCATCGGGACAGCACGTCTTTATATCACCTACGCCAAATCTTTTGTTGATTCGGAAACAGCCGAAAAACTCGGCATGACAGCGCGTGTCGGCTACTTTGCACGTTTTTCCGTATGGGATTCCATGCGCGGAAAAGGAATCGGCCAAGACTTGTTGCTCTACAGCGAGGACATAGCTCGTCGAGCACATTGTTCCCATGTGCTGTTACACACCGCCATCGCCAACGAACGAATGGTAAGCTTTTACCAAACCCGCGGCTACGACATCCTACTTCGCGAGAAATCACGCGGCTACGAACGAGGTCTATTCGGGAAGAAAATTTGATATTTCGAGCCTACCAACAATTTATCGAGTCATAACAGAAGAAACAAACCATTTATGGGAACGGAAATCATCCATCTCTTTGGACGCAAGGAGTCGGTTAATCGCTTCTTCATTCTCGAAAATTCCGAACATGCAGCTCCCCGAGCCACTCATACCCATCGTAATCGGATTCTCCCGCTCCATGAATCGTTTCGCATATTGCATCGGTCGAACAAATGTCAATGATGGCACGTAAAGATCGTTTTGGAGAATCGGTCGTGCGCGTAAAAGTCTTTCCTTCGCCGAAATCGATTCATCCTTCGGGAAAAGAAAATCGTCGAGCAGCTTCTTCTCGTTATCCGTCCAAACAAGACTTTGCGACATATTTGCGGATATTTCGTCGTATTTTGCGAAGCATTGCGGTGTCGAAACGCCGCCCTTCGGCTTCAACAATAAAACTGCCAGACCGGAGACTGGCGCCACCGGCCGAATAATCTCGCCGATTCCTTCACAAATTGCCGCCTCTTCATATAGGAAAAAAGGCACATCGGCGCCAATCCCGATGGCAATGGATAACAATGCTTCCCGCGAAGCCACTCCAGGAAATACAGAATCCAACGCACGAAGTACATAGGCCGCATCCGCACTGCCGCCGCCCAAACCCGCTTGCGACGGAATATTCTTGATTAAGTGGATGGAAAGTGAAAAATGACGGTTCGGCATCAATGCTAAAAAGGCAAGCGCCGCCTTCACCGCCGTATTCTTCTCCATTTTCCCCAAGTACGATTTATTGCAAGAATAGTGGATTTGATTCTCAGAAAGTGACGCGTCTTCTTCCAACGATAATTCAATCGTGTCATAAAGGGATATCTTCTGCATCATTGTTGAAAGCAAGTGGTATCCGTCTTCTCGCCTTCCCTTCATGTGCAAAAACAGATTGATTTTAGCTGGTGCCTCAATTCGAATATTCAAGGAAGAATCACATCCATTCTTTATTTCATAAAAAACAAGAACCACTTGACGTCATAAGCTACAGTCATTCAAGTGGTTCTCATATTAATCATCATATTAAAGATAAGGCCTTACTCAACTAGCCTGTGATTCGGCAACCATCGCCACATTGACACTCTTCGTCAAAATATCTACATAACGATAAGAGACGACTTCAGGTGTACCCGGTTGTTTACGACTGCAGGTAACTGTGAATACATTCGGATAGCAATGATCCAAAATGCCTTCGTGAACTATAATGCGCTTGCGACCACCGTTAGAAGTGAGTCGAATGGTTCTGCCAATAAATGATTCCATATCTTTTTTACATGCATCAATATCTGTCTTTACGATCATCAGCCAATACCTCCACATCCAAATGCTTACCTACTGTTACAGAATTATAACAGCGATTTGACTGATTGTCAACGCAAAACACAAGAACTTGTGGTCATTCTGCACAATTCTTTCTAAATATTGTGTTTGTCATTTCTGCCTTTCCTCCGAATTTCACGCGCATTTGTAATCAAATTGTCATTCATTATTGGCTTTTCCGGCATCAGAGAATATAATACTAGAGAAAATATTCCATCATGCAAAGGGAGAATGAATCTATGCTAAGTGATATACAAATTGCGCAACAAGCAGAAATGCTACCCATTGAACAAATCGGTAATCAACTCCACATCCAACGTGATGATATGGAAATGTATGGCAAGTACAAAGCGAAGCTTCCATTGAAGATTCTCTCCGACCGCAAAGATAAAAAGGACGGCAAATTAGTTCTCGTCACCGCGATGAACCCGACTCCGGCTGGCGAAGGAAAGACCACCGTCAGTATCGGACTGGCCCAGGCTTTAAACGTCCTCGGTAAGAATGCCATGCTCGCGCTTCGTGAGCCTTCTCTCGGGCCGGTTTTCGGCGTGAAGGGCGGCGCGGCAGGTGGCGGTTATTCTCAAGTCGTGCCGATGGACGACATCAACCTCCACTTCACAGGTGATTTGCATGCCATCACTTCAGCCAATAACCTTTTGGCTGCCATGATTGACAACCATCTTTATCAAGGAAACGAGCTTCGTCTCGACAAGGAACGCATCCTCTGGAAACGTTGCCTTGATATGAATGACCGCGCGCTCCGCTCCCTGCACCTCGGTGTCGGTGGTGGTGTAAACGGAGTTCCGCGAAACGAAGTCTTCTCCATTACCGCGGCAAGTGAAATTATGGCCATCCTCTGCCTCGCATCCGATATGGAAGACTTAAAGAAGAGACTTAGTTCCATCGCCATCGCATACGATTTGGACGGAAAGATTGTCACTGCCGGTCAGCTAAACGCCGAAGGTGCTATGGCCGTTCTATTAAAGGATGCAATTTGCCCGAATCTCGTACAATCACTCGAGCATACGCCTGCACTCGTGCACGGCGGACCATTTGCAAATATTTCTCACGGCTGCAACAGTGTTATCGCGACCAAAATGGGCCTTAAGCTTTCCGATATTCTTATTACAGAAGCCGGATTCGGTGCCGATTTGGGCGCAGAAAAATTCCTTGATATCAAATGCCGCACCGCCGGAATCTGGCCGGATGCAATTGTCATTGTTGCCACCGTACGTTCTTTGAAATATAACGCCGGCATCGACAAAGCTGATCTCAATCTGCCAAATCCCGAAGCCGTTAAGAAAGGCTTCCCTAACCTGGAAAAGCACATTGAAAATATCTTGTCTTTTGGTATTCCTTGTATCGTTGCGAGCAACCAATTCTTAACAGACACGAAGGAAGAACTCGACATGCTCGCAAATCTTTGCAAGCAAAAGGGTGCTCGTTTCGCTCCGGCGCAAATTTTTGCCAAGGGCGGCGAAGGCGGTATTGAGCTCGCAAATGCTGTTCTTGAGGCATTCAATACGAATGAAGAGAAGAAACCAAAGTACACCTACGAGCTCGACTGGTCAGTCGAAAAGAAAATTGAAGCAGTAGCAACAAAGATTTACGGAGCAAAAGAAATCGACATTCTTCCGGAAGCGAAGGCAAAGATGGAAGCGTTCGTCGCTGCGGGCTACGGTAAACTACCGATTTGTATTGCAAAAACACAGTATTCTCTCTCGGATAACCAGAAAGCACTCGGTCGTCCGACAGATTTCACACTCACCGTACGTGACGTGTGGCTCTCCGCCGCAGCTGGATATCTAGTCGTTTTGACCGGCGCCATTGTCACCATGCCGGGACTTCCTAAGCACCCGGCCGCTATGGATATCAATATTGAAGAGGACGGCACGATAGAGGGCTTATTCTGATGAAAAACCCGAAAAGCAATTTCGTAACGGACGCACGTCATGTTTGGCAAAAACGCCAAGTCATGCATATCATTATTACGATCGGCGTGATTGCGATATTGCTTTTTATTGCTTTTTTTCTCTACATGACACTTGTTAAAGAAGAGATTGACGATAAATTTTCGGAGGATAACATGACCGAGACTTCCACATCAGGCGAGAGTGATTCGTCCGATCCCTCAGGAAGCACAGAGACAGCGCCTTCCGAAAGCGAATCGGGTCCGACAGAGCCTGTAGAGACTAGTGGCACATCGGGAACTGATGTATCCGATCCATCCACTGACCCATCCTCTGACCCGACCTCTGACCCGACCACTGGCCAAAACCTTTTGCCGCAGGAATGGGATGAGGGCGAGGATGTGATTTTGCCGCAAAGATATCCTTTGCAAACCGTATCTCACTCCGAACGCGACCAAGCCTATTCTTTGCTAAAGCAATCCGTCAAGGATTATATCGCGGCGCATCCGGACTCACGCATCGGCTTCTACTACATCAATTTGCGAAGTAACGAAGCGTTCGGATTTAATGAGACGTCACCATTTGTCGTCGGGTCTGCCATTAACATGCCGTTTACGATGCTTCTATTTGACCGTGTAGCGCAAGGAACGATTTCTCTTCAACGCGTCTACGAATATCGTTCCGGCGATTGGCCAGCGAACCTCTCTTCTGTCATCAAGGACGGCGCCGAGGGACAACAATATACCATGCGCGAACTTATTCACTACGCCGTATCCGACGGCGATGGTATCGCCATGGACATGATTTTCCCATCCATCGGCGAGGAAAATGCCGTCATCCGCGAGATGTCACAAATCAGCGGCTATGTGGATTTTGGCGCGACTCAAACCTACATGGATGCATTCGGCCAATGGCAAACCGGGGACCATCGTTCCTCGGCTTATGATATGGCGACATATGCCGAAGCGCTCTACTTGCGCTATCTCTCACATCCGGATGATTACCAATATCTCATCAATGACTTGGGGCGTTGCTCATCCACTTGGGGCATTGGGTCATACTTTCCGGATGATGCGGTCATTTTGCATCGGACGGGATCCAACACAAATTACTCCGCCGAATGTGATGTGGCCATCATTTGCTCGGACGAACCAGTCGTCGTTGTTGTCACCTGCGAAGCACCCTCGACCGAGGCTGGCAGAGAGCACGAAGCAGCCCTCGGTGCACTTGTATATAATTTCCTCCATTTTTGCCACAGCTAATCTCTTTTGTGTTATAATTCATTCGTGTTTTTTCGTCCCAGCTGGTCTGCAGTTGGCGGTGGGTCTTGTGCGATGTGACCCGTGAACCCTGTCAGGTCCGGAAGGAAGCAGCAGTAAGCGGTTCCTCACATGTGCCGCAAGGGTGCTTGCTCCGACTGCAGTCCAGGTGGGACGATTCTTTTTATTTAGACGAGTAGAAAGGGTCTTAAGAGAATCATGGAACATCTAGCACTCTATCGGCAATTTCGCCCCATGACTTTCGACGAAATCGTCGAACAACGTCACGCAGTTGCGGCTTTGAAGCAGACCGTCATTTCGAAGAAAATCGGTCATGCTTATCTGTTCTCTGGTACACGTGGCACTGGTAAAACTTCCATTGCTAAGGTCTTTTCACGTGCTATCAATTGTCTTTCCCCTGTCAACGGAAATCCATGTAACGAATGTGAGATTTGTAAGGGCGTCATTAACGGTACAATCATGGACGTCATCGAGATGGACGCCGCATCGAATAACAGTGTCGATAACATCCGTCGAGTCTGTGAAGAGGTCATGTTTCTCCCTTCGAAGGCTAAATATAAGGTGTATATCATCGACGAAGTGCACATGCTTTCACAAGGAGCGTTCAATGCTCTTTTAAAGACACTCGAAGAGCCGCCGGCGCACGCCGTTTTCCTTTTGGCAACGACAGAACCGCATCGCATTCCTGCGACTATACTTTCCCGTTGCCAGCGTTTCGATTTCCGAAGAATTTCCAACGATAGCATGGTAATGCGGTTGCGCACCATTGCCGACACCATGCATTTCGATATTACTGACGACGCTCTTCGTGCGATTGTACATGTGAGCGACGGGGCACTTCGTGACGCCGTTTCGTTGCTCGATCAAGTCAGCACCACAGCATCAGGAAAGATTACGCGCGATGATATTTTACGTATCACTGGTGTAGTCGATGACGCGTTCCTTTTATCAATGGCCGAAGCGTTACTTGAGGGCCGAGCATCCGATTTATTACCAATGTGTAATGCACTGATTATGGATGGTCGCGATTGCCTGCGATTTACCCTGGACTTGGCACAATATTTCCGAGATTTATTGGTCATTCTTGTTGCGCCACATCCTGAAATCCTAGTCACAGCAACAAGTGAATCATTAGTAAAAATGAAGGCATTGGCGAGCCGCACCGATAGTGCGACGCTCATGTTCTTCGTATCCAGACTCTCTGAATTGGTCGGTGAGCTTAAGTGGTCACCTTCCGTCAGAACCTCTTTTGAAATCACCCTGCTACGATTAGCTGCGCGCGGAAATAAGATTCCACCGGCGCCCATCGCCGCCGCGAACGTTACGGCGACAACGACTACCGCGCCTACAGCGTCAACCGTTACTGAGGTCATGCCGATTCCGAATCCGCCCATCGCAGTTTTAAAACAAGAGGAGCCTTCTTCTATTCCGGCTACTTCCGGTAAATCCACCGATGAATCCACCGACGGTACTTCATCGCACCAAGCCAGTTCGACGGCACACGACGAATCACTGATGTCTCCTGTTGTTACCTCGACGCAAACGATTCCGGAGATACCGGTCACGCCGACGCTTTCTGTTCCGCCGATGACCCCTCCAATCGTAGATATTAGTGATGATTTAATCCCACCACCGCCCTATTCTGATGAGGACGGTATGCCTGAACCAGCCATAGACGAAATGATTCCGCCGCCGGAAGAAGCACCGCTCACGGCAGCAGAGCTATCTCACATGACACCGAAAACACCGAACGTCTACAAGGCCTTCGAGACGCGAAGCGAGGATAAGTCCCATGTCACCAATTTATCCATGGCCGCAAAGAAGCCGGACGTCCGTGAAGCTTATCTTCCGCTCCCGACCATTGATGAAGAAATTATTGCACCGCCGCCCATGAATAATCTCTCCAAGATTATGACGGAGGCACCCGTTGATACGACGGTTGCGACACCTGCGGCGCCAACGAATCTGAATGCGATCACGAATCCTGAAAAGCCAATAGATACACAAGCTTTAGACGCATCCGAGATTGAAGCATTATGGGAACGTTTCATAGCAATGCTAGGAGAAGAATACTTCTTCGATGCAATGTCTTTCCGTAACGCGTCATTGCATATTCTTGCGGATGTTGCTTACATCGTTTTCCCGGACGTGCACGCCGCATACGCCGAGGAAGCCAGTAAAAATCCGGCGCTTCGTACAGAACTCGAGAAAATCCGAAACACTTTATTCCCTCAAGCAACGACAACCATTCGTGTGCTTTCGGAGAGCGAGTACACCCTTATTAAGGACGGAAAAGGCGCATTAACTGATGCTTTGGCAACAGCCAAAAAGCCAGCATGGGTGAACGCACTTCTACAATCTGATATCAACATTTCAATTCAAGAAAGAGAAAATAAGGAGGAAAGATAACATGGCAAAAGGTGGTTTTAAGGGAGGATTCCCAGGAATGGGCGGAAATATGGGTGCAATTATGCAGCAAGCACAGCGCATGCAAGCCGATATTGAACAAGCCAAGCTCGAGATTAATCAATCCGTCGTTGAGGCTTCGGCAGGTGGTGGGGTCGTTTCTTGCGAAATGTATGGCACACACGAAATCAAGTCGCTTACTATCGACCCGAAGGCAGTCGATCCTGAAGATGTTGAAATGCTACAGGACCTAATCGTAGCGGCCATTAACGAAGCAAATCGCAAAATCGATGAACTGTCGTCCGAAAAAATGGCAAAGGCAACCGGCGGTGCAAAGCTTCCTTTCTGATTCGAACACATGAGCTAGGCACTGATTTCGCACCAATCGCCTAGCATAATTTGATTGATAATGAGGTTTAATTATGGCAAGATACTCGCCCAGCGTGGCAAAACTGATATCTGAGTTGGGAAAACTCCCGGGCATCGGATATAAATCTGCCCAGCGACTGGCTTTCCACATTCTTTCCATGCCTCCGGAAGAAGTTAAGACCCTATCGGATGCGCTTTTGGTCGCTCGCGAATCTACGAAGCTATGCTCACAATGCCAGAATTTCACCGATACGGATCCATGCCCGATTTGTTCCGATCCTAAACGTGATCATTCCGTGATTTGCGTAGTAGAAAGCCCACGCGACGTCGCAACCATGGAACGTATGCGTGACTATCACGGCCTATACCACGTTCTTCACGGTGTCTACTCACCGCTATCCAACGTTGGCCTCGATGAGATTAAGCTCAAAGAATTAATTGCACGATTGCAAACATCTCCGGAAACCAAAGAAGTCATCGTTGCAACGAATCAGACAGCCGAGGGCGAAGCAACTGCATTATATATATCTCGACTGATTAAGCCTGCCGGTATACGCGTCACTCGTATCGCATCGGGGCTCCCGATGGGCTCGGATCTCGAATATGCCGACGACATCACACTATCGAAGGCAATGGAAGCGCGCAGAGACTTCTAAGCGAACAAAAAGACCGGTGTTCACCGGCACTCGATAAGAAGGAAACATATCAATTGACGGATATTATCGACATTTCTGTAATTGTGCCTGCTCATAATGAAGAAAATATATGGAAAGATGTATAACTTCTACCTCAGGTGCAAATGGTACTCCGCAAAAGAACACACAAGTTAACAAACTGAAAAAGTATAATTAAAGAGCCCGGTGGAAACGCACCGAGCTCTTTCTTCATTTTTCATAGAGGAATATTCTATTCCGTCCAGTTTACAACACTTCTCGTAGATTATTTTTCCGTCTCGAACACCGTCTCGCCCGGCATGACCATGCCCAGCTCATCACGGGCAACTTCTTCAATATAATCGTCAGTGCCGATTCTTCGGCTCATTTCAACCACTTCTTCTCTCTCGGCACTTGCCGCGGCTTCTTCTTGTTTTAGCTCCTCTTGGCGGTTGTTGACACGTTCGCGAACTTGTTGTTGTTCATAAAGCTTTGCGCCAACGACGGAGAAAAGGACGATAAAAAATATGACGACAAAAACGCGCCATAGTGACGCCTTTTTTCCGTGTTTTCTGGTTTTTGCCGATTTATCGCTCATTCGATTCTCACGCTCTGCTTTCAATTTCATTACGGATGCGCAATTCATCCGTATATATACCTATCATTTTCATTTTTACGCATTCCGTCTTTTCTTGCAAGCGATTCTACTGCCTTGCGTTACGATTGAAACAGAATTGTAATATTGAGATGCGTTCAGTCAATTTCTTTACCGACAACGAGCTCGTACATAGCTCCGGCTTGCTCCTTGCGGACGGTTTCTTTCACTTCGAGTATACGGAATGTGGTGACACCGTTTCCGAATTCGATGGATACCATATCACCAACTTTGACTTCGGCGCTTGGTTTGACAACGCGTCCGTTAATCTGCACACGGCCAGCGGAACAAACTTCGTTGGCGACAGTACGACGTTTTACTACACGTGAGACTTTCAGATACTTATCAATTCTCATGGGGTTCTCCTTTATTCTGGGATGCCTGCAATCAGGGATGATTCGGTTGAATCGGCGATTGCCGCAATGGATTGGTTCGTTTCGTTTGCACGGATTTCAGCCTCGGAGAAGAGTGCAGTAAAGCGGGCATTTGCTTGATTGAGAGCGAGCTCCCCTTCTATTCCGCGTCGTTTTCCTTCGGCCAACAGTCTGAAAAGTACTTCACCGAATTCTTTTTCATCAGCGATTGCAGCTACGTCGATGGTTTCGAGTGGAGAAGCAGTCACACCTGCCTTTTTCGCTCGTTTCAGTAGTTTCTCCGTACGAAGAAGTGACGGGACATCCTTTGGTATGTCGAGAAGTGTATCGCGGAAGGATTCTTGGCCTTTTTCTTTGCGCTTGTTCTTCTCCCATACGTCCAATACTTCTTCCGGTGTAGTAGCGTTGTCGGTGCCGAAAACATGGGAATGGCGCGAAATGAGCTTTCGACTAAGGATATCTGTTATGGTGTCGAGGTCAAATTCATTATTTTTCTCAGCTATTGCAGCGTGCAAGAGGACTTGCAAAAGGACGTCGCCCAACTCATCCGCAATGGAGTGCGCGTCGTTTCGATCGATTGCATCAACGGCCTCGTATGCTTCTTCAATGAGGTTTTTTCGAATGGACTCGTGGGTTTGTACTCTGTCCCACGGACAACCATCCGGACCTGTAAGGCGTTTTACGATAGCAGTTACGTATTCCATAGTGTATTTCTTATCGCCCATGCGGGCCAGAGAGTATTCGGTCATAGCGTTTCCTTTCGGCGGGTATGCTCGCTCGGTTCAAATCATACGAATTTGGAATCGGTCAAAGTTGACCTTTTCCGTATATTGGTCACTAAAGAAAATAGTTTGATGAAATCGTGCAAATTCATGCGTGTTTTTGGAAAGCCACAACGGCAAGGGCACATCCATTTCACGGCACAACTGAATCAACGCCTCATCGAGTTCTTTTGCAAAACGCACTTCGGGATGAGAATGCTCCACGAGATGAATACTTGTCATCACGTTGGCATTGAAAGTTTTTCCTTCCAATTTCATGATATTAGCCTCCTGCCGCATTTTCTCGCCAGTGTTGCCGCATTTCTGCCGTAACCTCGTAAAAACTTATTCACAGGAAAAGCATTTTGCGGTTACATTTGACTGGTAAACTAAGGTTGTCCTAAAGATAAGTAGGACGTTTACTTCATAACACCCTCCTTGCAGATGCCGACGCCCCCCGTCGGTATCTTTATGTCTCGAAGTAAAAGTATACATATTTTAGCTTCCGTTACAATCGGAAGTCTCGTTTCGGACAATTTGCTTTCACGACACCTTATTATACTGCATCAAGCCAGGTTTAGTGGTATGCTAAAAAGCATGAAATCATTATATTTTGCGGGGTACAATGAACGTGCAGTATTTTTCAGACAAAAAACCGGCACACGAGCCGGGACGTTCTACTCTTGAAAAACGATATCCAATTAAATATCGTTATCCCGCACTTGTGCCCGTCCAATTTATCATCCATGGTAACACATTGAAGATTCGCATTTTTGTCCGATACTCCGAGAACATGTTTCAGTTCTTCCCCGGCACTACGATTACGTACGCCGATATCGCTGAAGCTGGCATACGACGAAATTGGATGGGAAAATACCCTTTTCCTTGGATTGAAGATGACGGATATGAGCGTTCTCGAGTTCACGCCCATTACCGCGTTCTAACAGAAGAAACCGACATCTCATATTCACCCGATATTCGACCTGACGCGCCTTCTGTACGTGCAACACTTGAGTTTATACGATACCAAAGTCCGGAGGCCATTAACTATTTTCCGGAGCAACGTTTTATTCGTGTTTCCATGCGCACTTCGCGTTTCTCGTCTGCAGAGGTCACGAGCCCCTTGTGGCGCTGGGTGTGGGGATTTTTCCGTAGTGGTCAATGGGAGGCTTTGAATTTCAATTGGTCGCGTAAGCATCCCGGCCGCGTTCATCTGTCTAAACGTGATGATCGTCAGACCTTCCAACAGCAATGTGCCCATGAATTCGGTCATATTGTCGGGATTGGCGACGCTTATGCTGCGAATTATCGCTACTTTTATGAGGCACCGAACACGACAGATTTCATGATGAATAACAATAAACGAGTGCATCCTCAAGAAATTGAAATGGCGCTTTATGCGCATGCGACAAACAAAATGCAATACTTCCCAAAACGCTTCTCTTGGAAGTCTTTTTGGACAGGCTATACACGACTTTGGAAAATATGAACGTCCTGTTAACCTTCTTTAAACCCGTTTTGTTTTTGACTGTTTCAAGCTCTTTTTATATTGTGTCGATTCCGGATTCGTTGTAAAATAACCATATAAGCATCCTGATCAATTTTTTCGGTGCCACATCATCACGGTTTTACGCGCACCAAGAGGAGGTTCCTATGAAAAAGTGTCCAGATTGCGGTATGGTTATCGCCAACCAAGCTATTCGTTGCCCGAAGTGTAAATACGATTTTACAGATGGCCAGGGACAGGCTGCCGCTACAACCGCAGGTAGTCCTTCCGGTGCAAAACACGTCGCATCTTCCGGAGGAGCGATTATGCCGATGATTCTTGTTACCAAGGATAACGTCGACGAGCTCTATGCTGATTTGAAATCAAAGATTATCAAGAGAAAGACAGAATTCGATCACTTTATCGATTTCCTCGAGAACAGAACTTCATGGATGACCGCACCTGCCGAGCTTGAGGGCCCACTCGCTCATGAAAAGGGACTTCTCATTCACTCTGTTGGCGTTGCTAAACAGCTTCTTCGCATCAAGGATACTTTGATGCCGCAGCTCGATGATGAATCCGCCATTGTCATGGCACTTTTCCACGATGTAGGTAAGGTCGGCGTCGAAGGTAAGCCACTCTTCCTCGTAGAAGAGAAGATTGCGACTTCTGCACTGGGCCTCGGTCTTTCCAGAAGTCTCTCCACTACTGCTTCCTATATCATTAACCCGAAGCTCGTACATATGAGTGTCGGTGTCCGGAGCTTGTTCCTCGTATCGCAATACATGTTGCTTTCCGATGACGAAGCGCAGGCCATCAGCTATCAAGAAGACATTTCGCTTGTTGACGGAAAAGAGAATCCATATACCATGATTCTCCAAACCGCAAACAAATGGCAGACGAAGATTTATGAGAGCGAAGATACCATTCGTCTTTATAACTTCACCGCTTCTGCCGCGAAGGATTAATTCCTTCCCACGTAATGAGCAATTCTCTTTTCCTTCTTAAAAACCTATAAAAGGCAACCGGATTATCCGGTTGCCTTTTTGTTGTGCCAATAACTTGCATTTGTTTGTGCTCCGAAAAGCCATCCCCTAAGTTCATGGATTCGGTCGAGCGATTAGTCATTCGTAATGGGTTTAACTTATTTTGCAGATGCCTCTCTCATGAGAGTAACAAATACGTCAACCACTTCAGGGTCAAATTGCGTGCCGGCATTCTTCTCTATCTCCGACAAGGCATACTCCTGAGAGAGTGCTTTTCGGTACGCTCTATCTTGCGTCATGGCATCGTACGCGTCCGCGACAGTCAAAATACGGGCGGCAAGCGGGATTTCCTTGCCATAAAGGCCCTGCGGATACCCTGTTCCGTCCCATTTTTCATGGTGTGAAAGGATATAATCGGCAATCGGGATGAGTTCTGGCGATGACATAGCGATACGATATCCGATTTCGGTATGCTTACGCATCTCGACCCATTCCTCCGGCGTCAGCGGTTCGGGTTTATTAAGAATCTTATCTTTGATGCCAACCTTACCGATATCATGCAGTACGGCGAAGAGCTCGAGATCGTTCATGTCGCCCTTGGATAATTGCATCTTCTCTCCCATCTTGCGGGAAAGGAATGCGAGACGCTCTGCATGTTCTTCGGTCTCTTGGCTCTTTTCGAGCAAAGTTGTTTTGATGGAGGCAACAATGGAACTGTGAAGGCTCTTGTGTTCCAGAAGCTTTTGCTTGTTCATGTTTTCTTCAGCAACCTTTTGCACCAGCTCGATTGTCTCGTCAGGCAATTCCTTTGTAGCATACCCAAAGGAAATATGGATTTTCTTCGCGTTTCCGTCAATTCTTTGATTGTATTCATTCATGTCTTCCTGAATGCGATCAATCATATCCGCTGCCTGCTCCGCCGTCTTGTTCGGCAAAAGAACCGCGAAATCATCGCCGCCAAGTCGCGCAAGAAAATCGCCATTTTCCAAGTGACGGGCAAGAATCCGCGCTGTTTCTTTCAAAAGTACGTCGCCGGTAGCCATTCCAAATGCGTCATTAATAATTTTGAGACCATCGATATCGCATGTGATAACCGAAACAGGCAAAATATTGTTCTCATCATATTCTTTTCGCTTCTCAGAAAAGGCCAAACGATTATATACACCAGTCAACGCGTCATGGTTGAGTAAATACTCAATTTGGAACTGCCTCTCTTTGCTAGCCGTCACGTCAATCAACAAGCCTTCGATCGTAACGACACGCCCCTTCTCGTCATAGACGCCTTGACCTTGTTCAAATACCCATACGGTCTCCCCCGTCACCTTCGTAATCGGATATTCACCGCGGAAAACGTCATGCTTTTCGAGTACTTCCGTCCACTCTTCCCAAATACGGGTGCGATAACCAGGCAAAATCAAGTCATTAAAAGAAAGGTCACGACTGCGAATCAAGCTTTCCGGGTAGTATCCGGTCATCTGGAAACAGCCTTTGGAAACATATAACATAGTCCAGTCACGGTCATATAGGCGTCGATAGGCCATGCCTGGGAGGTTTGCGAGGAAAAACTCCTTACTACGGTCACTCTCCTTAAGTCTCATTTTTTCGAGAACCTTATGGGTAGTATTGGAAAACTCTACAAGAATCTCATCACCGAGTGGGGCCATTCGGATTTCGAAATACATCCCGTCAGCGGAAGAAATCGTGCTGATAACGGTCGGACGATGCTCGTCATGAACAATTCGTGCCGCTGTGCAAATCCGTTCGGCCTCGTCAAAAGCGCCGGTGTCACGGATACACTTTCCCTTAATGTCGTCGGGAGATTCGGAAAGCAGCAGGGAAAACTTATCGTCCACAAACGTAATAATGCTCTCACGATCAAGGATGATTAATCCGTCATGCATCATAGAAAGCGATGGGAGGATAAGACTTTTGTCCCCATGAAAAGTATACATGATTCCTGTATTCCCCTAACTTTTAAACTATAATTATCATACCTTGCAACCGAACGGGACGCAATACGAATACTTTGATATTCCCTTTTCAAATGATAATAGCAATTTATTTTGTTGATTGTCCAACAAAAAATGGTGCGTCTCGGAAACGCGGCAGATACGGGCTTTCGCATAATCAGCGTTTTTTACTTTCGATTTTTTTCAATTATCACAAAATAACATTCTCTTTTTTAGATGCTTTTTCGGTTGTATTACCACCCGAATTATGCTAATCTTTATGCTGGGTTTCCAAGAGAAATCATATTGATTTTTCGCCCATTTATGAACAATCCGAGTGTGCTTTCACGCATGCAAATATGGATTAACAAATGCAAAGGAGTTATGCATATGACTAAAAACAAGAAACTGCAAGCATGGGTTGACGAAATTGCAAAAATGATGCAACCAGACTCGATTCGCTGGATTACCGGCACTGAAGAAGAGAAGCAAGAGCTTCTAGATTCGATGGTAGCAAGTGGTATGGCAACAAAGCTCGATGACGAGAAGCGTCCAGGATGCTATCTTTTCAGAAGCGACTCATCCGACGTCGCACGTGTTGAAGGTCGTACATATATTGCTTCGAAGTCCGAAGACGATGCAGGTCCGACGAACAACTGGATTGACCCTAATGAATTGAAGAAGACTTTGACAGAGCTCTCCACAGGCTGCATGAAGGGTCGTACAATGTACGTTATTCCTTTCTCCATGGGTCCTGTTGGTTCTCCTATTTCAAAGATTGGTGTTGAAATTACAGATAGCACATACGTTGTTGTCAACATGGATATCATGACACGCGCTGGTGACGCTGTATTGGAAGAACTCGGCGAAGACGGCGAATTCATTCCTTGCATCCATTCTGTTGGTGCTCCTTTGGCTGACGGCGAGAAGGACAAGACATCTTGGCCATGTGCTTCGATGGACAACAAGTACATCGCTCATTTCCCAGAAGATAAGATGATTTGGTCCTATGGTTCCGGCTACGGCGGAAACGCACTTCTCGGTAAGAAGTGTTTCGCTCTCCGTATTGCTTCTGTTCTTGCTCGCGAAGAAGGCTGGCTCGCAGAGCACATGCTTATCCTTCGTCTCACAAGCCCAGAAGGCATTGTAAAGTACATCTGCGGCGCTTTCCCGAGTGCTTGCGGTAAGACAAACCTCGCTATGCTCGTTCCTACCATTCCTGGTTGGAAGGTAGAAACATTGGGCGACGATATCGCTTGGATGAAGTTCGGTCAAGACGGACGTCTCCACGCCATCAACCCAGAAGCCGGTTTCTTTGGTGTTGCTCCGGGAACATCCATGGAGACGAACCCGAACGCAATGATTTCCGCCTCGAAGAACACCATCTTCACAAACTGTGCTTTGACAGATGATGGCGATATTTGGTGGGAAGGCATTGGCTATGACGCTCCAGATCATTTGATTGACTGGAAGGGCAACGATTGGTCCCCGAAGACAGCCGGCGATGCAAAGGCCGCTCACCCGAACGCGCGTTTCACCGCTCCTGCAAAGCAATGCCCTGCTATTGCTGATAACTGGGAAGATCCAGCAGGTGTTCCTGTTGATGCTATCCTCGTTGGCGGACGTCGTAAGACCACAATCCCGCTTGTACATGAGAGTTTTGACTGGAATCATGGTATCTTCATGGGTTCCATCATGGGTTCTGAGATTACTGCTGCTGTTATTTCCGATAAGGTCGGACAAGTTCGTCGTGATCCATTCGCGATGTTGCCGTTCATCGGTTATCACGTTTGCGATTATCTCCAGCACTGGATTGATATCGGTCAAGCAACAACAGCCGATAAGCTTCCGAAGATCTTCTACGTGAACTGGTTCCGTAAGGATGACAACGGCAAGTGGTTGTGGCCTGGTTACGGCGATAATAGCCGTGTATTGAAGTGGGTTGTTGAACGTTGCAACGGCACAGGTAAGGCTGTGAAGACACCAATCGGTATGCTTCCTACTGTTGATGCAATTGACCGTTCAGGTCTTGACGGCGTAACAGATGAAGACATGGCTGAATTGCTCAAGGTTGACAATGCACAATGGCTCAACGAAGTCGAGTCCATCCGTGCACATTACAACAACTACGGACCAAAGATGCCGAAGGAACTCCTCAATCAATTGGATGCTCTTGAAGCTCGTTTAAAGGCTTAAGTCATCACCGTACTTGAAAACAAGAAGACCATGCTGGATTTCCTGCATGGTCTTTTTTTGTGTTTTTTCAGTGATGTATTCTTGAGCTATACCGAATAAATGGGAGATGATTATCTTGACGCATGCACGAATGCTTCGAAATCCGTAACCTTCATCGGCTTCGCAAAAAGATAACCCTGTGCGAATTCGCATCCGAGATCTCGTAAAACTACCGCTTGCTCTTCGGTTTCAACGCCTTCGGCGATAACAGGAAAACCTCGATGATTTGCCAAACGGATAACGAAGTCCATCGTGCTTCCTTTGGCTTTTTCGAGATTCAAACTGCGGACGAAGCCCATATCGAGTTTGAGTATACTGATTGGTAGCTGTTCGAGCATATTGAGAGAAGAATAACCTGCGCCAAAATCGTCCATTTCAATATCAAAGCCCTTGGATTTCAACGAGGTGACCATTTCAATGAGCTGCTCTGTGTCCTCCGTATAGGCGGTTTCCGTGATTTCAAGGTGTAAAAGATAGGATGGTATCTCGTATTTTTCCAAAAGTCTGTCGAGCACATTCGGTAAGGACGGATTAAATATATCCGCTCGAGAAACATTCACCGATATCGGAAAAGGAGCATGCCCTTGCTTCATCCATTTTGACATGTCAGAACAAGTCTGTTCCCAGACATATTCGTCAAGGCGGGAAATAAAGCCATTTTGTTCAAATATCGGGATGAATGAACCGGGTGACATGAAGCCACGAGCCGGATGAATCCAGCGAACGAGCGCCTCCGCGCCGATAACCTTCTTCGTAACCAAGTCAACCTTCGGCTGATAATACACTTCAAATTGCCGTTCGTTTATGCCCTGCTGCATGCTATCAAGAATGAATTGCTCATTGAGTGCTTTCTGACGTATAGAATCATCATAACAAGCAAAAGCGACACCATATTTCCCTTTGACCGATTCGGCGGCAGAAAGAGCACGGTCACACATGAGGCTGACCGGGACATTCAAATCGTCCACAGGATAGATTCCGAATGCTAAGCGAATGTGAATTGGAATGGAAAAATCAGTTAATTCGTTTATCATCGGTTTGAAATAGTCTTCATCATAGTTGTTGCGATGCGGTACCAATATGGCAAAATTATCGCCGCCGATACGTCCGCTGACGGCATTTTCTCCGAACATCGGAATAATGTTCTCTGCAATATACACCAATAAATCATCACCAATTTTTCACCGAAAAGCTCATTAATCATGTGAAAACGGATAATATCGAAGCAAATCATGTCATAAGATATCGCCGTGGTCGTGTGTAAGAGATTTTGTATGTTGTGATAGAAAAAGTTCTTCGAATATAGGTCAGTCAAATCATCTCGTTCCACAGCATTTATCATGGCTGCCGTCTCTCGTAATGTAATGGTATTACGCAAGCGATGCTTAATCACCTCTCGGTTATATGGCTTTGCTATGAAATCCTTTGCACCTTCAGAAAGCACGCGCACTTCCGCTTCTTCTTCCGAACGGCCCGTCATCACAAGGACAGGAATCTTCGTGAGTACCGGATCCTTTCGCATTACAAATAAGACTTGGTATCCATCCATGACGGGCATCATTAAATCAAGTAATACCGCGGAAATAGATGCGGCGCTCTCATTTAATATCGCGAGCGCTTCTTCCCCGTTTTCTGCCATCAATAAATCGTAATCATTGGAAAGAATCGATTCTAATATGTCTCTATTGATTACACTGTCATCTACGATCAATACTTTACGCTTCATTGTAACGCCTCCTAGTGTCGAAAATTCGCGGTTGTTCTCATCCTGAGAGAAAAATACCGTGTGCAAATCTTCGGCTACCCGACCCCCATTGAATCGCAATTTGCAATTCTTGTACGAGTATCCGGTGAATGTATGGATGTCGTTATTGGCGATTCGTCAAAGCGCGAATGGTCACCAGTAGTTTATCCTTATTAATTGGCTTCGTAATATAGCGGTCAATGCCTGCCTCGTATGCTTTATTTATATCATCGGTAAATCCATTTGCGGAAACACCGATAATCGGTACAGTTGTCGCGTCGGCCTTACCGGAATCGCGAATCATCATCGTAGCCTTAATTCCATCGACATTCGGCATACGCATATCCATCAAAATGCAATCAAAGGTATGTGGTGGTTCCTTGAGGAAAGCATTGAGTGCTTCCTGTCCGTCACAGGTTTCCACATAAGTTATTCCCTCGTGCGAGAGCATCGCTCCGAGAATGACGCGATTAAGCTCATTGTCCTCGGCAATCAATACATGAAATGGTGAGATTGCTTTCTTGCTATTCTTTTCTTTTGGATTTGACTTGGGCTTCACCTGCCCTTTTCCGGTATTGTTGCCCGACGATGAATCGGTGAGGTCTTCGACAATAGAAGCCACATATTCTGCGGTTTGCACCATTTCTTTCATGCTCTCCGTCATGGCATCCTCATCATCGACTTGTGATTGTACTTTCTTTGTCAATTGAATCAGCGATGCAATCGGAGCCTGAATCTCATGCGCCACTTGTGTGAGATAATCACTCTTCGCGTCACTTGCCTGTTGCGCGATAGTAAGCCGCTCCTCGGTATCCTGAAGCTGGACTTGACCTTGCTTTTGCGTAGTCACATCCACCAAAGTAATGACACAGCCAAGAATCTTGTTTTCTGTCGTACGATAAGGCGCGACACGCATGAAGAATACTTTATTTTTACCGGTGGTAATTTCTCTCTCATCCGGTACCAAGGTTTTCAAAACATTATCGCAAATCTCGGTAATGTCGACGGACGGGAAATGATACGATATAAACTTCAAGGAACGTCCAATATCGTGATCCATCACGCTAAACTCTGTCGTAACATAATCGGTGTACCGGCGGATATTGAGCTTGTTATCGACGAAAATGATACCCGTCAATGTCGAGGACAAGAAGTTTGCAATATCATCATTCAAATCGGCAAGCTCGTTCATCTTTTGCTGATACTCGGAGTTCACCGTATACAGCTCTTCATTTACTGATTGCAATTCTTCATTCGAGCTTTGGAGCTCTTCATTCGCGGTTAACAACTCTTCGTTCGCCGCCTGTAGCTCTTCACTTACGCATTCTTGTTCGGCGATGCTTCTGTCCAAACGATCTTGGACTTCACCAAGCTCTTGCTCCAAATCGGTAATGCGTTTTGAGGCCACACGATCTATCTCATATGGAACTGCATGCTCCGTTTCGCCACGCTGATTCATCTCCGAGAAAACAATGGCATAACGAATGTCATGGTCGGAAGCATGTTTATTGATCGGCATAACCGTCAATGTAATCATTTGTTCATCATGCTCGCCCTTAAAACAAATATTCTTATATTGAATCCGTTGCTTCTTTTCGCGAGACTCCTTCAACAGTGTCGATACCGGCACCTTCAAATCCTCGGAAAGTACATCATATAGTCCATTGCTGAAACGACCGACAGATAGATGCACATAATTGCTGTTTTCACCAAAGCTGTGTATAATCTCATTCTTTTCGTTGACGACCAAGCACGCTGGCATAAACTGTTCGAGAAGCGATATATCAAAACCTGATTGATCCGTTTTCTCGATTTCATCGGTTATCGAACGGCGCGAAAAACGATCTTCCGCATCGCTCATAAAATCAGTATCGAGATAGTTCGATTGGAGATAAGGTACAATCTTCGCACCGGCAATCTTTACATCTGTACGGTGGCCGAAAATCTTCGCCATAGCATCTACCACGGGGAAGGCCTCGTTATATGCACCGATTGCCTCAGACTTACCGAGGAACATATATCCATGATCCTTCAATGAAGCATGGAAAATCGAGAACAGGTCATTCTGTAACACGGATTGGAAGTAAATCAACATATTTCGGCAAGATATCAAATCCAAACGGCCGAACGGAGGATCCTGGAATACGTTATGAGGCGAGAAAACAATCATCTTTCGGATATCTCGACTCACAACATATGTGTTATTTCTACGCGTAAAATACTTGCTTAGTCGAGTAGAGGAAACAGCATCCATAATACTATCACTGTAAACGCCCTTACCCGCAACCGTAATGGATTCAACATCGAGATCCGTTGCGAAAATCTTTATCGCACGTTTAATCTTTAACGCTTCCATCTCTTCACAGAAAAGAATGGCGATGGAATATGCTTCTTCACCGGTCGAGCAACCGGCAACCCAGATTCGAATCGGTTCTTCTGGTGTGCTGCGAAGTAAAATATCTGAAATTGCCTTTTCTTTCAAGATTTGGAAAAAATCCGGATCGCGGAAGAAACTCGTAACGCCAATCAAGACATCCTTTGAGAGTATCTTCACTTCCTCCGAGTCATCAAACAAAAAATCGACATAATCGGAAAGACTCTCCTTATGCGTGAGCATCATTCGTCGCTCAATGCGTCGGAGAATCGTCGTCTGCTTATAATGTGTGAAATTCACGTTACAAGCCTTTTTCAAAATGAAATGAATCTTCTTCATCAATTCATCATCAATCTGTCGCTCTGTCTTACTCGTAAGCTGCGGATTATTCAGCGATGCAGAGATATGCTGCAGCTCCATCGCAATACTCTCCGGTGAAATCATCGCATCCACCAGACCGGTACGCATAGCGCTTCTCGGCATACCATCGAACTTCGATGTTTCAACATCTTGGACAATAATCATGCCATCATTTTCTTTAATGTCGCGAATACCATTTGAACCATCAGAGCCCGTGCCCGAAAGAATAATGGCAATCGCCCGCGAGCCCGCCTCTTCGGCCAATGAACGGAAAAACATATCAATCGGTAGATTCAGTCCGTGTTCATTTTGTGCGGAAAGAAGAAGCTTTCCCTTTGAAATACGCATATTCTTTCCGGGCTGAATCACATATACACAATCCGGCTTCACCTCGATGCCGTCTTCCACTTGAATCACTGGCATATCTGTATACTTCGCCAAAATCTCGCCTAAAAGACTCTTATAATCCGGAGAAAGATGCTGAACGATAATATATGGGAACCCTGTATTCGGAGGCAAGGCGCGAAGCAATTTCTGCAGTGCCTCTAGTCCGCCTGCCGAGGCCCCAATACCCACAATATATTGATTACTATCCTGTGAGGAATCATTCACTGAATCTTTTTTCATATTCTTTTTTCATATTCTTTTTTGTATCCTTTTCGGAAACACTCGCCTTACTCTCTTGCCCTCGTTTTCCCATTATTCTTCTCCTTCTGCCAATACCTATGTGTCCTCATTAATCGTGTCTACTAAGTCTTGATAGCACCTTGATACTCGTTTGAGCACAACATCTATTTCCTCTTCCCTGCCGGCACGAATCAACATCACCAGCGAGCCCACTTCATGAAAAAGTGGGATAAATCCTAAATTACCTGCCAGTCCCTTCAGCGCATGAGCGGCTGTAAATGCACCATCCCAATCGCTGACAGCAATCGCATTTGCCAACTGATCCATTGTTTCGTCATTTGGAAATGCGCGAACAATCTCAAGATACAAGGCTTCTTGCTCTGAAAAACGTTGCAATGCACCATCTACATCCGTTTCGCATTGCGCAAGTCTTTGCAATAAGGCTTTCCCCATACTAGTACTCCTCTGTGAAGACACGGAATTATTGTGATATCGTGTGATAGCGATTCGTCATATGCCCCAATACGCACTAGGTAAAATCTCATATATTTCTTATTATAACGATTGTGCTTAACATCGTCTAGTAATACAAAAGAAAATGACTAATATAAATGCAAATTTTTTTATCATGTAAGCTATGCGGACTATACGGTAGGTCAGTCTTTACAATAACATTATCCACCACTAAAAATAAAACGTCGCCCTATGTATGGTGCGACGCAAAAAAATTGGAGCGGATGACGAGAATCGAACTCGCATAATCAGCTTGGGAAGCTGGGGTTCTACCACTGAACTACATCCGCAAATGAACGAAATAATTGTGCCATTTTCGTTATCGAATGTCAATTCATGACCGCACCCGCATTTCACCTCGTTTTTGCCAAACAGCATTGACAAAACAGCATTTCGATGGCAAACTATAGTCCGTGTTTTATACATGCCTTTATAGCTCAGTAGGTAGAGCGCATCCATGGTAAGGATGAGGTCATCGGTTCGAATCCGATTAGAGGCTCCAATAAAGTCGGCTTGCGTGTAGTAGCAAGCCGACTTTTTTAGCGTGTATAGTGATATGGTACGGACACGATATCAGTTCTCCATGACGAAATCCTGCGAAGAAAAACTCGCTCTAAATACATCCATGATAATCTTCTGCCCGTCTGCATTCGGATGCATGCCGTCATCACACAAGTAATTTTGCAGGTCGCGCTTTTCGAGAAAAGCCGAGCGTACATCGATAATTTTTACCTTGCAATCAATGGCAATGCGCTCGAGCGCCATGGAATAGCGTTCTTGTTGGCGATAGATGAATTGCTTTTCTTTCAAAAAACGCAAGACATTATTGGCATTTACGTTATCAGGAGATGTTACCCAATCAAAAAAACGATTCGCGTCGATTGGCGGCAAGTTCATAACAACGGGACATTTTCCAGCCGCCTTAATACTGTCAATCATTTGGATAATTGCGTTTTTGTAGTCATTCAGTGGTGTGTTTGGTTGATGGGGCGCATCTGGATTATCCGAGACCTTCACCCAATCAAAATCACAATCATTTCCGCCGAATTCCAAGAGCATCAGATCCTGGGTATCGCCGTTATTCAGCGCTTTTTGAAGTGATAATTCTGCGCGTGGGGCTGTGCAACCGAAACGAGAATGGTTCTTCACTTCCCCGGGAAAGAGCTTCGCAAACATGTCGACTGCGCCTTCCTGTAATCGCTTATACCGTAATTCAACTTGATCAAGGACAACGCCACGGAGAATAGAATCTCCCCAGACACCAATTGAACGAATCATTTTTCATCCCTCCCTATATTACGGTAATGATATCATCTAATATTCAATATTTCAACATGTTGTTTTCATTATTACGTAATGGTAAGGATGGCTTGCTAAGGATAAAGAGTTGTTCCCCATTTATACTGTGATTTGCTTTGGCTAAAACAATTTGACTTCGGTCAGCGTTTTTCCTTCTCTTTTTCTTCCAAGTACTCGTCATAGCTCATGCGTTTATCGATGACACCATTCGGTGTGATTTCGATAATACGATTGGCAATCGTGTCGACAAATTGATGGTCGTGCGATGTGAAAAGAATCGCGCCTTTAAAGGCCTTGACCCCTTCGTTAACCGCCGTTATAGATTCAAGGTCAAGATGGTTCGTCGGGTCGTCAAGAATTAAGACGTTTGACCCGGAAAGCATCATGCGGGAAAGCATGCAACGAACCTTTTCACCACCTGACAGTACGGAAGCCTCTTTGAGTGCCTCTTCTCCGGAAAAGAGCATGCGCCCCAAGAATCCTCGAATATAGGTCTCATTTTGATCCTTTGAATATTGACGCAACCAATCCACCAGAGAAAGCTCACATCCGTCAAAAAACGCGCCATTGTCTTTAGGCAAGTACGATTGCGTTGTTGTAATTCCCCACTTGAACTCGCCCTCGTCCGGCTCGATTTCACCGGCCAAAATCGAGAACAGTGTCGTATTCGCGACTTCATCATCGCCGACAAATGCAATTCGGTCGTCTCTTTCCATCGTGAAATAGAGCTGATCAAGCACCTTACGGCCATTCACGGTTTTGCTCAGGCCTTTTACAAACAAGCAATCATTGCCAATTTCTCGGTCCATCGTGAAGCTGATAAATGGATAACGTCGTGAGGATTGCAAAACCTCCGGAAGCTCCAGATTCTCCAAAAGCTTCTTTCTCGACGTCGCTTGCTTGGATTTCGACGCATTCGCCGAAAATCGCTGAATAAACTCCTGTAGCTCCTTACGTCGTGCCTCAACCTTCTTCGTTTGATCCTTGGCTTGGCGCAGTGATAATTGCGTATACTCATACCAAAAATCGTAATTTCCTTGGAAAAGCGTGGCCTTCGTGTAATCGATATCAACGATATGTGTGCAAACCTGATTAAGGAAATGTCGGTCATGCGACACAACTAACACGGTATTCTCAAAATCGAGCAGATAGTTTTCAAGCCAAATACAAGAATCGAGATCCAAGTAGTTTGTCGGCTCGTCTAAGAGAAGCACGTCCGGATTTCCGAAAAGCGCCTGCGCCAGCAAAACCTTCACCTTTTGCCCACCCGTTAAATCTGCCATTGGATGCTCATACATTTCTTCGGTGAAGCCGAGGCCTTGCAGGAGCATTTCAGCATTGCTTTCTGCGGACCATCCGTCCATATCGGCAAATTCATCCTCAAGCGCACCGAGCTTCACACCGTCTTCATCATCAAAATCGGGCTTCGAATAGAGCGTTTCCTTTTCCTTCATGATTTCATAGAGGCGTTTATGCCCCATAATTACAGTCTCGCGAATTGTATATTGGTCATATTTAAAGTGGTCTTGTTCCAAAACCGCCATTCTTTCATTCGTACCCAGACTCACATATCCTTTTGCCGGCTCCAATTCGCCCGACAAAATTCGCAAGAACGTGGATTTACCCGCGCCATTTGCTCCAATAATGCCGTAGCAATTGCCCTTCGCAAAAGTGATATTCACATCTTCAAATAATGTGCGTCCGCCAAAACGCAGCGTCACACCTGAAACATCAAGCATTTTCTCTCTCCTATAATCTGTCCGATTGCCATCGTTACGGCCGAACTGTAATGTATCTGCCACACCGATTTGCTGCCCGAGTAATAATAGTGTATAAAGGAAAAATGGTCAACTTGCAACAAATTTGGCCTGCATTCCGTCTATTAAGAGGAAGCGAAAAATCGCAGAACGCGATTTTCAACGAATAAAGGAGTAATCATGAATAAGAATCAACCCGCAAACCCTGAGAAGGGGGCGTCAAAAAATACACATAAAGAACGCAAGCCTAATTCACCCAATTCGACACCACAGGTCGTGTTTGCCGAACCCGAGATAAAAAAAGAAAAGACATCAACCAAGAAGCAAAAACCAGCGAAGAAGAGTAAAACCGGACTCATCGTTTTCCTTGTCATTCTCTTCGTGTGTATTATCGGATGCGGTGTATTTTGCCTCGGACATAAAGACTTTGTGAAAGACGTCTGGTATCAGCTCGTGGATCTAACCATACAGAAAGAAGACGAGCCCACTAAACGTCGCACGCGCAGTGCTAATCTGGAAGATAGCATTTTTTTTGCTTATCGCGAAGAGACGGCCGCTGTTGATGTATATTCCGGCAATCCAGAAGGTGATTTAGCAGGAAAATATATCATTCTTGATGCGGGACATGGCGGCACTGATTCCGGCTGTGTATATCCTTTTACCTCACCGGATTACTATGAATCGGATTACACCCTGGAAATCGCAACACTCCTCGCTCAAGAGCTTTCTTCTCGCGGCGCAATTTGTTACATGCTCCGTGATGACGATTCTTGGGTATCTCTTTATAATCGATTGGCACAAGTGCATCTCATTTGCATGGATATTGCCGAGCGTGAGGGTGAGCTGCCATTCTCGACTTCGGAAGCCGAGCAATGGAGGAACGAGCTGAATACAATTCGTGAAATCAATACAGATACCGTAGAATCCGGCGGTATGGGATTCATGGTCGGAAGCGGCGTTGGTGAAACACTTTCTCGCTTCATGGAAATGGAATCTGATATGGACAATGTGCTTTTCCTTTCCATTCATATCAATTCGAACACAAGTGATAGTCTCCACGGAACACAGATTTATTACGTAACCGATGATTCCATCATCGAGAGCGAGTCGGGTCTCATGTATTCCGACCCGACATATTCTGACCCAAATTTCCCGATTCGCGACCCTTACTATGGACGAAATAATGAAGAAAACGCTATACTTGCATCGTGCCTTTATGAAGGCATCATTTCCGAAGAGCCCGCGTTACAAACCAATGGTTTCTCGGAAAATGCCGACAATTATGCCGTGCTTCGCGAACACGGTCTCACAGGTGCTCTCATAGAAGTCGCTTTCTTGTCCAACGGCGACGACCGTGCACTTCTCAATTCTGACGACGTCCTTTACTCCGTCGTGTATGGTATTTCTGAAGGCGTGGAGGATTATTGGAATACATAAAATGAGATAACCCGTGCGGACACTGACGCCATCCGAGGGAATATGGAAAAGAAGTCGACAACACCCAATCCAATCCGCATAATCAAGACCGTCTTGCTTTTTCTTTGGGTGCCACTTTTCCTTTTTTCTGCAGTATTGTGGATGCATAACGACATCGAATCCATTCCAATTGCGCAACATATCACGCTTTCCGTGTCGCCCGATATACCGAAAGAAAATGATCGTTCCCCCGCGATGAGCTCCGATGAATTTGAAATCGTTCCTCTGAAGGGCATGACCATTATTCTCGATGCAGGACATGGCGGAAAGGACCCCGGCTGTGTCTCACGAACTAGCCCGAAAATCTATGAAAGTGATATAAATCTTGCCGTAGTTATGGCGACAAAAGATGCCCTCGAAGCCCAAGGCGCTACGGTCATTCTCACACGTGAAGATGACTCTTGGCTCGGCATTTATTCACGCGCAGCTATCACGAATCTGTATTGCCTTAATTACGCTCGCGAATACGGATATCCGTCAATTGATGCCGACCTCGAAGCGACATTAACCGAAGAATTTAACGATGTACTTTCCATCAATACGGATTCCGTGCTGTCCGGCGGTATGGGCCCGATGGTCGGTACTGGTTTTTCTGATGAAATGCAAGCACTCTTGGCTATGGAATATGACCTTCCAAATATCATTTTCATATCCATTCATACGAACACGTCCAGCAGTTCTCGCCCTCACGGAACACAAGTCTACTACGTTACCGATGACTCAATAATTCGCAGTGAAAAGAACATGGTCCGTACGCGAAGCGAATATCGTTTGCCTCAATCCCCACAGCGTGACCCTTACTATGGTCGTGACGGGGAAACAAATGCGTTCCTCGCGACACTTCTTCACGATGCCATTGTCTCCGAAGAACCGCGTTTGGCCACAAACCAACAAGACACCGTGACAGATAATTTTTGCGTCCTTCGTGAACATGGTATTCCTTCCGCTATGATTGAGCTCGGATACATATCAAATGCCGACGATCGCGCCCTTCTTACCGATCCTGAGGTACAGGAAAGTATTGCCCTCGGCATTTCCAACGCCGTCATTGCATTCTATCAAAATTAATTGCATCATTTCACACTTGTTGTGCTACTATAAAGCTATTAAAAACACGCATTTTTGCGACAAATCCGATTGAGGAGGCATCCCTATGAATATTGCAATTGTTACCGGCGCATCGTCCGGTATCGGAGAACAATACGTCCGCGCACTACAACAAGAACATGGTGAATTCGGAAGCGTCCCTTTTGAAGAAATCTGGGTAATTGCTCGAAATAAAGAAAAGCTCGCCGCCATGAAGGCTGAATTGAACGAAGAGCGTATCCGCATTTTTGCACTCGACCTCACCAAGCCGAGTTCTATTACACAGCTTTCTTCCGCTCTCAAGGAAACGAAGCCAACTGTCGGTCTTCTCATCAACTGTGCCGGCATGGGGAAGAATGGTCCATTCGAAGACCAGAAGCTTTCTGATATTCATTCCACCATCGCACTTAATTGCGTTGCACTTTCCGAGTTAACCCATATCTGTCTTCCCTACATGATTCCGCTTGGCAAACGTTGCACATGGGGTTCTGGGCCGCGCATTATCAATATCGCTTCGTCTGCGGGCTTTTTACCGCAACCGGACTTCGCCCTCTATTCGGCGACCAAGGCATTCGTAATTTCCCTTTCCCGTGCTCTCGAGCGCGAGTTTAAGCCATACAACATCGGTGTAACCACCGTTTGCCCCGGTCCGGTCGATACCGCCTTCGTAAAGACATCCAAAGGTGATCCGAACGCATCCTTTACCGGATTTAAGTCGCACTTTGTTGTCTCTCCGGTAGCTTTAACAAGAAAGACCATTCAGGCTTCAAAGAAAGGCCGCGGTCTCTATGTCTTTGGCTTTGGTCAGAAATGCCTGCATCTCTCATCCAAGGTATTACCAACCGCCTTTATTCTGTTCCTCGAGAGCAAAATGAATAAGAAGCCTTCCGTCAAGGCAGAACCACAAGCTGTCGTTTTTGCATCGAATACAGGTAAAGATGCACCTGTCACGACGCCTGCTTTGGCAACAACTGTAGCGACACAATCTGCCCCATCTGTAGCGGCAGCATCATCAACGGCAACGGCTGCTCCGTCGCCTGCTGTAGTACCGACGCCCGCTACTGTTACTACAGATGCGACGTCTGTTGAAAAACCGACGACAGTCGCTTCCAGCACCGCAAATGCAGAGGTGAAATCACAAGATCATTCCGCAGCCGATACGACATCGACACAAAAATCCGCCAAGAAGCCAGCAGCGAAGAAAACCACTTCTACAAAGAAGCAACCGGTCGAGATTATTTTGCTCGAACCAAAAACAAAAACCAAGAGTGCACCCGCTAAAAAAACATCCTCTTCAAAGCCGGCTTCGAAATCTGTCAAAGCAGCAAATTCTACTAAATCTACATCGACATCCGTTAATCCGCAAAGCAAACCGGCAAAGACATCCGTTAAGAATGCGCCCTCGAACGCGGTTAAGAAGGCCAAAAGCAAGTAAATATACTGATTTTGACTCATTTTTCCGCAAAATTCCCTCATTTTCGCTCATTTATGTCATTGTTTATTTGTCTTTGTAATGCTATTATCTATGTGATATTGTGCCAATGAATTGGAGGGGAACACTAATGTATGATACGACTACCACACTAAAGAGGGGAATCACCGAGATATTAGCTTTGTCTCTGTTACAGGAAGGCGAACAATACGGTTATCGTTTTGTGCGGTTGATTCGCGAAAGAAGCGCTGGCAAGATTTCGCTCACAGAAGGGGCAATCTATACCACCATGTATCGTCTTGAAGAGCAGAAATTCGTAAAATCCGAAGAAGTGCTCATCAATGCGAAACGCAGAAGGAAGTACTATTCCTTAACAGAGACAGGAAAGAAATACGCTAAGCAAGAAATTGAGAAGTACAACAACTTAGCATCTGGCGTACGTTCGATTATCGATTTTACTGTCTGATTTCTTTCAAATACTCTTTCTATCATCAAAAAACCGACAGGCTATCCTGTCGGTTTCTTTATTTTCGCGCCGGTGCGAAATGTGTTTCTTCTTATCGAAAATGCTTGTCGCCGAGGCAACGTCCGTCAAACTAACGCCATTTGCAATTCAATCGTCCCAAGTCCGCCCTCTTCGCAATCTTTATCATATTCAATCTTCATAATGTTTTGGAAACCGAGCTTCATCCAGAAGTTAAGTCCTCGCCAATTCTTAAGAGATACGGCCACAATCACCTGGCTGAATCCTTCCTGACGCAATTGTTCCAACAAACCATTAATCATGGTCGTGCCATAGCCATTGTCGCGCGCGAATTCACGCAAATAAAAGAAATCAATATATACGGATTTCGGACCCGGATAGGAACGATAAAAGGTTAAATAACCACCAAAGCCCGTACCCATAAAGCTATGCGGAGTATAGCAAGCCAGAATCTCCATGTTATCCTTCGATACGCCTACCGGTAAAGCATCCTTTGATTCGCTTAAATATGCAATCGGTGGTGTAATCGAGCGTTTGAGGTCAAACGAAAAATAGGTTTGCGCCTCTTTGTGCGCTTGGTTCATTTTGTCCAATTCATTCATGGTCGCCGACTGAACAATAAGTCCTTTTTTCCAAAATCTTCATAGTAGTGTCCCCCTCATACATGATACATATTACATCTTTGAATATACGCAACGCCTTTTTGTATATTCGACGACAATTTGTACTCACAACATAATGGTACTCTCTTTGCCGTGAGTAATCCATTTCCTAATTGTTTCCAATACGAAACAAATATGAACACCTAGCCAGAATCCTATCACATTCATCCAAAGATCATCGATATCGCTCTTCCCTGTGTTTAAGAGATATTGCGTTCCTTCAATCAATGTGGCTAAAAAGATGGGAAAAAGCACCATTACGAGAAGCGATTTCTTCTTTTTGTAAAGTGCAATAAAGAAGCCCAGTGGTGTAAAAATCAATAGGTTACCGAAAAATTGAACGAAAATGCCGTTATTGAATATCCCTTGTTTGATATAGGGCCAATACACCGCAAATGCACCATGAAATGGAATCAAATTCAGACTACGTTCTCCTGTCCAATCAATTCGCCTTTGAAAAATAAACATGCTGAGCAGTAAAGCAATATAGAAAACGAGAAAGGCAGTATTCGAAGCGGAAAATCCGGTTTTAAACGTCTGCCGAATCTTCGTCGTGTCCCATTTTTTTGTTGAAAGGATGCGAATCGCCAGCATGATTACATATCCGCACGCCCACATGAGACCGATTCGAAAAGAAAGCTCGTATGTAAAACCATGAAGATATCTGTCCTGTAAGAAAAACTGCAATTCACTACCGACACAATTGGCAATCAGTCCGCCAATCCCCAATATAGCAAGGCACAAATAACTCTCCGTCATAACAAAAGTCAAAAAGCTAATGAAAATAGTAATACACAACAAAAAGACTTCTTGGACCGGCGAAAGAAATGCTTCACTGAGAATCAATAAAAACGGGTGCAGCAAAACCAGAAGGGAGAGGACAATCACTTGTCCCCTCCTCTCTAATGGTAAATCTCTATGTGCAAAACTTCGCTTGGCTGTCATTACTTCTGCTTTCTCCTGTCTTGCTCTTCCAGCCATTTCGCGCGGCGACGCTCTTCCTCTTCTTTGGAAATCGACATGTTCGGACGAGACGGACGACGCAATTGACGCGGATTGGTAGTCGGCGCCGTTGTTGTCGGCTTATCAGTGTCAATATGAACCGTTCCCGGGCGAGTGGATGCTGAAGTTGCCGTCGCAGCCTTCGGCGTCGTTATCATCGTAGCGTTTGTGTTCTTTATTTCGGTATCCACATGTGTCTTAGTAGAAGCTTCAGGACGTACCATCGTCGCGGTAGCGGTAGATGTCGCATGAGCGGTAGTCGGTGAAAGTGACGTCGATGCAGATGTGTTATGAGCACTTGCTACGCCTCTGGAGCGAGTCGGCGCATCCGGACGTGCAATCGGTCGAGCGACCGGAGCAATATTGGAGCGCGTCGGATAGGCAACCGGCGGCGCATTTTTCGTGGCACTTGATTCGGCACGAACAGCTTTCCATTCGTTTGGACGTCTGGCTAAAGCCGATTTCTCGAGACCGACCTTCGATAAAAGCATTTTCCATGTATCCGGGCGGGTAATATAGATAAAGGATAAGCCCGCAACCAAAACAAAGAGCAAACCTACAATAACGAGGAGAACAACCACGCCTGAGCCTGGGCCCTTGCTCTTCGACGAAGTCGCCAATTCACGATGAACACCCGCCACTTCGGTTACAGGAGATGGTGTTGGTGTTGTCGTTGTTGTCGTACCAGCATCGCCTTCCTCTACAGGCGGCACAATCGGTGCCACGACGAGACCTGAATACTCGCTTAAGGTCATACCATTTGCGCCCAGCGCTACTGCATGATCCAAGCCGACAAAACGGCCGTTTTCTTGCCAAAGCACTTCTTTTACGAATGCATATTTCTCTTCATCCCATGTAGTGAAATCATCCAGAACCAATCCGCCTGTATCGCCGGAATTCGAATTAAAGCACCAGAAGGTATGGTTCAGATGATACTCGGCAATCAATTGACGCATATAGGTCATCCATGTGAGATTGGGTTCACTCATGAATCCGCCCCACTCACCGATGAGAAGTGGCGCAATATTCTCTTCCTCGATGAAAAGCCAGTTATCGTTCCAACAATCCGTCTTCAACGATTCGTATGTGAAGCCTTCTTGGAACCACGGTTGTTGATATACTGTCGGGCCATAATCATGTGGCGAATAGACAATCTGTTGATTTCTTTCCTCTGAACCAAAATCAATCGGATAATCGGCGACGCCACGCAAATTTCCGCCCCACCAGTTGAAATAGTAATCATCGGCGTTTTGTGAGGAATAGTCTCCATTCGTCGAAATATCCTTCGGGTAAATCTCAATACCTTCAATCATGATGAGGACATTCGGATTGATGTCGAGAACCTTATTTCCCGCGACTTCCGCGACATGCTTCCAGTTATTTTCGTCCTCGGAATCATTCCAAATGGCGCCATTCTCGTTTTGCTTGCCATGCGGCTCGTTTTTGAGATCAAAAGCGATTACCGTATCGTTATTCTTATAGCGGTCTGCCAAGAACTCGAGTGCCTCGTAATATTGATCAACCGAGAAATCATCCGTATACCAGAGATTTGCCATGTGCCCCATAGAATCAGTCTTGGCGCAATGAATATCAAGCATGACTTTCAATCCGTTTTGTTCGCAAATCGAAAGCGCATAATCGAAAATCTCGAGACTGTTCATGCCCACTAGTTCGCTGTTTGTCGCTTGATTAAAGTTCGCCTCCGGATATGTGCCGTTCTTCCATTGCAATACAAGCTCGGCAGACATCGGGATACGCAAAAGGTTAAAGCCGTGGTCAGCGATAGCGTCTAAAGCCGAATCCATATTACAGCTCCAGCAGCCATCGAAGATGTTCGTTCCGGTATTGTATCCGAACCAATTGACGCCAGTCAGCCATACGGCCGTGCCATTTTGATCCACAATCTGACTGCCATCGGTATGAAGCCAATCGTCGCCTTGTACCGGCGTGCCGCTTGTCGGATCACTCGGAAGGGTCGGGTCAACAGTTGTTTCGGAAATATCTGTTTCACCTACAGGAGTAGGTGTAGGAGTCGCTGTCGGTTTCACGGTAGTTGGTGCTGTTTCAACTGGCGCGGGCGGATTTGTAGGATTTTGTGGAGCCGGTGTCGTGGGCGCCGGTGTCGTGGGTGCTGGTGTGGTAGGTGTCGGTGTAGTAGCATTCGGAACAAAAATCTGGTAACTTACGTCTACGTTCTGCCCGGAAGGAATACTACGACCGCTCGAGGTTATCGTAATTGTTGTACCGGAAATAGAGGCAGTCACTCCCCACCAACATGTTTCCAGTACAGCGCCTGACGGAACGGTAAACGATACTGACCAATTCTCTGCGGTGGTGTTGCCATTATTGGTTACTATGACATCGAATTGATATAATCGTCCATTAGTTTGTTCCCAATTGCCAACCTGCGTTGCAGTTGCCGTAACATCACCGTCCGCAAAAAGACTCGCGAAGCAAGACATCAGAATAGTAAGTACCATGATGAAAGAAATTAATTTGTGACACGCCTTTGTACTGATACGATTCATTAAGTATTCCCCCCTGCCAAAACCGGCAATAAATTTTAGCTTTTGCTCGTGTATAACACAGTCGCCTTATTGATGATATCAAGATTTAGCCCATACGGCAACGCAAAAAGTAAAAAAACGTTTCGCGATTATGTCCATCCGACACAGGTAACATTACGATATTCTTTTTCTATGTGATTGAGATATGCCTTGATGGTTTCTTTCCGTTCGCCTACGCAAAGCGTCATCGTTACGAAGCTAATTTTCTCCCGAATCGGCTCAACCTTCAAGCTGTCTATGTCGACATTATAGTCCGACACCAGCCCAAAAAACTCTGCAACCGTATGCTTATCTATCGCGATTTCCATATGCATTTCAATCTTTTCTGCATTTGATTCCAATGCCATATCGATTTGCTTTTGCAAATTGGTTGGTTCTGAAAGCCCACTCAACAATTCGTATTGAACAGCGCGCGATGTACGCATGAGATGTCTTTCCAACGACGCAATAGCCGCCCGATCCTTCACTTGCATATGTCTTGTTGTTCGCTCTATGATTTCGTTTTCACGAACTTCATCACGAACCGCCTTTCCTGTCGTCGCTTTCGCGGCTGCCACCTTACGGCTCAATGATAAGCGGTGTAGTAAGAGCTGATCAATTTCACTGTCTGTCGCCGAAATGGCGTCGCGAACGGCGAGTAAATCCGTCTCTTCGGTTTTTTTCGCATCAACAGGCATTGGCATCGGTGCAGGTACGCCATCCCGTAGATACTCTCGCCAAAGCTTCTCGAGCCCGACTGTATAGGAGGCAAGACCCAAACCACAAATCTGACCGACACAGGCTGGCGCAATGACCGAGACGTCGCGGAATGGTTCGCGCGAGTGAATGTCGGAAAGATGGATTTCCATAATCGGCAATCCGGTCAATGAAAGTGCGTCTAATATGGCATAACTGTAGTGGGTATATGCACCTGCGTTAATTACGATACCATCCACCGTCGACATTGCCTCGTGAATTGCCGAAATTAAGGCGCCTTCGCACTCCGATTGGAAAAAGGACACTTCGATACCGAGCTCGTCGGCCTTGCTTTTCACAGCCTCTTCAACATCATGCAATGTGCACGTTCCGTATTGCTTGGGATCACGTTTGCCGAGCATGGAGAGATTTGGACCGTTAACAATCAGCACTTTTTTCATTTGTGTTTTTCCTCCGCTTGTAAAACAATATCCAAAAGTGCGATGGCCAATGCCGCTTCAACGACTGGCAAAGCACGCACAACGATGCAAGCATCATGACGGCCAAGAACCTTTATGGTGGTATTTTTCATAGTCTCCAAGGTGACCGTCTCTTGTTCTTTTGCAATTGAAGGTGTCGGCTTCATCGCAACATTGACGACAATCGGCATGCCCGTACTGATGCCACCGTCAATTCCACCTGCGTGATTCGTTTTCATACGAAGTGATTTCCCAACAATACACGGTGAATCATTGTTTTCAGAGCCTTTATGGGAAGCAACATCAAAACCGTCTCCGAACGAAACGCCTTTTACGGCCGGAATTGCGAACATGATTGATGAAATGATGCTCTCGATATTTTCAAATATCGGATTTCCCACGCCCGCCGGCATACCACCTGCCAGAACCTGAATGACACCACCAACAGAATCGCCGTCTTCACGAGCCGCGGTAATCAAAGCCTGCATCTTTTCGCCTTGCTCGACATCGTCCACCGGAAATACATCCGGATTGTTGAATTTTTTCTCTGGGACACTCATCCCATCCCAAGGGGTGTCCGAAATATCACCGATACGTAAAACATGTCCGCGGATTACGACACCCTTTGTCGCCAATATTTGTTTGGCAATTGCACCTGCAAAAACAATCGGCGCCGTAAGCCTTCCCGAGAAATGCCCACTGCCGCGCATATCATGGCATCCACAATAACGCATTAGACCAGACAAATCGGCATGTCCCGGACGGGGTGTTGCACTTAATGCTTCGTAATCCTTGCTTTTCGTATTATCATTTGGAATCATCACAGCAAGTGGTGTGCCTTCCGTCACATTATTCAAAAGTCCGGAAAGGATCATTGGCTCGTCAGATTCTTTACGTGGTGTAGAACCCGCCTGCCCATTTCCCGGTGCACGACGCTTCATCTCCACATCTACTTCGTCCATATCAATCGTCACGCCCGAAGGAAGGCCATCAATCACCACGCCAATCGCTGGCCCGTGTGATTCACCAAAAACGCTGATGGTTATGTATTTACCCCACATTGATCCCATAGACAAAGCCTCCTAGTTTTTGATAATCTTCGAAAAAACGCGGATACGATTTCGCTACCGAAGCAGCATCTTCAATGATAATCGGGCCGTCTGCCCTTACGGCCGCTACCGCCGCCGCCATGACCAATCGATGGTCATGATGCGGGTTAATCGTCGCCTTCGAGAACACTGGCGCATTGCCAATCATTTTTTTGCCATGAATCTCCATGCCGTCATCTGTCTCCAAAACGTCAGCACCCAAAGCACGAAGCAATGTTACCGTCGATACCAATCGATTCGATTCCTTTTCTACAAGTCGCTCCGCGTGAATAATGCGAACGACGCATGCCGTTGCCGCGCATGCCACAGCAAATACCGGCACTAAATCCGGACAATCCCGTGCGTCCATTTCCATCGGAGCTAATGCCTCACCGTCTTCAATCGCACGCTCTCGGCGTGCCAATTCGGCAAGTAATGTCGTAATCGCGCGGTCTCCCTGAAGTGACATGCGCGGTAGATTTGTAACACATACGGCGGCACCCAAATAATTTGCCACGAGCCAAAAAGCCGCCTGCGAATAGTCGCCCTCCGCCGTAAAAGGTATCGCACGATTCGGTTTTTCCGTTCCCGAAATATAGAATCCATCCTTTGTCCGAGCGACCGTGACACCAAAAGCCCGCATGACCTCAATCGTTAAGTCGACATAGGGTGCCGACGTCAAAGGCGACGATAAAAGAACCGTCGATGCACCTTTGGCATACGAGAGCGCCATCAAAAGACCCGAAATATATTGCGAACTGATTTTTCCTTCAATCGAATATATACCTGCCGGTAAAACACCGGAGACAATTGCCGGAAGATTTGCCGACTCCGTAATCGGATGAAAATCGACGTCTGCCACGCGGAACACCTCGTCGAAGGCCTGTATCGGTCGTTTCCCCAGTCGTCCTGCGCCTTCGAAGCGTGCCCGAATACCGAGGACAGCCGCGAGCGGAATCATAAAACGTAATGTGGAGCCCGATTCATTGCAAAAAAGAGTCACCTCTTCTTTGCCCTCTTTGCGTGCTTCATCAAGAATTTCGAGGCATTTTTTCGTCGCCAAAATATCGTCCGATGCATTCTCTTCATCGAACAATACCAAATCGAGATTGCCTGCTAAAAATGCCATAATCAGCGCTCGATGCAAAATACTTTTCGACATCGGCACTTCGCAATTTCCGGTCAGTGTCTTCGGATCCAGTCTCACCGCATCCGGAATTTTGGAATGCGTCTTTCCCTGTTTCAAAAGTCTTCTCCTTTCGCCCTTGCAATCGGGCGTCCCCATTCAGAGTTCCAAAACGTCGCGAAGCTCAGCCTCAGAAAGCGGACATGTGACCGCCTCCCCTATCGACTTCAAAAGCACATAATATACCTTGCCCGAGAGCTTTTTCTTATCTGAAAGCATGCTGTTATAGAGCTCCTCGAGCGGCAAATCGGTCGATGTCGGCAAATGCCATTTTTCGAGAACAGAAATAATGCGTTCCACATCTTTCTCACTCGTCATATTCTTCTTCACGCCAATCCGTGCCGCCGTCACCATGCCAATGGCAACCGCCTCGCCGTGCGTCATTGTCGAATATCCCGAAACCTTCTCTATCGCATGTCCCATCGTATGTCCAAAATTCAAAAGCATACGCTCGCCGTTATCATATTCATCGTTTTGTACCACGGTCGTCTTAATGCGCACGCAGCGTTCCAGAATCCATTCCAAATCAAACATGCCCTTTTCAATCGACTCGAAAAGCATGGCATCGCGAATGCAGCCGTATTTGATGACTTCTGCCATACCTTCAGCCATTCGTGTGCGCGGTAATGATTTCAACAAACTCGGGTCAATAATCACCGCCTTCGGCTGATAAAATGCACCAACCAGATTCTTCCCATAAGGCATATCAATACCAGTCTTACCGCCGATTGCTGAGTCAACCTGCGCCAGCAATGTCGTCGGCACTTGAATCAACGGGCAGCCGCGTAGATACGATGCCGCCGCATATCCGGTCAAATCACCGACCACGCCACCGCCCAAAGCAATAATTAAATCGGAGCGGGTGATGCCTGCCGCAAACAGCTCATCATAAATCATGAAAAGCATCTCTCTACATTTGGAGCTCTCGCCTGCAGGAACGGTGAACGTGCTCACCTTAAATCCTTTATCCTTTAAAGACGAGACCGCCTTTGCCAAATACAAAGGAGCGACAATTTCATCCGTCACAACAAAAGCATTTCTTCCACGAACACTCTTTTCGGCAACCTCGCCAAGCTGCGAAATCGCGCCTGTGCGAATCAAAATCGGGTATTTTCCATGATTGGTATTGGCCATTAATTCAGGCATATTCTTTCCCTCATCTTCCTGCCGCCGTATGCTGAAACATATCGGTGGCGTTCACTCTTTTTATTGTACCATGCGTCAATTTCTAAGACAAAGCATCCATTACATTTCTGAGCACATCCTCCGGTGACCTCGTCGCATCTGCCGTAACATCTGCTATTTCTTCATATAATGGTATTCTCGAGAGATAAAGCGCTTCCGCGTGACGATATTGTGCATCGGTCGAGGACAAATCGTCGCCGCCTTGAAGCATCGGCCGCCCTTCGTCTCCGTGGATTCGCTCCCAAAGAACATCGATCGGCGCACGCAAGAAAACAGTGCGTGCATTTGACGCGGCAAGCACCTTTCGATTTTCTTCCCGCATAACGGCGCCGCCCCCCAAGGAAACCACCGCACGTTCTTTATGCTTCATTACTTCAAGGAAAACCGCACTTTCCATACGTCGGAATGATTCTTCCCCGTCACGTGCAAAAATTTCACGAATCGGGCATCCCGCGACGCGAACAATTTCTTCGTCCAAATCGACAAACGGCACGCGCAGCTCCGCCGCCAGCATCCGCCCGATTTCGGTCTTTCCTGCGCCCATAAAACCGGTCAAGACAATCTTCATCGGATAATTTCGAAGCATCTCTTTTTCAATCTCGGGCAAAAGGCGCGCCATTCGTTCGTCTGCAAAATCGGCCTCCGGCGACCATATTTTCTCTGCCGCTAAAGCCTGATAAAAGAGCATCGAAAGTCCACTTAGCGTTTTCGCACCGCGTTTTTTTGCAGTAAGAAGAAGCTTCGTGGGTTTCGGATTGTATATAGTGTCAAAAACGAGAGTATTCGCGTCAATGGCTTCTATACCGGGTGCAGCTTCATGTATATTCGGCCACATGCCACAAGGTGTACCTTGTAGAAATATTTCTGCCATACCGTAGTCATCGACAGAATCCGTGATATCAATAGAAAGTCCTTTTCCGCGCAATTCGGATTGCAAAGCTGCGGCTTTCTCTAAGGAGCGAGCCAGCACCGTCACTTTTCCTTTTGCCTTAGCCGCCTCACACGTCATCATTCGTGATACTCCGCCAGCTCCGGTTACCAGTACTTTCTTTCCGGCAAAATCCATACCCAGCGACAAAAAGCCATCAGCATCCGTGTTATATCCGACGCGCCGACATACTGTATTGAGTGCGCCATATTCCTGAACACGCGCATCTAACTCATCCATATAGGGTACAAGCGCGACCTTATGCGGAATCGTCACGTTAAAGCCCGTAAATTCGCGAAGTAGAATCGGCGCATACGTTGGCAGTTCCTTCGGCGAAATCTCCATCACTTCGTAACGCCCGCTGATTCCGGCCGCTTCCATGATTCTCTCATGAATGTATTGTGACATGGAATGCCCCAAAGGATACCCGATAATGCCAACCTTAATCGCACTCATATCCAGCCTCCCTCAACAACGCGCAGGCTTCCACGGCCTCCGCAGAGGTACGAAGCAGTAGCTGTAGCTGTCCGCCTTCATAAGCACGGAAATGACGGATATTGATATTCGTAATATTCATATCATGCTCACCTAAAAGAGTCGTAATCGCACCGAGCTCACCAGGTCGGTCCGCTAAATAAACGGTCACAGAAGCCGCCGACTCCAACGCACCGCGCGTCCCATCCATTAAATGATTGCGGTAGCATGCACCCATCGAGTACAGTCGCTCGAGCTCCTTTTCATCTTCGGCCACAAGCGCTGCCTTCCACTTCGTAATCACCTCGATATATCTGTCAATAATAGGTAAAAGCGCATCTCGCGATGCATTCGTGATACCCGCCCAAAGCGCCGAATCCGAAGAAGCAATGCGTGTAATATCTTTAAAACCACCTGCGGCCATGCGCGCCAAAGCCCCGTCATCTTCATTTGCCATAAAAAGTGAAAGCGCCGACGCTACCACGTGCGGCAAATGGGACACCGCCGCGACTCGTTCGTCATGCTCAATCGCTGTCATACGCATCGGTATTGCCCCGATATCGGTAATTAACTTCTCCATTGCACATAACTGCCATGCCGCGAGCATACATCCATTTGGTACGCAAAGCACATATAATGCCTGCTCAAACAGCGACGCCCGTCCACATGTATATCCACGTCTTTCACTGCCTGCCATCGGATGACCACCGATAAAATTCCGCAAAGTCATTGCGTCCATCACAGGTGCCTTTACCGACCCGACATCCGTAATCACACCAATATCAAGCGTTTGCAAAACCGGCTTCATCTGTGTCATCACGTCTAACGGCGTACACAAAAAAAGCACGTCGATTCCATTAAATATATGTAATCCTTGGGAAATATTGTCCGGTGTAATCACCGCAAAATCATCAATCACGTTATCTTCACGTGCCAGCTCGAGTGCTTTCCCGTCAACATCGGCTGCCACAATACGTGCGACATCTGTCCGGGAACGAATGGCTCGAGCCAAAGAGCCTCCAATGAGACCAAGGCCCAAAATACCTACGCTACGAAAAGAGTCTCTCGCTCCTTCCGAAATCGGCATATTTTCCA